>Ga0065711_1030443_pt1 | contig 32485 bp, 21 predicted proteins | sample Hoacrofraction12_FD_59098 | JGI IMG/M metagenome (GOLD analysis project Ga0065711, IMG submission 59098) | Hoatzin crop microbial communities from Cojedes, Venezuela - Epithelial fraction 12 v2 (version 2) | ecosystem: Host-associated > Birds > Digestive system > Esophagus > Crop | place...
CCTGCCCCGCAGCGCCCGGCCGGGGCGGCCGGACCCCTTCCCTTCCCCGGGCCGGCTGGGAGGGAGGAGGTCGGGCTTTGTGAGCCCCCGGCCCCTTCCTCCTGCCCCGCTCAGGCTTGTGGCCGCTCCCCTCGGCTACAGAAGCTGACGCGCAAAGTTCCCAGGGCGCTGCTCCCCCGCGTTGGCCGCGGCGAGGGGCATGGCGGGCCGGGCCGGGCCTGCTGCGGCCCCGCCGGGAGCTCCCCTGCAGGCCCGGGCCGCGCTGGGAGGGCCGCGGCCTCCGCCCCCTCCCGCCGCTGTCGCTCCCTGCTGGCTGCCGCCTCCCTCGGCGCGCCGAGACGCGCTGCGCTTCCCGGTCCAACCTCGCTGCACGGATCGCCCCGAGGAGAGAGCCGCGGAACTCCGGCCGAGCAGGCCGGCTGCTTGCTTGCGGGGCCGTTTTTTTGAGAAAAAAAATAAAACGCTAAATCAAGAGCAATGAAACAGTTCTTATTTTAGGATGTGTGAGGCTGACGGAAGCAACTAGCAAGGGGCGAAGAGTTGCAATCTGTGGACAATATGGGTCTTGAAAGTTGTCACAAGCCGTATTTGCCCACCAATGCGGAGCTGGTAAAATACTGTCCTCGTTTCCTGCTTGTGGTCCGTGACTGATGCAAATCAAGAACCTGATTTGCAAAGACAAGCATAATTTGGTTACCTATGTAATCGCATGAGAGTCGGGGAGATTATCTGTATGACTCGCTATGCAACTACTTAACTGATTTTAAGGTTAAAAAGACATCGATGGAACTCACAAGGTTGTGAGAATATTCATGTACATTCTGCCTGAATACTGAGATCAAAGGTATTTGTGAGTTGAGGGCAGTGAACTGTTTAATTCCTAAAGTTACTTGAGGTCAGAATGTGTCCTGATTGCATTTACACTTTTATATCTCAGGCGTTTATTGAGAGTTAAAGGCTTTTCTTGAGTCTCATCCAAGAGTCATATGCTGCCTTATGTGCCTGATCGACCCCAGTTACTGGCAGGCCAGGACCATTTCAGGAGATGACAGCTAAGGAGGGTTGCAAAATGATATTATTTTTTTCAAATTCACAGTATCAAAATACAAAGTTCGGCTTTTCCAGATAAAACATATCTAGAGTGATTTATGTTTTTGTTAAGTGTTCGATATTAAAACTGTTTGTTTTACAATTATGATTACGTGTTATCAGTGGTATAACAAACAAAGCTAAGAATAGCTCCAAGTGGATCATTTCAGAAACCTTATGGAGTGTAGCTCTTGCTTATAAAACCAATACTGTCGCTATGAAAAATACGAGTGACTTTCTAGGTTGGCAGTGGTGTTCAAAGAAAGAAAGAAAATGCAATAATTAACAAAAGATTAACTTCTTCAACGTCATAAGTTCCTCCTTTCCTAGATAAACCTCTGGGAGTTTAGCAACCTAATCCAACAGGAGACCACAGAGAGCGGTGTAAGAAAGGCTCTGACTCGGACAGTTTCAGTTTAATTCTCGTAGGTTCTGTCAGTTTATCAAACAAGATTTTTTTTATGTGATCTTCCCTTCTTTTCAGGCCTTCTTTTCCTTTGGATACAAGCATTGGAATGAGTAATTATTTTCAGGATCCAGCTGGTATTCTTGCTTGACGCATGTACATAGTATTAATTTAAGCAGTGTCTTCAGCAGCAGCTGCGGGACAATAACAGTCATATGAGAAGAAGCCAGCTGAGCTACAAATGTTTTTCTGCCTTCAGCCAGCTTTTATCATAGGCAACTTTTGCAGCAGACTATATTGCGTGTGAGACAAAATAAGAAATCGGTCCTACGAATCTTACGCTACAGCCTCCCATGCTATTAAACAAGTTGGCTCTAGGTGATGAAGTTTTCCAGCCTGTGCATTGACCAAAGGTTTTCAGGGTCTGAAACTGCCCCCTTGTCACTCTGTCATGAATCAAAAGGCTTAACTTTTTGCAGAAATGGCACTGACAGACAGCCCTACAGAGTTGAAGGAAAGTAATCCAAAAAACGTTCTAGCTTTTTCCCCCAGTTTGTCTTTCGTACCTTAGCTTTCTTCTCACTAGGGATGATGATAAATATGGCTTAAATTAGTAGTGCTACTAAAAGTAGCTACTAAAAGTACCTTCCCTGTTTTCTCTGTCAGCCTCCCTCCTCCTGCCCGTACACTCCTTTCGTTTTCTTTATTGTGGCTCCAGTCCTCATTCTCCAAGCCAGCTCGAGTAGTAAATCTCTTGATGTTCACTTACCTAACAATAAATCGTGATTTAAAGTAGAACAGGAGCCTTTTTTTTCACTCTCACCATTTAGAAACTGTCGTCTGTTGCTGTAACAGTTCACAAGAACAGCATTTTCTGATGGTTAGTATTAAGCAGTTTATGAGAAGTCAGGGTCTTTCAAGGCAGACACACAAACTGAATAAACAAAACCAAACAATGCTTTCCAGATGGATTAGTAGCTGATGTAGTTCAACCTGTTATCAGGTGCGTATTGCTGCCTGCACAAATAAAAGAGGTAGTTTGTGCATTTGGAGTGGAGGTAGAGAGAAAGGGGGAGGAGGACTGGGAATTGCAATCTCCTCTGAAGGCTACCAGTGTGCTGTTGGCTTGGCTCAGCCTGAACGTACAGCTGCATGTTCGGGATAGTCCTGTTCCCACCCAAACGTGTCAGCAAACCGCCATATCCCAGTACGAGCAACAGTTTATCACCAGGGGTGAACTCACCAAAGTGTGCTCCTGGCATTGCAACTTTGATGGCAGATGAGGAGGATGTTGGCAAGATGGCTCAGATGAATTTGTTCATGGCTTAAAAACACGTATTGAACTAAACTGGACAGTTCATATCTTCAGACATCTTGTTTTAATACTCTGGGTATATCGCCTATTAGACTTGCCTCACAGTTGCTAGCTTTTGTTCAAAACGATGACTAGAAATTTTGTTTTAGTAATACGAAATGCAGATGTTTCGTATCCGAGGCCCTTATATATATGAGCTTCTAAAATCAGGAGCTCCAGATCCAGTGCTGATCACTCCAACCGAAGTCTCCATAGACTCACAGAATCATTGGTTGGAAAAGACCTCTAAGATCATCAAGTCCAACTGTCAACCCAACACCACCATGCCTGCTAAACCATATCCCGAAGTGCCACATCTACACGCTTTTTGAACACCTCCAGGGATGGGGACTCCACCACCTCCCTGGACAGCCTGTTCCAATGTCTCACCACTCTTTCAGTAAAGAAATTTTTCCTCATATCCAATCTAAATCTCCCCTGACGCAACTTGAGGCCATTTCCTCTCGTCCTATCACTAGTTACCTGGGAGAAGAGACCAACACCTGCCTCACTACAACCTCCTTTAAGGTAGTTGTAGAGAGCGGTAAGGTCCCCCCTCAGCCTCCTCTTCTCCAGACTAAACAGCCCCAGATCCCTCAGCTGCTCCTTGTAAGACTTGTCCTCTAGACCCCTCACCAGCTTCACTGCCCTTCTCTGGACATGCACCAAGACCTCAATGTCCTGGTAGTGAGCGGCCCAAAACTGAACACAGTACTCCAGGTGTGGTCTCACCAGTGCCAAGTACAGGGGCACGATCACCTCCTTGCTCCTGCTGGCCACGCTATTTCTGATACAAGCCAGGATGCCGTTGGCCTTCTTGGCCACCTGGACACACTGCTGGCTCATGTTCAGCCAGCTGTCGACCAACACCCCAAGGTCCTTTTCTGCCGGGCAGCTTTCCAGCCACTCTTCCCCAGGCCTGTAGCGTTGCATGGGGTTGTTGTGACCCAAGTGCAGAAGCCGGCACTTGGCCTTGTTGAACCTCATACAGTTGGCCTCAGCCCATCGATCCAGTCTGTCCAGATCCCTCTGCAGAGCCTTCCTACCCTTGAGCAGATCAACACTCCCACCCAACCTGGTGTCATCTGCATACTTACTGAGGGAGCACTCAATCCCCTCGTCCAGATCATTGATATTTTGCTATGCTTATGTCTTTTTTTCTCCTATTTTATAATAAAAAGTGTGATTACAAATTATTTCAAATTATTTTGATCTGTGCATATACAAATCTGTAGCTCAGAGACAGGACAGAAACCTAAATTATGAGTGTTCATTTGCAACAAACCCAGTGGTATATCCACCGTATTCACTTTTTATCTTAATGCTGCCTACCTGCCTGGCATATGTTACTATCATCTTGTACCAGCTACTCTCCCCCTGGCTCTTTGGCCTGAATTGCGGGGGGAGGCTAATACCTTTGTCTTCTTACTGCTCTTTGCAGGCATGTAACTGTATGTGATTGTATTTTCAGGCCACAAATGCCTTCTTCTCCAATTCTGTTAAGTGTAATTCAGTAAGTGTATTTGTTGTCATTTTACCGAAATTTTCAAATTATTGTAACTCTTTACAGAAACTTGATCTTTTAGACAGTAAGTGTTCAGACAGCCTTGGAAAATCATAGACTTTTAAGGAAAGCAATATACACAAAATCATTGTAGATTGCTGGTCATTTTTGATAACTGTGGCCTAATTTTCTGATTTTATAATTCCTGTAGTGTTTTTTATGAGACATATTTTATTTATTCCTGTATTTTTATTTTTAGATAATATTGCATATTTATATTCCTATATTATGTATTAGAAATGTTTATCACATCATCACATACAGGTTTTGGACACTGTAGGTTGATTGTTCCACTTTGTTTTCTCATAGACTATTGCACATTTTATGTTAGTAAATTCCATTTCCATTACAGCAGTGAATTTATGCAAATATTTTCGAAGTTGGTTTTTTTTTCCTTTTTTTTTTTTTGGAGGGACTTTCCTTCACCCAGTTGAATAGCAGTGTTAAAAAAAACCACCTCCAAAACAATGTGAAGTATGCAGGAAGTTCTTTCCCACCCCCCCTTTGTCTATGATTGGAGTTAAATTTGCATTGTTTACTGGCACTGCTGAAATCAATTTAAGGTATAAATGGTGTTAAGACCTCATTATAACTACTAAGGATAAATTATCTGTAACACATACGTATAAATCATGTGTCACATTTTAATCAGAGTAGTGCTATTGCTTCTATTTCATACTGTTATGTTGTGATATTCTGTATCTTTATCTGTTATGCTTATGCCTAAAAAAACAGTGCTTATTTACTTAACATTTTTCTAATTTACACTTATTTTTGAGCGCCACTCTCACCTGTTTAATTTGTTTCAAGAGGAAACATACTTAAAAATGACTGATGAGCACTTCTGAAATTAAGATTTATAAATCCATTACAGTTTTCTGTTGGTGATAGGGGTGTTCAGTTTTTAGCAAGAGCACAGCTGAATATTTTCTTAGTTCAAAGTTCTCTAACAATTATGTTAGACAACAGAGTATAGCAAAATGACATTTCTAATAGCAGCACAAGAAGACAAACTTCTAGTCTGCTGAGTAATGGAGAGAGGGAGGAGTCATTTTAATTGTCTGTGGATCAAAAGTTGAATAAAGTCAGGGTAAATTGGACCTCATAAATGGATTTGTATTAAAGTCAGGGAAATAATATATCTCTTTTCTTGTCTTTGAAGACACACAATAAATCATGACAATAGTTGCTGTGAGTAGTTCTATACTGTTACGTTAGCCTATGCATCTTGCTCATTGATTGTCCCTACTGCCTGTACAGTCGCTTGTAAACTAGCTCAGGTCTGCAGTGAGTAATGTAGATTTGGAGATGGAGAAAGATAGGCAAGGTGGAGAGCTTGCCCCAGCTCAGATCTCATCTGTACAAGCACTGTTAACACAACCAGTCTGAATTTCCTGGCATAATGGATTTTAACCTGGAGTAGGACGTAGCTAAGACAAAAAAGTCTGTACTCTCAAAGCCAATGCACTGGGGTACCTATGGGCTTGTTTCAACTGTTTCTCCATACTAGTTCATCAAAATGATAAGTATATAGAAGGGTATGGTCACATATTTTTCTGTAACAGAAAAGCAGAAACCTCACAGAGTCTTCCTTCTTGAACTTGTGAAGTTCATTCCCTTAAAGGGTGAATGTGTATGTCCAGTAAGAATTTTTATGGGTACTGCTGTCAGCCACTTTTAAAAAAAATATACATCCATATTTATTTGGAACATTATATTGTTCTCTATAGCCAAATACATTCTATTTAAATTCTTTATTGTTCTTTACAATGCAGCTCATGGGCTTGGCTTTGTAGCCCTTAAGTATTCACAACTGGCTCAACAAATATAGAGCTCACCATGAGGCAATCATTTTGGAGATCAAGTGCCAAAGACAAACCAAAACAACTCCAGATGTCACTTTACAATACTTAAAACATTCTGAACTTTTGGTTATGGGTTTGCCATAGGTCTGGAGGGTTAAATGAATTTGTGTGATTCGACTGAGATTGTGGCAAGGGCATGTGTTTTCCAGTGTCTTTGTTTCCTGGTTTCCCTGTCTGGAGGGTGAAACTGGTCAAGAAAATGCTGCATTCAAACTGTTTTTTCAGGGTAGAGCTAATGACAAAAGTAAGCTCCAAACTTTTCAAATATAAAACCGGTAATTTAAAAATAAACAATCCTATTTGTCAGGAGTTTATTGTTCTCAAACAGGACTGCTTAGAAGGAAAAGAAGCAGTACATTTTCTCATCTTTAAGGAGGAATAAAGGATGGAATAAAAAAGTGAAAAGGAGTTAGAAGATGACTTGCACTTTTTCACAGGGAAAAATCTATTTGAACACTCACAAGGTAATATTATTTTTGCATTTTTTTCTTCAGCCAGCTCCCATCAGAGTTATAGGAGGACTGAGCACACAGCTTTAGCTAGAATGTTATTAAACTATCTAAAAATAGAAGTTTGTTAGACATCAGGAATAATACATAGTTCATTAGACCACATAAAAGAGAGCAAAGTGTATATATCAAGTCAGAATGTTCCCTACAAAGGGTTCTATTAAATTAAAAAATGTCTAAAAATGGTAGTAGCAGGTGTGCCTAGAAAGTAATGTTGTTCTACTTTCTATGTAATGACTAACTGTTCCTCTTGTTGCAGCCATTTCCTTAGTTATGAAAAAGAAGGTCAAACAGGTTATTTTCAACCATCTTCTGAAGACTATGCTTTTAAAAACATGCATAAAGGCATAAAAAATACTCAATTCATGGGCAGAAGCATATTAAAAACAAAAAAAAACCTGCCCCTGAAATTGGACATACGGTTGCAGGAAGTCAGGAGGTTTCACAATGCCAGCTGAGCATTTCTTGTTGAGCCTTGATCGTCTTTTCCTTCCAGTTCACAGAAAAGAGCCATATTTACTTAATCACTGTACATTTTCTCTTCATATCTGAACTCCCACTGACTTCAGCTAGGTTCAGGGCTGCCTCAGTATTCTCATTTCTCCAGCTATATACATAGCTGATATAAAATGAGCTGCTGCTCTCTTCTTCTACCACAGCAGACATAATTGGTGAACTTTTTTCTAAATGTACTCTAAACAATATGTTTCTTCTCAGAAATGGAAAGTCTTGCCTATCAAAAAGAAGTCAACAGTATGGACTTCTACAATTTTCCAAAATACTGTTTTATTATTATTTTCCCAACAAGTGATAAAATATTGACATTAGAAGCTCTGTTGTACCTGAGACCAACTTCCTCACTGAAAGCGGAGCTTTCAACTACAGCTTCTCACATATGTGCTGCCCTCTCAGTAGCGGTGAAGCTGACTGGAAAAGCCCCTGGTGCTCAAACTACGCTTTTCAATAGACCTCAGTCGCAAGTCAGATCACAGGAAGATCTTTAAACAGCATTGCATTCATTAGGAAATAGTCTACTATGCCTCTGCATATAATTTTCAAAAACATCCTGATAATATTTGTGAAGACATCTGTGCAGGTATAGAGTCACACTGGAATATAGTCTACATTTAAGTGGGAGGAGGCTTTATGATCTGTTAATGAAATTCGGGTTGCTCTTCAGAAATAAGTTTGTCAAATTATTCACAAGAAGTATCTCGAACATGTTAAAAAATATAAGAGGACAGGATGAAGTTTCACAGCTTTAGAAACAAAGAAAGTGAAAAATCTTCAGATTATGATTGATTTTGTAGGTTGTTCTTAGTATGCGAACCAGAATGGTCTGCCAGCTTTTCGGGCTGCTATTCGATCACCAGAGTTGTAGTAGTAAGTGTACAATCTTTTGTATAAGCCTTCCTCTTCCACAAAAGCTTTGCAGATTCCTTAAACATTTCTTTGCTTTATATTTACGAAGCAGTATGTTTTTCCGTTTGGTTACAGAGTAGCAAAACTCCTCTGCTCTGTATAGAAGTGACTGAAGGCATCTTTTGGAGGAAGAATAAAAAAAAGCCTCAATGACTACAACCTGGACACACTGAAGATCACATCACAGCTCTCATTCATTTCATCCAGGAACTTTATCAAAGAAAAGAGCAGTGCTAAAAATGTAATGTGTTGTTCCAAAGATGGAAATTATTACTAAGGTAAAATAACATTGCAGCATCTTCCCACTGCAAATGGAGCGGATGTGAATGTGCTCCTCAATACATCAATAAAATCTACATCAGTAAAGACAGTACTAAGAATGATAAACACCAGGACTGAGGGCTTTCAGCTGAACCTGATAAGTAAGGCTATTCTTTTAGAAAAATTAAGTTGGTATGTTTGCAAAACCTGCTCACATAGTAAATACAGAACCACAGTCTCTTTTGTGAGTAAAAATCAGTCTTTAGCTGCATTTCAAATTTTGTTCCAGAAAAAAAAAATGCTTCCTTTGATGGATGTAATGTCATTCTACCAAGTTGCGTGCATTCAGGGCAAATTTTCAAAGACATGAAGGTCACTTAGATACATCAGTTAGGTGCCTCATGGATCATCATGCCTTTGAAAAAATATTCTCCCCTGCTCAGTTAGGATTTTCTTAATGCAGAATTTCTTTTCTTTTATGACTCATCTCTATCACGTCGTTGCTGTAAATAAAACATTCTCTTGGTTTTATAAATATGTTGATAGGCAGTGTGGAAAACATTAATCACTGTAAAGCTGAAGGATACTTAGCAAAAGTGAAGAACATGAATTGAGGAATGTTGATTTAAATAGTATTCAACAGCTACAAAAAATGATATGCAATCCACTATGATCACACCAGAAACACTATTTTGTTATAAATGAAAAATAATAAAATCTCTATTAGTCTAATGTGAAACAAAAACATAGTGAAACAAAGTTATTAAAAATATATTAAGTAACACTAATATTAAGTAGTTATAGAATACATTGACAAATATAGACTACCACTTTTTTCATAATGATAGCTGTGTTTGATAAAAAGGTGCAAATGCTTAAAAAGCTTGTAATACCTAATGGGAGCAATTTTTGTATGTGAATAACTTCAGGTAGATGCTTAAGTATCAATCAGCATTTAATTTTGTATAGTGGGAAGTTCAAAACAAAGTCTTTATTCCATTTAAATCCTTGGAAAAATTGCTGGTCACTTCAGGAGGACTGTGGTTTCCTCACTCTTGCTTACATGCTAACTAGAATGGCAGTATTATGTATACTACTGAATAGTAGATGTCAGATTTTCCAGTCTGCTTGTGAGGTATGCTAAGTGACTGATCTTTGATGAAAATCAATTCATTTCAGTGAAATTACACTAATTGATAGTAGCAGAGTCTGTTTCTAGCCAATCATTTACTAATCAGTCACTGTTGCAACAGAAAGTAATTGTAAGCCTTGCCGTGAAAACCTTGTTACTGGCCCATAAGATAATCACTATGGTGACTTTATTTCTCTGTAGTAATTTATACTGCTTTACCTATTGCTACCCTATAAGTCACTAGATTCCTTCGTATGATATTGTGACTATTTATATGCAAGTAGTTCTCACTACCTCTCTAAGGACCCCCTTCATATCAAAGTTTAATTTGTATATGATAATTTACTATTACGTTTCTCAGCAAGATTGCCCTAAGCAAATAGGCAATGCATCTGAAAAGGGTCATTTTTCTCTAAGAATGAAATTTAATAGAGCGTTCCTTACACTTCAGCATTCATCTAATAATCAAAACATATTTCATTCTTGTTATTTTTAGATATCATTAATTCACTGGGGAAACTTAGATGTTTCTCTGGTCTGTGACTCTTTTATGCAGATTCAAAAGACAAAAGCTGCATTGTCTGCTTCTAAGGAAAAACTGCTGGAGGCACTTCTTTTATTTTTCTAATGAACACCATATGAAAACAGGCATAGAACAACTATTTACTTACATGCAGTGGTCTACTAGGGTCTCCTACATGGGCTACTTCCTTTGCCATGGCACTGAACATATTACATTGGTCAGTCCATTTACAAGACTTTTATTCTTTCCTTTTTTTTTTCACTACAATAATTTCTATATTACTTTGACATGAATTTTTAATGATGGTCTTCTATGTAGGGGTGAATGATACTGTTATGTATCATTTACGAGACATCAAAGAGCAATAATATATAATACTTTTAAATGTTACAAAGCCAGTCTTGCTCTTTTCCTTATTTCAAAGTTCAGATTTACTGTTCAATAATGCCACAATTTTTATTGCTCCCGGTGTTGGAAATTTCTCAGTTGCCTGGTTAAGGATGATTTGGAGAGCATGTTGAAAGAGGAATGGATATTTTTATAGACCTTCCTGGATTAAACAACTATGGTTAGATGTGGTTTTGGTGATTTGGTACAGTGATTTACAGACTTGCTTTTGAGTCTAGCATTCCCTGCTGCATCGGATCCATACCAGGCAGTACATGTTTTCCCGAATCCACTGGCATAACAGCACTAGCCACGTTGTGAAATGTGTCAGACCTTGGCCTCCACTATTTTGCTGCAAAATGGAGGGAAACAGTAGCTGTATGGCAGGATACTGGTAAATGTTTTTTTATCCCTTTATATAGCTATGCAGATGCATACAATGAGTTGGATGCAGTGCTATACAGAACAGCATTTTTTTTCAAACAGAATACAAGTACAGATATATATGTATATTTCCACTTATTTATTTTTACAAGTTATTTTCTTCTTTCTGCATCACTAATTTCTCATAGAAAATTTCATTTACTTGTTTTAATAACTGTTAACTTTGTTTTATAGGTGTACCTGCTAGAAAACATTCAGCAGGTAAAATACTTCACCATACTAAACCTTATTTGAGAAATGAGAATACACAGTGCAGGAAGGATAGGCTGAACAAAAGCAAAAGTGTAGAAAATGACTTGCAATTTTCCAGTTTCTCTCAGGAAGCTTCAGAACAACTAACCACCATCCACTTGACATTACTAAGCTTGCTACTAAAGATATATAGCTTTCATTCAGTGTAGAATGACCTGTAGAAAACTTGCATCAAAAGCCAATGAAGTAAGGCAATGATTTATTTATGTGCATCCCAGTATGAGAAAGGGACTTTCAAAGTTGAGAGGTGTTTTGAAAAAATATTGCCTCTGCTTGAAATAAACCTATGCTTTCTATTGAAGAAACTATATTAAAGTGAAATGGATAACAAATATATGTGGAAGTGATTGTGCAAATGTTAAGTTTAAAGAAAACATAGGTCACTGGTAGGATCTGTTGTGTTGAAGGGCTTTTTTCCCATGAAAAGCTTGATAATTAAAACCACAGTTTGTACAGGATAAATAGATACAATTATTTCCACTTAATTATAATTTGAGTTAAATATTTAGCTTCTGTTAAATAAAAATATTGAGATCCACCTAATACTATGAAATAAGAAATAGTGCTTACAATGTTAGAAGAGCATTGGCAGGAAAGACATTACATGAAGAGTTATTTTAAGCCTTACTTCTCCCTACTTACACCTATTCTGTCTAAGATTGTAACTAATGGTGTGACATCTGGCAACCATACTACCTCAGGCTGCGACCTTGTCAGTTCTTGTAAAACTGTGGGAAAAGTTTAACAGTGTAAGCATCAGGTTTGGATTTTTTTTAACTGTCTGGAAGCACAGAATCAAATATAGATACAAGCTACTCAGCTCTTTTGTCTCTAAATAGCTAAATCTGCTTTCCTCACGACAGATTCTTTCAAGAGTTGGGGTTAGGTCTTATGGAGGCACAGAAACTAAGGGGTTGGGGCTTTTGATGGGGAGCAGTTCTTAAAGTGTACAAGAAGTCTACTTTATGTTCCCAGTTAATTTATATCATCCATCTTGAAGAAATGTATAGCAAAACAAAGCTGACTCTGCAAAATTGTGAAGTATATCGTTGCAAAATTTTGTAGCCCGGAAACTTTTCGGCAAAATTGTGCATTTTTACTATCCATTTGAAAAGGATCCTGATTTAATTACAAAAGTGTTAATATTAAGAATTAAGTGTGTTGTTATCTGACCAGGTTCAAGATCATATTTGTAGTTCTAATCATAAATATCCTCTTTTCCACCTGCTGTCAAGATAGTAATAAAAAGAAGAGAAACAAACATCCTCAGCCTGCTTTCTGACAGAGGTCACTTTCTGCTAGATGACACTGTGTTATAGAGTGAGTTGCTTTGTTCAGTCTCTGGGGAGTTTGTCACAGCATTTTCTCATCACATGGTGAGGATCACCACAGAGCAGAGTTTTTAATTTCAGAGACTATCATTTTGCATTAAGCATTGTGAGGAGTGGCATTTGGAGAAAGCACATCAGTGTAAAGAGGAAAGTTAGGAGGAACACTAGCAATAACATTAGGCACAGGTATGAAATCAGTGGTATCACAGAATGGGAAAGAATTCTTGGCTAGGTTGGTAATTTCCAGTTATCTAGAGATCACCTGCATTTTATTCTTATCAGCAGGCCATTTCATAGCTCTTTTTTCCTTAACAAAAATTCTCATGGCTTCTTCAAATCGTGCAAGAAAATTGATCTTCTATTGAAGAGACATATTGTCTTGTCACCCAGTATTAAAGAACTTACTAAATTTCTTTAGATATCTAAAAGCTTTTGCTAGACATAAGAAATGGCAGAAATGTTTGCAGTTCTTCCATATTTTCAAAAGCATGAATCGTAGAGTTCATCCAGTTGCCATATCACCTGATGTAATATAAGTGACGCTGAGCTTGCAAAATGAAACTGCATGTCATCATTAAAGTAAATTCCAGTTATGAGTTAGCAGCTATCACATCTTATGCTAGCCTTATCTTGTAAAAGCACAGTGTTTGGGAGGATATTTAACAATTATCTGCTATAGTCTGGTGTTTGCCAGGATGTACTACTGATGGCTGAGTGCTACCAGAAAGCAGAAGCTTCAGACAATCTTAGGTATCTACTCTTCTCCGCTGTCCTTGCAAAATACCTGGAAAAGTATTTTTCAGTATCAGGATATTAGCTTTCAAAAGCTTTCTTAATTTATTGTTTGTCACACTGTTGAACTGCCTAATACATAAACTGAGAAAAGAGCTTTGAAGAATCCCAGGAGAGGACACATACAGCCAGACAGGAGAAATCCTGTATCTCTGAACAGTTTCCTTCAGTATTGGGAATATTAAATCATGCTTTTTTATTCTGAAAATTGGTATCAGTTATGACCGTATTTATCTACATTTGTCCTTTATCAAAGATACTACCTGAATATTTAATGCTTCTACTCGCATCATCGCCCATTGTATTGAAAATAACTGCCACAAGCTGATACTTTTCAGTGCCTTTCAGTTGTGCTTTTCTTTGTATAAATTGGGTAAGAATAAATGCTGAAAGAAATATAGCAATTCTCTTCTTTCTTTCTCAGAATCATCTATACATGGAACATTATACATTATTATTAGTATTTCTTTTGTTGTCTTACTAAACTATCTTTATCTCAACCCACGAGTTTTACCTTTTGTCCGCTTCTCCTTCCCATCCTACTGGGAGGAAAGGAGAGGGGTGAGCGAGCGGCTGTCTGGTGCCTAGTTGCTGGCTGCTGGGTTAAACCACGACACATGGGAAAATCTCTGTACTAGTAATGTACAAAATAAAGTCCAGTACTGTCCATATGACACAGATATGTCTGAATTTACTGTATAAAATCCAAAATCTAATCTAATCTAATAATAATCTAATAATAATACAGCCAATAATCTTAATGGTACTCTGTTTCACTTACTCAGAAAAAAATAAGAAGCACTAAATCAACCATGTTAAAATTTAAATATGCAATTTTACAAGGCCTTGATATTAAAAATCCATTTTTTGTAGCCAGTGATTCCTTCCTAACAATCAAAATAATAGCCTATACAAAGTTTAGGAGTAAGCAATTGTAGTAACTTTAAAACAGTACTTCAAAATTTTTTTTCACCCCTTTCAAGATCCATTAAAGACAGCGTAACAAAATTAAGCAAATTCTCAGTTAGACCGTAAAATCAAGAGTTGTAACTTCAGTGTACTTTACCAAGTTCACAGATATTTTGAAATCTATATCTTTGTTAGATTTCTCCTGAATTTTAAGTGACTCTTAGTCAAGATTGGTCTTAACTAGCTTAGAATTAGCTTTGTAATACTTTTAAAATGTATTTGTCTTTTCCTCAGTATTAATACAGTTTGATAATTATAGTTATTTCACTGACCATAATGTCCCCTGATGTCCAAATCCACAATTCTATATACTGCAGCTAGTTGGCGATGAGTTCTTTTGAGCTTCGGGGTTCCAGTTAATATAAATTCAAATTAAAAAATATTTTCACAAAGCCTGCCTGTAGAAACTGGACAATTCTATGCAGCTGTAGTGTCAACACATTTGTTATTTCCTTCAAAGGGCAATCTTACCTTTACTTCAATAATGAAATTATACCAATAAAAGTACACTCATCCAGTGAAACAGCACTTCATAATATTCCTTGAAGAAAATAAACAAAACATTAATACCTTTTGTAATGCTTTAATTTTAATTTCATCTTCAATAAGGGACATTTTACATTTTTTATTATTTTTAGTTTCCAAAAACAATAATTGGAATTTTCTATAATAATTTAGTCTTTTTTTTTTTTTTTTTTGTATCTTGGCTGAGACAGAGCTTCCAAGTTAGAGCAGATCTTGGTTGCAATTTGCACCAATGTAACCAAGTTTTGAGAAAACGGCTTACAGAATAAACAAAGAAATAAAGAATCAAGTGTTCTCTGTGTAACTGCGATTTAACAATAGTTTCACTTGATGTGTAGAGCTTTTGTTTCTCGATCTGGGAACAGCATATGGGCAATTGCTCTTACCCTCAAAGGTCAGATTCCATTATATCTGACCTCCACATTACAAATTAGCAAACAAAGCCATTTGTGAGCTTCACTGCTTGTCATTGTTATTCATGCAAATCTGCTGCAATGTGCCAGTTAGGACAGTCATTGTTGCAACCCAACTACATGGCAGTGTATGCAAATAACCAATAGACTGAGATACAAAGAAAGAAACAAGAAGTTAGTATGGATTTTCCCCATTTGTCCACGTGTTGGCATTAATAGCACGACTATCTAAACATAAATGAGCCAGTCCTTGGCAGAGGAATGAGGGTCTTGCACCCAAGCAACAAAGGAGAGAAGCCTGCAGAGATACAGGAAGAATAGGTGTGAATCCAGTTTATCATCAGAGGGTTCAGAGCTGTTAAATCCTTAGAGGGGAAAAAAAAATAAAACGAGTTTACATTTAGAAGCAGGTTTATTTCAATCCGTAAATGTTCTTAGGTGTTTATTCATATTTTATTTTCTCACAAAGCATATTTAAAGGGCAATAAATATGACTGAATTAACAGCATTAACTGATTTCAGTGTAGCATATCCTGTAGAGTATTTTTGGTGCAGACAGTTGCTATTAGATGTCAGGATCCTCAGAAACGGTATGTGTTATCCCTTGAAGAACCCCCTTTCAGCTATATTAAATTGAGGGATTCAGGGACGAGGATAGCAGACACTTTGGAGTTGACCTAAAATAGCAAAATATTTAGGCATAACAGATCCATTTAAATGCAAAATCTGTAGTAGGAGGAATTCAGACTACATTAACTGCTCTTTTTCATGACAATGAAATGGACTGTACTGGAAAGTGTACAGAACAATCCTGCAATAGCCAAGAGATGGGCTGTTTGATCTTATAAATTTGTTCTGTATATACTTTGCATGTTTTTTTGTGACTCAGCAGTTGTTTATAAAACAGGTTTGCGTTATATCAAACATAATGAACTCTGAGCGAAACTTCTTTGTAACATTCGTCCCCTGGAGTTTGACTTTCAATTACATACATTTCCATGTAAAAAAATAATCTATTTTATGTTGTTAATAATAAATAAAAACATTCTAAAATTTTATGGTATACCGATATATGTATGTATGTGGGACATACAGCACTTTGCCATAACAAAAGTGTTACATAATCTGTAAGGTAACAAATGAAGATAACTTTCTTCATACTCCTAGCTCTTCCTGTTCCCATGTTTTATTGTCTTTTCACTACTTCTGTATGGGAATATGATGTGTAACACATAGTTGAGGACAGGTAATAAGCCTGCACTGAAAGGCATATAATCAGTTTCCTCACTACCACTGGTTTTATGTCCACTTTTCTTTGGCTTTAGAAGTTTGATTTGAAAATCACTGGGAACATTTTCCTGTGTCAGTTATATAAATATAGTTAAATATAATCATTAGGATTTTATATTTAGGACCTTTCCACATGTTTAGGATTTCCAACAGAGATTCTACAAGCCATGAAATCACATGGAATGCTATCGAGTAGAGTATTAAGTTCTATTAAAAAAAAATTAGGAAAAGGAAGCCCAAGTACTGCGATACTAGATTTTTTTATAATGTACAACCAATAATATAAGAAAGCATATAATTCTGAGTATGATTGACCATATATTTATCTCATTTTCCTGTTTCTTAGGTTTAATGTCCAGTCCAGGCCGGTCCTTCCAGTGTTTTGAGTCACAGTCCCATTGATTTTAGTGATGCATGAGGATAAACCCTTCTACGCAATTATAAATTTGCCTCAGTGCTTTGGTAAAATATAAATCTGTAAAAGTGCTGTATTTTTTGCCTCCAGTGAAGGTCTCTAGCCTAGATAAGAAACAGACCTTCTTTTAAAATTTGACCTGCTCCTTTGTAAGCAAATAAAGTAGAAATTTAAGCATATGCGTTTTGTTTTAGTTATGATTAGATAGCTCATAATTCCTTAAGAGAGTATTTTATTTTTGCTTTCATTGTCATAATGTTCTAGCTAAACTGAAAGTTATAGTCCATAAATATCATCTATCTGGCAATCTAGAATACCTTTACTGTATATTTTCAAATTCTGCAAGCATTGTTTCCATGCCATTTGCCAGGAATATGCACTAAAGTGCACTTCAGCATCCTGAAATGCTGCACTGTTCATTGCAGCTGTTCTGATACACTGCTGAGCTGAATTATCTCTAATATCAATACCTTTTCGTTCCAAAACTAGTCATATCCGGGCACTTAAGAGTGTTTACTTCAGCTGGGCTAGTACCTCTTTTTGAAGTTATGAACAATTTTCTCAGGAAGTTCTATTAATATAAGTTTACAGGCAAGAAGCCCATGTCTATGTTCTTCTCTGACTCATCTGTTATCAAAAGAATGTCGTCTTTAGAAAACTTTATTTTACAACTGCAGCCTGAAAATTCAAAACTGTTTAGAATGTTTCAAAGTCAAAAATTTGCAATGTTAACATCTCAGATTAAACAAAGACTAACAGAGGGAGAAGAACACTAGCTTTATTTGTGTCATGGAAAGATACAAAAACAGGATTTATCATACCTGATCTGAGTTAACATCCTATCTAAACCTGGTAATCTATTTAAAGCTTTGCCCAGTGTGGGATGCTTCGTCTGAAGAGGAAGTCTCGCTACTCCCTCAAATACCAAGATAATTGTGTAATGCTGTTGAGAGTTTCGGAGATGCAACTATTTCCTAAGTTGTCCAAAATACTAAGCTGAGCCCCTAGGCTTCCTTAACGCACAGGGCTCTGCCCGAGACTGTGGTGACCTGGCATCTCCTCCTGCACCCCCTCCTGTCAAACACATGTCTCAGTCAACCGCTGCATTTAACTCTTCTCAACCAACTTACAGCAATGGGAACTATGAAAATAATTCCTTAAAAAAGTGAAAACTAGAGACAGTTTAATGAAAAGCCAGACTTAAGACTGGAGGATAAGCAGAGGGTTGCTACTGAAAAGCACCTGTGACCGTGTGTGTGTGAGCACCCTCATGCCTGCAGGCTTTAGTGAATTATCCTTCACACATGAGGACAGGGTCTCCTCCAGAATAGTGCATTTTAGTGCTGCTGGATGAGACAGCTTGCTGTGCTAACTACAAAAACTGTCACATCTGTAGCAAACAACTTGTGATGAAATATATAAGTAACAGGATCTTCTTGGATTTCTAGTGGCATTCTTTCACAGAGCACTCACGTCTTCACAGCTTATGGAGTCAGTGGAATTTCTTTAGTAGTGAATTAATGCTCATTTTCTCACAAGGAATTTTAAATGTAACTGTATATTTTACTGTAATATAACATTTTATCTTAGAAGCAGCAGAATAGTTGGGGTTATCTCAGTGTCACCCTATTAAGCTCTGTTTTTTGAAGCTGGTAATTGTCAAACAATTTCACCATGAATGTTTATCATACAAGGTCTCAGATCTGGAAAATATTTTAAAAATTAGTTGTAAAATATTGCTTAAATCATCTCTGGCTTGGTACGAGTAAAACATAAACCAGAAATCTTTTGGGACTGAGTAGTGTTGAGGCTTAAGGGACATTCTTCTCCCTCTGTTCTGAGTCCTGGTATTTTGATATTAGGATTTGACAGTTTGTTTTTCCCAAATGGCCAGCAAAATGTTTAAGAGGAAACCTAAGTTTTTAAGAGTAAAGAACTAGATTCTTTTGGAAAAATAAGCAATATACATACACCTTAGGCTGGTCATTTGTCAATAATTTAAAATAACCCTTTGACTTGCCTACATACTAAGTCAGTAAAAAACACCCGTGACTTAACAACTTTTGTGTGCAATTTTTATGTACTACAGCTTGTAAATTACATCAATTAATCCTGAATTTCTTTAGAGAAGGAGAAGCTTGTAGAAACCGATGTATTAAGAAAGGGAATAAGAATGAATATGTATAGAAATCGCATGGGGGAAGAAGGTTTGAGAAAAACAACATGCTACCCATTGACAAATATATAAAGGGTGTTAGAATCAGAGGTGTATAAATAGTCTGCTGTCTGTCAGGAATGAAAATGTAAGCATGCAAAATGGAATGCAGAAAAAAAAGATTAATCTTTAGTCAAAAATATATAAAGTAAAAAAAAAAAAGGAGTTCAGAATAATTGCACAAGTTAAAAGTAAGAAATCATTAGAAACAGTCAGAATAGGCTAAATAAAGCCTTCATAAATACTAGACAGGACATTCTTCCCTTCAATGCAAAAATAAGATGGAAGGCTTTCTAGACTGTTTCGTTTGTAATTTCTAGATTTGGATGTTGCAAAACTGCCTAGCAACACTGGCTGTCCAGTCTCCTTACTGTTAACAGGAATGGGATATCTAGCTCTCTTAGCTGCTTATGAAAACTCTGAGCCCTAATCCATCATTTTGTGGTTAAAAAGATGCTTAGTAAAAAATCTACAGCCTTTGAGGAGCTATAGGATGGTTCTGTCCTTTCTTTTGCTAGTGTTACAGGTCATGCATTGCTTTCTTCAGTGCTTTGTCATAAGACAGGTACTATAGCAATGAAGTCATTTACTTCGTTAAATCTTCCCTTAATATTCCTCAAGGGGACATGCAGGAAAACAGTTTTCCTTCTGACTACCTACAGACTACGAGTAAATTCTATTCTGCCTTTTACCAGATGTCTCAGGCTTTGCTACTTGCATCAGTGATGGCTGCGTGTAGACAGAAAAGGAAGAATCCAACAAGCTCCAGAGTATTAATCAGGTATTTTGAAATGCTGTTGTGAAAGGTTGCAGCATGAATTCGTGATAACTGCTGGCTTAATATATGGGATCTGAAAAACGTCTTTAAGGGATAATGAATAGCTATTTTTGGGGTTTTTCTTCTTCCCCACTGAAGACACTCAGTTGTGATAGTATAGGTAATAGCCAAACAGAAGTTGATGAAGATTCCTCTGCTTCTGAGTATCTTCTGGTGTCACTGCTAAATTATGCTTCTATCTGTAGCACATCGAAGAGAGTTTCCCATTTGCCCAGGTTGTGCTTCTGCTACGCTTCAGTCCTCAGGGCAAAGCAAAGCAGTCTTGTCTGCATCACCCATCCCTTGTACACTGGCTCAGGCTGCCCAGAGGGGTGCCCTACATCTCTCCTTTTTTAGAACATTTCCTTTAAAAACAGAACTGACAAAAAAAAAAAAATTAAACCCTCTTTCATTAGTTGTCGTGCACCATAAACAGGGTGTCAAGTAGTGGGTGTCTACAAATACACAGCAGTGAGGCTGCAGCTGGTCTTCAGATAGCAGTACGCTGCAGCTGAAGCAGAGCAGGATCGTGTCTTTTTACAGTGTACAACCTATCGGGCAGTAATTTGGGGCTAGATTGCAGCTTTGACCTCACGCTAGCAGTGAGGAAGATGAGCTGTACGCTAATAACTGTTCCCAGCGATGCTCCCCATTGTGCTGGGAGTGCACACACAGCAGCTGCTGCTGCCCTTGTGGAAAGCTGCGCACACCCTCTCCTGCTCCAGTCCGTCTCGCTGCAGATGGTGACATCCATGTGCAAACAGCATCATCGCTTGAACAGGGTAAAGGCCGCCGCCTACCACTGATAAGGTTTCTGTTACCACTTTTGACAGGCCCTGATGAAATAGATGAAGTTCTGAAAAGATCAAAATAAGGAAACAGAAGAATATGCTATTCTTTGTCCTCATTCCTATGCATACGCTTATGGAGAAATGCTAGCCAACAGCTTGTCATTTCACTGAGAGATGTCTACGCAGCGTTACAGCTTTCAGACAGTTAAATGGGTGGCTTGGAGCTAAAAGAGAAATCTGGGGAGGCACAATCTGGGACCAAACCTCTCATTTTGAAACATCACCAGCTAAATGCTGTTTAATCTGTACACAGTGAGGTGATATGAACCTGCGGTCATCTTTCTACTAAAGTGTGAGACAGTAATAGACCCCTGACGAGAGTATGACAAGACTGAGATCTAACAAAGTGATTTGTGCTTCATATTGGACAAACGATTGTCTAGCACTAGTAACAGAGAATCTACACGCTGCTTTCTGAAAGGGTCACACAGCTCAAATGTATTCTTAATGAAATTAGTTATTTTCTAATTGCATATTTAATTAAATTGTAAAGAGAGACCTGCTGGCACTGCAAACAGTATCCACATTCGTCAGCTACAGCCTTCTTACTACAAGAGCTGTTGAACTACTTTAGGCTGGCTGGACCCCTGCTATAGCTGTCTAATCGAGGTTTCTTTCAGTATCTGTGGAGAATGTTTGCTTAGTGCAGACTGAGAGACAATTTCAAGGAATGTTTTTATAATAAATTTATTTCTTAGAGGTAAGTATACATCTGCTTCCTTCAGGCAGTGAACAAAGCAATAGATAGATACTGGGTTACAGTTTCCTCTGCCCCTGACATTAGCAATTGGAAGGTATATATGGCTAGGTGGCCCCTTTTCCTGTGGCATACATTCAACATACTGAATTTAAATCACTAAAAAAAAAATTGTAAAAAAAAACCCCTCAATAATATCATTATGTTAGGAAATACAGATTTCTGTCCTGCAAACTGAAGGACAGAAACATTGTCCAACAAAACAACGGTAGCTCCCCCAATGGCCACCATCATATTATTATATATTTTATTATATATTACTAAAAAAGTGTGGTTTTCTCCACTAAATATAGGGGTTTAGAATGTTTAGATACTGCCTGTAAACAGAATTACTCTTCTATGAAAAAATGAAAATTAAAGAATCCTATAATTTTTTCACTGTTATATCCAAATATGCATATTTTGTCTGAAATTTGCTACTAGTTAGATTAAGATGAATGTGCGAACCAAGATGGTAAAGAATTCAGTACTGAATAAAAATATTTTTAGCCCAGCATATGTCATATATCTCGTATCTTCTAGGATGCTATTAATAAAGTTTTCCTATATGAAACCAGAAAAACGCATTGCCAGGGAATGCAAAAATATGAATTCCTGTCATTTACACTTTTAAAACCAATTAAAACTGAGTCATTGATAATAGCAGAAAACTTTCCATAGTTTCATGCTTATGAATACTTCAGATTATTAGCATTCCTTAAAATGCCTGCATTTGAAAATAAATCCTCATATAACGCATGCCATCAGATAATTCATTCCTTTAGGCAGCCCTGTCAAAATCAGAGGTGGGAATCAGAGACAGGTGAAGAGAGATTTAGTGGAAATCTTCTCCTTGTGTTACTTACACATATATGTATGCCTATATATAAAAATATATATATCTCTCTCTAAACCCGTAGTGCTGGTGAAACACAAGTGTTGGGTTTGTTTTGCCTTTTTAAGTAGTGCTGACATCTAATCTTCAGTGTTTTAACATATGACCTCTTCCTCACTGAGCAAGACTGAAGCTTCTGTGTTTTATATTTAGCATGTTAACCAAATGAAATTATGATCAGAAAAAAACTGTGAAAATGACAAGTTGGCAGCTCTGATGGCTGTCTCTCTGTCAATGTCTCGTTTATTCTCTCAGGCTACAACTGCCAGCACCTGAACAGAGTGCATTCAGCTACCTGCAAATGAACCATGTCCCCTCTCCTCTGCCTGTCATTCATTGCCTACCACCACTGAAGACTGGAGGGACTCAATCTTGCTAATAATCAGCCCTGTGGTTGATTCTAGAAGCAGAACATGGTCCATCCAGCTCGCTGCTTGGCAGCTACTCTGACTTAACAGGGTGACATTAGCTAAAGCTTATTTTTGTCAGTTCACTAAGAAAATATGACTAGGTGAAGGCATACATATGGTTACATTTTCAAACTGACTTCTGAAAAATGTTCTCAGGATATTTGGAAAAACGCCTGGTTTTAAAGACAGAACTGAAGTTTTGCACAGAAAATAGGTTTCCCACATACACTGGTTCTATTACAAGTGCCACAGGTGAGTTTGAGTATGATGCTTTTGAAAACGTGCTTATGGCATCCAAAATAAAAGAAAAAAAGTACGAGTTGCCATTCAAAACATGCCAGCTGACAGTCTTAAATTTTTAGCAATTCAGAGGGAGATATGAGGCTGAGTAGGAAAACATAGTAAGGAATACAACTGAATGACAACTATATAAAATAGTTTGGATAAATTTATAGATCAAATTGTCAGAAACAAATACCTTATCTTTAAGATCCGTAGTCATAAAAATATAATATTATTACAAGACTGTTTAATTGTCTTAACAAGCTCTGAAAGCTTGCCAGAAATTAAGAGTCTCACATTGTTCACGTTACTGTTCAAGAATATTCAGGCAATCACAGCTCTTGCAGATGTCATGATGTCAGATTTGTGGGCAATGACAAGTCATGTGACTCTGCTGCCTTCACAAACAGCAACGGAGAAACATGCAGTATTACAGTCTCGAGAGTTACTGTGGCTATATAACAGCATGTAGTACCAAATGCAAGAGCAATATTTAGAAAACAAGGAATGGTATCACAAGATACCTGAAGTCCAAGATTCAGTTTCAAAGTCTAGGAAGTCACATGAAAAATCAAGAAATCAGATCTGTGTTAGGGACAATCCACATAATAAGTTTAAATCTGGAGTTCAAGCATATACCACTTTGAAGTTGTGTTCAAGATAGAAATATACTTATTTTGATAATTTTGAGGATTTTGACAACAGAAAATTTTCCAAATATAATTCTTGCACTTGAACATGAGATAGAGCATCTAACACCATTGTAAAATATTTCAGCATATGACTACTGTATTTTCAACATTTCTCCAAAAGCTAGAAAAGTTGAGAAACATAAAATATACAATTCCAATTGCATCTCAAGTCTAATCACTGCTGTTTGAGTATCTCTATCTCCCTTTTTAGAAATTGTGCCCTACTCAAGCCAGGATGCAATTTACACCACAATACTTGCCTCAGTAATTTTCTCCCTCTTTTGTCCTTTCTGCTTTATATGAATCTACAGTGTTTGGGAGATGCAAGCCCTGTGTGTGAATAGCAGTCCACCTCTTATTTGTGTGATGAGAACGTTAATTTTGATGAACTTGGTTGATCCTTAAAAAGATGGAATGGAAACAGAATCTCATTTCCTCTTTCTCTGGCACCATTTTTTGTCATTAATTCTAAGAGGAGGGTAACACTGGAGAAAAGTATTAAATGGGAGACACTCAACACTGGCTTCTCTTTTCTTCCATAACTCAGAGACTCTGAAGTAAGTGCAATGGTTAATTAATGGCCAGACTTGTGGATGACTGTGTGGCTGAGATGCATAGGGGTAATGACATGAGTTTGGTAAACTCAGTTTCTGAGGCAAATAAAGAGCATTACATAGCTTGCAGATACTATTATTACTAATTAACAGTAATAATATTGAAAATTATATTCAGCTCTATTAATGTCACCCAAAGTTTTTACAAGTCCATAAATTAATCTGATACAAAATGATTACCCCATTTCCTGTTTTGACCTAGACTTGGTAATTTAATTACAGTTACATCAGAATAAAAACAAAAATGTCATAATGTTGGCTAAAATGGGAATATTTTCCAAATCCAAGAACTGATTACTTAAATGTTTTTATCCCTTGCAATGATGTACAGCATTAGTATTAGCAGAAAAGAGTAACTCCCATGAATTTAACAGTTCTCCAGAATATACTGTTTTCTAGAATCGTAGACCATCTTGAGATGTTTAATATTATCCAAGCAATAAACTACAGAGGAAGCTCTCTTTAGAATAAACAGTCTTTATGAAGTTAAGTGCACTAAATAATGTGCTAAATTATCTAAAAGCAGTAAAGAAATGCCTTGATACAAACTACAATGCTAGATGTTTTAATAACATCAAAGGTTTTGTCAGTGGTTTATTAATTTTAAATGATATAACTAGAATTTGTTTATAAAAGGGAAAATATATGTGGTAATTACGCATCCTGAGCCAGAAATGTGTAATGCACTGTGCCCCCAAATAAAGCTAACTAGTTATGTACGTTAGGCATTGCCTTGCCAGCTCGTTCTGTGAAGCAGATGCAGATACAATTTATGGCAGTTTAATCCAGCCTTTTCATTTTGGCCAAAAAAACCATGCCAACATTCAGTTTGACTTGGCTTTATATTTCTGAGGGATGAAGATGCCTACTATCTATGAAAAGGTCATTAAAAATCTGTGGGCTATACCTCTCTTTTGAAGGGTTCGGAATGTGAGAAATGCTAAAAGCAGGAGGCTCTTTTCAGAGTTACAAACGCTAATAATCTTATTTGTCTGCATTCCTGAAGTTGTATTCCCTTTCTGTTCCTGGTATGTTTCCTTTGATGGGATCTAAATTCACACATCAGATGTCAGTAAGAAGTATCTTACCAGGGGAGACCGACCTCGCTGTCACCAAGCGAGGACCCAAGACACTGCTGGGGCAGAGCTGCTCTCCCTGGCCCGTCTGCCCCAACCTGCCCAGAGACCACGACCACTGCCTTGGAAGGTCAGTGGGCACCCTGACGCTGCCAGTCCCTCTAGTGCCTATGGGCCTGTCCTCTGTTAATCCGCCTAATCATTTTTTTTGTTTACTGGTACTACCTGCATTGACAATCTCCTGTGCCAACAAACTCCATCAGTTCATTACCTGTGGTGTAAAAATGTGCTTTTATATGTTTTAAGCAAAGATCACAGGAGAAAGATTTTCTCACTTTGTTTTTTTAAAGTTCTTTTGTTTTGCAGTTTCATGGTAGACATTTATATTGATATTGAATGACTCACCAAATACAATAATCTGTATGAAATTAAATTGTCTAGCAATTATTTAGATGCAAGTGCTTTTTTTCTGCACCACTTTATAAATAGTCAGTTGCATATCTGAATATGTAATTCAGCATAGAATATAGATCCAGTTAAATGGAAGGAAAAAACCACAGGAAAACAGAGATATTAGAAAGTCTCACTAGGGGAGAAAACATAAACAATAAATTAATAATACCATAAACGAGCTTCCAAATTTGCATCTACACTGCTGCAAACACAAACATTTGTAACATATACTTTGGTTGGGTATTATATACCTGATTTGGAAGCAGTAAAATTCAAGAATTTACATTAAAGCACCTGTTAAGATCCTGTCACAAGATTTAACATAATGCAGTAATAAAATGCTGTTCCTGGCTGCAGAAAGCACAAAGGAAAGGGTTTTTATACACGCAGCTTCACCGATGTTTACAGAAAACCTTTACAAGTCTGCTATCATCCTACTGAGTTTGAATACTAATTTTGGGAATCTGGTAGTCAGTTAAAGCTATAAATATACAGCTGCTGCACGTGCCCCAGTTGTGTTTACCATGCATGAGCAGCAGCTTCAGTATGGACAGGGAACTGATAGGTTTTTCTGAATTTTAAATATGGGCATACCCTTTTCCCAGTAGCAGCTAGTGAAAGGAGAAGGATGAGAAAGCTGGGGGTGACAGCAAGCAAGGAATGCCTTCAGTGCAGGAAAGGATACCACTAAGTGGACTCTGAAATGAGTCAAGGCAGATTGAGACCATGGTTAGTACATGGAGATAATTTTCTCAGCTGGGGAATTCCTCATCTAAACTCTCTTGGCCATTTCTGCCTCCTGCCATTCCCAATGTTCTCATTCTGTTCGCTTTCTCTCCCTCCTTTTTGCAATCTTTTTTTCAGCTGGCAAGTTGTAAAGTTCATTTTAATTATAGCAGTCAGTGAGGTTTGGGCATCGGAGTCCCTGTTTTGCCATCCCTTCAGAGAGGCACTTGGAATTAATGTTTTTTGCATCTGACATGCCCTGATGTTTCTTCATAAGACTGCTGCTCTTTGACGTATGTGAAGAGCCAGACAGCAGGAAATTAACGGGAGAATTAGAAGTTGCAACACTTATGCTCAAAAGTACAGTAAGAATATTTTTAAAAATGGAATCAAGACCTTCTCAGATAGAGTCTTTGATATGTTGATCTTCAGAGAACTTTAGGAATTTAAGAGGACAGAACTCAAAAGCAGTAAGGAAAGGAAAAAAAAAGTCAGCTTTGAAAAAAGAATGCAGAGATAATAAGACTTCATCCTACAATGAATGAATCACAGAAACAAGTAAAAATGAAAAGAGACTGAAAACTCTTTAAAAAAAGACTCGGAAAAAGTTTTTTCAAGCTCATCTCTCTCTATGACATTTAACTGAAGGGAAATTTAAGTTACAGAGTATCCTGTAATAAAAGTGCTAAAAGATGGCTTTTGTCAAAAAATCTTCACAAGCCCGTGAAAATTACAAGGTCATCTTCATTTGTGCAACTGCAGTTCCATGCAAAAACTGCATGAGCATAGACACACAACAATGTGCCCTACTTGTCCACCTGTCATCAATATATTGGGATAGAACCCAACTGATACAGAAGAGATTAAAAAAAGTTATCAGAATGATAGAAACCAAGCTTGCGAGGAGACAGGAGTAGGCAGCTCTTTAAAGTTCATCTTACGTAGAGTGCAGTAAGGAAGCAACAAGGGACAATGTAAATGAGATTCCGTGACTCATTTCCCCAGCGGTGGAACTCCTACACACTTTGACTGCAGATCAGTAACAACATACATGGTAGAAGAGACATCCATGTTAAATAATGCCAGTGGAGAGAAAAAGGTCAAACTGGTTTCATAAGCAGTTATGGGAACGTGCAAGCTAATGGGAACAAGCAGGTAGGAGGGAAAGCAGAGGCACTAGTGGGAGTCCAAAACAGGAGACGCAGACACAAAGGGAATCAGCACTCCCAGTAATGAGACTAGTCTTCTCCTATTTAGATTGTCTCACAAGGCCAACAATAAGTATTGAACACATCCACCATTTTTTTCATGTTTAATATCCAGTAAAAGTTAGGGATTTTTATTCATTTTTCTTGATATACACATTGCCCTTAATATATCACTCCTCCATTTGTAACAATGAAAATCTGATTACTCGTGATCATCTTGAATACCAGCCTTGAGCCATGATAGCATAAAATATATTGCATCAGCTGATACAACGTGCTCCCAGATCACTGTTTTTGGGTACACAATCCCCCCTTTTCTGGTCTAAAACAAGAGCAGCAAAAGTGAAGCTGCTCTTCAAGTTTAAGAATATTTTTTTAAGTTGAACTTAATTAGGCCTTTGGTTAAGAAAATCTGAATGAAATGCCCACGCTTAGAGTGCAGAGGAGTATATCAGCAATGGAGAGTGCAAGTGTCACCTGTGTGTTAGCAACAAGTCTATGAATCGTTTGTATAGCTACTAGTTCAGACACTGAAGACAGTGTAAGAAAACATTTGTTTTCCTGATGCAATATAGACTGACTTCATTTAAAGAGGTGAGAAGGACCTGAATCAAACACTCCTATAGATGTGAATGATACGTCTCTTCCTCCTGAAGAAATTTTTTTATTTAGTTTATTTTGGGAAGTGACTGCTTCAGCAATTCCTTCTCCTTGCTGCACAAATGAGATACAAATCCATTCTGTCACTATCGTGAATCTCATATGGGGTCTCATAAAGTTCCCACCAGTCCTGTTTGGGGAAATGTGAGCAGCCCTGTGTGCATCTCATTAGAGCTTTTCATATTTCATTACATGAGCATATTGTGCACAGCTAACAAGAATTTTTACTCAGTCAGTGATGCTTCTTTTGTAATTGCTCTTGAAAAGCACCGATAGATCCATGTAAATTCAGCCTCTTGTGGAAAAAAAAACCCTTGTTGCAGCAATCATAGTACGTTTGTAATTAGCTTAATAAAGCCCCTCTGTTTTATTGCTCCACAGACAGAAATACTGTCTTACATAACGATGGACAGTTCTGTGTTGCAATTAAGGATTTAGTACAACCTTGACACAGCAGATGGAGGACAGTAATGCAAGTTTACTGTGAAAGAACAGCACACTAATGGAGACCAGGGTGGAAAAACAATTAGACACAAACTGAAAGGGCAGTGACATACATCCTTTTGGAAATCACTTGCATATACCATACTGCACGTTTCACATTTTTGTTGGATGCCAATAAAAATGTACTTTCTCACGCAACACAATACAAAAATGAAACAGTGACTATTACAACGCCATCTTCTTTTGTGCACCTACAGTTACATGCAAAAACTTCATGAGCATATACACACAACAACGTCTACCACTTGTCCACCTATTCTCAATTTATTTTTTCCAGTTGTGATGACAAGCACAATCTTTCAAATATAAGATCACCCCTCTGGTCAGATAACCTATGACGTACCATCTGTCTTTACTATACGTTTAAGAAACTCTGCTTTGTGAAATCGCCTTGCATTACAAACAAAGCAATGTAATTCTGGAGTCTAGGTTACATAAAAAAGAAAACCCAGACCTCCTCATGAGTCACCTCCTACTTCATCACCTCATCCAGTCAGCAAGAGCTATTTCCAGAGTGCTGTCAGACACATGAAAGAAACATTAGCAAACACTCAGTTATTACTATAAACACAAATCATTCTCTGGCTTCCAAATCGGGTCCATGTGGGTAATAAAGGATGAAGAAACACACCCTTTCCTTTTCAATTTCACGTCTGGACTCAGAGAACAAAAGAAATCCAATCTTTGCAGAAAATAATGATGGCAGAACTTGAGATATGAAACACCATCGTCCTACACGTACGTGCAGAGCTCATATTCAAGCTACAAGCAGAACACCAAGGTGATGGCTCCTGTCTGGGCAGAGAACAGCAGCCGCTGCTGAAACGCTTGCTGTTTTGGATGCTGCTAGGCAGGCAGCCCGTTTGGTTTTGACTGGCCCCCAGGAGCACCCCTGCGTTACCCAGCTGCGGCACTCCGAGCCGTCAGGCCGGGAATACGCAGTTTTAAGTTGTGTGGCTGGGTTTCTGCATCGCACGGAGTACCGACGGACAGGGCTCGGGCTTCCAGGGACTGGGTAGTTAACATCCAGCTGGAAAAAGCACGCCAGCAATTGCACGCATCCGTATCCACCTGAAGCTTCTCCACTTACTTGGAAGGATGAAACCACGTCTCTGCTTCCACCGGTTTTTTTTAATTCCCTCCGGTGCGGTTATTGAAATGCAAACCCCTTTGTCACCGCTCCTTTTCTATCTGAGAAGCTCCACTCTGAATTTTTGAAACTGTATGACGACTTCCAAGTTACTCACTGGGTTCACTGAGCCGCCCCCGCCCCTCCCGGAACCCTCTGAAGAAACCTGAGGGGAAAAAAGACCCCGAGGGCACCGATTTCTGCCCAGAAGGGCTGACTCAGCCCGGCAGCCCTTCCTGCACACCAGCACCCCACCGAGCCCCTCCCGGAGGCTCGGCTTCCCAGGCGCTGAGCCTCCGCCACCGCTGAGGAGACGGCCCCCGGGCCGCGCCGAGCCCCAGGCCTCCCCCGGCGCCCGCACCGGGAAACAGCTTTGGGCCGCGGTTCACCAGGAGGAGGACGACAACAGCCCAACAGGGGAGCGCCGGCTGCCTTATCGCCGTCGTCACAGGCCGGCGGTCGCGACCGGGCTCCCGTAGCGGGGCGGGAGGGCCCGGCGCGGAGTCGCATGGGAGTTGTAGTTTGCTGCGCTCCCGCGGGCGCGCTCCTGCTCCGTGGCGGGGATGGCAGCTCCCAGCGTGCTCCGCGCGCAGCACAGGGCGGGCGGGGAGGTGGCGGGACGGGCCGGAGGCGGTAGGGACGCGGACTACGTTTTCCAAGGTGCACCGCGGCCGCCGTTGGCCAGGCGCGGCGGTTGAATGTCGGCGGGGAGAGAGGCGCGATGGAGCTGTCGTCTCTCGTCAGGAAGCTGGGTAGCGGCTCCCCTCTTCCTCCCGGGGCACCAGGCCCGGCTGCCGAGCGGCTCCGTGGCCGTCCCGACCCCTCCGCGGGGCCGTGTGCGGGGGGAAGGGCGACGAGGGCCTCGCCCGCCGCCCACGTACGCCGCTGCGGGGGTTTTACCTGCGGAGCGGGCCCGTCGGCCGTGTGTGGGGGCCGGGCTACTGGCCTGGCCTGGCCTGGCCTGGCCTGGCCTGGCCTGGCCGGGACGGAGGTAGGGAGGGAGCGAGGGAGGGCCGGGACGGCGGCTGCCTCCTTCGTCGGCGGCGCCCGGGGAGCGCGGCTGCCCCTGCCCGGCCTCCACTTCCCCGCGGCCGCCCCCGGGGCCTCTGGCCGGTTTTCTGCCGCCTGCTGCTCCCCTCTCCCAGCTGCGGGCGTGGGGGGGGGACGGGGGACGGCGGCACACGGCGGTGCTTCCCTGGGCGGTGCCGAAGGCTTTGGGGGGCCTTTCGGTTCGACAGGCTTGGGTAGACGGCTGTCCGGTTAGCGGGTCTGAGGCAGCTTTCGGTATCCACGGTGAATTGCGGTGGGTGTTTTCAGAATGTGGTTGCGTGCCTCAAGAAAAAGGCTGTCCCCGTGTTTGACGTTCGGCGCCGGATTGTATCAGTGTAGTTTTTAAATATTTCACACTTACACAGACGTGCAGACGTAGTTGGTAAGCTTACTGCTGGTGAACGTGATCATGTTTGTCTTCCTAGTAAGCATCATACTGGCGACACAAGAGCTGGCTTTTTTTCACGGATTTTTGGCAGCGTTCTGGTGTCAGGTGATGTCAGGTGATTTTATGTTTGTTTCTTTTTAATCCGCTTTTTTGGGCAGGTCACGAACTGGCAGAGATAAGAGAACGATCACTGAAGACTATTCTGTTTAAATTGGATCATAACTTGATTGCGTATGCCGATCTGGTCCATGAAAAAGTGCTTTTCCTTAATCTTTTGGAGTGGTTCAATTTTCCAGTCGTAACAATGAAAGAGGAAGTACTGAATTTTGTGAACAATTTGATCAAGGTATGATATACTAACATTTATTTTTTAGAGTGCTAAAGCTTAATAAAACTGGATATTATTTGGTTTCGTAGCTCCATGTTGTGAGATTTTAGGATGCTTTAGAAGTAGGCAGAAATTAAAACAATTTGAGTGGCTTGCAATTGGTCATAGGGATAGCAGAAAAAAAGTTTTCTGGGTTTCTACTTTAGTTGTTCTGCTCTTCTATTTCTCGTTTAGTGGTTAATTTCTGCTTTGGGACATGATTTGCAGCTAAGTACATGCATTGTTCCTGAACAGTGAAGATTTGAACAATGGTACAAATTATTTTAGAAGAGTTGAGAAAACATTACAGAAACTTCAGAGATCTCATAATACATTCTTATGTTTTAATCACGAAACAGCAGCTATGCAGAGGAAGAAAAAATCTCATCCTTGAAACTGATGGATGGTCTAAACAAAGGCGAAATCTAACTTAAGTTTTGGTTATGGTTCTTTACTCCCCCCCCCCCCC
>Ga0065711_1002637_pt1 | contig 32481 bp, 27 predicted proteins | sample Hoacrofraction12_FD_59098 | JGI IMG/M metagenome (GOLD analysis project Ga0065711, IMG submission 59098) | Hoatzin crop microbial communities from Cojedes, Venezuela - Epithelial fraction 12 v2 (version 2) | ecosystem: Host-associated > Birds > Digestive system > Esophagus > Crop | place...
GGCCCCGGCCCCCGGCCCGGTGCCCTGCGGCTGCCCTCCGCTCTCCGCGTCAATGCGGCGCCGCCGCCCCGCGGCCTGCCCCGGCCATGGACACCAGCGACCTGTTCACCAGCTGCAAGAAGGGGGACGTCAGCCGCGTGCGGTGAGCGGGGCCGGGGCCGGGCCCGGGCCGGGAGCGGCTCCCGGCGTCCCCCCGCGTCCGTCGCTGCCTTTAATCGCTGCGATCGCACGGGGGAGGCCGGGCTTGGCCTGGCCTCGCAGCCAGAAGCCCTGCCCGGGCCTCCCGCCGCCTCGGGGCCCTCCAGGGCAGCCGCCATGCCGGGAGGCCCCTGGGCCCTGAGGAGGAGGGTTGGTTTCTCCCTAAGTCAGCGCTCCCGGCTTTCTCCCCCCGAGGAGCTGGGGGTACGCGGAGTCTTTGCGAGTGCTGCCGGGTGTGTGTGAGGTCCGGCTGCGTTCTGAGGGCTCGGGCCTCTGAGGGTCAGGCGGTTATGGTGTCTTTCACGCTCTTCGTGACAGATGTCGTATTTGCCATGGGATAAAGGGTGATGGTTTTAAACTAAAAGAGGATAGATTCAGATTAGATACGAGGATGAAATTTTTTACAAGGAGGGTGGTGAAACACTGGCACAGGCTGCCCAGAGAGGATGTGGATGCCCCATCCCTGGAAACATTCAAGGTCAGGTTGGACGGGGCTCTGAGCAACCTGATCTAGTGGTAGGTGTCCCTGCTCACTGCAGGGGGGTTGGACTGGGTGATCTTTAAAGGTCTCTTCCAACCCAAACTGTTCTATGATTCTATGAAATGTCCCTGCAAAAGTCTCTTCAGCTACTTTTTCTCTACCATTGGAAACTGCATTTGCATTGGTAGGAAGGCAGATCTCTGGAAAGTGATTATCATGGAAATATTTAGACGTGTTGTGTGTGTGTAGATTGGTTGTATCTGTGAGAAATCCCAGGCTGATAAATTTCAGGTCAAGCTTCCTTGCTCATGTTGAAGCAGTATGACTTAGCTGTAGTGATTTTAGATCGGGAGTCAGATGGGCTGCTTGCCCGCAGGGTGAGTGGAGGTTGTAATGGAAGGGCCCAGCGTCTACAACAGACTCTTCTGCTGCATCCCCTGGTTTGACTCTAAGACTGTTGTTCACCTGTTGTTGATCCTGCTTGATTCTTCCAGCTCCCAACATGTGGATCTTCCCAGATGATCAAAGAGCCTCTCTGTTTCAAGGTGCTCGCTGATGAAGGATGACTGGGCAGATGGAGAAAGTCTGGGGAGCATTGTTATCAGTTGTGTGTTCACGTTAGATTCATTTATGGCAAGCAGTAAATTGCAGGTTTACTGTAGAAGGAGGGGCCCCGCAGGTGGCCTTGCAGAGGTTTAAGATGACCAGCGGAGAAGTGGTAGTGGAGAAGTGATCGGTCTGGGAATGCTGTCAAAGCAGAGGGGATGAGCTGAGTAGAAAGGAGCTGAGTTGCTTGGAACTTCAAGTGTGGTCAGAGGAACCTGAAGTTTGAGGCGGGAAAGATGCAGGGAGTGAAAGGGGGGACTGATGTGGTGGATGAGAAAAAAACCTTGAGTCTTCATGAAGGCTGAGAGGGACTTTTACATGTGGTTAGGAGAGGTGATTGGCCCCGTAGTTGGGGACATGCTGTAACAAGAGCCGGGCTGTGTAGGAGGTTTGTGTGCAAGGCAAAGGCTAGCTCCTAGAGGTGCTAAAGAGGGAGCGTTGGCAGCATTTGATGTAGCCTAAATGTGCAGGACAAGGACGTGGTGGGAATTAAGAGCAGTCTAGAGTAGCACTGATGATGTTACTTGGGGCAAGAAAAGCTGCAAGCAGGATGGAGTGCGGCCTTGGCGTGGTGAACTTGGCCACTTATTTGTCAGCATCTAGGCTGTGAGCAGTGTAGGAGAATGTGAAGGTACTGCTGACGTGCTCAGGCTTCTTTTGTGATTGCTGCCCTGTTAGGGGTCAGCAGGAGGTATGTTTGACTCCTCTCTCTCCCCATGTGCACCACTTAGGATTGAAGGGAGCTGTCAAGCCGTGCTGCAGAATGCCAGTCTTTGGGTGGAGGATTTGACTGATGCTCCTTCAGCCATAGCTGACGGCTCCCCAAGTCGAATGCAAGATCTTGTCATACCTTTGGAAGTTACTGTACAAACTCAAAGTTACATCTTTTGGAAGAGGAGAATGTGACTGAATGAGCAGCTGCTTGAAGTTACAACTTTGCTCTCCCTTTCTTTCCAGATACCTGCTTGAACAGCGAGATGTGGAAATTAATGTCCGTGATAAATGGGACAGTACACCTCTGTGAGTCCTGCAACCTAGAGCTCTGGCTGGGTGGGAGGGGAAAGCCTTCGGAGCTGTTTTGCTCTCTCTGCATCAGCAGCTAGGAGCACTGTTACAAAACGTCTCAAGTTCTGCTTTTTGGGAGACTTGGCTACGTATTTCTGCTTCTCTTCTCTGCGGGTGCTGTGCTAAATAGGTTTTTCTCTCCCCATCTGACTGACGCTTGCTGTGGTAGTGCTCAGAAGGATGGTTGATTTTGTGACCAAATTACCTGGATTAAGCAGTCTGTTCTTGGCCTGATTAGGCTTTTTCCTCCTCACAGTCTATAGCATTCTAGTTTGTCTTTTCGGGTGAAGACTTGGCTTGATGAAATGCAAAGTGACTGTGGGGTCAGAGTCTGTCTGGCAAGGCTGCGAACATACAGTAGGTAGTGAGGAATGTCCATGCTGGTGCTGGGGAGGGTTGTGCGAACTTTCTGCCTCCCCACATACCAATTTCAAAGTGCGTTTGGACATCAGCAATATACTTAGAGTACAAAGTAACTTCCCAAAGTAAAGGTGGACTAACATTTGCCTGCTGCAGTGCAGGTTACAGGATTCTCCTATTTTGTAGGACAATTTGAGGTCCTTGTGAAAGAGAATCATGAAAGGCTTAGATTGTGAAAGAGAAAATGAAACTCATTGTAAGTTGGACTTTGAGGGGTGGATTTGCTGTACGTGCCGTGTGGGTGCTGTTCCCTTGTTATCGGTGTGCAGCAGACAGGCCAAGGAGGGAACAAGGAGTGTTTTTGAGAATTCAGTGGAAATGGTGAGTGCCCATGAAGTGAACTCCGTTAAAATGATGGTTTGGCAGCTGGTGGTACAACAGAAGATGATGAACCACATTGGGACCTTGAAACCTCCTTGCAGGACAGCAGTGCTGAGCAGTGCTGGGAACAGATCCTGCTTAGTCTCTTGCGGGGGTCAGACTTCTGTGCTATTCAGTAGTGATTCCTGACTGCTACAAGGAGTCAGTTTCTAAGCTTATCAGGGATGGCTCTGCTGAGGTCTGCATGCTGTGGTGTGCCCAAACACTGAATTTTGCTTGCTATTGTATCTCTAATTTTCTTTCTCTTGTTACTGTCAGGTATTATGCTTGCCTTTGTGGACATGAGGAGCTTGTACGCTATCTTCTAGCCAATGGTGAGCAAAAATGTCCCGGCTATGGGTACAGTATCTTTCTCCATACTGATCTGTAGGGATTGTGTATCCTTCTAGTTGTGCATTGTGGAAACGTCTTCTGTTACAACCAGCCATCTGATCAGTGATCTCAGACTGCAGTGGGAGCCCTGGACACACTTTCATGGTCCGTTTTGCAGGCTATTCACTGCTTGAATTTACTACAGGGAAGCTTTCTCCGTTGACTCAAGGCAGCATGACTTTCTGAAATGACAGCTGATATTTTGCAAGGGTGTATTGCTGTTGGGAGTATGCCGATGTAAGAATCGTACTTCATCTGAAGAGCTATCTGTGTTAAACTTTCTTGTACTCTCCTGATAGCCTTGCTTTGCAAACAGGACTTAAAGGTGAAATGCAAGGGCTTTTACTAACCTGAAACAAAGCAAGACAAACTCTCCAGGCAGTGCCTGCCCCGTTGGTTCCCAGCACCTGACTTCCCTTAGGTAGTGGTGATGCTCTGTGTTCTGGCAGAGGAATTGGAGTGCAGAGTCAGATCTCAAAAGGTTTGTCTCTTCCACTGCATTCAGAACATCTTAATCAATGACTTTTGTAATTCTAAAATGCAAAATGCAAGTGTCCTCTGCATTTCTAGCAGTCTAGCCTGGAGAGGCATCTCTTGCCTTGTGCAAGGCAGAAATGCCATTGTGGAGGAGCTGTTAGAAGTCCGATAAGTGATCATACTCTCTGTACAGTGGGGTTCTTCCCAGAATGCTGCTGGAGCCATGCGGAGAGGCTTATTACCAGGATCAGTTTAAATGAGTCATGACTTTTCAGAAAGAGACTTTGCTATGGGAGAACAGCTTTAGGTTATGCACATGTAAGGGGAGCGTAGTTTTTGTAAATACGCTCAGTAGCATGGGGGATCACAGTGAAACACGTCACCAGCCAAAAGTCGTACTCGTTCAGCAACAGTTCGGGGACACTGGAGAAAGATGCACCTCTGCCTGCTGTCATGTACCTGGGATCATTTTGCAGGAGCGAAATGTGAGGCAAACACTTTTGATGGGGAACGTTGTTTGTATGGAGCTTTGAGTGATGCCATCCGACGTCTGCTGAAGGAGTACAAACAGATCACAGCAAAGTGCATGAAGAGAGACTACTATGATGTCTTCCTACAGCGGTAAGCAGCTGGGGCAGCTCCGTGCGCAACGCCTTCTGTCGTCCTTCCTTAGCTGTTAACCTGGATATTCAAGCTCTCTGTTAAGGGCAGATTTAAAAGGCAACTGATCAGTACCCTGTCTCATTTCTGGGCTTGTAGACCTTCCTAAGGGATGTTCCTGTGCGACCTGAGGGATGACTTCCAGGTGTGTGTGCATTTGAAATATAGCCTCCAGTGACTTGGGTACAGACTGCAGAGCCAACAGAAAGCTAGTCTTTCTGATGCAGAAGCAATGAACTGTCATCCTTGGCTGTCAAACCAAAATCAGATCACTAAAACCACATCAGTGATTCAGGACAGTGTGTCAACTGAAATTAGGTTTGAGTCCTGAAGTGCTATAGCCCGCAAGCCGATGTTTTCAGCAGTGATAATAGGCATCTCATTTCTGAGATGGAGCACCTTAAGAAACCTGAAACTGGCTTATAGGGTCAGTGCTCAGTTCTTTCTTTTTGTTCATTAAAATGTGTTCATTTTAAGATGTTTCTGAAAGTTTGCTGTCACAGCTTGTAGTCTTAGCGTGGAGCTCAAGAAGAAGCCTGACTTGCTGTAGGAGTAGAGGAATAGTGTCAATTTTTTCTTCTTGCTGTTTTTCTACCTTGATAGTTCTGATGTTATTACACAGACTTGTTTTCCTGGTGTTTTTTTTTCTTTTGTTTTTGTTTTGGTGGTGTAGTAGTTTTTTTTTTTTTAAATATTTTTTTTCCCCATTGGACTGACCTACAAAAAACCAACAAAGTTTCAGCATCTATATCTTCAAAACTGGAGAACAAAGAAGTTCTAGAAAGATCTGACATTCTTTCTGTTACTACAGCGTCCAAATTTCTGAAGCTGTGAGGAAAGAGAGGAGGAAGGAAACTCATTTATTTGAGTAAAATCAGATTCTGCCTTTCAGAGGAGCAGAATTTTGCAGGGTGACTTATCACTCCCCTGGTGAGTGTGTGGCTCAGATGATGCAGGGTTGAGTGCACGAGAGCTAAAATCTTCTGTTTCCGCTTCTCGTTCGAAACAGACCTTGTGTTAAAATTGAAACAAAGGGCAACAGTAGGGGGCAAAAAATAAACACTTAACTGCTTGTATTTTGTTTTGGACAAGACACTAGTAGGAAGAATGTTCTAGTGTCAGGAGATTGAGCTCAGCATTCAAGACCCTACTCTGACATCATCTCCTTGTGTGACTCCACACCTTTCTGTGCACCAGTCCTGCTCTCTAGAAGGAGTATGATGCCTGACCGTCTGCCTGATGTGACCTCTTGGGGATGTTTATGAAGATACATAAGTAAGGGGTGATGGGCATTAGGAAACACTGGTGATGGTTGCTGTAAACGCTAGAAGTAGCAGTCTTGGTTTTTTTTTTTCCTTTTAAAGAATGAGGGTAGGGGCATGCAAGCATAAACAAGGCTTCATCTCCGATGTGGTAACTGCCTGCATTTCATGCCTGTAACATCCTTCCTTCTTCTGAGAGTGGGTGACATGAAGTCCTCTCCTGTTCGCTCAGTGGTTAAAGCGTGCATACTGACAATGCCCAGAGAGCAGGAAAGTTGCACTTCACTTTGTAGTGGACTAATTATTTTTGAAAGTGTGTGCTTCTGTAGGGCTTTTCATCATCTGACAATTTAAAAGCAGGATTAACCTTTGGAGATGTGTTTGGGGGCAACCAGTTCTGCTTTAAAATCTGTTCCCTGTATTCAGGAGTTCACCTGAATCAGAAAGGTTTCATCCTCCAGCCCCCAGCTTGAACTAATGAAACTTCTTTGAGTCATTGGAGGGAGTGAGAGATCCCCGTCTAGTACGTGAAGTACCAGCGCCTGTGCTGGCCGTCGGAGTGGGCAGAGAGAGACTGCAATGTCCAGAAGTGTTTGTTCGTTTAGGCCTAATTGTACCATGTCCCCCACTAGCTTTACTCCATTCTCCCCTTTCTCGTGCTGCAATTAATTTCCCCTCTCTTTGTTCCTTACAGGTTGCTGGAGCAGGGTTACCAAAGCGACATTGTTTTCATTGTTCATGGCAAATCCTTCTGCGCCCACCGCTGCATTCTCGGTGCTCGCAGCGCCTACTTTGCGGAAATGTTTGAGACCAAATGGAAGGGGAAGAACATGATAGTGTTGAAGCATCCACTGGTGAGGAAGGCTGTGCTTCCAGCTCTTTGCTTTGTTTTCCTGTTTCAGCTGGGTGAGAAAAGTGAATAGGAAGGACAGTTTGAGGGTTAACTTCCACAGTGAATAGCTCCTGGAGCTCAGAGTGACCCTAGTCAAGGAGAGGGGGCTTGTGGAGGCACTTTATGCAGTAAAATAGCATCTTATTCGGGTAACAAAAGGCTGTAGACTGTATACTTCCCCTTTGTTTCCTCTGTCAAGGGCTCAAATGTATCTTAATTAATTGCAGTAGCAGGTAGCTGTTACCATCTGCCAGCTGCGTTACCGCTCCTCTGTGGGATGAGTTGAGTCTGTCTAATTCCTGGTGCACAGGTGGTCTGTAGTGAAGACATCACCTCCATAATTGGCACTAATTGAGTCCCTTTTGTTGCCTTTGCAGCAAAAACTAAATAGGCCATAAGTGCATTCTATCCATTAATCACCAATACTCTGGCATATACTTTTATAGCTTGATTATGGCTGTGCAGAACCTCTCAGGACAAACATAGTTCCAGTTTCTTAGGACATTACTTAACGTCTCTCCTTTCTCTTTGTACAAGAACACGTCTTTCCTCTCAAATTAAGAAGAGCTGGAAATGTTTATGACCAGTGAAAGACTGGATTTCACAGAGCCTGTATTATATTTGTGTCTTTGGGACACCTCCATTACTCAGGTCCTGTCCCGCTAGGCACAGGGATTAAAATCAGTTGATGCATTTAAAGAGCTGTGTAAGCCAGATGGAGTGGCAGCAGTAGTTACGCGAGGGGCAAAGAAAGTGGGTGCAGCGTCTGAGTTGCTGTTGAAGTGGGGTTTTTTTGACTGTTCAGATTCGTGTTGGTACCCAGGCAAGTGTCGAGCTTGGTATTATGTTCCTGGGAATTGTAAAGGTAACTTTCTCATGTTTTATTTCAGATTAATCCAGCAGCTTTTGGCTCTCTTCTGCAGTATCTATACACAGGTAAATTATTTACTGTCTAGTGTGTGTGTACATGGCTGGTGGACAGCTGTCTGTGCCTCTGCCGTAGCACTGCTTGGGTGGCACAGGCTTGCAGACAGCTGTGTTTAGGTGCATGAGTCGCCAACACATCCTCTCTGCTGGCAGAAGGGGAGAATGTGAGCAATTCCCAGCTCTTCCAAGATGTTTGTACCTTTTGCCAGTTGTTGTTCTGCCAATAACTATACAGTCAATTTACAAAAAAAATCAACTTAGGTTGTTTGATTGGATGTGGAAAGTGTATTTTTGACTTCAGGAAGGTAAATCTGTGATTTGGGATAACAATCCCATAAGCTGGTGAAAAGCCAGGTTCCCACGTAGGACATTTTCAGCCTGGCAGACCTGAGCAGTGTGTGCTGAATGCTTTGACTACTTTCTAATATTTTTTTTCTGAACAGAAGTTAATCCTAAACCTTCTGTGAAAATGCCAAATGTTGTACTGTAGGCATGCTAAGTGCTAAACAATTTCAGGCCAGGAGGTGGTGCCAGAAAATAACTTTATCTTCAAGGCTGTCCTTGTCCAGTTCAGTGTTTTCAGAAATGTTACTTGCTACTTTTTCATTGATGGTAAAAGATTCTGGCATGACAGCTTGTAAGCCTAAAGTCTTTTCTTACCCAGAGCAAGGTAGCCAGTGGTGGCAGTCATGCATGCTGCTGTTGTGCTGCTGATTTTGATTTTCTGAGGGAGTTAGGCATCTTTTGTGTAAGCCTAATGTCTTTGGCCTCTTGAATGAAGCTGTTAGGGTGGACACTGGAAAACAGGAATGTGAATTAGATGCAAAACTGACATTCATCAAAGTGATGGGATGCCAAGTCTTAGCTTCTTGGACTGAGTTATAACCGGGTGCTGAGAAGTGAGGCAAAGTGTGTAATTGCTGAATTTCTGTGCCATCAAGTCTTCAGACTGTTCTGCCATTTTTACACCTAAATGGTATGTGTTAAAAGAGCTGGCTGCATTTGTTCTTGGCAGGTCGTCTTGATATCGATGTAGAATATGTAAATGATTGCAAGAGGTTAGCCAAGCAGTGTCGACTGCAGGACCTCATAGACGATTTGGAGACCAAATGTAAAAAAGTCTATGAATTTGGTAAGCGTTTTACTTGCTGTTGTCTCTGCTGTGCCTGTGTGTCCTTCCAGGGAGAAAGAGGAAAGTGTGGTGATGGATGTTTCATGGTGCTCTTGAGGCTTCCAGAAAATGATTCTGTTGTGGAATTCCCATGTTTGCATGATAGCTTTCAGTCACGGGCTCTGTGTAGGGCAGCTGTAGTGGTTTCTGACACATGCATGTTTATCATTTATACTGAATGTTTTCGTTATAGTAGAGCAGCCATGGCAGCAGGACTTTGCTGTGGTTGCCAGACAGTCAGTGGACCGCTGTGGGGTATATTGAGAAGTGCCTCTCAGCAGAGAGCTTGTTTAAATCCCAGGGGAGATAGATTATGTACAACTAAAAGTCCTTTTCTGCATTTATCTGACCCCTAACCAAAGTAAAACATTTGATAATTGGCTCAGAATGAATGCAGAGAGAGACATAATGCCTCTTTAAGAACAGAGGAGTGTTTCTGAAAGCGTGTGTATATTTCTAACACATGTATGTGCGAAACGTTAAATAACGCAATCCTGAATTTAAGGGCTTTTTGTTATCCAAAGAGGTGGTGATCTAATCATGACATCAGCTTATTGCATGAAAAGTAACAGTTGGAGTTTATCATTCATCTCCTTAGGTCAACCTAAAGGACACGTGAATAAGAATCAAAACAGCACAAGTAGGGCAAAGCGGTGTTAGTCACTAAGTAAAAAGAATTATCTGGTAACAAAACCTTCAAGCTGAAAACATCTGATTCTCATTAGATGCTCTGAGTTAACTTGCTTACGTCAGTCAAGTTAATTCTGGTTTGAGAAGAGAATCTAGTCTGTAGCTTTTTAAGTCAATAGTATCTTCTTCCTTGGTCTGAGAGGTAAGGGTGTAGCTGTTCCACCTTTCCCTTTTGAATTATGCGTTCTGATTATTCAGCCTCCTGTGCGGTTACACATAGAGGCAATACTTCTGGCTCAAGAAATTCCTCATCTGCAAGTGACATGGAAGATACTGCCATGGGTATGTCTCCCCTTAGGCATGTGCTAAGGGGTGCTGGGTTAGCACAGTACAGCTGTTCCTGTGTAGACCATGGTGGAAGTCCTTATATCATGGAAGCTATGTCATAAGTCTTATCTCAGCTGTGTAAACACAAATGTAAACATGTGTCTGAAGAGGTTAGAAATGCATTTCTTGGTTTCTTTGTACAAATAGTGTAAGGATACCGGTTGATGTATGAAAGAAGTGGTGGAAAAAGGGAGTGGTGGTGCATACCATGAATAGAAAATAAAAACTACTCGGACAATCAGGTAACAAAATTATCTTGTTGCATCTTTTGATATCAGAGTAATCCAGTGGGATAATGGAGATCTTTTTTCCCCTGTTTTTTCCTTTTTATCTTTTTTATCTTTTTCTCCCAGGATCTAGCTGAGATCCTGGAGGCGACCATTCCACATTAATGCATCAAGTTCAAATCTCAAATTAGATTGTGAGAGGAAGAAAAGGTGGATAGCTTGCTAGCTGTCTGAAGCCATTCCATAATATGTCATTAGCAACATAAGGATCATGATGCCCAGTGGTTAAATTTGTGAACTGCAAAAAAGCTGATTTCTTGGTGGGCCTTAAGAATGGAAAATGGTGTATTAATGTTTCAGGTTGGTTGGGAGTTTCAGATACAAGCTCCACTTGGAAATGTAATACAAACTTCTGGGATGGCACTGGACCGATCATTTAATTTCTGTGTTTTTTGGGAGGGAACAGTTTTTTTAAGGCGTGACAGAAGACAATCAGTGGGTGGTGTAAAGCACTGATGCGAGTACTAGGTCTGATTTTTATTTACGACAGATTGAATTCAAATGAATAGACAGAACTGCTGATAGTGTTAGAAGTTTGTTTCTTGTATCAGATCTCATGTGGAAGCCAGGAAATCTTGATCTCCAGAATGTAATACATACAAGAATTATACAAATTACAAATTGGGAAATGTCTTGGATCACATTGTGTCTGGCACTTGACAAAGCATTGCTGTTCCTTCTAGTGCATGAGGCATCTCTGCTTGTTCTAAGTGCGTGCTGTGGAAGACATCTGATTCAGGTCTGCAGAGCAGGGTCATGTCTTGCATCTGTATTACGAAGTTGAAACGTGCCTAATAAAACAACGTGAACTCAAGCCTGTTCCACTTCAGTGGATAATTGCAGTCCCTGCAATCTCATTATCTAGAGTTAATCAGCATTTCAAAAGCACTTAATATCTCGCATTCACAGGCAGTAGTTTAGGAGAACCCTGAAGAGGATGACCCAGTGCCTTCTGTTGCACCTGAGACAGGCTTCAGTGTGAATGCTTCCATATTTTCCCCCACATGTGTATTGTGGCTATAAAAACAAAAAACTGTTCCAGTGTTTGGAAGAGCTCAGACAGCATTTGTCCAGATTAAGCCACTTCCTTTAGAAGTGGAGGTATTTGAAAATAAATGTTCTGCAGTTATTTCTACCAGTCTTAGGGCAAAAAGGTTGAGAGCAGGGTTTACGATGCTCACCTTCGTAGCAGAGGCACTGGATGTACAGAGTCTGTGGGTCTAGCTAGTCATGGCATCGAGAGGAGGAGGTATAAGACAGGTATTTGAGTGTGGAATCATTCTGGAAAGGTTTGGGAGTCTGGTGGGTTTTTTTTGGTGGCTTTTATTTTTTGTGGTGCATTGGCTTGATTGAAACAAAAGACTTCAAAGAAGTATTAAGCCATGGAAACAAAGGCAGCTGATGAATTGGTAGGTGACAGTTCAGTGCTATATAGCTGGGCTAAGCTGGGCAGAAAGACAAAATCCTCTACTCTCAACCACAGTTGGGTTATTCCCTCCAGCTCCTTGCATTGTTTATGTTGCTCTTCAGAAAACCCCTCATTCCTACTTGCAAGAAGGTGATGGTCCCTACTGCTTGCTTGCAGCAAGCAGCTTATTCCTGTTCTGTCACTTTGATTCTTATTATTTCTGTTAGGAGAGAGTTGCTTGTAAGACCAAATGCTGTGCTCTTGGGTTTGAGAGATGCAGTATCTAAAATGTCTTATGATAGATTTGCTTCTCAGACAAATCACTGTTCTTTCATGTCGCTATGAAAATGCACAGATGCTTTGCAGGTCCCAAGAGAAGAACTCTTTCCCTTGACTACTGCTGAAAACTTGCTGGGTCCATTAGCACTTACAGAGCCTGATTGATTTGGTGACTGTTATAATAGGCACTAAACAAATATAAATGATTCTCTCTGCTGTACAGAACTGCTGATTGCACACTGAGAAATTTCCTTCTTTCACGCTGGTCTGTAAGTGGACAGGGCTCTTCGAGAAAATGCACTCAGTCTTGTTTGTGTTGGTGCCAGGTCTCCTCTTGGCTTACTTACCCTGGAAGTCATCTATCTGAAGGTACTGTTTAGCACTAATAGAGCAGCCTGTCTCCTTGCTGGTGTAGCTGCGTGTGTAGCAGTGGTGGTACCTAATGGCCTTGTATTCATAAATTATCCTTCCCTTTCCAGTACCTTTCTGGGATGCTCAGCCTATTTGAGGTACAGTGGTGGCATATCTGAAGAGTACAGCAGGAACGTGGAGGAGGCGGTGGAGAACTTGTTTTGTAGCACATCGTGGTCTTGTTTCGCCCACGGCCCAATGGAGTCATCTGAAGGAGCTCGTGTAATGCTGTGCAAAATGTCAGGAAAAATGAGGTCTCAAGGTGGCGTGATTCACCTGCAAGGGGTTTTAATGCAGTGAATCACGCCTGTCAGAAATTCTTCTGAATGCCTCAGCGTGGGGCCGCTTAACTCTTTTGTACTTGAGAGTTAACTCTGCATCTTTCTGGCTCCCAGCAGCATCTTGAGCCTTCCTCACCACAACTTTGCATTTTCCAGTGGTGCTCCGTGTTTTTTCACATGCTTACGTATGTGCCAGGGACTCCTGAATGTCTTACATGCTCCAGTCCTCAACCCAAAGCACGCCGAGCTGAAAATAAACCTGGGGTAGTGAACTGCAGGAGGGAGCTTGCCAGAAAGAGGAAAGGCTGTGCTGGCAACGGTATTATAACACAATAGCAGGGCGTAATTTTGGACTGCTGCTCATTTGAAGTTAAGGGAGTTGGCTTCAACGAGCTCCACAGCAACCTTGGTCATAGGCTACAGAAGTATGATGGTGTATTTTGCTTCCCCTTTATCAGGTTGTTTAGCTGTGTAGGCTGGTAGGGCAAGTCAGGAAGATGCACTAAGTCTGAAAAAGGCAAATGAAGTTGCCATCTCTGGATGGTGTGTTTCATCTCTTTGGTGGTGGTAGCAATGCTTCTTTAATGTTTGCAAACAACACAGGCACACCCAGGAGTCCAGGTATTCTGGGAGTCTCTGTGCTTTGGGGGTCTGCAGGTAGAGAGTAGAGGACAGACTCAAGTGGACAGAACTTACTACCTAAACAAGAATAAACCCCTTTGTTCCCTGGAGTGCAGTTGGAATGGCACAGCTGAAATGGGACCTGTGAGAGCACATGGTGGAGCAGAGAGGCACGGGCTTCACCTTAGGTGATGCAGACAGTGGTTGGGGTGGTGGCCTGGAGAAGGCGTTGTATGAGTGTCTCCTTCAGGGATCAAGGGCAGCCTGATCGATGGACCTCAGCTATGGCTGGTGACAACGATTGCAGAGAGCCAGGTGGGCTTGAAATATCCCTGTGCCAACTTTGTGTTTGCCACAGTTGATATGATATTCCAGCACAAGGAATTCAGTGGAGGTTTGAGGAGAGACAGCAATACACACATCCCCTTCCAGCCCTCCTCACCAGCTGTACCGAGGGGTGCTGCGTGCATGTTTACATAGAGGAATGGCGTGTGATTTGCAGTAAAAGCTAAACAGCGATAATGCTGATTTTTCCTGGAGTGTCTGTCTTTTCTCTAAATGGGAGAGAATGTTTGTGGAGGAATTTAGGCATCTCTGCTCTGTTGTTTTTTTGCTTCTTCCAGTCTCTTCCAAGCCAGGGACCTGTGTGAAAGTGCTGACGATTGAGCCCACAGGTAACTGCCGGCTGCAGGAAGATCTGGCTCTTCTAGCAGACTGCGCCCTGCCAGCCGAACTGCGGGTAGGGAGCATTTATACTACTTCTGGTCTCTGTGGGGCTGTGGTGTGTGTTCAGTCGCATTCTCTGCATTTGAATTTAGTGCTTGCTTGTTTGCTGGTGCTCCAAATGCTTGAAAGCCTTTTATTGCTTGGAAATGCTGTAAAGTTGTTTAATAAGACTGTTAGTGCTGGTCCTTTCCCTTGGATTTTTCCCCCAGCAGGGTTCTTGGTAAACAAAACATGCAGTTGGTGGGGATTTCCTCATTGACTACAATGGGAGAAGAGTTGGCCCCCAGCTCTTTTTCCTTCTCTCTGCCATCCTTCTTGAGTATCAGAAATGTTTTATCAGGAGGCATTGGTACCCGAAGGGACATATAGATGGAAGATGGCTTGCTGGGCTTGCTTGCTAGGAACTGACACCCAGCAGTGGAGAGGTGCTTTCAGATCCTGGAAGTATTTCCAGCAGACATGTGAGTCCCTCTGAAGCGAATTTGACTTGACTGGCAATAGGTTTGCTTTTCATAACTGCGTCTGTTGACCCTTAGAAATAGCCCACAAGCTGCAGGCTGATGATCACTAGGTTAAAATACCATCAGTATTATTAGTTAGGCTCAGATATGTGGATCTTCGCTTCCCATTGCAGGAGAACAGAATAAGTATTAGTGGTCTTCATTCTCCCTGCATGTGCTGTTTTCTGTAAGATCAGCACATTCACTTCACTCTTACATCTGTCCTTTTTTTCTTCTCTCTCATACCAAACCCTGAATTTAATAACATGAACTCATTATAAGTGGCTCCTGTGCCCAGAGGTTTTATGACTGAGTGATATAGCAAAGTTTATTGCCTTTTTTTTCTTGTTGTCCCCTGCCGAATAGACCTGCCTGGTGCAGAGAATATTTGTGTGCGTGTGCCTGAGTGTGTGACTGACCTGCTGGGTAAGGTCTCTTACCTGTAATAAGCCAGCGTGTTTTGTGCTGGCTTTTGGCAGACATATTTCTCATGAAATACTGAGCACTTTGTAGAGGGAGTTTTTCTCCACCAAGTTTCCACCTACCAATGCAGAAATCTTTGCTATGTAACCTGCCTCCTTGAAATAACTGTGTATTCATTTGTGGCTTTCAGTGTGCTTTACTGTGTGTTTGCAGGCTTAAAAGGAGGTGATACTATAGGTAAGCCTCAGATTTACCTCCGCAAGAACTCAAAAAGGATCGTGGGCCTGAAAACAGTGAAATTTACATAAATTCTAAGTCACTTCACAAATGAAAAGAATGCTGTTTGATTCCTTGTTCCCAGACCTTGATGGCACACTCCTGTTGGGTTAAGCTTTGCTTCCCAAGGGTTAGAAACACTCCCCTTTTAATTCTTTCATGCAAAATAGGAGCTGAAAGGAAAATAGGAAACGTGGAGTAATATAATCATCTGACAGCACTGTGAATGCCTCCGAGCTGTGGTTTTCGTGCTGTGTTCACAGACCAGAACTAAGGCAGTTAGAGCAGCGCTGGACTTGTTATGGCTGTAGAAGTGAAGAGGATGTGGGCACACGCCTGTTCACTGGAGAATTTGTATGCCATGAACAAGTGTGGGTGCTTTGTTTAAGCTGATAAATTCTAAAAGATTCCTGTTTTTCTCTCTAGGTCTTTTTTTTTTTTTTTTTATTGTTAACTTACAAAGAATATATGAACAAAGCTTTTCATCCTACTGCCATTTATAACTCATCCTAATGTTTGCAAATTGTTAAAATCTGTGAATTGGGCAGCTTTGTCCTGGGACGGAGGAATTGCACGTCCCCATTCTTACAGGGTTTGATGCCATACAAGGAATAGTATACAAACTATGTAAGCTAAAATGTCGCAGACAACTGAGTAGTCATGTACGTTTACATCTGTGTTCTTGAGAGAAACATACATCTTTTTTTCAGCCTATGCACAACAAAATAGGTATTCAGCTTCTTAACAGCCAGCATTTCTTGATGGCATTTCAGGTAATGGTCAGATTTTGGCAAGAGACATTCTTAGATGCTGCATGTCATGTAATGCCATATTGCATGAAATTGGGGTGTATGCAACTTTCTGTCTCACTATGAACAAATAATTTGCATGTAAAGTCTGATATTTGAAGGATTAAGAAAATTCTGTGCATCCCAATTTCATAGTTCAGTAATATGCTATATGACTAAAACAATAACTAATATTTGATATCATATCACTGTTCATTATTAGTTTTTAGAGTGAGAACTATCTAGTCTTCGAACACGTAAACATGTTTATAATCTTGGTATCTTGCTTCTCTTTCCTGGTGATACTTGAAAGCATTTTCTCTTTCAATGTTTGTTTTTAAAAGTGTGTGTTTTGTCTATTTTTTGTTTTAAACTAGTAATGGCCAGAATTTTTCTGACCACAACAGCTGCTTCTCTGATTTGTTGCAATAAAATTTAGCAGTGATGTGTTTAAGTAAAATACCATCAAAAGCCAGGCAACTGTCAAAAACCGTATGGCTTTCTCCACTGTCTGCCTGCCTAGCTCTTCATCCCATGTCTGCCAGACGACCTTTGAGTTGGCCACTCCAGGGCTTCCAGTGTATGAGACTGCAGGCACATCGTTTCCTAGTAGCTGGTTTTTCATTACCTTTTAACTTAAATCTTACTTTCCAAACCAAGAGGAAACCAGACTTAAAAGGATCAGAGTTTGCCATGAAATAAATACTGTTCTCTCCATCTGTATTGACATTTGCTGTGGCTGTAAGAAAATGTGACCATTTGTCACTTTTGGGGTAAAGCTGAATCTTGTAATGCGTAGAAACAACAGTTGGAAGCAAGTAGCTGGGTTCCATCTTGTCTGTCTCTGCACCTGTGTAGTGTGGCTGTCCATGGCAGTTATTCCTGTGCTTTGCTGTGCCCATTTGGCAGCGGCAGATTAACTGAACTGTTTACAACATGCTTCCAATTTTTTTTTTTTTTAATATCCAATCCACTTGCATCTGGTTATGGACCAGTAATCTTCTCTTGGATCACTAACCCCTGTATTTTGTGCTGTAATTTATTTACAGTTTTCTTGCTGAGATAATTGGGCCAAGGTACAAATTGCTGCCACTGATTTGTTTTGTATGGTTTTGCCTCCAGCAACATTTCTATTCAAGTGCTAACAGCAAATTCATAGCAGCAAAGACTTTGTCCTCCACATGTGATGGCTGGAAGATACTGTGAATGTTCAAGCAGTCTTATGCTATAGAGGTGTTGAGAACATTTCTGTATGGTGAATGAGTTATTGTGAGTGTATTTGCACCTCCTAGGCTGGACTGTTTTGTTCTTCCTGGGCAACATGCTTAACTTTGGCAGCTGTGCTTTGTCTGCGCAGGGGTGTGCTGAGGAGGTTGCCTGAATGGGGGGTGGGAGGAATAAGCCATTTTTCTGCAGGAAGATCCTTAAAGGGAGCTGAAATTCCTCAAGCATGACAAGGGAGGAGAGTAGAAGTAGTAGAGATTTAAAAGGGGAGTAAAAGGAAAATTCTGCAAAGCCACTTGATGCTGAATAGGAGAGACAAAGCCATGAACCTTCTTTTGTAGCAGGAATTGGAAATGACCTTGTAAACCTGAGCATCAGAGCAGGGACCAGGCAAAGCTAGAAGCAGGAAGTTGAGCCTAGAGGAGTTTGTAATTCAGGAGACAAAATGAGACAAATAAAACTCCTCTGTCCATTCCAGAGGGATGGATTCCTTTTAAAGATTTACCTTTGGACAGTAAAAGGGAGCAAAGAAGAGATGCGTGCAGGAGATGTCGAGTTTGTCTCAATTAAAATCATTGTGCTACGAAGAGTGGTGTCTTATCAGAGCCTGTTTCTAGGTTTGTTTTACCTGTAATGTGCCTGCAAAGCTGTGGCCTTGAAAGTCATGTCAGCATTTCCAGGAGAGGACATGGAAGCTGTGGGTATAGCAGAAAGGCAAACAGGGCGGGCAGCTGGGTCATGACTACTGGCGTTTGTAACGGGATGCCACAGAGAGTGTGGCTTCAGATCCCAGACCACGGTTTGTTCGTTGCCTGGAAACATAAGGCACAGATAACAGCAAAATATCAGCCTGGGGAATCTACAAATGGGAAATCTGATCTCATCTTCAGTGCTGGATGTGCCCTTTGTGTTCCAGCTGTATGAAAAGCAGGTAATAGGTCAGGTGGGGAGTGTTCCTCGAATTGCTGCATCTCTTCTGGGAGAGGAGTTCCCTGACAGGGAAGCACTCACAGGGCAGAGGTGCAATGGAGAGACAGCATTACTGTGAGAGCCATGCGCACCATTTGAATGTCACTGGGCTTGCTCTCCTGTGATTAGGGACCAGAAGCTGCCAAATGTTGCTGTGGACAGACAAAGAGCCTGACAAATGGGTCCCCAGATCGCCATGTTCAGTGATGGTGTGAGCTTTTGCCAGCTTGGTGTCTTGCCACATCCTAAGACCTGTTTTGTGAGCAAAACCCCACTGCATGCGAACTGAGCTTGGCCGAGAGCACCAGCCCAGGGTGCTGCAGGCTGTGTCTTTGTTTAGTTTGGGAGGGAGGAGTCATCTGTATCCTCAGTGAAGCTGAAGGTCAGTTGCTTTCGGTTAAGCTGGAGGCAGGAGTGTTGCAAATGGTGCTTGGGTAGTCTGCGACTGCGAGACTGATCTTTACAGTCAGCCCAGATTTTTCCCAGGTGCCAAACTGGGATGTGACTTTCCTGCATGAGAGGCAGCGGTGATAAACTCCTTGCCCCAGGTGGCTCAGGGGCATGTGTTTGGAAAGCAAGAAGTGGGGGAACCTTTTGTTTCCAGAGATTGTCTTGGCTACATGACTGTGAATATAAACTTTTTTCTACAATTGAATTACGCCGCATATAGGATAAGGTGAAAGTGAAAATATTTGGAAGTGTCACTTTAAAATAACATAAGGCTAACAGATTTTTGTGTGTGTGCGCGCACTGTCTTTGTTGGCATGTGGGACTGGGAGGATGTGTGTTGGTGTTAAAATAATTCACAAGAGCATTAATACTGCAACAACACTATCTTTGGCTGCAGATCAAATGAGAAATTTAAAATGTGCTTTAGAAATGTTGGATAATTCAAGTGAGGCAATAATCGTAGCCAAACCAATTCAGACTGTTGTATATGTAGAATCTATGTAATCTATACATTACTACATCTACCTGTACACCTACACAGTAACAGGCTAGTCCTAAGCTGTAGTATGCTTATGACACCCATGTCGTGAAGTAAACTTCACCTCCACTTGGTTATCTGCCTTGTTAGGGGGCACAGAAATGCTTGCCAGAGGTACATGGAGGGTCAGGGGAGTGAACAAGGGGGGAAGCTGTAACTTGTACTGGGAATCTCTCTATCAGGAGTGCAAGAACTCCAGTTCCTCACGTCGAAATCTGTGTTCAGAGGATCTCTGGTGCTCTGCCCTGTGCTGAGGGAATGGATGGATGGTTGCTTCTGGGAAGACCAAGAAGTCCAAACTTCGCTTTGGGTGTGTTTAAAGCACGAATGTTAAAGGTGGGGTTTTGTGTTTTTTCTTCCTAGGTTGGTTTTGGGGAGTTGCCATTTGACAGCACAGACAACTTTAACAGTTGTCCTGACGTGTGTTTCCGGGTGGCAGATTACAGCTTCTTGTGCCATAAGGTACGTGCTTGTGCTATGCTTCATTCTCCTCCCGTTTTGCCTTGAGTCTAGTCCACCTGTCTCATACACTCTGCAGAAGCAGAATTGCCTCGTCAGCTGGAAAACCAAAAGTCTTCTTGCAGCTGGAAGCTACATTTAAAGCATTTAGCAAAAAGGCAAACCCTGCCTTTCTTGCAGAGGTGAGGAGATAAATTTATGGATTCAGCTACAACGTTCACAGCTGCAAAATCTCCTACTGCTGGCCTGCGAGTTCAGTGTCTGGAGAGGGGAATGTTTGATCTGCAAGTAAAGGGCAGTAAGAATGGATTTAGAGATCCAACCTCAACTCAAACTCCTGCCCTAATGCCATGCTACTTTAGAATCTCTTCAGTTTACAAATTGTTTTTTTGGTTCTGAGGGTAGGCATGGATGGAAATAAGGTATGGAAAAATGTTGGAGATGCAGCTTCAAAATATAGGGAGAATCAGAGTTACAGAGCATAAACTTCTGAAATATCTTTGAGCTGCTCTGACATGACAACTGGTTGGTAGTGCTGTTTGGCTTGGTGCAGTGAGGAAGATCATAGTATTTTTGGTCTTTCTTCCCTCTACAGGCATTTTTCTGTGGTCGCAGTGATTATTTCAAAGCCCTTATTGAAGACCACTTCAGTGAGAGTGAGGAGCTGCAGACACAGCCCAGCATCCCTGTGGTGACTCTCCACAACATCTCAGAAGACATCTTCATCCGGGTCCTCTACTACATCTACAGTGATGATACAGAGGTGAGGCCAGCCCTGGAGCCCTTCCTGCTGTGCTGGTTAATTCTGGAGGTGTTCACCGCTGTGTTTTCCTACAGCATCTGGAGGGGAGGGAGGGGTGTGGTTTCTTAAATCCCACTGCCCTACTCTGCTACCTGACTTCTGTCACAGGAACCCACATAATGGGACTTGCTGTTAGCCAGGCAGGGATCTAGTTCATGTGCATGACATTCAGGAAGCAAATCCCTAGTTTTTCATCCCATAACAAAAATTTGGAAATTAGGTTGTGCGTTCTATGCTGGCATGACAAATGCAGGGCATTACAGTTTCCCTCTTGGGCTCTGTGGAAGCTGCCAGTAGATGGCAGATTGAACACATTTGGAGATGTGGAAAGTTTGAAATACTCCGCTTATTTACTCTTGGCATCGTAGTCCGTTTTTCCATTTGTAGCAAGTCATTATTTCCACTGTTATTTATTGCTGGGGTGGGCAGAGGTTCCTCTGGGAGACCAATGACTTGCTATGCTCAGTATCCAAGCAGTAACAAAATGGCCCTAACCCACCTAGTTTTCAGCCTAATTGAAGGTGCAGCAGATCTCAGCATTTAAGCAGCTTCCTGCTTTGGTTTTGTGGCAAGTGCTTTCCGCAGGTCTAGCTACAAGATGCCAGAACATGTTCTGGCATTAGGGCTGTGATCAGAGACACTGCTGCACCTGCCAGTGTCACTTGTCCCAAGCAGTATTTCTGCTCTGGGTTAGGTGCCCCATACAGAGCGTGCACACAGCTGTGACCTTGCTTTTGCTGATCTGTTCACCTCCGGGTGGCAGCAGGGAATGTGCGGTAGGGAGAGATGTATTTAGCAGGCAGCAAGGGCAGGATTGCCATTGGTATGCCAGAGAGCAGATGCTTCACTTGTCTGCACTCTTCCCTCAGCCATGTGCTGAAAGGGCAGGCAGAGAGGGGAAGCAGCGTGTTGGGGTTGTGAAGGTCCTCCTGACCTTGTGACTGCACTGCAGCGTAGCCTCTCCCATCTGCCTACCCTCCTTGTGATGGCTTGCAGGAAGGATGTTCCCCAAGCAGCCATGCCTGTCCAAGGGCTGCCTCAGCTGCCCTATCTGGGCTTGGAACAGAAGGACAGACCAACAACAATGTGTAGGAGCTGAAAGGGTCTTGCTCATATGTTTTCTATGCAGGATGGTGCCATCACAGAAACTAGCTTGGATTTCAAACTGAGCAGCCAAGATACGAGTTTCTGCACCGACTGCATCTGTCATGGAGAAACACCAGAAAAATGGTCAGGGAAACAGGAATATAGCTCACGTTCCAGGCTTATATGTAGAGCATTCTCTCTACCCTGGGTTTCTCCAGCCAAGTGTCAGCGCTCCCAGTTCCACTTCTCTCTTTTTCCAAAAGATTTACATGTAGTAGTGACAGTGCTTGCAGTTGGAGGGAAGAGTGTGTGCAGAATACAGAAAGGGTTCCAGCAGAAAGAGAAGTTGCTGATCAGAGTTTTTGTGGGGGGTCAAGGGGAACTTGTGGGGGCTCAAGGGGAGCTTGTAGAGGAACGTTTGCTAGGTTTGTGCTTGGCCAAGCGTTTGGGAGCTGCTGCCATCAGTAGTACTGACTCAAATGCCTCCAACTCGTGAAGTTCCTGGAGCTTATGAAAGGGCAAAGCACTTAATTAATAACCCCAAGGACTTTGTTACACCACTGTGGCACTGTAGCATTCACGGCGTGCCTCTAATACATCTTGCATCTTTCTGCACAGCTGTTGCAGTGTGTTATACAGCTGACACGCTTGCTGTGAGTAGGCTCTCCAAACACCAGTGTGGACAGCTGTAGGGGAAGAAGTAACTGGCCTTTTGCAGTTGTCAGAGTGAGCAACCACATGTGTAGATGTGGACAGCACTGTTTTTGCTGCTGACCAGTTATCAGGGCAGTGGGCCACACTGCACCAGAGTTACCTTTCCTCAATCTAGACCAGTGCGACTTGGTCTCTAGACACAAGTAATGTCGCCTTCTCCAGAGCCAGGGTACGCTGCATCCTGCAGATTCACCGTTCAAACGGATGTAGGTAACTGTGCTCTTTGCACTTCATGTTAGCAGGAACAGAACTGTGCGAAGAGACAGGCTCTAGTTCCAGGTTAGTGACGCAGATGGCTGACTAAAATAGGATTTGCCCAGCCAGGGGGAAGAGACTGAGTGAAGCTGGAGGTGGTGTCTCCAGTATTATCTACAGCGTTTTTTATCCTCGGATCACTTGCAAGGAACAAAAGTACCCAAGAGGGAAATGGGAGGGTGTTCTGTAGCTCAGGAGCTTGAAAACGTGGAAGGCCATCCACAACAGTGTAAGCTTGAGCATCTGGTACATGAATTTAGTTCAATTTGAATGCCTGTTAAAGCTCCAGTGGTATTTGATGTGCAGAGTCTGTTCCTTACCTAGTTGGGCCTCACCTACAGTTTATTTGGGGTGCAATTTTCTGTTCTTGGCTGTGTCCCTGTGCCAGGGAGGTTGCGCTGGCTGAGTTAGCAGAGCCAGTTTGAGGAAGGAACTTAAGAGGGTTTTGCATGTTTTTCACAAAATGTGAGTCCAGAAGTACAAAATGGGAGGAAAAGTCCTGGTGGGGACAAGGTGCTCTCTGTTGCCAGCCTGTTCTGTTTCTCCCTTTGAAGGGCTTTCAGTACCTCTGGTAAAAGCTACCTCCTTCCACTGCCACACTGAACGTTTCTTAGCAGCCAGCTTTTGGCTGCGTTTCAGTTGCATCATTGCTTTGTGCTCAGCTAGGGGGGTTAGCTGCAGCATTGCAAACTTCTTGCTTTGTGCTGAGCAAGCTGCCTCTGCAGCATTTTAAACTCCTCTGGGTAACTGAGTGGAAGCCCTAGCCCAGAAAGGCTGCGCTCCTGTCTCCCCATAGTACTGTTAACGTTTGTCCGGTAATGGACCAAACAACAGTTCAGGGAATCTCTGCTAAAACACAGGAGAAGATGGCAGTTTGCCAGAGACAAGTGAAGTGGGTAGTACTGGACAGTAATTCCCCTCTTTCCGTTCCCAGCTGTCCCCGGAAAACGCCTACGACGTGCTGTGCGTGGCAGACATGTACCTGCTGCCTGGGCTCAAGCGGCTTTGCGGCAGGACCTTGGCGCAGATCCTCGATGAGGACAACATTGTCAGCATCTGGAGGATTGCAAAGCTGTTCCAGCTGACCCGGCTGGAGGACCAGTGCACGGAGTACATGGCAAAGATCATCGAGAAGGTAGCAGAAACATTACCACATGTGCATGTAAATGTAACTGCACAGTGAGCCATAGATACAACAGATCTAATGGCTGTACTTGGTCTGTAATAAATGGTTGCCCTCTCTGGCTTAATGTGCTTCCTGAAAATGAGCAGTGCTTAAGTGGCAAAGCACGCGGTGAGTTAGGGCAGAGGATGAGGAGTGTGGCAGTACCTGATGTCACTGCAGTACGCCAGATGCTGCTGGCTGTCTAGCTCCTCCCTGTGGGGTGAAAAAACTGCCTGAAAAGTTCTGCAAATGCCACGGGCAGGTGACTTTCACTGAACTTTCAGCAACTGTGCCCAGAGCAGCAACGGTGTTGCCTGAGTATGCCAGTCGCAGCCTGGAGAACCCAGTGGGGGGTGTGCAGGGGAGCTCTGTGCAGGAAATGTTTTGCGATGTTTGCTGGAGGGAGTTCTTCCTGGCATAATGCTATAGAAAGGAGTAATCAATGTGATCTCTGCTCCTCTGCAGGATGACAAATCTAACAGTAGGGGTTTCCACAGGGGAAATCTGGCCGTTGAACAGCCAAAAGTAATGAACCTAACACTGAAGTTTTCTTTATGGGGCTCCATTTAATTGTAATCCTGAGCGATTATAGCTTGAAGTTTCAGGACTTGTGGAGAAAGTTGCCATATGAAAGGATAAACTGTAATCTATGGGGTGTTCTTATCCTGAGACAGATCTTTATAAATGGCTTGTACAGTTCACATGGGAATGTAACACTTTTACCTGCAGCTTGAAAGGTGTGAAATTCTTTTTGGCATGTGAAAACGGCAAAGGAAATTATTCTGGGGCTGTTGGTTTGTTCAGTATATAGTTTGGGGATGACAGGCATTTCACCCAGATTCTGGCGTTTGAAAAAGGGATTTGGTTTGCAAGCTGAATGACTATTCCAAATAGTAACTGGGCAAGGTAGGGCTTTGCTTGTGTGTTCTGTGTTCCCCTTGCATTCCCCTTCTCTAGCCTGAGTGGGAGTCCTCAGACCCTGCATTGGCAGTGCTCCTTCCTAAGGGTCTTGGCATAAATGAAACCACTCCACCTGTTCAGACACCAGCAGATGCCAGCGACTTGTGGAGATGCACTGAGGATGGCAACTGGGAGAGATTTTGGCAGTGTGTGTAGCACAGAGCCGGGCTCAGCAACCTGCCGTGCCCAGGCCCAGTTTGGTGGTGTAGACAGACGGAAGCTGCCTCTCACCCTTCAGTATGCCACATGTTCCTGGGGAACTTGACGTAAAATCATTCACGAGTGACCCGATTCTGTCAGGTTGGGTGCAGAACAGAGCAGCTGCCTTGCTGTGATCTGCTGGTTGGCTGTTGGTGATAGGGCTGAGAGCCGTGGTGGGGATAGTCATCTGTGGTTCTGAACTGGGCCATAAGCCCTCGCTGGCTCGCCTGTTGCAAGACGTTTCCCAAAAGTGTCTGGCAGCATCTCCCGGTTCCTGCTGAGGAGCCTCCCTGGAGGGAAAATTGTGTGTATTCATGTGCCCCAATACCAGAACTATGGATGCTTAGTTAGTGGGTATTACAGTGAGCTGTTTGACGTGCAGATTGCTTACAGTTGTGACCACTTACTGTTGCAGTACTACTACCTCCTTAGGGTGAATGGCAGGATCTCCAAGTAGTGTCTGTAGGAGACATGGGAAGATTTGGGTTTCCATGTACTCTTAGCATTCCCTTTTCTTCTGTGGGATCCCTCAACAGTGGCTGAGCCCATTTCTGCAACCCTTTATATCCCTATACCTGTTGCCTTGTCTTCCTAATGGTTCTCTTTTCCAACCCATCCAGCTGGTGGAGTTGGAGGAGTTTGTGGCCGCTGTGAAGGAGAATGCAGAGGCTGTGGAGGAACGACAGGAGACAGACTCCATCCCTCTGGTCGATGACATCCGCTTCCACATCACCAGCAACGTGCAGACTTACAGTGCTATTGAGGAAGCCAACCAGAAACTTGAAGCTCTGGAAAACCTCCTGGCCAGTATAGGGCTTGAGTGCTGATGTGTGCAAACCCTGCCTGTCATAGGCAGCCTGCGTAGCCCCCACTGGGTTGGCTCGGAGTGCAAGAACATCTGAGTCTCTGAATGTCTCTCTTCCCCTGCTTTGTCCTCCTTCCCATCCACTTTCAGGCATGGTTTCTTTTTAATTTATTTATGTCTCGACATTTGCATATGTGGTTTGTGTTAGGTTTTATTTTATTTCTTGTTTCTTCATTCAGAAGTAGCTCCCAAAGCTCAGCCCAAATCGGTAGCTGCTGCTTTGTACAATACAATGCGGATAGGAGACTGCAAGCTGTTGGGGGTGGCAAGGGAACTGTTCTGGGGGACTTGCCTGGTGTTAGTACCTATCCTGTTCTGTTCGCCAACAACGCTCTTCTGAAATTGGTTCATGCCAGGTTTTTTGTTGAATTGCCACCAGCAGAGCAAGAAAACTGTATTAAACTCTCCAAATAGGTATAGTGGAGGGGAGGTGGCCTTTCTTTCACTGTCATGATTAGAAGATTGGCAAAGGTGGGCAATGCTTCCCTAACAGGGACACAGGAGTACTTGGCTATGTGGAAGGCACTGTCTTCACCTGCTATTCTAGTTCTTAGGTGAAAAAAACACAAAGTGATTTCCGAGTCTTTGCTAGCTTTTCACTGCTTTGAAGTGCTCAGATGCTCTGAACAAACATCTTTGGGAATACAGTAGAGACCAGAATACTTCCGTTCTTGGAAAGCAGTAGCTTTCAACGCATAAAAAAAGGGAGACCACCCCTTTTCTTCCCAACAGGGGAAGGAAATATCTTCCTCTTGGAAACAGCAGTTTTCCCTTTCTTTTTGTCCACTGTGGTAAAGCAAAACAGACTTGCTGGTAGGTCAGGGAAGAGGGGTCACCGGAAGCCTTTTTTAAAAGGAAAAGGGGCCTTCTGGGTCTCTCGCAGGGGAGCTGTCCCATGCTGTCCCACTCGTCGACCTTCTGACTTTGCTCAGCCTTGAGCCTTGTAGCTTCATTGTTCTCCAGGAAATTCACTGTTTGTACTAATGAATGTTTTTGAATCTGTGTTCTGCAGTAGGTCGTGTTATCTCGTGTTGTCTCCCTAGACTCTTAATGAGGGTAATGATGTTCTTTCTCCTTGGCGCTAATCAGCAGGCGATACCCCTGCATAAAGCTTGCCTTGCCAAAAAGGCTGGCTTCAGAGCTGTTGGTCTCCAGAATGGCACGTTATGAGAGTCTCGGGTCCCCAAGGCACGGGCTGGGCATGCTTGTCTGTGCTGTGAGTTGGGAGGGAGCACACAGAGAATCTTGCACAGGCAGCGAGCTGCCATTGCTAACGCACATTGTCCTTTTGGCCACTTTGTGAGGCAAGAGCTTGAAATAACCTGTCAGGTGTGCTTTTAGTGTTTGAGGTGGGAACTGGGCAGGGAGCCCCCACAGCTTCAGGGCATTGTTTGCTGTAATGGTAGCAGTGCTTCACATGGATAAGGAAAGGGTTTGGAGATCCAGCGTTTAGCAGGGACTTGTGTCAAGTGTGGATATACTGGGAGGATGGGTTTCTCTTCTTTGCTAATCTCGCCAGGTGAGAGGCGGATGCTCCCACACCACGTGAGAACTGCAGCCTTACTGCCCCTGCTCAGAGCGGCTGCCTCTGTCTGGCGTGTGTTGAAGCTGCTTGCGTGTGCGTGGGCAGGCTTTGGGCACCGCGGGCACTGGGCAGGCTGGGTTCGGTTGCAGTGGGGAGGGGGCGACTGGGATTTGGCCGCTGTACTCACGAGAAGCTGGACTTTGGCTAAATCGTGTCGGGATTGAGTCGCACTCAGCAGAAGCTGGGGACAGCTGGTGAGGCAGGAACGAGGTGCATTGACTTAACTGGACCCCAGATGCTTGTGCACTTTGTCATCTGTGTTTAACTGGTTTCTCTTGCAGAACAAGTCTCTTTGGGACAGGGCATGGTGGCTGCAGGGCTATATTAAAGCAGGGCGTGCTTCAATTATGTTTCGAAGTGCAGGTTCTTGTGGTTTGTGTTCTGCAGCCAGATGAGGGTGAGGGAAAAGGCTGTGTCCCTGCAGGGGTGTGTTGCTGTGTGGAAGCAGGGAGCAGCAGGGGTGTGCTGCTGTTTGCGGTGGTGATGTGGAGGGGAGCTGTGTGTTTGTTGTGTGATTCGTGGAATGTACCTCCATGTCTCTCTCTAAGCTTGGTGTGGCTTTGACAGGACCACCAAAGAGCCAGCGCAGCTTGAACTGGTAAAGGCATTTTGGTGGACTTTAGGAGTGGAAGGGCTATTGAGAACGCTTTAATATGGAGTCCCGTGTATTTTGGGGAAAGAGGTGTGGAAGCAGAGCTGCCTGTTTTCTCGCTCAGTGGAGTGTCAGGCTCGTGAAAGGCTGCTACAGAAACCGGCAGCTTAACCCAGCTGGTTCAGTTCCCCTGCATTTCTCCTGCCTTTGTGGCTGAAGATGACACTGAACGTAAGCAGGATGTTTAGTTTATCACATCCCCTCTGCTCCTCCTGCATCAGTTCCGCATCTGACATCTTAGCTGTCGGCTTTCCACAGCAGTGGTTGTGACAGCTCTGCACAAGGCTTGCACGGAGCCACCAGTGAACAGAACGTGGCCTTTGCCTTCTGCTTGTACTGAACGAGATGCAGAAGCAGGATTAGCGAGGAATGTGCTAATGCTTTTCTCTGCAGATGCCTCAGCTGCTAGAGGAAAGTGGACACTGGTAGTGGGCAAAGCAGGAGGAAGGCGGAGGAGTGGCAGCGGTGCTGGGAAGTGTTTTCCCTATGGCTGCTCTTGAATAATTCCATTCCTGCGTCCTTAAGCATGGAGCAAGCGAGGCTGCAGTTGTATACGTGGGAGGAAGGGTCAGTGTGGCCTTCTGATCTGCCTCACAAGCAGTGCAGTTCTGCGTGGGCTGCCAAGCAAACGTCTCATCTGTCTGCGTGCACTTAGTGGTCACATCTGTGGGCCCCGTCAGATTGCCCAATTACTTGGGGAGCTTTCACCCCCCCACCCCCCCGGTCCCTTTTGGCAAAACAGGGCTATCAAAAAGCATGCATAAGCAGATGGTCAGCATGCGGGCGAGCTCTCTAATTAAGATGAGCCAGGTCAAGACTTAGGTTTGAATTCACTTTATTCTTGCTGCAAATAATTTTATCACAAAATAAAAACCTTTTGATTTGTCTTCTGTTGCCAGCGTCCTTTTTGTGTTCTCTTGCCTCTGTCATTTTTATTTACTACTAGCCACTTGTTGAATTAAGAAGATTGTAAAATTTATCAGAGCAACAGTATATTTAAGAAGAAATGTGTAAGCATGTGTGCAGCAATAAAATAGTATATTTCACTATATCTGTTCCTGCTGTGGCCTTTTTTTTACCAGCTGATGGCATCAGCATGACTTTATTTCTGAAAGGAGACACTGTGCTCCTTCAGCTTACTTTCACACACCTGGGCCAAAGGCTGGCTCTGCACCGCCGGGCTTCCAAGCAGTGAGGAAAGCGTGACTCTGCTCTCCTCCCTGGGTGACCCGTTTGCGCAGTCCTGCCAGGACACGGGCTTGAAGCACCGACTTGTTTTTACTGGCTCCCTGCTCCCAGGATTATTCTGTTTCAGCAGCAGCACCGCGGCACAGGCCTGGTCAGCGTGGTGGTGGTGTTGGTCTTGGAAAGTTGCTCTGAGCAGCCCCGGACAGGTAAGTTGTCCCTCCCTCTGTTCCTGTCACCCTGCGCCTCTGTCGTCGCTGACTGTCCGTTGAATCCAAGGATGGAGGTTTCTCAGCCTCTGTGCTTAACTGCTGTGACTTGTCCAGGGCACTCGCGGAGCCTCTGAAGCCTGTGTGTTCTCCAAAACCTCAAGTCTGCTGAAGTGCCGGGGCAGTCCTTCCTCTCTCCTTCAAGGACACGGATGCTTATTTTCTCTATTGCCTTCTTGTATGTCTGGGTGGCTGCGATAGTCTCGGTGGCAGTAACTAAGCTGCATCTGTGCAGCCCCTGTTGACTTCGGACTGTGATTGGCATTCAGCGAACGGGGATCCAAGCCCGTCCCCATGGCTCCGGGTGGGAACGTGCAGGGTTTTTTTGGGGGGGATACGAATAGCGTCTGAATGACTAATGCTGTTGAAAGGTGGGACTGGACTTGGAAAAGTTCAAGCACTAGTCAGGTTTGTGGGACTTGGCAGACTGCTTACAGGGAGCATCATTGTGCTGTGAGAGCCCGGAGTAAAGCACTAGTGTCTTTAAAAGGCTTGAGCTGTTCGTGTTGGTAGCCATGGTCAAACTGTGGAGACGGCTCCTTCCCACCTAACCGCTTGCTGTCAGTGTGCGGTGACAGACTCCTGGGCTCAGGGTGATGCTGTTTCTCTCTGTCTTGCTGTGGGCAACCCAGTGAAGCCCTGCACAGCCTGGGGAGCTGGATTGTGTCTCTCTGCTCAACTGCCAGGGATGGACAAACCTAGCGAGGGCTGGTGATGGGAAACACAGGCTTGGCTCCATTCTCCGCTTGCAGGGGTTGGGGTGCTGGCAGAGTGGGTTTTTGTTTTAGCTTCTAAGCTAAAACAGATTTGACATAACGCATTTATTGAGGTAAGAGAGGCCACACTGGCAAACCATTTGTCCGAGTTGGGGCTTGTTTTGAGTAAAGGTCCTGGCTCCACCGGGGTTGCTGCTGGCCTCAAAGAAGCGCTGAGGGAGAAGGGCAGAGAACCACTTTTCTAGGGTTGCAAATGGTTTCTAGGGTTTTAGGTTGGAAATCAGAGGTGGGTTGTTGGCAATAACCAAGGCAAGGGCTGCAGAGAGGCAGTGTTAGGGGACAGCAGCCACATTTGGGTGCAACTGTGGACATACAGACCCTTAAGGCCAAAGCCAAGCTACAAGCTACCTGTGATCAGCATCTGGGGAAGGGGGCAGGCACGCACATGCCTTTCGGTTTTCCTATTTGTGGTTAACTTTGTAAGCCTACAATTTTGGGACGAGGTTTGAAGGGCATTTCAGGAGACTAAAGAAAGCCTTGGAAGAGGATCAGTACCCATGCAAGGAGCTAGCTCTGGTCCCGAGGGTTTGGCTGCTCAGTTCCCAAAATAAGCTCTGAGAACCGAGCGTGAGAGCTTCCCTCTTGCTCCTCCTGTTACCGTCAGAGCAAGCTTGAGGGGAAAGGGAGCAGGACTGGAGAGGGAGATCTGCTCTCTCCTGACTGCAGTTCCGTGCCAGTGGCTCTGCCTTGTGCCCTGCTCTGTCAGCTGCTGTGGCAAAACACGAGGCCGTTGCTTTGGTGTGGTGGGTTGGGAAAGAGGGAGGTGGGGGGAGTGCTGTGGCGTGGCCAGATGTATCGGTTCGTGGCTTCGGGGTAGGGTGGGGTTGGTCTTTCTAAAGAAATCCAAAGTAACTCGATGTCGCTTTGCCATGGAGGAAACTGAGCTGGTCTGCGCTGCACTGGGATGTCATTAAAACCCCAATAAGAAAAAATGCCTCCCTCTTTATTCTTTTACCATACCACTTCTTTGCGAGCCAGGGTCACCCCAGTACCACTCGTACAAGGCTGCGGCAGTGATGAGCCGTGCGAGCGAGGCTGCGCAGAGACCTGCTCTGGAGGGAAGGCAAGTGAATGTGTTAGTTGCTGCTCCTTGAGATACGCGTTAAGAGATGAATGCTGATCTTTCAAGGCTAAGATGACATTATATCTCTCCCTTCTGCTCAGAAGGTTTCATTCTAACACATTCTTGGCATAGCGTAGCAGAACTACCATTATTTCTATGAATTTTATTAAGATTGCTTCCATAACGGGAGCCAGCAATCTGCTCTCTAGAACTCCCTTCCCCCTTCCTCCCTGGATCTAAAACTGAAAATCATCCAGGAGTTTTAAAACAAGTTTGTTGGCGGCAAGTTCAATCTCTTTCCCAAAAGCTCTCTTTGAGAAGCTGGAAATGCTTCAGGCGAATTGTGCAGAAAGCAGCCGTGCTGCTTGCCCAGTCCGAGTGCCTGTCGGGCACAGCATCTTCAAAGCCATGCAAGGCGCTGGCTCTGGCCACGCTGCCCCAGGGTGGCTGCTGCTTCCCTTCCTGGGGCCGGGGGAGATGCTGTTTCTTGTTCCCCGATTTCATTTGACCTTTTCCAATCATGCATGCAATTAAACATCAGTCTCCAAGTCTGAGAGCCCATGAGGGAAAGCGATTCTCTTGCTTTGCCGACTGCCGTGCTGGCTGTGTTAGCAGGGCAAACCAGCCTTGCGTGCAAAGTTCTGTCTTTGCTGGGGGTCCAGGACTTGCCAGTCAGGCCAGTGCCCCCAGGCTGGGTTTGGTGCAGCGCAGCCACAGCGTGGGATGTGCGCACGCTTGGCATGGGAAGAGAGGACTTGGTGTTGGAAGAGTGCGGGGTGAGTCCTGGAAGATCAGCGCCGTCGGGGCTTCTGATGCAGCAGATACAAGGGCTGCCCTGTGCTGTGGGCAGGCAGCTTGTTGCTGTCCCTGCAGCCCAGTGTGAGGGGGAAACGGAGCGGGGTTTTTTTCCCCTGCCTCTGGGTAAGGAGCCAGAGTTGTTGGTTTCTAGCAAGTAGATGCCTTCTGCTCCAGGGTTCACTGCGTTGGCCTGAGGAGAGCTGTGCTGCTGTTGCCGTTGCACGGTTTTTCATGTAAATGATGGCACAATTTGGATACAAAGGCTGCTGACCTTGGGAAGGCTGGAAAGCCCTGCTTTGCTGGGGCTCTGGCTCCCGGCGGGGTTTATCATGGTCTGGCAGGGGTTTGTTTGCCTTTGGTCATGGACCCTTCCTAAACTGACACAGGGAAGGTACCGCTCATCCTTTGCACCCGAGCTGCCATTGCTTCGCCTCTGCCGTCCTCCTCTCTGCGTGTTTTCTGACAAGACAAGCATTTTCCATGCTGGACATCTTGCCCTCCCCTCGCCCCCCCCCCCAGGCCAAGCAGCTTTCCTT
>Ga0065711_1007025_pt1 | contig 32481 bp, 23 predicted proteins | sample Hoacrofraction12_FD_59098 | JGI IMG/M metagenome (GOLD analysis project Ga0065711, IMG submission 59098) | Hoatzin crop microbial communities from Cojedes, Venezuela - Epithelial fraction 12 v2 (version 2) | ecosystem: Host-associated > Birds > Digestive system > Esophagus > Crop | place...
TTTTTTTTTTTTTTTTTTTTTTTTTTGCGGCTCATGACTTATTTGTATTTTAAGAAAAAAAACAGCTATGCACGGAGCAAGCGTCCTGGCACCACAAGTCATCAATAAATCTCTTTTCCATAACAACCCACAAGAATTCACTGCAGGACCCAATTGTTCAAACACAAAGCAATGACATGCTATAAGCTTTCAGAAGTATCATTCTAGCCCTTGTGGACTCGCTGAATTCTGTAAATGAGTCACCGGCCTCTCAACAGAATTGTCAAAATTTAGGTTAAGCCAGGTTAATTCCCTCCCCCCTCTAACTTAGCAGTCCAGCTGCAGAGCACGGCTTTCCAGTGAAAAACCTAAACTCAGACCCCATTCACCCGGAACACGAAATCTCACAGGGCCCAATGCCCACTTTTTCCTAAAAGCTAGAGATGAGCCACACTAACTGGCAAAAAATGTGATTTCTGAAGCCTCACCGGCCATGTGATGAAAAAATCAATATTCCTCTTACATTGCACAAATAATTTTCTGCTGAAGGTCAAAGGACCATAGCTGAAGCTACTACAGCTGAGGAGGGAGAAAGGGCAGCTTTAAGAAATGGGGGATGAGGAAAGCAGATATTTTAACCAGAGCAGGGACAGAGGAGACACTAAAACCAACTCTTCTAACCAATGCAAGTGAGCAGATGTGGCGTTCGGGCTTGGGCTCAAGGCTTCAGCCAGGTGGGACACGGAGAGGACATCCCCTCTGGCCCGCAGGCTCTCCTCGGTGGGAGCCGAGACGACGGGTACTCGTCTCTGTCCAAGGTTACTTGTGACAACCACAGCTTGCAGCACAGTGTCCTGCCTTAGCTACCTTGCCTCTAGCTAACCAGCATCAGCTACACTGGAACCCCAGAAAGAAAGGTTTTGCTGGGCAGACGCAGCATATCATACTCTTCGTAAAGGGATAAACTATACTGAAAGGAACTCAAGTTTTTGTACCCCCACGCCTGTTCTGCTGGAAGATCATTTGAAAACACGACTGCCTAATTTGTTAGGAAAAAACCTAAATTTCCAGGATAAATATTTCATGTCCAGTTTGTCCTCAGGAACAGCTACAACAAACAAAAATCACAGCAGATCATGCCATTGATTTCCATGGTCTATATAAATTTAGTAGCAACCAATAAAAACTCTAACCTTCCAACAGCTCTACAGTTTTCACCACTGAGAATATATCCTAAGGAGGAGAGGTTTCAACTAGGCTGTAATTAATTTTTTTTTAATAAAAAAAAAGTACCAGCAATTTTTTTTATAAAGGAAAGTTGGAAAAGGAAAAAAGAAAAATACAAAAATGAAAAAAGTAAAAAGAAAAAAGGAAGAAGGAAGAAGAAAATAAATTGTTTATCCTACTGCTACTGCAGAGAAATATTTAATTGATGATTTTGGACTTTATTAAAAAGTAGTTTTCAAGATTGCAGAAAAAGCTTAAAACACAATAATAGCTAAACAGCCTACTGGAAAACTAAGAAGAAACTGAAATAAGGTTTTATTAAAGAAAAAATATAAATTATTTTAAATTGATCCCATGATATTTTTAACAGCTGGAATTAATAATCCTGAACTCAGCCATATTCTACTATATTTAGTTTTATATCTATCAAAGTTGACACGACTTTTCCGTGAGACAGACAGAGAAATATATAGGCTGATAGACAGATGGATAGATACATAAAAAGAAAAAGGAAAAATATCATTAGGAAAGGGAACATTTTCTCATCTGTTCTTTCAGTATGTTTTTTTTATTTCATTTTCTACCTTATTATTTCCTATAAGTAGAAACAGATTTTTCTCTCTTTCAAAAAATTCTTAAACAGAAAACCTCCTTTGACAGTTTCAGCAGCAGATTAATCTCTTTTGCAACCCACAAAAAAAAAGTTTTCTGGAAAGCATAACTGTCTGTAAATGTAAATGACAGAATTACTCTCTCTTATGCTAAGACGCCTACACATTCTCTCACTTCCATGACTCAGCACCAGATAAAAGCTTGTGAGATAATAAGCAGCAAATTTTCCTTAGGAACAATAAAAATGGTTAAAACAACAACTCTTGCTCCCTGCTCCAAAATAAAAAGAAATCCCCATGATGTTTAAATAAATACTGCCAATGGATTCCCCTCCCATGGGAATAAAATACAAATATCCCAAGGACTTTGGAAAGGAGAGGGACCAGGCTGAAGCAGCATCAAAATCAAAACACATGCAAACACGAGAGGCTTTTCTTTTTCTCCAAATGAGCAAGAATGGGTCTGTTTCAACAAAGAGGAATTTTATTACTGTTCATCCTCTGCCTTGCTCTAATTTGGTAGACAAATGAGTTGAAATCTTGCTCACCTATAATGAAAATTTCCAGGCACTCTACGGCAACTCACTCATGCCAAAAATCACAGAAACCTGTGGGGAAAGTAGGGGAATTTCAGTGGGACTTTCCCTCCTGCTCTGTGGTCGTTGTCTGAGTTGAGCTCATTAGAGCCAGAGCAGCTTCTTCAGCAAACCGAGTCAGTGGCAGACCCTTCAGACCAAAATATTACTCTTATTTTGGACAAATCTTTGGGAAAAAAGCTGAAAAGGACAGGCTCAGACCTCAGCTAGGCTCTTATGATGCTCCTGAAATGAACAGGCACGGTCTTAACGCTGAAATGTTGCCAGTTGGCTTGCAAATGCTGCTGGAACAGAGACAGCCACCTCCTCTCCATACATTCATCAGCCCCAGCACGTGGGTTCAGTAAACAAAGGGTGATAATTAAGAGAGGGCTGATTATTTACATCTTACTAGCTGTGGACCTGAGGAGGAAAGGGGTGACTTCCCAAGCCCGGGTACAGTCTGGAGTCCCCCTTGCTGAGTAATGGACGTTCCTGCTAAGACCTTCCATCACCTCATGTGCTGAGTGGGTCACTGGGAGTCCGTGTCCCTCAGAGGCAGCTCACTCTACCAGGAGCTGAAAATTACCCGGTAAGTAAAGCAGCAAAACGCTGCTCATGCCCATTGCCTGTGGAGGAAGCACAGTCCAGCCACGGAGTACCACAGCCCCTCCTGAACACACTGCTGCTGGTGGCTTTTACATATTTTACGCTGGAAATTGTAAATTAATGGTATTAGCCATTAAAATTTAAATTTAAAGGAAAGCCCCAGGGTAAGGCTCTTTCAAGGCAGCAGCCCCATTAGGTCTTTAATCTCTCTGCTGCGAGGATTAATGTACTGTACAACATTGACAAACGCAGCCAGCGTGAGCGACAGCATACGGGGCCATGAGTGCGGGACTTCTCGATGGAGGGATGTTTTGAACAGAGCCAGAGGTAGAATCAAACCCTTCAAAATACCTTCATTAATAAAGTGCACCTGCTCTGGCAGGAGACTGGTGAGCAGAGCCAACGTCTCGGTGTGGTGCTGGCAGGGCTGGGGCTGGAGCACGTGCATCCCCCACAGACCGAGGTGCGGGCAGGAGCATCCCTGTCCTGGCTGCTCCTCACCGCTGAGTAGGGAGCACTGAGCAAATGGAGCAGCGTCCGGATGCTCCGGCTCAGCTGGCTGCCAGGTGGGCGAAGCATCGCCACTGACAACAAATTCAGTGTCTCTCATCTTTCCAGAGCAATGTCTTAAAATTCTGGGCAGAGTCCCCCAGGCGCTGCTTACTTCCCACAGAGAGTGACCAGGGCTGGGACAGCCATGGAGAGAGGCCTCTCATGCACCCAAACACCATTCCTTTTCCCCAGCGTACCCAAGGAAAAGCTCTGTAAGCTCTAGATGACAATTTGCAGGCCCAGAAAATGGCAGCACTGGCCCGTTCGCATTTGTGTCTCAAAACCATGTTCTTAATTTCACAAGTAACAAATTTCCGCATCGAAATCCGACTCAAAGCAGGTGTAGCTCCAGTGGTTTCGGTGCAGCCACATCTGCTCACACTCCAGGGCAAACGCCAAACTATTTATTGCTACTTAAAATTTATTGCACTTTTAGTCCTCCATCCCAAAACTGCTTTTGTTGAAAAATTCCTTTTAAATCCTTCTATGCTCACTGGATAAATCAAATCTGACAGTTAAAATGGTAAATTGTTCAGAATCTCAGAGTTTCCACCTGAGGATCTCCAAATACTTTTGGAACTTAAATGCACTTAATCACTCCCATGCCTCTTGCAAAAAGAAAAAGAAAAAAAAAAAAGCACCCTTTTTCATTCTCTTTTCACAGATGAAAAACTGAAGTCCTGGGACACCACAAGGGCCTGCTAGGAAGCCGCCTGCCCCAAAGACTGCGCATCCAGTTCTCGCCACTTNATCANANGCAGGGCCGGGAAGGGAAGCCAGGAGTTTCAGCAACTCTCCGTCCTCTTGTTCTCGCCACTTCATCAAACAACAGGCACAGCTATGTGATCATGCAGTTGTCAGTGTTCTCCCTCAAGGGGGCTGGACAGAAGATGCTGAAAGGATTTGATCCACATGGTATTAAATACTAGCACTGAACCTTATTGTTCAATGATGAAAATGCAGACATAAATAACTGGCTTGTTTCAAATGAGTAAAAGGATGCCTGTGTTTGCAGGAAACTTCCAAGAGGGAGTAAAGAACGAGGGTGTTCCTTTTCTTTTATTATTACTCTTTTTATTTCTTTTGTAGCAGCGTCTGGAAATAAACCATCAGACAGAGGAGCTGCTCCCGCTGCTGCTGTGGCAGATGGCAAGCACGGCTCGAGACCGGGGCTCTGCTCCGACAGGGCTGCGTGGGGAATTCTGCAGCAGGAGGAAACAAGGCGAAATGCGCAGGCTGCCGTCTGCATTCAGATAAAGTGCTGTCTGTTGCTAGCAGCACAAGTTGTTCTGGAAACAAGAGTCAATCATCTGTAGCCTTATTTCTGTACATTTCCTGCAGGGGTCTCATGAAATAAATGAGAATAAATGTAAGGGCGAGAGTTCCTATTAGGAGCAGCCTCGTCAGCATCACCCAGCCAAGCATTTACGTCATCAGCATGCTAATTTAATCAGACCTGAGCAGTGATGCTATAAATGGATTACCATCCCAGCTAGTATGGTTACCGAGGTAACTCAGCCCTTTGTGCCACAGATACAATCGGCTTAATGATAATAAAAACCTCAGCACAAATGAAACAGAAGGAAAAGCCTGACAGGGCTGACGCATACACGACCCTTTCTCTGCTCTTCCCCCTCCTCTTCCCCAACCTCAGCCGCTTACTGCAATAAAATTAAGTGCTGCTGTGATCTGTATGCACAGCATTCCCACAGGGAACACGCAAGTAAATAGAACCCGCGGAAATAATTAATACAGGCTAACAACTAATGCCGTCAGCACTACTTAGTCATTCCAGCAACCCTGAATGCGAGGGACACGCAGACAGAAACACCGCAGACTCCAAAGAGCCTGCAAACGGCTTCAGAGCAGTAGTTGCTCACCCCATGCAGCATTATCTCTATCAATGGAGTGCTTGGGCCAAGAGCTGACTGCAAAAGCGGGGTCAGTCACTGCGCACCCCTGTCAGGAGGGGGGGCATTTCCACATCATCTCCTGCTCATCTGAACCTGGAGATGTCCCAATAAGGGGGAGCCCAAAGGCCAGGGAGAAACTCAACTGCAACGTCACCAATCCAGGAGCAGAGAGGACCTGGTCCTCTGCAGCAAAGGCTGAAATGGGGTCCTGGGCTTTCCTGCGTTCAGACAGCTCTGCAAAACCTGCAGCCTACTCAGCTCCCGGCTTAGCCTGGGAAAGGACAACCCTTGCAAAGCACTCACCTCGATGGGCTAAAAAGCAGTCATATCCCTGCCTTAAAAGGGACAGAAGATCATACTCTTCAGCTCCCCTATCTCTGATTGAGCACAAAGCTCCCTGTGGATCCTGCGTGCCACGCATTCACCTACTTCGGGTGCCAAAGACCAAATTTCCCATAGCTTTCAAGATTTGATTTGCTCTTCCTCCTACCCAGAATCTCAGCAACCATGAGCTCAAACACCAGCATCTAAGCGCCCAGCTGCCAGAGCAGCTCAGGCATTTCACCTGCCCTTACTGCAAGTCACCACCTCCTCACCTACCACTGCTTCATCCGAAAGCACCAAACATTGCAATGGGGTCAGGAGCAGGATGGTGTACCATAACCTCGGGCTCATCAGGCTCCTGGTGGGTATTGCTCCAGTCCAGGCAGGAGCTTAAGGGATTAGCATGAGACCAATATCTTTTGATGGATTCACCAGGAGTGCAATGAATTCTCCATTGCCTGTCACATAAACACATGCATCAATCTTGCTGCCTTGTAAATGCCAAAACGCAGCTCATGCAGCCTGCACAGAGTCTTCCCAACATTTACAGCTGGACATGTACAGAAATGGCTTTACCCTTGCCCTTGTTTCACAGACCAGAGCTCTGTGTGTGTTAGTGGTGGGATGGCATGAGAGGAGCTCATTTCTACCCCGGGGAGACCATCTCAGGAAGCCCATGCAGCACTTTTTCACCGAGCAGAGGTACCCAAGTGTTTGGCCCCAAAACAAGCATTAGTGAGATCAGCTCTTCCAGAAGAGAAAGCTCTTTCTGAAGTGGCAGAACCTCAGGAAAACCAAAGCTGCCTCTGTGCACTCCTGCATGTCCCTGCAATGAGCAATAGCAGATTTGTCTATAGAACAGACACACTCAGGCTCATCTCTTGGGAAATCTCACTAAATACTTTCTCACTCCTCCACCAAGCAGAAGAGCATGAGTCCTCCTGGGAAATTTATTACATACTTCTAGAGAAACAGTTAAATAGTTCCTTTAGGAGCCCTTTTAGATCAGATAACAGGAGTACACTTTTCCCTGGAAGGGAGAGAATCCTATGCAAATAACACCAAATTACTATGACAAGTTACGCTCTTGGCTGGAAACATCTGACTGTCTGAAAGCACAGAGCTGTCCCGTGCCCTCACAGCAGCCAGGCAGGGGAGCCGGGAATAACCCCAGGAAAGGAGGTGGGGGGATAAAAATCCTCAAACCAAAAGGCAGACGGAGGAGCGCAGAACGCACAGCTCTGGAAATGGCGCGACTGTGATGGCAGCCATCACCTTTGCTTCAATTTAAAAGTCAAAGTGACAGCTTGAGAGATTGTAACATTTAAGTGACACAGCGACGGCTTGATCCAGTCCAACAACTGCAATTCGCAGACGTGCTCGAAACGCAAACCCTGCTTCCCTGGGTGCAAAGCAGCTGCTCCCTTGGGAAAGGCATGGATCAAAGTGGGGGATGTAACACCAGAAATGCTCCTCCAGGATGGTCACTGGGCCAGTTATTCTGCATATACCGCGCCCGTGACACTGAACTGGGGCTTTCTCCATCCCTGTGGCATGGAAAGGATCTGAGCAAAGACTGATGGATGGAAAGAAAATCGGGAGAACTAGTATCAATGTGGAATGTTCCATTAATTTCAACGGGAGCTACAGGTGTGCAGCACTCCAGAGAAACCCCTTTAATATCTTTGTTGCCACAATCAAGTGAAAACTAAACCATGCAGCCTCCCTCTTTGCCCCTAGACCGCGCTTCTCCTGCCAGCCAGCTGGGCCCTGAGGTGCTTACAGCGATACAGGGCAATGCAGAACAGCTCCATCCAACTGCAGGTGTCCCAGCCATATTAAGAAGAGAATTAGGTGTCCATTAAAACTCACAGTATATTTCTGACCTCGTTATAGCTAGGTGCTTGTTCTCTTGGATATGAAGTTATATTAGCTATGCTGGGCTTTTATGGGGGAACGGGGGGGGTGGGGGGGAAGGTGCCTGCCCAATGTCCTGCTTATTCAATTTAGTGCTGTGGAGTGATGCCAGAGGAAGAACTCCAGGTACCGATGTCTTCCTTAGCAGATGCAGAACAGCCAGTGCTGGCATTTCTTTTCCTGAGGTGGCTTCTTTTAGATCCCCGCAGCACATCTGGGAGGCATTGCTCTATGTCTCTCTGTAGATGACTTCCCAACACAGTAGCACTTCTGGTGATTTGCAAGTGGGTCCTAACTGTGGGTACCAGTTAAATCAATTACCAAAAAGGAAATACTGGAAAAACTGTCCACAAAAAAAGAGTCGCTAGGCAAAACATTTATTTCATCCCTTACAACCACAATGCTAAAAGCGCTGCTGTGCCCCTTCCTGCTGCCCAAAGGCCTTGGCATCCACAGGCAGCATCACAAGAATGATTTTGTTATTTTCATTATTATACGACTTTTTCAGTGATCCACAAAGGTAGAGCAGCACAACACACGCTTGCCAACTGTCATCACTCCACATATATAGTCTAATGCCTTTAAAAACCAAGTCTTCTCTCTGTAACCAAGCTTATTTCACTGTTTTCAGGTTGTCTCAAAACCAAATTAATGAATAAAAAGCTGAAATATTTTTTTGCAGCTGTTTAGCTTCCTAAAGGCATATTATGAACTTCAGAAACATTAAGACAATAACCATCTCAAACAGAGAAACCAGTGGCTACAGAGCTTACCATCTTTGGAACATCTGTTCTGCTCTGCAAGTCCCTTGGATTACAACGGAAGCCAGAAAATGAAACCTTCAGTAATGGCTCATTTCCAAGCCTTTATGGACTGATCAGTGGCAGGGTACTGAATTGTGCTTAGAGAGAAAGCAGGGCATCCTCAGCTGTTTGATGTGCACGAAGGTGGTCAACGACTGCAAGGCAGCCAGAGACTCGCAGGTCTCGGACGCGCCAAGGGAGACCATGCGCTGCCCCGGCTGAGTGCAAGTCTTCAGCAAATCTCACAGGTTGAAGGGGACCTTGGGAGGTTGTTCAGCCCAGTCCTCTCCCTTCAGGTAGGACTGACCCTGCCTACACTTTTCCTGACAGATGTTTGCACAACCCGCTCTAAAGCCCCTCCAGTAATCGAGGACCTAGCATTTCTCCGTGCCGTCACTTTCTGGGGTTACCTGTCCCTCCTATAGCAGTGTTACCCTAACGGCTAATCTAAATCCCTTCGGCTGGATTTTAAGTCCCAGATATTGTGCTCTCCAAAGTAGATGTGCGGAACTTATCATTCCCTTTTTCTTTGCAGCTGGAACCAGACAGATCCTGAACAATCAGGAGGCAAGAACACCCACAGGGAAGAGGTTATTTACATAAACGAGATCACAATGTGCGTGTGTTTATGTATTTATTACTTATAAAAAAATACCGCAATCTCTTCTTTTCTAATTAAAACACCCAGTTTGCCCTGCTGCACAATTGCTAAGCAGATTTAAAATGGGGACTTCAGTAGCTATTTTACAGCTAATCAAATGAGTAAATATAATGATCTGCTCCAGTTCCCATACTGATTACACAGTATAGCTATTTCATTCCCTCAGTAAGATCCTTGCACCCAAAAAAGAATAGTTTAATGAGTTTAAGAGTAGAATGTTAGGCTCAATTTCTCTAAAGGGTAATAGAGTGGGAGTGTCTGTATAATTAGCTTTGTTGGGCTCCCTCCCTCACTTTACAATACTTTCTGTACAGAGCTTTCACTGTCTCTACAGGTCCCCATGTTAAAGCAGCAAAATAACACAGAACACATTAGATTCATACTGGTTGCACAGACGAGTTTTGGAAGACAGAAAAAGAGCTGGAGAAGTACTAGTTATTTCAGCTCAAAAGTGCTCAAGTTTTAATTTAGCTTTAGCAATAAAAGCACACATGTTCGTGCACATATCTTATTCATCTCTAACGTATCAAACTCTTAGATGTTACTGAAAGTTAAAATCCACCAGACTACTAACAGACTGATCAAATCAGAGTATAAATCACTGAAGTACACTCAACATTTTCTTCTCTGCATAGAACCTGAAATTAAAGTAAGAGCACATAATTTATAATGCGAAACATTAGCTAACACATTTGGAAGAGTCTGACGCTGAAATTCCTTACAGAAAATAAAAGTATTTTATATCCTGATTTTTCATTGTAAGAGACTTTTTTTTACATAAGCTGAAAAAACCATAATATTTTGTGCTTGCAGAAGAATTTTCATCTGAAGATCTGAAAATTGTTTCTGAAATCAGACAGCCAGGTGGGATATGTGATTATTACCATCTCTGTTTTACAGATGGGAAATGTAATGCTAGAACAGTCCAACATCTTACTGAAAATACAGGGGACATGTCAGAGATCTGGGAGGAAAGGGCAAACAGCAGACCCCATTTGGTTCCAAAGTACTACGGCTCCATCAGACCTCTCCCAAATCAGTCATCTTGTATCTCTCCTATCACTTTGTATTTGCAAGCATCAAAGTGGCCATGGATACTGTCTTCAGAAAATATCATGCAAAAACCTTGCCAAAGAGGTAAAAATCTAGTCAAATTGTTTAATCCTGCAATGACTGGGGAAAAAAACAATTGAAAAAACAGAGCGCTAGAGAAGTTACTCCGAAAAGAAAGTCCCACAGTCGAATCACAGGCTTCACCTCTAACAAACCAAATCCACAGTTAATCCATTGCTTCAGAGTAAGTCAAAAGCAAATAACAAAGGGAATAACACAGGTCCAGGAGCCACTTCCATTTTTTTAGCATTCAGACTCTCCAGTTTGCAGTTAGACAGCAATATCTGATTAGAAACAAATGGATACTGCACTTAAATTTTTCGAACTCCTCTGAAACAACAAAGTATACCAGGAGTCTTCAGCCTTGAAACGAGATAGCTAAAACTCTGAGTGGCACAAACAGGAGGAATGATTGTTCTTTCTCTTTCCATGGTAGAAAGCAGCAACATGAAACCACCCTAGTGGGAAGCAAACGCAGAACATAAAGAAGATGGGTCTGCCCCACCTCCATGGAACTCCTTTGCCGTGGGATACTTTAAATTCCAGAGATATACATGAATTCATAAAGCATTTGGATGATCTGATGGAGGAAAAATCCCTGAGTATTACAGAAGACATCATTTTCATCAAGCCAATCTCTGTGAACAGCAAATTCTTAGATAAAGGAAAATATTCTGGGACAGTATTGCCATGAATTTGCATTATTCTTGTCTTCTTCCTTTGGTATGAGAAGGATATTGAGCTGGAGCGACCATTCATCTGACACAGGATCGACAATCTTGGGTTCTTAATTTCAGGCCTACACACACTGACACTTGATAGAAAGATACTGAAAAACCAAGGCTTCCAATTTCTGACCCAGGCAGATTCTTCTTCTAGAAACCAGACTTTTGCTACTTCTGTCTTTAGAAAAAAAGCACTAGTATACCAACACTATAATGCTAGGAATTGGGACAAAACATAATTAATTGAGTGCGCTCAAGATGTGACTTCCCTCCACGCTCAGTTGCAGACTACAAGGTCCTCCAATGCAACAGAAGTTGCATCTAGTCTAGGAAGCAGAATACCAATGCTTTCATCACATGAGCCAAGCCAGAGCTGAAGCTGGGTCTTCACGACAGCCAGCATTTAAGATGCTCAAGAAAACTTGGCAGGCAAATAAGGTATTAAAAATTCCCCAGGGGTAGTCTTTCAACAGAGTGAAACTGCAGTCTCTTCTGTACATGAGAAGTCCAGTTAATGGAAGGCCAGTCAACAGCATGTGATGGAGCTAGTGCTGGATGCACTGGTACTTCCACACACAATGCATGTCCATGGGAGATGGCAGTCCGGAGCACAAAGATTTACTGCCTCCCTTATACCATACTGCACTTGTCTGCAGGAAAAATTCCCAGCTGTTGGGCACAACATCCCACGTGGGAAGCCAGTTCAAGCATCTCTGCAGAACAAGAGGCTCTCCTTTGTGTTTCCTTGATTCGTGAGGTTACAGCTCCTCAGAGGTATATTAGCAGACTGAGGGACCTGGTTCAGATGTGTCGGGAGTTCATAAGCTGTTGAGGCAGAGAACAGCTTGAACATAGAGAACAACAATAGAGAACAATACTTACTTGGTAAGCATTTCAAAGGCAAACAGACACCTGTTTTGGTGTTGGCTGTGCCAGCTTAGCCACACGGAAAAGTGAAACAGCTGCACAAATTTGCAAAGTTGTGCTCAATGTAAGCCTTGAAGACAGACAATTTATCCTAATCTACCCATGGTGCAGTCACAGAAGAGTGTAGGGAAGAGAGCCCCAGGGAGCAGATGCAAATACTACAGGTCACAAACAGCACAACATTACCTACGCCTCCTCACTGCGCCGGGTACTGAATGCTCACCCAAACACCTTACACTGAGCAGACGGGCAAAGAAATGAGTTTATCCCTATTTAACAGAAGTGCAGCTCAGAGACACAAGACGGCTCAGCCAAGGTTACACAACAGCAGGTGGGAGGTCTGGGAGCCTCAGGGACACATCTACAACATGAGTCTGAGAAGAACTCACCTGCTCCTCAGGTTCAGGGTAGGACTACATTGGAAGAAAGTCCAGGCTAGTGATAGATGCTTCAAACTGAGTATTTCTTTCTGCCTCCCTCTTTCAGTATAGCCCTACTATCTTTAGTCAGCTTAGAGGAAACAATTAGAAAAGCTGATGGCAAACAGTGCAGCCTGATCTTTCTCAGGGCCAAGCCCCAAATTTGTAACCGGCAAAGCTCTGATGGACATATCCGAGAGTCCTGCAAGAGCGCAGCAAGGAAAGCCCCTTCAGGGCTCAAGCTGCTGTTTTACAAGAGACATTTTTAGCCTATAATTTTATCTCTTCCATCCTTCCCCATTGCTTGAAATTAAAATAAACATGGACCAGGGCCTAGGATTTTATCTGTCACATATTGCTATCATTAAACACACTTGAAACGAGTGGGCTTAGTTCAAATAAAACTGTCTCTTCCCTCTCCCTTTCTCAGTTCAGCAAACATAAAATAGGAAACTGCACTCCAATACATTCAGAAGCAATACACGTTACATCATGAGTAGATGATCCATCTGGCAGGCTGACACAGTAATAAGTTTGCTTAATTATCAGGTCAGGCATATTACAGACCCAGTCTGTCAGTCCTTTTATTACAGCTCTGTACTGGGAAATTTCAGCCTCCTTGTACTCTGTACGTATGGATGTGGTACGGGAAGTGAATGCATCCACACGGTAGGAGCACACACGCATGGACACATACATGAAGTGTCACTCAGAACCAGGAGATTAAATTAAGCAAGGAAATGCTGAAGTCAAACAGCTCTTAGCAGCTGTATATGTTTCAGCCTGCGACACTCACCCAAAGAAAGCAATGAGATATTTACATTTCATTTATTTGAATTCCGGGCTGGGGAAAGCACTGATTACAGGGGATAATCCAGCACTGGCTGATAAGTGAAAGAGCCAGAGATCCTCAGATGTTCCCTTCATTTATACTTTCTAAGCGATCAGCCCATCATTTCATTTTTTACTCCATGCAGTTCTTATCACACGGTGTCCTGAGACTGTCCATATGTCCTGAGAAATCACTGAGTACACTCAGCAAATGATCGAATTCATCAAATGGTTGTTTTCCCTTTGAAAAACCCACAAATCAAAACAAAAAAACGTTTTTTCTCTTTGCTTTTGAATCTTACCTCATCTCCTTCTCTTCATTAATGAGATCAATTCTGAAATGATTTTATTTACAGGAAGACTTTAAGGTGTTCTAAAATACAATTTGTAGGAAAGATGCCAAATATAAATTGTATTCTCTAGATCTGCATGCATTTGTGATTTTACATGAGCACGCACACATATGTTCAATATAGAAACAGCAGGTGTTCTCTAAAGTTTTATTGCCGTTAGTTAGAAATGACCACATTACTCAACAATATCAAAGCCAAGTCTTGTCAAAGGCAAGTCTTGCCAAAAAGCTAAACAGCCTGATGACTTGCAGTGTTATACAGCCCTGCTTTGGGGTGCTGGCTCTTCCAGATACCTCCAAAACTTAGCAGTGATCTACATATACCTTAAAGAAGTGTTCAGTGATTGCATCCTCCGCATGGTATCTCCATGGCTTTTGGTGCAAAGTTGAGAGTGTGGTCTTGAGCACAGTAGCAGCTCTCCGTCACTGTGGCCTCATAAAATACCGTGACCCTCATGGCCACCTTGCTCCACAGCCACATCCCCTGTCTTGCACTTTGGACATTAGAGACTCCTGTCAAAACGTTTCCAGAAAAAGATTAAATAGAGTTCAATACAATATTCATACTATCTCCCTGATGAACTATACAGCGCTCAGAAAATCCCAGCCGAACAACAGTGGCTTATCCATCACTTTTTAAGACCGCAAAAAGGTCTTAACTGCACAGATATCTCATGTAATGCACAGTTGGTCTTTCTGCAAATCAGCACAGTAATCAACCCGACACCTTCTCTTCCCCTCTTGATAATCAAAGCTTGAAATTGAATGTACATCATGGCTTTCTGCTGGATAAAAACAGAACCATCCTCTCATCCTTCTTGAATTCTCCTTGGATCACAAGCTAATGGTTTTGGAAGAGGGAATCAAAACTGCCTGAGCCCCCAGGACGACTGGAGTGATTGCTGGTGTGCAAGATGGCAATTCTTCATGGCTCTGAGCTTACTGGGACAGCAACGAGCTCTCATCGACTTCTTACAAATCACTCCAGAGGGGGTAACATACCCAGTCTCTCATCAACTCAAAGATAAACAACAGTGCTATTTATGACAAGATAGCAAGGTCTCTGACCGGGGTTACGCTAACAACCAGATGAGATGATCACAACAATCCTATCTGTCTTTACCTCTGTAATGCCGTAAAACTGTGCAACTTGCCCTTGCGCTCGCTGTACTTATGCACATGAAACGACTTCTTTCCAAGCAAACAACTCATTGTAAGACTGAATATTTCGCTTGGGCAGGGAGGAATAAGTCTCAGACTGCAAACATTGGCAGAAATATTTATAACTGCATCAAAATCTCATTTTTCTGGCTAGGTGCATTTTTTGCTTGGGTTTTTTTGGTTTTTTTGTTTTTAAATCTGTGGAAGAAGACAGTAATACTCATTGGACCAATGCATTATTGATTTCCCATAGAAACAGCAGTTAGTCAGAGCACTCACTTTCCGCTGTGAAACAGCATGTTAGGTTTATCTTGCTGTAATATTTTTTTCCATTTCATCCTCCTTTACATACTCATAGAAGTTTCCTATTCACTATTGAAACACCATATGGTGAGAATATATGCTAACACAGGCACAGTCACACAGTCCACAAGCCTGCTATTGAGCAAAAGTTGACAGCATACGGCTGAGAAAATTGTAAGTGCTTCCAAGCCACAATATGTACGTCACCTAATTGCATTTTACTGTGATGCAAAGAAGTCTGAGTCAAAGAAGGAACTTCCTTACAATGAAACTATAACAGCCTGGAGTAATTTACAGTTATTTGAAGAGCTACAGCAAGGATCTATCAATTCATAGCTTTCAGATACGGGCTGGGTGTGGGTTGGGTTTTTTTTTTAGCCTAGGCAGCTTTAATACACAGAAAGAGACAAGGCATCTCAGCACCGCAGTCATCTCTCAAAAGGTTCCAGACAGGAAGGCAAAAGGCAATCAATAAGAGAAAATACAGACACAGCCTCTTAAACCGTCCACAGATCCATCTGCCTCTTACTTTAATGGTTAACGGTTTTGAACGAGGAACATCTTGCAACAATCCTGAGATATGTTCAGGCTATAAATGTATCATGTTTATTTATGCAGTGGTAGCAGGGTCTAATGTAGAAACTGCACGGCCAGCTCTCACTTTTTTACAGGGCTCTAGATTCTTCCAGGCAGCCCCACCTGCGATGAGGCTGGGAACAGACCTGCCCTGCCTTCAGACTGTCCAGCAAGGGCTCTAGCGAGGGGTCCTATCTCCCTGGCGGGACAGACCTTTGTAAAAACACAGCACGAAAGACAGGACAGACTCGCAGATGACAACACTGTCCCGGGACGTCACTGATCTGTGTCCAAAGCCCTTTTTTACAAAGAGCTGCATGGTCTCTCTGTTCCTCAGTTCTCCATTTGCAGAACAGAGAAGAATCAAACCTCTCCTTCCTCAAGGCATTATAAGGATAAGCGTGTGAAAAGGTGCAAGCGCTCATGCAAACAGGCACCAGCAAGTAACCACAACAAACTTGTGAAGGCCATACCCTAAATGCTAGGGCTCCCTAGCATGTGTTAGGCTTCACCTTTCAAATGTATTTAGAAACTGCAAGCACAGAAGTTTGTTGCCCTCCTCTTTAAAAGAGTGCAACTCAACAGTAACTCATGTCAGCAGGATCTGTGACTGCGCTTCAGTGGTCTCTGGATAGATTCGAGACAATCTGAAGGCATGTCAAAGCAATGCCCTCCTTGCTGTGAGTGTAATGCACAAACCGCAAAGTCGTCATTCCTACTTTGGTGGAAATGGCCTGGGGAAGATGTCCAGCACAGGCCACAGTGGGAGCAAAGTCCCGAGTGATGCATTGCCATGCAGGTGTTTCTCTAAGTCACTGTGCTGTTCCCTTGGCTCTGAATGATTTCCTTTCCCTAAGAGGGAGGGAAACGCAGCTGGTTCCTAGTGTGTGCAGAAGAAAAAATAGCCAACACAAAAGGAACAGAAACGACAAAGAGCAGAGCAAAGGAAGCCTAATTTCCTACGGACTTGTGTCTTGCATCTTGAGCAGACTCTGACCCTTCCTGTTCTCCTCCGTTGCCTCTCCTGACTGCCCCTTCCCGCTTCCCTTCTCCCCCTAGTATTAGCTTTGGCATTTATCTGTGTATGTCAGCCAAACAACCCGTGTTTCAGGTCAGAGATCCTGGTTATAGCACAGTCTGGAAGAGCAAAAGTTCAGGTTGCCTGCAAGACATGCAGCAGGCTTGGAGCACGCCGTGCCCATGTGCGTATGGGCCAGCCCTTGGGCCACAGCAAGGACAGCCAGCACCACGCCGCAGCTCCCCAGGAGACACGGCTCTGGGTCCCTCCTTCCCCAGCCACGGCATTCTGCATGCATATAACCCCTTCTTAGACCCACTTAGAAGTGGCTGCTGGATTCAAATGGTATGCGGGGAGAAGCCAACTGCCAGACACCGACGAGTGCTGGGTGGGAAGAACTAATCTACTACGCTGTCATTTCAAAATCTGCCAGCTATTCCCTCGTTCAGCAGTGTGTGGGAAAGTGGTGGCCGCACGCATGGGGACATCACCAATTTGTCCCATAGGTCTAAGTTCAACTTCATACACTTCATTCCAGTCATATGCAGGTGAGGAGAACAACTTCCCACTTCTAAATTGCTGGTGACATCAGAGGGTGATGATACAGGTCCAGGACATAGCAACTTTCTAGACCTAGGGGTTTGAATCTTTCAGGGTCTGCTTACAAGACAGTGCATCAAGAAGTCTATTGCCTGTAGGTCACAAAACTGCAGCTGAGTATCAAGCAACATCCTCCCACAGAAGAAACATAAAGTTTTTTATTGCCCCTGCCTGGTTCACAGGCTGCAGGACAGAGGTGGACGCCATTTCCCTACACCTCAGATGGCTCCAAAGCCTCCTGACAGGGAACGTTCCCACGTATTCTCTGCCCGTCCACTCACACGTGCTACAAGAAGAGGATAAATTCGTGATGGAGTAGCAGGGTGTCCATGGCCTGGCTTCAGCTCCTGTGGTGACCCATCCACAAACCAAGTCATCTAATCTCCCAGTACCTCGGTTCCTCCCTTGCATGTGAAATAGCAAGCATACTTCCGTATTTCACAGGGCTGCTGTCGTGGTGGTAAATCTAATGCTGCTGAAGCACTCAGCTGCATCGACCCATGCAAGGATGCAAGCAGAGTCTGCGCCCCAGCGAAGCGCAGGTCTCTGCCCCAGAGGCAGCTGCTCTTTGCTGGCTGGACACACGGACAGCTTGTGAAGCACACCAGGTCCCTTTGAGACGAGTGCCAAAGCGCTATGAGTGCCAAAAACCGAGGATGGGGAAACGATGACAGGCTTCCTGAGGTGACGGTATACAGCAGCTTGGTCCCATAGCGGGGAAAAAGATAGAAAACAAAATAGAACAATAGGTAGAAGGCCTTGAACATCTTTAGACAGTCAGAGCCCAGCTCTCAACCACTCACAGCAAAACCACTACAAATGCAGAAGGAAAAAAAGACCAAATTATGAGGTACTATTTTCTTTTTATCACTGTTCCCAAAGTAAATGTTTATCTTTATCCATACACAAATTTGAGATGCCTGCACAGATTTTAAAGTCCAATACATCCAACATTAGTCGTCATCTAAAGCTGTAGCCAAGCACATAGGCAAAAAACCCCAAAACAAAAGAGAAAGGGAAAAGGGTAAAAGTAAACCTTACTGAGATTTCTGTGAACTTGATTATATATCAGGAAAAAGAAACAGCAGGAGTAGTGCTGCTTTATTTTCACTGTGATGATAGTACAAGAGGAAGAAATAATACCCTGCAAAGGTCACTCTTACCCTGTTCATCCGTGACGAGCTGATAATCTGGGATCTCAGAAAACTTTCTTTAAAAATCTTCATGGACCTACTCTTATCAAAAGGATTAAAGTTTAATACATACCAGCAGATGCAACCAATTCGAGCATCTGCCAATCAGAGCAGCGCCAGTTCAGCGCACATGCCGGCTGGAGTTGATGAGCACAGGAAGGCTTCTCTTTCTTGTAGAGAAAGGCCAAATCCAAACATACCGGAATCACCTGTTGGCTACGCCTCCCAGCTCACACATATGTGGTGGAACATCCCTGCCCCGTGCACGCTCCTCTCCCCACAGCCGTGTCAGGGACGGTGTGACAGATGTGCGCTGCTTGCAGCCAGCATGCCCAGCAGCGGTGCTCCTAGAAACCTTCGACCTTGGGACCATCTCAAACACGACCCACGCGGCGTGGGAATGTCACTCTGCCTTCGGAGTGGGGAACCACAGGAGAGTTTCCTGCATGTAGAGGTTTTTCTTCTCGAGTGCTGGGAGGAACCCACTGAAATTGTTCCAGATGGGATGCTCCCTTTTCTACTTTAAGTAATCCACATGGATTTTCCAAACAGCACAAAGCCAGCATGCTGCACCCAGAAGTGGGAGCGCAGCTCTCAGAGGTGACCCCATCTTTAAAACAACCCGTGCAATTGCTGATGTCTGTGACTACAGCTGAAGTGTCACAGCCCACTGAGAACAGCCCTCGCCAGCAGCCCTGCAGTGAGCCTGCATGAGCTCACCGGTGCTGCTACAAGCCCCAGAGCTCACCAGCTCAACACCAGCTTGGGCATACCTCTACGAGACCCCGTCATCCCTCTGTGTCCACACGAGCCATCCAGGTCAGTGGGGAAATAGTGGCAACTCGCAGCCTTCATGAAAAGCGTTGTGTAGCACATGTAGCTCTGGAGTAGCTGGACGGTCCTACTATAATGTCATCAGCACTTTAGGATGGGTGGGGGATGCTTCTCAGTTTCAGCAGATGGGCTTATTCCCAACAAGCCTTTCTGCCCCACGACCAATGAGATTAAAAAGCCCACAAAAACCAAACTGCACTGACCTCAAGTGAACAAATACAGAGAGGCCCTTGCCACTGGGAAGGCACTGCCTGGCTACCATGCTGGGCTGCTGAACTCAGAAACCTCTTTGGCAAAGCTGCGCAGATGCCCACGGATCAGATGTGCTTAGACCAGCACAAAGAGGCCTGGGCACTTTTATTTACTTCAGATATTGTATCCGAAGACAGCAGAAACGAAGCCATCGATTTCAGCCCAACTAGCACTGAAAAAGACACAGCATCATTCTGAATACCTGAAACAGCCAAATCTCACCAAGTCCCGTAACTGAGGAACCACAAACTCTGTCACATAAATGCTACAGGAGGGGGGAATTGATTCTGAACCCACCAAATTAATCTTAATTGGCTCGTACACTCGTACCCCTAAATTTTCTCTCTTAAAAGAAAGAAAAACATTCCTGACAACAACTGGGATGCTACCAAATACGGACTGTGCTCACGAAATCTCTTCAGTGCATACCAACCTAACAAGCCAGGACCAGGCAAGTAACAGGAACAAGGAAACCAGACTCTGAGCCTGGAATAACAATTTTGCATGGACTGTTTTGAATACGGATTCGACGATCTGTTTTTCACAGAGCCTGTACATCTATCCCACAGCCCAAACCAAGAGCAATCGGAAGGCTCTTTTTCAATGCTGGGGGAATGCGCTGCGCTTTGCTGAGTAGTAGGCTTTATTCATGGGTGGAGGTGCAGCTCGGCGTAAACAAAGATAAAACACCCAAACACTTAGCCGTGCATTCCTGGAACAGCTGTAAGTGGGGCACTAAAATTAGAAATGCACATGGAAGAGTGCTCCTAGGAGTCTTCAGCGCTCAACACTTTGCCTCATTTCGTGGTTTGCCAACCTACAGCTGGAACTGTTCAATTCTGTTCCATCACTCTGCAAGAAAATATGTCCAATGCCTTTTCACTGCTTTTGTTATCCCCAACTGGTTGTCAAAAGAAGTGATGGAATAACAACCAACGCTGTCAAACATTTAAATCCCTTTTAAATTCCAGTCATTAGAAGACAATATTTCCCAGTATGTTTGGAAGTTAATGAAAATGTATCACTGATTTTTTAATTTAATTCTCTCTACTTTTTTATTGTTCTGCAGCTCACATTGAGAATGAGCTTCTTTTCCTTCAAAATATTACTCACTTAGGCTGACAGTGCTGGATAGAGGCAGATATCTAGTACTGGGGGCTATGATGCAGAGGCAGGGACACAGGCAAGAATCCTTAGATATCCTGCCTAACTCTGCCTTCATTCTCCGCATCTGTTAGATGAAAAACATAATTTCTTTCTCTTTTTCATTATTTGTACAACCACATCACCTGAAGGCCTTCAACCCCAGACTAAGGTTTTAATTTGCTAGATGCCATGTTCATGGGTAGTAAGAGGCAAATCACATTGAAGAGGTTGCCAAGCTACAAGGACAGGAGAGATTTTGAGAGGAAGCAGAGTAGAAATGCTATGTTGAAGGTCATTTAGCACAGTGGTGGTAGCTGGGAATGAAACAGGTCTCCAGAGTGCCAGCCCAGTCCCCTCTGGATCTAGCTGCCTCTGACAGCTGTACACAAATAGACTTCATCTTGACCATCAATGCTTTTTTTTTTTTTTTTTGGCTATACAAATACTTGATAAATTTTGGCCACCCAGCAACTGCTTTTAAAAAACAGCTAATTACCTTTGGACCATCTACATTTTACTACCTGGTACACCTTCCACAAAGACCTGTTTTGCCAAACAGACAATCTGTTGGAAATTCAGGATAAAACTCAAAGAGTTTCAGAAGGTAGGTGTCCAGTTCCAGACAAAGCAATCAGCATTCAATACATAATTCACAGCAGGGACAAAAAATCCTCAGCTTTCGTATGCTGCTATTTCCAGTATTTCATTTTCACAGCCTCTGCTGGAAGCCCTCTCTCCAGAGTCACAAAGTTTTCTTGGTTTTTAAAAAATGCAAACATTTATTTTACGGGCTGAAATTTGGCATGTTTGATGTTTTTTTCTTGCTTAAGGCCTTGCTGCACACATCTCTTCAGCAAGGCTTTAAGCAAAACAAGAAAAAATTGTGGAAAATACCCTTTAATAGAGGAGCCAGATGACCACAGCATTCACCAAGTCCCCTAGTCAGGGTTCACCCAGTTTAGGAATAGCCCCTGCTCCCATCCATGGACATTATGTCCCTAAATGCCTTGTCTATACAACCTCCTTTTACTATTGAAATGCATAGTGGGTTCTCTGCCTCTGAACTTTCCAATGGGTTACTGCAATTTAGAAGGTGTGATATGTAAACAGAAAACACATTGCAGCTACACAAGAGGAGCTCTGTACTTTACACATCTCACTACGATTTCTAAACTTTACCAAACAAGAGGAAAATATTAATTAGATTTTGTCATAACACATCTGCAGTTCTTCAAACAATCCCTAAGAAAAGTTCATCTATTAACAGGCCATTGCAGTCATGGTAATTCTGAGATCATGTTAGTCTCCTTCTCCATTTCAATCACTGCACCAGAAGGCTGGAACTGGCCATGCTGGCAAAGGTCACACAGAAACCTCTCAAGCTCAGGTGCCGTTTGGTCCTTTCTAGAACTTCAGCTCCAGCTGAATTTTTGAAATACCATCTCTTCTACACCAGCGTGCATGACAGAAAGCATCCTTAGATGTTGTTGTTGCAGTTAAAGATGATGATTTAGTCTTGTAATTTTCTGGTCTTTTTGACACATGAAATTTTGAAACAAAAAAACCCAGTGAAAGAGAGACTTTCACCAAGTCATGGGCTCAGCCCAGGGCTGAGGTGATGGTGATCAAAAGCTGCTTCTCACTTGCATGTTGCTGATGGCCATTATGAAGTAAACTATCAATGCCCAGAAAACATCTGCTGCAGGCCATTCTTTCAAGAACTGCCTCAGGAGAGAGGCAAGAACTAACCAGAAACGAAGTTCGGCAACACTGGGATTGACTCACATTGGGGTACCCAATGGCTCACAGAAGGACCTCCTCCCACCAAATATGCTGCTATGGGGAGGAAAGATCTTTTCTGCTCCGTAAAGGACCTATGTTGAGAAAATGCTTTTCAAACTTCTCACTTCAGAGAATAAGGCAACACAGCTCTGCAGGACAACAGCATCCTACCACTGCTGCCTGAGGTGTGAGAAGCAGCCAGCGGGACCTGGATGACTCCTCTACCTTCACCTTCCAGCTCAGCTGCCTTGAATTAGGCAGGGCCACTGGGTACAAGGAGAGTGCTGCCAACCGCAGGTGTCAAAACTCTCTCCCTACCCTCTGGTAGCAGTGGTCAATTTTAGCTCATGGCAATGTCCTTGTCACTTGCCTGGTACACAAAAAAATGTTATCAGAGGGATTCTCAGGTAAACAACGCAGGGATGGTGTAGAGAATCATAGAACGCTATTGGTTGGAAGGGACCTTTAAAGGTCATCTAGTCCAACTCCCCTGCAATGAGAGCAGGGACATCTTCATCTCAACCAGGTTGCTCAGAGCCCCGTCCAACCTGGCCTTGAGTGTTTCCAGGGACGGGGCATCTACCACCTCTCTGGGCAACCTGTTCCAGTGTTCCACCACCCTCATCGTAAACAGTTACTTCCTTATACCTAGTCTGAATCACACTCATCCATGTCCTCAACAGCAGGTACGCTGGCCAAGGGGAATTGTCTGGGGTTGACATTGGCTCACCCATTCTGAGAAGTATTATGGACTTGCCAAACCTTCTGCAAAGGGTATGAATCCCTCTGTGTAAGAGGCACCTCCTGGGGCAGTGTGTCTCACTGCAATCCCGAACTTGCACCAAGGATCAAAAGACACCCTCCCGCTACGTGAATTTATGCCAATGGGTAGCGTATGTCAAATAAACTGCTTGTCATTATCCCGCTATCACTCCTACTCCAGTGAGAGAGGACTATGTTATAGTTTAGTTTATGTTGCTTTTAAACTATTTTGAAGATAAAATACAAAAAAAAAAGAAACCTAACAGTAAAATATCTCTTATTCCAGAATGGAGGTATCCCCAAGGGTGAGGTATACCTATAACATTATTATAATCCTTTAACTGCATAAGCACAACTGGAAACATCTTCTCTGAAAACAAGTCGTAACTCTATTTTCCTATCTGCAGCCATTATCCTGATAAATTTGGGGAGGTCAGCTAAGGTGTAATCCAATAAACGTGCTGATGTTCTGAGTAAGTACCTCCCAATTTGCAGCCTAATCTATTATCTTACTCCAAGACCACCAAATGACTCACCAGTTTTAATACTTCCTACAGATCAAACAAAGGAAAATATCAAAGCTTTACATTCTAGTTCCACCTTTCAAGGACTTATTTGAGTACTCTTTAATTACAGCAGATGATACATTCAACTCTGGCATTTTCTTTCTCTAACAGCTATAGTTAGAAGTCGCTGTAGCTGTAGTTTTCACAGGACATCATTATTTTAACCAATAAATCCCGGAAGTCTGATAAATTGAAGAAAAAAAGTTGGGATTAGGTCCCAGAGCTTCTTCTGCCCACTGGATCGCACACAGTGATTGTAACACACCAGGGAGCAGCAGCATCCCATCCCTCCTGGGTACGAGGGACGAGTCTTCAGAGCCCCCACCCAAACTGCGGGCAAAAAGCCATGGGAACGAGCACGCGCACCGAGCAGCACACATCGTCCTGGAGGCTGACGAACTTTAACAGTCAGAGGAAGACCAAAACTTGGGCTACACTTTCTGATTCTCCAGAAACTCAAATACACCTGCAGAACTTTGCATGTGAATGCCGTGATTTTTTTTTTTCATGGTATAGGTACAAAATAAAAGTGATAAAACATCCTATCCACGGAACACCAGATCCCAAAGGAAGGAGCATCGGGAGGCAGTCAGCAGCGCTGCCAGCAAACTGCAAACGCTCAGCAAAGCAGAAGCTCCACATCTCTACAAAGACGCTGGAGGCATTGCCAAGGAAAGCGGTGAGTACGAATCTCTCCCCCTGAACTCTCACAGTGTTTTGACACTATAAAGCATGTCCCAGTAACAGTGTGCATTTGTATGTGTTTGGCACACACAACCAAAACGAACAAGGATTATTCGACACAGTGCCTGAGCACTACCCCTGTTAAAACTTGTCTCATTTATCGCAACAACAAAACCCATCAGGAAAAGGACCAAACTTTATCTGGTTGACGTTGTTGCTCTTTTTGACTGACCTACCCAAATCAGACTGTTTTTCAAGGACAAGTCTGTAAGTTCACGCAGTAACTGTGTACATGCTGCTAGAATGAAAGCAGAGTTTATCGGGAGGTCCTGCGGAAGGGATGGAAACCACACAGGCCACCACGCCAGAGCCTCCGCATGCAGATGGGATGCTTTCAAAAGTGCACAAATCTGATTTAACTCTGCTTTTGCGGAGTGCATATAATCTAAACAAACTCTGATCACTACTTTAGTTCTGCTCCAAAGGTATTGGTTTTCAATTACTTTAAACAAATACAAGAATGAAAAGAACCCAAAAAGCAACAGACTAAGGAGATGGCCTGTGTGGATAACGAGTGTGCACCACATCACTCTATTTTCTCACTGGTTCTTTCGACTTTTGGGGTTTTATTTCGTGCCGACCTTGCTGAGACAAACACAGCATATACCTATAGCTGCATACATGCCTACAGACCTATACACATACAAGAAATGAGACCAGTCATGAGATCAGGAAGGGAAGGCATTGCACAACTGGGCACAAACCGGAGAATTTTAGAGATCTCAAGAACTGTCCTTTTTAAAGTGCCACTGGGGTGTCACCACTTCCTTTGATAAATAGATGACATCTTACCAGAACTTAAATACTTCCACTCATGCAATACCTAGATGAGTGACAAAAATTAGCTGAGCTGCTGTCACCCCTGCAGTCCTTGTCTAGACACAGCAGAGTAAGTGCAAATTCCAGTCTGCCTTGCTGGGCTACAGCCACCTTGACAGCTGAGCTACGATCCAAGCCACTTCGTCGCCACTGATTAGACGACAAAAACAAAAGAAAACAACTTGAGACACGGATATCTGGATCCGCTGGCAGCGTGACAGAAAAAAGGAAAGAAAACAAAACAGAGAAACAACAAGAAAATAAAAGCGTGAAAGTACTTGTGAACCGAGCAGGTTTTAATTCACAAGCTATTGTTGGAGACGAATGAAATGCCATTTTTTGCAAGTATTTTTCTAACGATCTCCGTGGTAATCTAACAATCGGGATCAGAGGCCCTTCGCTCAGAAGTACGGCAGCTTTTGAGCCGGTGCCCCCTTCAGAGTGGCTGCGCCCTTCTCCCCATTGACAGCCACATCTGGATGCTATCAGGAGGAAATGGCATGCCTGCTCGCAACAAATACCAAGCAGTTAGCAAATTGACTCCAGCAGTGGATGCTGGCCACTTTCCCACTCGCTGTTTATGCGATGTGCCACTAACCTGTTGAGTCCGAGGTTTGTACGGAGAGCTGCTCTCTAGGTCAGCCAGGATGCTGGTCAGAGAGTCGATTTCTGCGTCTAAACTGGACCGCCTCTCCTCAAGCGTCTTGCCACCAGGATTCACCTTAAAGAAGAAAGAAGACTTCCAGTTATTCAAACTGCTGGGCCTGGCACATGGTTTCTTACTGTCCTCATGGAGCTGCTACCATGCCCCAGCAATAACCCTCGGGTTGCAGGGACAAACATGCTGAAATGCTACAGTTTTTCCCCAGAACCGGCAGCAAGCCTCCCTCTTACAAGGATTCAGGCTGCTTTGGGGCTTTTCTTTATGAATTTCCCACAACTGTCCTATTGTCTAAAGTTGACTTGGAGGATTATACAACTCCATGCGCAATCTGCTGCTGAGGTGAGGAGGCAGGAGAATCCCCGCTCCCGCAGACAGAGATGTATTTTAGCAGGACGCCCAGCTGGGCAGCCAGGTTGGGGTAGGCTTGGAGAACCTCTATTCTGAGAGAATCTCTTCTGCCATGTCCCCATCCCAGGCAAAGCACAAACACAGCAGAGCTGCAAGCCACTGTGGCCAGGAACCATCCACCTGCATCTGTTATTTTAAATCAGTTCGTGGTAGATACCTGTCTGATTCAACACTTCTTCACAATTTCTATCTAAAAAATGAGCTCCTTCAAGGAGGTATGAAAAAGTTCAATTCATTTCCAGCAGATTCAAGGCGAAGGGCATCATTTGCAGTAAGCGGTCACAAAATGACATATGTAAGGTCCTTGGGAAAAAAAAGGGCTATTATGCAGGAAAGCCCATGCCCAGAGCAAATGCCAGCCTACAGCCAGGACCCTTTCTGATTCAATAATTCTGCTTTCTCTCTGCTTTCAAAACAGCCCAGCCCCACCTGTACCCAGGCTGGTAGGGATGCTGGCTTGGAAGGGAAGAGACATGAATTTTCACCACCGCCACCCACCTCCAAAAGTAAAACCCAGGTCTCAGCACCGCAGGAGAGTATGCGATCCCCAAGTTATTGTTCAAGGGCTGCACTGCAATCCCTGTTAAAATTGGCATTTTAAGTGAGGACTCGTCCACGCCCTTCGTTCTTGAAAAATCAGCCTAGTCCAAAACCTCTGGGAAAGATCTGTGCTGTACAGCCCAACACAACAGCAGTACCTCCTGGCAGTGCAAGAAGCGTGCACAAGCTAGGAAACATCTCCCGCCTCAGTGTTTTCAGGGCTTTGGTAATTAGGCTCTGGCAGGAACGAGAAGTTCAAGAACACCACCTAAGGATCGCCATCAGGTGTGATGTAGGTGCCAGGAGCTTACCCAACTTAGCCAGCCACATTTAGGGCATTTGCAGAAACCAAAGTTTTTGAGTCAAGTGAAATATTACATACTGAAAGTCTTTTCTCAACCTGAGTCACAGTCAATATTTTTCTTCTGTCCTTCCAAGTCTGGCTTATCTGCAAATTCTCCAGACAGAGTCTCTCCGCATATGTGTAACTACAGAGCTCAGTGCAGAAGAGCACATTCGCAGCTTGACTACTACAATAATAAAAGTACGAAAGACTACCTAAAAACTCACCTAATTTCAACTGTAAAGCCTACTCAGACCATACCAGCACCTCCCGACAGACAATCCAGCTCTGTTTGCCTTCACTCTCACCAAGTTACTTCAATTTTCCAAGCCAAAAATTTGCCTTTCCCTTTGGCTCACTGTCTGCTCCAGATAGTTTTTATTTAAATTTCATTTCAAGAGCACTCGATCATTACCTGTTTTACAGAACTCCCCAGTCATCAATCCGACACATAAATGGCAAGTTGGTCAAAGAGAGACAGACTATGCAAAGCAGGCAGGCTCTGATCTGCCAAGCTTATACGTGCTAAGGCATTCATTAGTTCCTAATGATTATTAAATCTTCTTGGATTACAATAAATTTGGCTTGACTAACAAGAAAATGGAAGCTCCAACGTGCTTTACGCAAGAACAAATCATTTCAAAGGCTGAGAGTCGGGTGAGAAACTACATACAAACTCAATTCTTCTTGCCTATTTTTATTATAGAGCCAAAGTTTTTCCATCCAAACTATTGTTCAAAAGAAGAAATACTTTTCACAGGAATTAGCCCAGACCATTACTCCTGGCTAGCTGTAGGCACCTGGATTTTTAAATCTGCAAAAGTCCAATTTCCTTTCCACTATTTGTGCACTTCATGGCTCTTATTTGGTTTTTCTCCATCCTTCAGTTGTTGGCCTATAACTACAGAGCAGCCACAGGCTTCCCAGACACAAAAACTGTGATTGCTCCACTCCAGAGAATTTTTAAGCTAAGCAGCCAAAGCCAGCCTGGAAAGTGGGGGAAATGCAAAGTGTCCCAAGGCCCCAGCATTTGAGGCAATACGTCAAGTCAATGGCAGACCCAGGAACAAAACTGGAGTCCCCACATGGCCTGTTCGGTACCGTGACCCCTGAGAGGAGGGATGGTGGCAGATGAGAAGATCAGCCGATTTCATTTCTGCTTCTCAGCATTTCTAGGCCATATTATTCCCAGGTTCTCATTCCCCAGAACAATTACGCAATAGCTGACTAGCAAATGCTGCAGAACAAGTTGTAAGGTTGTAAAAGTTAAATGTCCTTAGGAAACCTAGAAAAATAAAATAAAATAGCATGGAAACATCTCTATTGATTCTGGGCTCTGTAAAAGATTTATTTATTCAATTAAAACATAATCAACCCAGATTAAGAGCCCAATTCTACAGCTGCTGGAGCACAATGCAGTACTACAGTGCCAACGAATAACGCTACCGATGTGTGTAACGGCCTATTGGGACGGGACTGGACTTTAAGTACATTTAAGAAATGGTAATCCTTGCAAAGGCAGGTTTCCGCTTGCTCTCTCTTCCCCATCTCCACAAATCTCACATTTTTCTCCCCACAGTACTCCTGTTTCAACCAAGGGATTTGCTGCATGCTGAAACAGAAGACTTGGCAACACTAACTTGAGCAAGAGAGGGTTAAGTTATTTCTCTTCTCATGCTCTTTCTCATGACGTTGCTGTAAGTGTTTTATGATATCAGTCTGGAACAAAACCCAAGCGCCAGGTCCCAAGGCACAACAGGTTCACACAGACACGGCTCTGCTCCGAGGAACCCAGACTGGTTAAGCTCACGACCTCGCGGATATAAACAACGGAATCAGAAACAACTGCTAATTCTATTTCTGTCTGGATTTATGGCGTTGTTGCAGACATGTTGCTTGCGTACCCTCCCTTTCAGCCAGCAGAATATGGAAAAATGGGTTTAAAAAGAAAAAGGATGCTATCTTTGGCCCCATCAACGTGAGTTCGACAAAAAGCAAACATAAGCCAATCCAGTCCAACAAATTACTCATGCCAGAGACTATCCACTCACGTGAACTTCTGCAATGCCTACACTCCTATCCCCTGGCTCAGTCCCTGCTGCAAGGCAAAAGAGAGAAAAACAGCAGAGAGTTTCACTACTTGGCTTATTTGTCCGCCCCTGAATTCCTGGTGTGCAGCTCAGAGCAGCTGTGATGTTAATCCACTCCTGAGCCCTGTCAACCCGCTCTATTCTGCTGAAAACTGGCTTTAATTTTGCTATCCTACCACCCAACTCCAGTCAGTGCCACAGGTCCCCCTGCACCACCCCAAGGGACATTCATTACAGAACATGCAGAGCAGAGGGCAACACAGGGCCTCACTGTGCTAAAAACGCCATAAGACTGTTCACTGAGCTAGAAAACAGCAAAAGCACAATGATTTCCCTAGATGCTACCTTCTCCTACAACCTAGATCACCTACTCTTCTCACATTTTTCAGGTTACAGCAGAGAAACAAGAATGCTTCTCAATTGTTCAAGCCAGCTCGTTGCAATGGGCTCACAGAGAAGAATCTGGCTCCCAGATGTCCTTTCTAGCTCCTACTCCAAATTCCTTCTCCTACCCAGACCCAGCCGCCTTTCGTTGATTCTCTGTTTTCCCCTCTCTCCATATCGATTGCTGCCACACAGTGCTGTAGCTTGGGACGAGAGATGCAATGTGGTCTGGGCTGCCAGGCTGGCTTCTGAGCCTCTCCAGGACGACATGTTGATGCCCCGTAGTGTTGCTGTGTCAGGGAAAGATGGAGGGTGGCTCTGCAGTAGCAACCTGCTGACTTACATGGATAGTGGGTTAGAAGTGACGCCGGAGTCCCAGGGTATTTTTTCTACCAAAAAAAGGCAATGGCCAAACTCCTGAACACTTTCAGAGCATCAGGAACTTGCTCACCACAGTGCAATTTTCCAGCATCAAGATCCACCTCCTCCCCATCCACCTTAGCCTTGCTGAAGTCTCCTTTAAAGTAAGCTGAGCGCGTTTCATGAGTGTTGTGGCCAGCTCAACGCTCCAGGAACATGAGCTGTCACTACTGGGAAATGCAATGCTGTGATGTATGTACATACACATCCAAGACAGCAGAGCTACAGCTAGACACACATCCTTCCTCGCAGCATCAGCTCACTCTGCACGCCGCACTATCACAAGTCACCAATAACCTCATAACTCACAAGTGACAGAATGGAGATGGAACACCATGGATATTATGACAGGTCCTAGCTAATGACTTGAAACAAACAGGTTGGGGCCCCCAGTGCCCGCTGCTCTTGGTACATTGGTTTTACTGGGAGCCTGAGGCGCTTGGGGAGCATTCTTTGGGCTGCAACAGGTTAACACTGTTTGAATTGACACATCCAAGCACAGGGAAAAGCAGGGAGCAAGAAAAGCCCTTTGCAGCAAAGGTAATCATGGAAAGGAAGGACTAAAGTAACAAGAGGAGCAAGGAAGAGGGGAATTCAGGCAAATCAGGTGTTGTGAGCAGGTAGATAGTAAATAAGGACTTTTGCCCTGAAATATTTTACTGTCTTTTCCTCCAGTAAATGCAACTGAGCCAGACGAGGCAGCAGAGCTGAGAAATTCAGCGGCCGCTGCTTGCTTCCACCAGGTTGCCCCCACAGCAGCTGCCTGCCAGGCTCTGCAGGCTGCTGAAATCCTTGAATAGACACTGAGGTGGTAGGAAGAGCAAATGCATCAGCTCTCCAAGCAAGGAGTTAGCATCTCTTTCTACTCCTTGGCCTCAGGCACTGCATTTAACACTCACAGACCAAGAAAGAAGGATGGGGCTCTTACTTCCTGTTTTAGCTGGGGGCACGAGGGAGAAAGGATGGAAAGATGTTTGATTTTGATGGCATCCACTATACATACAAGAAGAAACTGTGAGAAATTTTAACCAGGAAGAAGAAAAAAGTGATTCAGTCTTGATATACTTCAGGCTGGGGTTTGTGTTTAATTTTTCCTTTTTTTTCCCCTTTCTTTGCACTTTCACCAACAATACCACTGCCAGAGACAAGATCCTTTTCAGATACACAGCCTTGCTACCCCACCTCTCTCACTGTAGAATTTCCCAGTCTTCTTTGCAAGGTCACAAAAGCCATCTAAAGCCCCAAAAGACACTGCAGTGGCAAAAAGACGCATCCTCAAGGGTATCTATCAGGAAAATGAGGCACCCTGAAGATGCTACTCTGTCTACTCTCCCCTGAGCCTAAAAATAAGTGCAAACATTTTCTTCCAAATTCCCTAATGTAAATTAAAACAGTCCCAAGAGGCGGACCCACCAAGCACACACATGGAGACAAGAGCTGACTGCAGCACCAGGCATGAGGGGGGTCTGATATGCTTGACTGATGCCTCATCACCGTTCCAAGCACCAAGGAGGGGCTGGAAGAGTCGTCATGCCCTTTAAAAACAGACAGATTGAGTCTTTTGAAACAAATCCGAAATGATGGAAGATTTCAGCAGATGTGACCGCAGTGATTTCACCAGACGTGATTGTATCAAGGATCTAATAGAAAAGAACTTCCCTGCTGTTCTATCAGAGTGAAGCCAGGCCTGAAATATCCTTTTTAGCCTTTTGATGACATCAAGGATAAAAGCCAAAGGAAAGTTAGGTTTTGATTTATTTTTTCCCCTGCTCTTTCTTTTATTCAGGCACGGAATAGTTTTACCTGGTTTGTGTTGCTGGATATTAGCCGGACCAAAGGAAAACACTTCAAAAGCTTGAAGTAGGCTGTTCAAAGGCGTTGTTCGGTGTCTCTTGGACTTATGCTGTCATTTAACTGAGCAACATTTCTACAACTTCAGCCACTTCTGAAGATCCCCCCATAAGGAGGCAGGTGGGCCTACCTGGAATGGGACCTAAATGGGGTGGGGGGGCAATCATCCACTAAACACCAATAAATAAATGTGCGAAATATCTTCCCTTGGCAAAGTTCACACCAACAGCTGTGCCACAGCAAACTGCAGGAGACACAGCCGGGTAAAGCGGGCTGCACTCCTGGGACCTTATAAATGCTTATTAATATCTTAAGGGTGGGTGTCAGGAGGATGGGGCCAAACTCTTTTCAGTGGTGCGCAGCCACAGGACAAGGGGCAATGGGCACAAACTGAAGCACAGGAAGTTCCATCTGAACATGAGGAAGAACTTCTTCACTCTGAGGGTGATGGAGCCCTGGAACAGGCTGCCCAGGGAGGCTGTGGAAT
>Ga0065711_1030444_pt1 | contig 32479 bp, 16 predicted proteins | sample Hoacrofraction12_FD_59098 | JGI IMG/M metagenome (GOLD analysis project Ga0065711, IMG submission 59098) | Hoatzin crop microbial communities from Cojedes, Venezuela - Epithelial fraction 12 v2 (version 2) | ecosystem: Host-associated > Birds > Digestive system > Esophagus > Crop | place...
CCAGGCGGGTCTTGAATATCTCCAGAGAAGGAGACTCCACAACCTCCCTGAGCAGCCTGTTCCAGTGCTCCGTCACCCTCAGAGGGAAGAAGTTCTTCCTCATGTTCAGACGGAACTTCCTGTGCGTGTGTACACGCACATGTGTGTACACGTGTGTACATTTTTGCACATAGACCTGTGCCACACGCAGTTGTGTAAACTCTACTCCATAAGCGTTCATAAGGCCAGTGGAGAGGATCGAACATGCAGAGAACTCTGGTTGGAGTTAATCATAGAATCAGAGAAACATTTAGGTTGGAAAAGACCTTGAAGATCATCAAGTCCAACCGCAAACCTAACACTGCCAAGTTCCACTAAACCATGCCCCTAAGTGCCACATCTACACATCTTTTAAACAACTCCAGGGATGGTGACTCTACCACTTCCTTGGGCAGCCTGTTACGGTGCTTGATAACCCTTTCAGTGAAGAAAGTTTTCCTGATACCCGGTATTAACTTCTCCTGGTGCAACTTGAGGCCATTTCTGTTATTCTATCACTTGTTACTTTGGAAAATAGACTGACCCCCACCTCACCACAACCTCCTTTCAGGTAGTTGTAGAGAGCAATAAGGTCTCCCCTCAGCATCCTCCAAACTAAACAGCCCCAGTTCCCTCAGCCGCTCCTCATCAGACTTGTTCTCTCCAGACCCCTCACCAGCCTCATTGCCCTTCTCTGGACACGGTCCAGCACCTCAGTGTCCTTTTTGTACTGAGGGGCCCAAAACCAAACACAGTACTCGAGGTGCGGCCTCACCAGTGCCGAGTACAGTGGCACAATGACCTCCGTATTCCCGCTGGCCACACTATTCCTGATACAAGCCAGGATGCTGTTGGCCTTCTTGGCCACCCGGGCACACTGCTGGCTCATGTTCAGCCGGCTGTTGACCAACACCCCCAGGTCCTTTTCCGCTGGGCAGCTCTTCAGCCACTCCTCCCCAACCCTGTAGCGTTGCATGGGGTGGTTGTGACCCAAAGGCAGGACCTGGCACTTGGCTCTGTTATTGAACCTCATACAACCAAACGAAACAACATTTGGTGATCACCAATTCACATACAACTGTTGCCTTTTATTAACTATTGATGAAAATGATCAAATATCGGAGATCCCAGCTTTTCACTTGAAGTCTTCTGTATTATTGGTGTATTGAAAGCTAAAGAAAAAGCAAAGGTAGCAAAGGCAAAATAAGCATGCAATATTTTTAATAACTTCTGAAAATGAGCTGAAGTGAATAATTCTGTGCAGTTGTTAAAGGAATAACATGGGGGATTTTGGTTTCTACTGGAGGAAGCATGAGTTTTGTTTTTCATATAAAAGGCAGTAATTTGTAATACAGTTTTGTTGATTAAGGCTTATAATCGCTATATCTTGCATGTAAATGTTGGTGAATGAAACATTGTCTTGAGCAATTTCTAAACAATTTGTTGGTTATATTTCAGAAATGATAAATTGTCAACAGCTTTTTTCAGGCTATTATAATTTTTACAGAGAAAATTATATTTTTAATCCTGCAGTAGTAACATATGGATCTCTACCAGAGCTCTCAAAATAATGTAGGTTTCAACAGTAACAGGTGCTTATGGCTAATGCTAGTCTGAATGATTTGAAGGCAATTCATAATGTCCAGAATTAAATTAAAACATGTACTAAAATGAAGCAACTCTTAGCAAAGTTCAACCCTGCAACCAGAAGATTTTATAGGAAGCAACTGGGAACCCTCAGGATGTACATCCTGGCCCTGGGAGAAGAAGGATTTTCCCTTTACCCTGGACGCAATTGCTATAGGATTTCATGGACGTGCTTCTACCTTTATGTGGTTTCACCAACTTATCCATATTTTATCAACTCACTGCCACCACCTTTTTTTCTGATCACTAAACCCTATATGCACCTATTCCCAAACCCATTCAAATCTTAATATTTTGCTGTGTTGTCTGTTGTGAGGAAAACAGTGTCCCAATTTGCACTCTAGTTATTTCAGCCTTAAATGGAGAAGGAAAGTGCCAAGGTCGTCCTGAGTTCACCTTCTGCCACTTCAGTGGTGAACCTGAATAAGAGAGAGACCCTCTCTCCTTTTCCTCACACGAGTTCATAGGTATCTAAGAGCCCACTAAATAATATAAGCTTGGTACAATTCCCCTTGGCATCATGTTGGTCTGGGGTTAGCTCAGCTGGATTTAAATAAAGTCCTGTAGCTCCATTTGATAATGAAAAATAGCATCTTTTCTATTTTAAAGACACTCTTTGTAATGCCTAGTAGTTGTAGTTCTATATATCTGTAAAGGTGTGTCTCACGGTATAAAGGTGGAACTTACTGAATTTTGTGCTTTGTTACAGCTGTTACAACTCTTATCATTTCCATTTCCAGTATAGTCATTAAGGTACCTTTTTAGAATCATTATGATTACTATACTTTTTTAATTTTTCAACAGTATAAACTCATTTGTTTGGAAACAGTAGTAGAAACCTTCTGAAAAAATACTCAGTTTCTAAAAACATACACAGTTGTTTTCATGTAAGTAAGTTGCTGTAGCTGGAGTCTGGAAGTGTATGTGGGTTTTTTGAAGCGTGTTTACAAATATCTCCCCATATCCATGCAGCTGTCATTATTTTATCTTTGACAAAATCAGAGTTATATATAAAGCTGGAGTATATAGCATATGAGCAGGTTGTAGAGGCTTCTGACATATTTGCTGAGAACTAATTAGAACATGTGCTGTTTCTGTGATTGCTTTGCATCAGGCCTCTGAATTTGGAGAGGAAAAAATGGTAAATATTTAGATTAACGCTGAGAGGACCTTTTTTCTGCCCTGAGCTATTTCTGGTTTTTAAGAACAGTAGGCTTGGATGTCTGCAAATGCTGTATTGTTTACAGTCAAACAGTGGATCAATACAATAATAAACACAGAACACTGAAGTTACGATTCCTGTTGATGGATCATGCATCTGAGGAAATCTTTATTATTAAGAAACTATGAAGGCCACTTACGGAGCACAACAAATAGCGTTTTTCCATTAGATTTCCCACATTTACACTGTTACTCTTGTATTCAATTAAATAAAACTGAAATCCACAGTATCATTTTAGATTAATGTTTCATTTTGATGTTGCAGGGAAATGAGGATAATTTTTTTTCAAAGGTATGTGTGACAACACTGAGATAAAAACTCAGTGATCAGTGCCCACTGTCAAAGCTGAACTGCTTCATTTCAGCCTTCCCTTAATCTTATGCTTTGTTTCCTGTGCAACAGTTCATAAGCAATGTGGAGCCTGCTTTTTATGGATATGCAAAGTATTAGTCTTTTGCAGAATCTGATTGTCAGGGTAAAATCCATTCCTCCTTCTGCAGCCCAAATACTTGGGCTCATTGTGGGTGAACAAAAGAGAGCCTGGAAAAGAGCACATCTCTTGTCTGTCTTGGAAAACCGCATCGCCCTTTCATGCCACTTGAGTGAGGGATTGGAGAAAGCAAATGCCCAAGCAAATACTTAATGTATTTTCCCTGTGCCTCATAATGACTTAAACAACTGTGTGCTGACCCTGTAAAAGCATCCATAGAATTGACTACGGTTGTTAAGTTTGGGATTCATCTGCCAAAATGTGAACGTATATAGCTGAGCTCAGCTTCAGCTGTCATTATAATAAAGGGAGACCTAGATGTTGGTAGTTGAGGGAATATCCTAGAAAGCCTGTGTTTATACTCTAAGTGTGCCTAATCCCCACCCTTCACACACACCCTTCCATTTTTTCTTGCTCACGTGTAATAGCAATTACGAACCCCAGCGCTTTTATAAAGTCACTGTCTAATCTGTTCTCTAAAAATAAACAATACATTCATATAGAAAAAGAGAGAGAGAAGCTAGGCTTGAATTAGAGGTCATAGATTCAGGATTAATTTAGAATTTGGCAGTTGGCTCCTATAAGATTGGCAAGGAGATTTCCAAAAGGCGGCAACTGTAAATTGGAAATAAATGGAAAAGGATTTTGTGAGTGGGAGATGGCTTTGGGTCTATAATACATATCTTGAGACTGACTTGCTCATAAAAAAGCATGTGTTTAATGTGTCCTAAAAATATTTAAGCCACATCAATCTTTGTATAGATACTTAATTTTTAAGGTTGGATTCTAGAGTGGCTAAAAATGAATTCAGCATGCATATCCTTGCCATCAGTATGAAGAATAAAAAAAACTGGATTTTCTTTTTCACATTCCAGACTCATGTTCTTGGAAGACGTTTTATGTTGTCTTTTGTGTCTAAAAAAAATTTTTAGTCCTTGCTATATCATCTGTTCTGTTATGTGGTATTGCTCTGAGAGAAGCTGTGGATCTGTCGTATTAGGAGGTAGTTTGGAGGCAAAGTGAGTCGCTGCCAAGAAGGCATTCATGTATGAGTATGTGAATTTGAGTGGGTGACTGAGATGTCCAGAAGGGGCACTTGTCTGTGTTCCTTCAGCTACTGCTGTTCCAAAGGTGGTATATGTCTGTAAATAAAGCAAGATGTATTTTGAATGTGCCCATGTTCTGCATCATTAGTTTTTTCACTGTTGGGAAACTAAACTGCAAGAATCTGAACATGTACTACCATCTGGCAGCTCAAGTGGCTCAAGTAAGGAGTGACAGCAGTTAGAAAAGACCACCTCTGAAGTATCTGTTTTTCTTTCTGATATTTTATTTAACTAAATACAGTAATCCTAATTTAGCTCAAAAAGAATTTAGCTCAACGTTAGTGTCATGTCTAGGAAATGGTCTCTAGGGCTTTAAGAAACCATTTAGTAATGACAGAGGAAGAGGGAAGTACGTGCCCAGAGCTGCACACACCGCATCACGCTGTAGGAACACGTGGCTAATGGCCCTTTTGGATGTATTATAAACTGCTGCCTGAGTCTGTACTTCCCCCATCTGTAACAGCCTGTGAAATACAAATGAGTGCTAACTTCTCTAGTGCCACTCTAGTGCACAAGAATTAGACCTCCTTGGGGATGATTGTTTGACATTATTCCTCACAGGTGAGATCTGTGCTTTTAAAATCCATGGACAAGAAATGCCCTTCGAAGCTGTTGTGCTAAACAGGACATCTGGAGAAGGTCATCTTCGAGCAAAAAGTCCCATTGACTGTGAAGTGCAGAAGGAATACACATTCATCATCCAGGCCTACGACTGTGGATCAGGACCAGGTGGAACAAACTGGAAGAAGTCTCACAAGTGGGTGAAAATGAGAAATTTTTGTTGCTGTGGTATACATTTACTCTACAATGTAGATCAGATTGAAGGGCTCCTTTTAATATTGTTGTCAGGTTGAAAGCAAATAAAACCCAAGATGAACCATTGTTGCAATGGTCCATCCACTTTTTATTCCTTTTTTCTTTTAGAAAATATTTTTCTTCTTTGCCTCCTGCAGTTTGACCCATTCTGCAGTGGTGCCAGTTGAAGTTTTTAATAGGATCCTAGTTCAAGTGGAGAAGTGCATCTCAGTTTTGGTTTATTTTTCCATTGTTGCTGTCATGTGAAATACATTGGCTAAGCAGATCATCCAGGACATGGAAGCTAGCTTTTAATCGATACGTACAAATTCTAAATAGGTTTTTTCTCTATTCATCTCATTTCAAATGGTAAGAAAAGGGAAATTGACCTCTTTTTTCAGTATGTGCATGTGTGTAAGCTGCAGCAGGTTGCCTTGGCACAGCGCGTTTCTGACCTCGGCTTTTGGGTAGCAAGTCTCAGAGGAATAAAAATCCTCTGGAAGAGGCAGGTATTGAAGTTTGGCAGGTGGTACTGTTTACTATTTAGCCAATTCCCTGCATAAGCCTAAAAGGCACAGTGCCTTTTTTCCCCTTCAATTCATCAAACCAAGCTCCAGACCATTTGTCATTAAAGATGAATTTAACACACATGTAGATTTGCAACTGCTGTACAAATTGTTCATTTTGCTGAGACCCATTTAAATAAATGATTAATAGTAATCATTCTTCCTTTTGCTCATCCAGAACACATAACAATTAAAAATTTAATTAGCTCTATAATGCGTGCTGAACTTTTCCAGGATATTTAAAAAGAATACACGTTTAGAAGAAAGCCTGCAACATCAAATAACCATCAGAATAACAGAAACAGTTTTTGCTTTGTATTACGATATTTTATGATGGGTTTCCCTCACATGCCAGTAAGAAGCTAGTACATCCCACTTGTGGAAAATTTTGGTCTAATCCTGACCAGATCAAATCTGGCTCATTGGGACTAAACTTTGTCACACGGTCTTGCAGTGGTTTGTATAGTAAACCACACAGTAAGCTAGGCTGTCTTGGGTCCCAGCCTTTGCTACTGGCTCTGCCGTTGACCTAGAAAGTCCCTTCACTTCTCTGTCCCTCTGTCACCTTGCATATCAAACCAGATAGCAAATTCTTTCAAAGGAACGCCTTTAGAGTTTGCTCATTAAATATGAAAAGCCTGTTATTTTTGACCCTCAAAGGTTTACATGTGCAATGTTATAACTAAAGGAGTAGATAATTGTAATCAGCAGAATGCAAGAGCCTTGTTTATTATCGAAGAATGTTCATAAACTGACGATTTTTAGGTAGTGAATGTGTAAGACTAGTGTAATTCTCTTCCTCTGTTTTTGCTTAGTAACCCATTTTACACTGGAATGATACCATTCACTTTCTGCCGCGTTTTAAGAGGCAGACCGATTTTAATAGGGAACCATGAAGCCCTCTCCCTGCGACCTGGGGCAATAGGTTTATACTTAGTTCTACATTAGGATACTAAATTGGGCAAATGAAACATAGACATTGTGTAATAACTCATTTTAGCAGATGTTCACATAGTTTTGTACATATATTTTGTTAGTCTTTTGAAGTGTTTTGGAAACAAACTGTTAGTGATGTGTCATGATAAATTAATGTTTCTCTTTGATGTCTTTTTTTACTTATTTTAGGGCAGTGGTCCATATACAGGTAAAGGATGTCAATGAGTTTTCACCAGCTTTCAAGGAGAGTGTGTACAAGACCACCGTGACAGAAGGAAAGATCTATGACAGCATACTGCAGGTAGAAGCCATAGACGAGGACTGTTCTCCACAGTATAGCCAGATCTGCAATTATGAAATTGTCACAACTGATGTTCCTTTTGCTATTGACAGAAATGGTGAGTATGGAGAAGGAGCAATTGTAAGTTCTGAGACAGATAGCAGGAATTGCTGTAGATAGTGCAATTACCTATTGATACTAGCTGATAACCCAGCTGGAGTTTTAACTGAAGAGGGTAATCCTGTTCTTTTCTCTGAGAATGAAGGAACCTTTACACTGGGAGATTCCATCCCTTTTACGTAAGATTTGGTCAGAAAGTGCCACAGTAATTTACTGTGGAACTTAAATTTTAGTTTTTAGGTGAGCAATATCTTTCTCTGTCACTCAGTCCATTCTCTCAGCTGTCTCAGATGTAGTTTCGCATCCAAGTGGTGGCATTTTTCTAATGCAGCGTGTAGCCCTACCTAATAGGGTTTATTCACTGGTTTATAGCTAGTCCCGTTCTTCAGAACTTTCTGGAAACGAGACTAAATGTAGAATTGACGGTATTCTGCATATGTTTAATGACTGTTAAAACCGTCAGGGTGTGGGTCCACAGAGCTACCCATTTGTGGTGCTTCCTGAAGCAGAACCATTATTCTGTAGTATGGAAGAAAATACGCTTTGGAGAAGCAGGATCGTTTTATATGGTTTTTTATTTTAGTTGTTTTTCTAATCTATATAATTATTAATAAATATTAATAATATTAATAATTAATCATTAATGCTTAATTATAAAGGATTTTTTACAGGAAGGGAGCATCTGGAAGTAGATGTTTGTGTGCAACCCTAGAAGCTTTTCCTCCCTATGGATTTTTTTTCTAATTGTGAGATTTCCCATGTTGTCACAAAAGGAAGTTCTCTATGTTACTGTAAACTGTTACTTTCCCAGAGCTCCATGTGACTTGCCAGTATGGGGCTGGTTATCACAAGTCACAGGTGGTTTCATAATTTCATACCAGGTTTATGACAGATGTAATGGATTAGCATGATACAGAACAGGTACTTCTGCTCCGATCGCACAGTGCAGCTGGCTCATGAGTGGTCATGGGCTTCTCAGTCAGAGGCATGATCAAAAGCATGTGAAGTGTCAGGAATCCTTTGCTACGTCTTTGTCCTCCTGTGCCTGGGACTTGCTTTTCAGCAAAAGCAATGAGAAAATCATTGGTCTGAATATGACTTTAAAGCCTGCAGTTGAATAATGGCATAAGGTTGTAACACTCGCAGTTCGATGGTCATGAATTCAATTAATATTTTTTGATCTATTTGTTCAGTAGAAGAACAGTGCTGCCACAGTCAACAGTAACTGCGGTCTAATTTGCATTTTTTTTAGATAATGGTAATTGCTTAAACCCAGTGGGATCAGAGACAGAATTAAGATAGATGGTTGCGCTTTTACCTTGTGACAGAAATATGTTGCTTAGTTGCAGTATATTTCACTGCTGAGAATGTCTCTCTCTGCCAGCTGATACAGACTTTCTCTGGTGCAAATTTTTAAACATTGTGACCATTTTTGTTATCTACAGGATGATATAAATAGATGTATGAGATGCCTGGGACTGTCTGTTAATACTGTGCTGATTAGGATTTTGTTTATAGGGTTTTTTACCCATTGTGAAAAACAAATCTAGGTTCTCGTGTCTTCTGCAAGTTATAATTTTTTCTGCTTTTCGGTAACATAAGTGTGGAATTTCATTGCCCAGAAAGAATATTTAACCCGATGCTTAGAATCAAATACAAATATCGCAGAGGGCCCCAAAAATAGGGTATGTGTGAGGAAAACTTGCCATTATCAGTCCCCGATGGTGGACTTTTTTCATCACCGACCTATGAAACTAACCACAAACACAGGCCTTTCTAAAGGTGAACGTGCCATTCCATCGGTTTTTTGCTTCTGGCAGATCACTGCCTTTTTAGGCAAAACTTATTTCTTGTATCTAGATCAAGCCAGGGAGCATTTTGTTGTCTTGAAAAATTATGTTGCTCATTGGGGAGCAGGTGCAGAAAGCAAGAGAGACCCTTCCAGACCGTAGCAGTGCACAGCCTACTTTGCATCACCAAACTGTACGAGGCGTAAGTGGCTGGGCACCCGGCACTGGCACAGGAAGCAGCGTTACACTTGGGTGTAGTGCTTGTAGGTCTTTCTAAGTTAGGCACCTAAAGGTAGGTAGTGTAAAGCTTCTCACCTACATTTAGCAGCTTTGACCCTGGTATGGAATTTCTTCATGAGTAAAATTACATTGGGAAAAAAAAGAACTGGGACTAAAGGTATACGTTATAACATGTTTTGAGAGACTTTTGTGTGCAGTTCAGTCTGGTTGTCTTCTTCCCAGAGAATCCAAATCATCAAGTCAGTTATCGTATCAGTATTGTGTAGACTTTTTTCAGGTAACAGAAAAATTAAAGCACAATGCATGGATCTCTTGTAATGCCAGCAGAACAACATTTTTATGCGTTTTCTGCCTTTGTTTGTCAGGGATCATGGTCAGATGATCAGAGAATTCAGACATAGATACAAATTCTGTCATGGCTCTGACCTGCTTGCATCTCTGAAATGAGATAGCTTTATTTGCCACCCACCACTGGGAGGCACTTCACAAATACATGTTCAGATTGTTCAGTATGAAGATGAGTTACTGACTTATCTGTCCAGTCAGTACAGGTTCTATCAAGTTAGATATCGTTGAAAATAGATGTGGACAAAATCTCACAAGGTCATCCTTTACAGCACTGAGTTCTATGTTAGGAGCGATGCAAACTTCATATTGTCAGAAAAGTAGTGAAACTTTATAGCTAAGCATTTGCATGGGATATTTATTTATTTATTAAACCACAATTTTTTCTGTTATCATTGAAAAGTTCACCTTTTTGACAAGAAGCAATTCTAATCCTTCAGTTGACTTATGGTCAAATACAGCTCCTGGTGGCTCTTGGCAGCTGGGGACATTGAGCTGCAACTCCTGTGAGGAGACTGCAGTCAGAGTAACAGCGCCAGCCCTCATCTCTTGTAAGAGTTAGGAGATTCAGTTTTATCCTGCTTAAACACACAGGAAGTAAGTACGGAATTTAAGAGGGAATTGCCATAGTAAGTTAGTGAAGTCTTTCCCCGTTCTTGTGACCATTCCAAAACAAGATGAAAGACAGCCATAAAAGGGGGAAGTCTGTATCAAACTATCCCCAAAACTGACCCTGAAGAAACAGAGGTGTAAATGTGTGTGTCCTCCGGTAGGAATTTTTTATATTCCTGTAGTCACTTACCTGTTCAAGATTTTTTTTTTTTTAAAGCTGTTATAGCTCTGGGTATTTCCAGAAAAAAGGCAAAGATTTAGAAAGAGTGAAAAAAAAAATTTAGTTTCATGGCCTAATTGTGAGCTGTGTAGAAAAGTACTTACTTCTCCCATTAAAATTTTATTTTTTTAATATTTGTGAAGACGTTTGGTCTATGGGTAAGATGTAAATAGAAATTCTCAGTCTGTCGTCTCTGAAACTTTAATTACTCCGCTTTTATAGTGCTCCCCTTCTGTGTCTGCTTTTTAATCATATTGATTAAATTGTAAAATAAAAAGCATAAAGCATCAGAGGTAACAGAAAAATAGAATAATTAGGAAATAAATAAACCATTATGTAACATCTGCAAGACATCCAAATGATCTTCCAGAATAACACGTAATAGAATCTTTGTAGTCCAAATCTTAAAAGACCATAATGGAATACAAATCTTGGAAGACAGATTTAGTGAAATGCAAATATGTTGTAATGATTTATAACTCTTAAAGGACAGTTAACGTGCCATGCAAATTCTAGCAGTCTCAGACAACGTTGGTTTCTTGAGAAGTATCTCTGCTGATCATGGGCTAAAATAATACCAAGAAGAACCAAATAGGGAAATACAAAAATTCATGTTAGGAATAATGTAATGCAAAAAGGAGAGAACAGCTGAGCAGATACTAAATTAATAAGTAAGTATACAGTGGCAGTTTTTCATTAAATCCTCTTAGGCAGGTAGTAATCAAGCAACTTGAGATAGTAAAATAGGTAGATTAAGTTGTTTTGCCAATTACTAACTCAAAAATAATGAAGTAGTTGATATCATTGTTGCGGTTCTTTTGTGATGGGAAGAGCTGTCTACAATGTCAGACTTGAAAATGCCTAGCAAGATGAGGGGCCTGAGAAAGAGAACCAGTGAAGCTGTAGGACACAGTTTCCATCTTAGCCTTCAGCAGGTCCTTCTGCTTCTCCATTTGAGATATAAAAATAGTGACAGGGCTCATCGTCCTCATTGTCCTCTGTGCCATGCTGAGAAAGGGAGGGGTAAAGGCACGAAGCAAACAGAAAATGGGCTACTGGGACTGATTTATAGCTGGAGATGTAAAGGTCTATTTAAGCTACAAATTTTGAACCAGAAGTTGGTGATAATTGCAAAAGCAGCCTTCCTTCAGGCCTGGCCTGCAACGTTTTGCATCAGTTTCAATTAAACTAGTAAAGCTGACTTTAATGTAATAGTAGTCAGAAACATCTTGGACTCTGACAAGATAAGGAGTGTGCATCAGAGAGACACCTGCTAGAAGTCTTTACTTGTCAAACTAATGGAGGTTTAGTGAAAGACTTTTTAAAGAAGTTGCATTTGTCTGCTTTCACCTGTCTTTCATTCTTTTGAACAACAAAAAAAGGCCAAACCCCCAAGCAATGCCAGCATGCCTACAACAGATACTGTGACCAGCACCTATGGGAATCAGATCACTGCATTTGACTGAATTCCAGGATTTGGGTCCTTCCTGTTTCAAATTTAGCTCAAACAATTTTGCAGATCCATGCTTGAAAGCAGTTGTTACATGTAGTGTTCATCCAGAGTAAGTTTGTTCCTTGGATTCTAGACCAGATATTCAAAGAGATGGTGTAACAAACAGCCCTGAGCAAAATCGAGAAACATATTAAACAGTCTCAAGTTTCAGTTTAAGCAAGAAGTACATTTCAGTGGAAATGGAGAGAATTAAAATCCTGAACTCTAATTACAAAAACGTACATTCCACACAGTAATCTTCCAGTCCTGCAGAAAGTACTCGGAGAAAGATCTTTCCCTTTCCTTGTGAAAGTTGTAATGTCTTTGTTCCTGAAACGGGTAATTTGTCACCTTTATGTATGAGTCACATTCAGCAGATAGTCTCTGTTGTTGCTGAGTTTTATTTTCCGTGTGATTACTCTGTCCCGTCGTATAAAATACTGCTAAGCACTCTAACGCAGAAAGCGATTCTGGGGCTTTTCCTATTTTTAAAACCCAGGGAAAGATGTGAAAGGGCTAAAAACCTCACCTAAAAGGTAACAGTTTCAGGAAGAAAAAAAAATAAAAAGAAGGTATTTAGGCAGGGGAGATGTTCAGCAGTGGATCTCAGGAATGTGGCTGCCATGTTAAAGTATATTCTGGGAAGATGTGCAAAATGAAGTTGCACCTACTTATGCTTTGCATTTCAAGATGTAACTGAGAATTTACAGTCTTACTTTAGAAAGTGTTGTTGAGCAGGTGTTTTCTAATGTAGACATGCCTGTATTATATGCCTAACATCTTATGTTTGCCTAAGAACTACTTTATTTCTCTGCTGGATTGGAAGAAAATACTTCGCCTTCCTCGTAACTGTTCTGCATTGGGATGTCCTGTGTGCTTCAAAGAGTTTTCTGGTCACAAAGGACTTGATTAACCACGACCCAGATGTTATAGTCTGTATATGCTTCGTCAGGAATAAATTTCTGAATATTATCTTGTTTTGAATCTGTAGGTAACATCAGAAACACTGAGAAACTGAACTATGATAAACAACACCAGTATGAGATAATGGTAACAGCTTTTGACTGTGGGCAAAAACATGCAACAGAAGATGTCTTAGTACAAGTTAATGTCAAACCAGTGTGTAAACCAGGCTGGCAAGGTAAGGTTAAATAGATCATATATTTTAATTTTTTGTTTAAATCTCTTTTCTTTGGTGTTTTCCCTCTACCTCACAGTAAGGGAACTAGGGTGCTTATTGGAGCAGTATGAAAAACTATTGCTATTTCTTATGCTTACTTCATTCCAAGCCTGTTCAAAAAGTGGATAATAACCCCATATGTGTTTACATTTGCCATGTTTCTTCTCTAGTCAGAACAAAGAACAGATTAGAAAAAAGAAAAAGGACAAATTTGTATTCTAATAAGATACCTTATAATTCGGTCTGAATATACTGAAAGGTTAAAAAAATGCTTCTGGTTTGCCTTTCTCCTACTGCTCCTTTAAATAAAATTTTTGAAGCCATCATGACAAAGTACTTTTTTCATGTGTGCCAGAGTTGCTCAGATTATCTTGTTCCAGGTACAGAATTGGCTTTCACATGCATGTATGCATGAGTCAAGGCATGCTCAACCAGCAGTGGGAGTGAAAGGCATTTTTTTATCCTGATTACTGTCTTCATATTGACACTTCAGTAGGAATTTATTTTCTAAAAAGGTTGTAAGGATCTACAGTCTACTGTCTGAAATGGATAAAACCTCAGCAGGCAATGTACTAGGATAATAGATATGCCACAAATTACAGTGAATCAAGATGAGAATGAAGGCTGGATTAGGGACAAACCAACTGGATGTAACCACATTATGCAGATGTCATTCAGGACTAACCTGACCTTCATAACTAATTTTTAAAGAGAATGATTGAGAAGGAAAATACCAGTTTTGCTGTTGTACTTGAAGGTAAATTTGGAGACTGACATTTAGAAGGAAAAAAGGTTTTCTGTGTAAAATGAGAAGCCGTGGTCTAGAGGACCTTGTAGTGAAGTGTGTGCAATGTCATGATTGCATTTTCACAGTCGTCACTTAGAGCAGAACCACATTTTCATTTTGCAGGGATGTGCTACTTACGCACCCACCCAAGTATTTTGACGAGCATTTTTATTTAAAAAAATGTAATACCTATGAACTATTTCCACATTTTCTAGCTGATCTTATTGTTCAAAACCCCATGATGTATTCTATAAAACCAATATGGTCTCTTTACACCATGGAAACGTTCTGTTTCCATTTTATGGATAAATAAATACTCCTAAATTAGCTTGGAATTTGTATTAAAATGGATACAATTGTTGATTTTTTTCAACTCCATGTTATTTCCATTTACGTATTTTATTGATTGAATAATTTTTTAAAAGATACCTTACTAATGGTGTCTTTATATTGCCCAATATCATCATAGTTCAAGCATCAGTTATTCCCTTCTGATTTGATAAAGTTTTATGGTGGGTCTTTATCACAAGCAAAGTAAAAAATATGAAATAGCTCAATATGTTCTGCTCTGGCATATCGCATGCCAGCCATGTGGAATTGTACTTTTAGGTCTGTCAAACAGGTGCCTCCTTCATTTCATTGGCATGCCTCCCGGTCAAATGGCACAAAGTGAGAGTGGACAGTGTTTGCCTACTCAGCGCATAAGGTCTTTAGGTAAACAAGTGGGTAGATATTACTTTAGTACTTAATTACCAAGTCATTAATTATTTGAAAATGAGCTGAAATTTCTGCATTTCTCTTACTGAGATTTTTGTATGCCTACTTATTTTTAAAGATGAAGATAATCACATAGGTGCTGTCGTTTTCTGTTTTGAGCCAGTATCTGTAATAATTAACTGTTGCTAGGAACAGATGAAAAGCAAAACTTACTTTCAATAAAGAGGAAATCTGGTGACTGGAAATGGAGGATAGTTGTAGTAGTGTTTTTCCTCCTGTGTCTCTGACCACCCCATGAAGAGGCAGCCAGAAGGTATGCTCCGTCTTCTTTGAAATAATGATGTATTTGAAAAGACTAGATGACTAATTTTGCTTGACAGAAAATATTAATGTTCTGAGCCTTTGGTTATGATATAGAAGTTGCCGAAATACAGTACATGATTTTTTTTGTTGTTCTTCAGGGTTAGCCTGAACAAAGAAATACTTGGAATTTCAATTTATAGCATTGGCAGTTAGTTCTTAAAAGTTACTTGCTTCAGTAATCTGAAATATTGCGCAGTTCTTTCTGTGACTAGGGATTGTATTAGTGTAGTGCAAATTCAGTGTTAAAAATTTCAGTGCAATGAATTTCAGTGCAGATCCCCTTCAAATAGCCTCCATTGTGCAGGAATGGGACAGGGAAGAACAGGTTTACATAAAAGAAAATTATTCCTGTTTCTAGAGGCTGACTCCACATGACTGACATACACAGCAAAGCAAATAAGACTCAACAAGGCAAGGTGCTATCCTTTAAATAATATTCCCTTAGGCTAATAGCATTTAAGTCTTCATTAAATCTAGGAGCTACTTCACTGCTCTTTGAAGATGGACATAAATATACAATCAGCAAGCATTCCCACACAGACATTTTCAGCCAACAGCAAGCCTCCACTCTATTCCGAGGCTACTTTAGAAACAAACTTGATCCAAACTGACATCAAACCATACTGAGCAGACTACTCTGAAATGTTATGAGGGTCCTCAGGAAGCTAAAAATGTAAATCAATGAACTGAATTAATTCCCAGTCACTTATTTTAATTGGAAATTCTCATTAGTGAGTATTGTCAACTGACTTTTACAGCTATGCTCTAAATTTTATTCATGCTGTCTGTGTGTTAATTTCCGTGATTTTCAGACAATGGAGTAATCACTACCATGTAAAGAGATTACATTAGAAAGAAAAGCTAGATGATATTATTTCTGACACCACAATGGTTAGATCTGCATTTGAAGTTATTTCTGTTTTTTGTTTAAATTTTTTTTAAATACGATTAGTGGGTTTCAATACTAAGAAAAACGCTGTTACCTCCAGGGCTCTGCCTCTGTTTTAGTTCCACAGACACAGAGCAGACACTACACTTTTTCCTGTAGATTCACTTACTGTAGTGAAAAGAGCAACACTGTAGTTTTAACATCACAAATACCGATTTCTGTAAAGTTACTTCTGCCTTATTCAAAGCACAGTAGACAGACTTCTGGTTATACAGCACTAAATATCCAGATAGTATTTTCATTAAAAACATGAAGTAAAATGGAATCAGAAACCTGTAATCTGGACCGCGTTTCCTGTAGCTCATTTGTGGTACCATAATACTGTCATTTCTCATTTCTGTGAGTTTTAGGAACAATCTTCATAAACCTGAAGTTAGTCCCCCCTAGTGGGAAAACAAATGGAAATAAAATATAAAACAATATGCTGAAAGACGCAAGATAGCAGAAAATGGAAAACAATTATTCCAGTACCAAGCTTTCCAGTTATGGGGAGAAAACAAGGCGTTTAGCCTCAAAAAAGGAAGGGCAAAATCATGTCCCCGAAAACTTACGATATGTCCCCAAAAACTTATAATATGTTTTGGGACTTCTAGAGGTCTGCTCAGCTATTGACAATTAAACCAAAACTCAGGTTGTTCCCTAAAATGGGGTTGATTTCAGACAGGAAGCAATTGGAGGCATAAGCCAAAAAAGCTCCTCTAAACTGATTAGCTTCATACCCCTATAAAGTGTCAGAGGACTCTGCCTTTTCTGAAACTAACAGGGAACATTGAATGTGTTTCTTGGGGAGATAAGTATGTAGTAAAGACAACAATCCAAAAATTAAAAAGTCACATTGTCTCCTTTGACCAAAGAGGACCGAATTTTTTTCTGCCAAATTTAATATGGCCCTTGCATAAACAATGCTCACTAACCTCCAGTTTAGAAGGAAATTAGGACTCTGATTACAAAACAGGATTTCACAGCATCCAGCCTGAAGTGTGTTACTGATTTCAGAAGATTTACTACACTTACCTTCAGGTCCTATGAACCCATATACACACTTAATTTAATTACCCAAGGTAACAATATTAAGAAGTTCCTTAAAAATTCATCAAAAAAAAAAAAGATGTTCTGTAAAAATTTAGTGACTTTCCACTTAGTCTTTGCTTAAAAATACTTTTGAAATAAAAGCTTCTCTGTTTATTTACTTAATAGACTATAAAAATACTTAATAAGAGTAGTTAGTGTATCAGAGATGTTGCATGTTACTTTAAGGCATGTATTACTAAGGTGACCTAGGGCTTTGCTACCACCAAAAGGCACATTCTCATCACCTCTTTAATGTTGAATAATCGTTCAGAGGCCACGTACAGATCAGATCAGCTTGCTTTTCCTGCTCAAATACAATCTTTCTTCTGTTCAGAGAAGGGCAAGACCTTCTCTTAGATCACTTCTGAGTCAACATACTTCATAGATGCTATTTGCAGTAGATGCTGAGTGATTTTAGAATGGTATTCATGAGGGCTTTCTAGTAAAATCCCATTACAGAGGAAAACCAAAACTATTGGCTTTAGAGCTGTCAGTGCTTTCAACAAGGACCAATATGATTACTAAAGCAATTGGTTATATGGAGGAGGGTGGTCAAGTATAGAAACCTTGTTTGGAAGAATAATATTCCTAGTCCTCAGGAACAAATTTAAGGGCATAAATACTTACTGCAATAATGTAAATCAATTTCTATTCTTCTTGGGCGCATACCTAGCAGTTTAAAATGCAATGCTCGTGCTGTCTTAGCTATAAGATATTTACCCATATTTTAAAAGTGAAGTTTATTGCAAAGCAGGGAGCCTTTATGCCAGTCTGGTCTTGGAGCTGCTGTGCATGCATTAGCCATACATCCTTAACACAAGGTAATCATAATGAAATGCATAAATCAGCTATTAACTTGAATGGCACCATTTTAGTAGACTACGCACTCTTTAAATACCCATTTCAGACACTTGAAAATTAATTGAACGTCTGAGTATTTTTGAGCTCAAATTTTACAAAAGTTCATACTTGTTTATGTACTTGTATCAGCATTATTTTTGCTTTTGTTTGACTACCAGATATACATATTTAGACAAAGCAGTCATACCTGTTTCAGCCTCATTTTTAAGATAGTCTCTCATTTCCTCGGCAAATTCTGTGTATGTATTACAGCTACATACATCTCTCCTGAACACTCCAGATGAGGTGTTTTCTCATTTCTTTTTACCATAGTCTCTTACTGGAAGCACAGTGCTTTGTATATTCGAAGACTACTTTTCTTTTGCCTCACTGTATCAGACTGGTGGCTCATGGGCATGCTGTTATTGACCTAGTGGGATGAGCTGGTTTTCCATGTGTCATTTTTCAGAGATGGCTCAACAGTTTGCTGAAGTGCCGGAGCATGAACTGGCACTTCGTATCATTACTACAAAGCAATATTTCTATAACACCAGTTCTCAAGGTTATCTTACTCTGTGCTTGGGATATCCTCTTTCTGTATTGACTTCCAATGCAGAATTGCCTTCCAGTTCTGTCACTAGCGGGAGTAATTATCACAGTCCTGGTTTTGTGCCAAAACCATTAATGGAAATAAATCACAATCCCAAGGCAGATTCGCAGGGATCTTAACTAGTTAACTTCCCTGTGTACCATGAACTTTAAGTTTTCAGAGTAACCCATTATTGCCCTCTCTTTAGGAAATTCTGTGTATATATTACAAATGAAATACTAAAGCCTGTCTTTTCCATCTTAACTGATGCAAGAAACCATTCATTTTAGGCCTATTTAACTAGATTGTTATTTCCATATACCTCTGTGGAAGTTCACTCCTTTATCTGCTTTTCTGCATTTACAACTACAAAAAAGTCTTTCCATTTTTTACCTTTCACTGCAAGATCTCCATGAGCTTCAGTGGGACAATTACCATTTCATTGAGAAATGTCTTATCTCCGACATGTAGCTGACAGCTGGTGGTTCCGTTAACATTTCCTCTGCTCCAAAGTTAAAGCACTACAGGATATCCAGTTAGGTTTGAAGCCTTTTCCAATTATTTTTTTTTCCTCTGCATGTAAAAACTTCCACAAACTCTTGCACCATGGGCTTGAAAATTACAGACTTTCGACAGAGGTGTTGACGGCCTCAATTCATTTCAGTCACTAGTCCATGTAGCTTTTCAGAGTCTGTCTTTTGGAATTTGAGAAGCTCTTTCTGTACTCCTCAGTAGAGAAGTCCCTTGGAATACCAGGATCCAAACATTGGAGCCCTTGTTCTCCAGGATAACTAGGAAGCTGCCTCTTTCCATGATGACATCTTTTTGTGGTAGTTTGTGCTTCTGAAAACAGCAGAAGTCTCTAGCCACATCTACACTTGGTGTCAAGGAGAAGCAAGAGCAGGGCTACTCCCTAAAAGAAAGCAAGCCAGGAGCCAATTGTAATAACAGCTGGCAGAGCCTTCATCACCAGGGGTCAACCCCTCACCCAACTGAGGTGAGCAAGGCAGAGTCAGGGAGGGGAGCCAGGTTCAGCCAAGAGCCCAGAGCCTCAGGCTTCATTTACAATGAGGAGGCAGGTCCCAGGAAGGCAATCCATAGATGAGATTTCAGATCACATCAGTGATCACTGGGCAGGTCCATGGTGATGAGGCCAGGCTGTGGAGCCAGAAAGGCAGTCCATGGGTTGACCTATGGATAAAGGGACCCTATGGCCAGAGCTGTGGCTGAGCTAGAAACCAGCACCCCCACAGTATCATAAGTCAGGCCAGGCCAGATGTGCTGGGGCTAAGCTTAAATACAGCTCCTGGCCCATGGGCACAAATTGGCCCCAGGTGAGGCTTATGGAGGCTCACGAGGGCTTGTTAGTGCACCTGGGACTCTGACACCCAGTTTGGTTCAGGAAGTACCTATTATTACTCAAATGCAATCTCACAACAAATAACAATTTACCCTATGCTATTGTTTCCTATTTTTTAGATTATTACATGTTTATTTTGCATAATTAGGCACCGTGAGGGCTTGGGGTTTTACCACCTGATGGAGTATTCAGTGTCACTAATTCAGGCACAAGTGCTATTCCATTGTGGTTCACTAAGTCCTGCGACAGCAGACGTTACCACTGTCTTGCAGTTGTCCAAATTCCTGTCTTTCTCTTTTTTGTTGTTTTTGAAACTATCAGCATGCTGCAAAAAGAAAAGGTGTACAGGGATGTTTCTTTATGCATACGAGATCTGCATTCAAATCTCTTAGCAAACCATGATGCCTTAGCAGCGCTTTGGAAGCTAGTTTGAGTCTTCTCTTTGCAATGGAGAGGCTTTAACTGGGTGAGACTTTCTGGTTATCATTTCCTTAACAAATGACTCATCGTATTTAACATGCTTAAATTTGTATGTGGCATCAGATTTAGCAGTCCTGTCATTTGTATGTTACTAGCTGGTAGATTAGCTGTCAGGCCTAGAGATATTTATTACAGGTTTTTTTTTTTAGTTGTATGACTAGTGGTGCTGGATGAGAAATGATATTTTCTCCCTTAAAAAAAATAAACAGAACTTTAAAGATTATTTTGCAGTGTTGGTTAGAAACATTCATATTTTATGTATACAAGCATATGTATGTATATGTATACATGTATTCATATATATGTACATATATATTACATACATATACATTTCTTTAATAATAGGAGGATATAATTTAATAAAAAAATATAAATTATATTTATGTGTGTTATTTATGGTATTTGTGTGTGTTATTAAACACACACAAGAAGCATGATCCTAGCTGATACTTAAATCTTGTTTCATTTTTGGCATAATTTCTACCAAACTTCCGGAGCACAATACATGTCTGCTAGCAGTGGTAAGAGTTGTGGCAACCATTGTAAAGCTCCATACTTGGTTCCCAAGAGGAAAACTAATTTTTTTCTGTCAGTGGTGACTGCTTGACTCTTTAAAACTTAGTAAATTGGTTTTAGAAAATTATATTCTGGGCAGCACACAGTGACACTGATAGATCCTGGAAGTAACATTCTGCTGATGCTTAACAGCTGATTTGTGGCCAGATGACTAGGGGACGTCCCACCAAATTCACTCCATTGTAAAATGATCAATTTCAGGAAAGGGAAACTGCTTAGACAAATTGAACAGAGCTGGTTATTTTAAGTAGTTCAGTATCTTCACAGAAACAAAGGTATTTCAGAAAGGGCGAGGCATACATGCACTACCTGTCTTTTTTCTAACTGTTCTGCTGAGATGATAAGGCATAGCAGATGATCCGTTTTAACATTAATGATATACTTTAAAATTAAAATAACAATGCTAACTCAGTTTTGTTCACCTGTAATATGTGTCAAGAAACAATATTCAGAATTTCTTGAAAGGTCTGTTGCAAGGCTGAGATTTCCTATTTTGCAAATAAAAATTTTCATTTTTCAGAAGTTTTGATGGGGATTAATCAGGAAACTGGGGAGCAAAACAGATGAGGTGATTGCTTTGTGTGTCTTGGGGTTTTGGGTTTTTTTCCTAATGGGAAATGAAAATCGTTTGAAAGTTTTGGTTTTTTTTTTAGATTGACACAATTTAGAAGTCCATAAATACAGAGAATGCAGCCCAAGAGAAAATATGCAGGAACAGTTACGCTGTGTCTGTTTCACTTAAAAAAATCCTTTATTTGTAGTTCAAAGTAGAAATGCAAGTACCAAAGTGTGTTTTATAATTTATGGGATCTGAACCACAAACTTGACATTAGGATGTTTACACTCTAATGTTGTTATGCTGTAGGTGTAATTCAGCTGGGGCTGCTATGTACTGTCCGGAAGAGCTTTACCAGCTTTTACAAGTGGCAAGCAAAAGCCCGTTGAATAAAAAAATCCAGATAAAGACTGTCTTCTGCAGGGCTAAACAGGGCTAGTTTTATTCAGGCTTTTCCCAGGGGATTAGTCTTCCCTCCCTACTGGGGTGACAGTGCTAACCTTTCTAAGTTTGCACTGTAATGTGGTGTTGTCGCACGTCAGTTTGTGTCAAAGGAAGGAACCATGTTGGCTGAGTTTAGCTAATCTAGTGCAGCCTACCATTTCAGATGGGATTATGTGTCTTCTGACTGTTTGCATAACCCTAGACATGAGTCACATTTTAAGATACAGTTTTTAAATATCTGAATTTTAGAGGCTTTTGGAGACTCGGGTTACAGAGGAGTTTTCCTCTGAGTCAGTTCTAGAGGAACTGCAGGTGAGAGTGCAGTTGTGGATAACTTATGGTTAATAACTCAGTCACATCTCACATACACTAATGAATATTTTGCCTGAGTGCCAGTTAATTTGATATAGCTGAGAAATTAAAACATAGCTGAAATCTGAAAGCTTCTGAGTCAGAAGTGTTTCAGATGCGTATGAGAATTTTTGTTTTTCCTTTTGAGTAGAGGAATATAATGGTTTAACTGGTGAATAAGAGACTATAAAGATAGTTCATATATTATGAGTATGTATACAAAACAGGAAATTATTTTATTTTTACTTTAAGTATCTGAAAGAATTTGCTGCTCTTGTTCAATTGGAAAAACGTTAACCTCGAGTTTCTGGAATGGATGGGGAACAGAAATCTGTTACTGTAATGATGTGCCTTATGTGATACTTGAAATTCTAAGGCAACTGTTTAAATTGACAATTGCAGGGAAATTATGCAATACAGCAGATCAAATCTAACTTAATATGGGATGAATAGGCTGAATATTATTACCAGAAGATTACTATTAAAATAGCATCTCAGCTGATGTGTGCACAGGCAATAAAGTAGTCATAGTTGTCTTTTAGTCAATGATGTACAAGTCCTAAAGATTTTAGTGAAAATAGATATTAAACATACTTTCAGAACGTTCCATGAAGTCTCAGCTTCCTCTTGAGAACAAATGCTACATGATTACCATTTGGATTAAAAGTCATGAAGAATATCTGAGAATTTTGAAATGCAGATCAGTGACTGCGAGCATCCTATCTCCTTTGTGATTGCTCTACATTTTAAAATGTTTGCATGGACTTCCAGATTTTCTTGTAAATTTTTAATCCAGTTTAATAAGCTTTCTGAAAATGAGGTCTGTTGAAAAACATCAAACTCCTTCACCTACTAAATGCATATATATATAATGCTTTTCCTTCCACTGATACTTAGAAGGAACATCTCCATCCATTTGCTTTAAAAGAATTCATTGACTGCCAGGACCTAGAATTTTTCCATTTGTGGAGTCCTCTTTTACCTAGGACTAAAAAAAGTCAGTGAAACTTCAACTGTGTGTGCAGGAGTACTTCTTTTGAAAAATTTTACTGATACATGGATGTACACATTAGGTAGCAGAGTTGAATAGTTTTGTGACTTCAGAATAATAAAACTATTTGTATGTCTATATGAACATGGCATTCTTATTTATGTTGCATGGTAGCTTGGCTGGATTTGGCTAAAATGTATGAGAAAGACGTGGACCTGTTGGAGCGGGGCCAGAGGAGGCCACAAAGATGGCCAAAGAGCTGGAACCCCTCTGCTGTGAGGAGAGGATGGGAGAGCTGGGGCTGTTCAGCCTGGAGAAGAGAAGGCTGCGGGGAGACCTTATTGTGGCCTTCCAGTGCGTGAGGGGGGCTGCAAGGAAGCTGGAGAGGGACTTTTTACAAGGGCATGGAGTGATAGGACAAGGGGTAATGGCTTCAAGCTGAAAGAGGGAAGATTTAGGTTAGATATAAGGAAGAAATTCTTCACTCTGAGAGGGTGGTGAGGCCATGGCCCAGGCTGCCCAGAGAAGCTGTGGCTGCCCCCTCTGTGGCAGTGTCCAAGGCCAGGCTGGACGGGGCTCTGAGCACCCTGGGCTGGTGGAAGGGGTCCCTACCCGTGGCTGGGGGTGGAAATGGATGATCTGTAAGGTCCCTTCCAACCCAAACCATTCTGATTCTATGAAAATATGAACTGTAAAGATAGCTGAAATACATGGTTTTAAATTAATGCTGCTTGTTTGGGTTTTCTCTGAAGCAGGTTGCAAACACCATAATTAATTGGATTTGAAAATTAAATGCTTCAGTTGAGAAGCATTTTGGTATGTATGGCATGTCCAGGTGGCTGCCTAAGGCAGGTGATCGTTTAAATGTTGTGAGCTGTGAGACATCTGCATAAGCAAAAACACAGATTAGTCAGATCTGGCTGAAGAGTAAGTAGTCCTTTCAGCTGTATCTTTCTGTCATTAATACTTCACGAAATTAATAAGGCATTTGAAGACAAGAAGTGGCACTACAGATGTGGTATATTAGCTTTTGGTCACAGTCCAGTGAGACTGATGTATGTAGCCTGATTCTTGGAGATATTTGTTCTGTATCACAAAACTATGAAATCTGACCAAATTCCATGCAGCCGACAGCCTCATCCCTGTAGAGCTAGCCTGTAGTCTGTCACAGGGACATGGGTGTTGGAGGCACAGACTGACTCCAGTTAGCGTTGCTTGTCAGGATATCTATGTACCCCGTGCTTTTGTGACTCTAGCAGCAGTAGTATTACTTGATTGAGCCCTGAAGCTCTTCTACTAAGATGGGCAAACCTCATTTTTTTTTAGGACAGTAACTTATTGATGCCAAGTTCAAAAACTTTTGTCTTAGACAGTGACCTTTGAGAATAATATGTCATTTAAAGTTCCGTAACTCCCTTCCCTTTCGTAATCACTCTTGAATCTTTTTGTTGTTTTTTTTTTCCAGAATGGAACAAACGGATTGAATACAAGCCTGGTTCTGGCAGCATACCTTTGTTTCCCCACATTCATCTAGAAACGTGTGATGGACCAGTTTCCTCGATACATACCACCATTGAATTACAGACCAGTTACATCGGAAAGGGCTGTGATCGTGAAACGTACTCAGAAAAATCTCTGCAGAAATTATGTGGTATGGATATGGCTTTCAGTTGATATAATAATAACAGATAAAGCACCAGTTCCTTGTGACCTGTAACGATGCAATAGCAGGATTTAGCTGAGCTGGTTCATTTTGGATTGTAGCAGTGAAAATGAAGTGAGTTGTGATATTTGAGTGGTGCTCCATTCTTCTTTTGCATTTGTTTTCACTGTTTTTTCATACCTTCTCCCTGCTATTTTTTTTTTTTTTTTGCTCTGCTCTGCTCTTCTCTCTTTCCTCATTCCTCCTCTTATGCTTTCTTCTCTCTGCTACTGATACTGGTGTGACAATGTAGTGAGATTTCAGGTATGGATTTGCCATCATAGGAAGATCTTAGTATTTGATGCGAATTGAATCTCCATCTTGTGTTTTAGTATTCCTGACTCAGCTTTCTGTTCTGCTGCCAAGTACTGTGACAGAGTGAAAACAAACGAAAACTAAAGGAACATTTGGGGCAATCATTTGAGCAAAAAATATTTAAGCAACATGAATTTCATAAAAGAGGTGTCCTGGTGAAGAAAGGCTTTCTAATGACTTTCTTCCCTTTTCCTGCTTTTTGAGAGCTTGGTCTAAAAGATACAAATTAATTTTGAAAGGTAGATTAAATACTTGAGGACACTGCTGTATTTTCGTGACTTGAAGATCATCTGTATGGCAAAGCAGTGGCCACATGTTAAGCCATTTGTCTTTTGCCTTTTGAGATCTGCTGTCTCTCCTCTTCCTCTAAAATCCTGCCTTCTTAGAGTCCTCATCTGAAGCCCTGATGGTGTGCAACATTGATTCTCATCTTCTCCAAAATGTCACTTTACCTGACTCCTATCCAAGCTACAGTAGCAAATTACAATTTTTTGCCATTTAAATCCATAGGTTTTGGTTTGTCGTGCTCTGCCGTATGGCTTACGTTTGCTTTTATAACCACACAACGGTGTCGCAGATATGTTAAGATCAATACAGTAACCTTTAAGAAATAATTTCATAAATTAAAATTTTCAGTCAGTGTTATGAAATTATTAAATATGGAGAGCCCATTCCCAGGGAGAAGTAGTTTGCAGTTACGATTACCAACTACCTGTGGAGACTGGGAAAGTGAGGTAAAGGTGAGTGGGAGTAGTAGTATCCTCATGAAATCTGAAGATTTTTAACGTGAAAATTGCTTAGTAAAGATTACAGAAACAAACATAATTTTAATCCTGTATCTGTATTTAACTGGCTGGGATCCTAGAAAAGCAGGAGAAAACCCATCTGCCAACAGTATGCATCTTCATCATGTTAATGACATCAAAACTGAGAGGTAGAGCAAGGCTGTGTGACCTGCTGAGGACTTGATTTCATAAAATACTGGCATTTTGTTAAAAATAAGTATGTTATAGCTAAAGTCCAGTACTTTTGCCTCCTCTGAGAAGCTGTATTGGCAGCACAAAGAACATTGCTTTATGCCTGTTACAGGCCTGAACTGCCAAATGGCACAGTCACTCAGAGCAGATCACTACATACACGATCTAAACCACCAAATGATTACATTACCATAAAACCCTATAGCAACTGTATGTGAAAATATTATCATTTTAACTGTAGGACCGAAAGTAGGTACCTTCTGCTGCTGTAAAATTCCTTAGCTGAGGAAGGTTGTGCAAAGTCTAAGGGGTTCAGTTCTCAGGGTGTCACTTAACTAGCTTTCCTGCTGACAATCAGGCAGCAGAAAAGAGAATTTCGAGTCTTTCTCTTTTCCTCCTCAATAAACCAGATGTACCAAATACTAGTCCAATCTAAATTCATTGCCTGCACCATGTGCAGGCCTAAGCTGGTGAAAAGCAGAATGATCAAAAACATTTCAGCAGGTCTGTTGATGCCATTGTAGTAGTTGCAGGCAGCCTTTGAGCAGGTGGACAGAGGTACTGTCTAATATTACTGCTGAACCTCCAGTTTTTGCTCAGCACGTCCATGAAGGAACAGAATCTAAAGCACTTGAGAAAACAGGTAGAATTTAAGAAGTATATGTAAATGGGAGAGAAAATTCTCACTGCTGAAAGAACATTTTTTTTTTGTCCAAGGTTTCCATATCTTCATACAGAAGAACAGGTAGGATAGAGGCTTGTAATAGAACTTTGATAAAAAGATTGTAAATGAAAATGAACTTTACATCAGAATTGCATTTGGACTAGCTTACACTTTGGTATTTAATATTTAAAACCATCCTTAATGTAGAGAGAATTCTTACGAAAGCAACTTAAATTATTTCTGGAAATCAGTGTTCTCGCAGAAATTACCTAACTGTATCTAATGGTTGGATGAATAAATTCTTTGAAAAGGAGGAAAGCCCTGAATTTTTTTCTGCCAGTAAAGTACTGTGCAACTGCAGAGGGTGCAGAACTGAGCGATCACAGACAAATATTATCTGTGCCAAATAAAATGCAAGATTCTCTCTCAATAATTAAGGACCTGGTTTATAAATCCATTGCTCATTTCTTCATTTATCTATTGGAAATCTAGAGAATTCAGATGCTAAGGACAGTGGATTAAAATTCATTTTTTATATGACTAATGGTTTGTCTGCCTTTCAGTAACCCAGTGACTTGTACTCACTTTGACAGTCAAGGTGTGCAGTCTAAATGATTAAATTACGGTTGAGTCATCTGAAAGTCAAGGAGTTATTAGTGTTGTGCCTTAAAGCATTTTAGTAAGCATTTTTTCACCTTGTCATCTGACAACAATAAAATATAAAGAGTGTATAAAAGACACAATTTGGACTGCAAAAACGTATCCAGAATAAATCTTAGTAAAAAAATAATCAGTTAAGGGGCCCAGAATATGGTGGAAAGATGGCTATGGTGCTTTCGTATTTGCCTCTAAATGTAGCTAAAACAGCAAATAATGGGATTGCTAATTTTCACGCATGGCAGACAGGAAACTGAAATGTGGAAGCACCGAGTATCAGGTTCAAGGCCAGTCTCCAGCTAAGAGGGTAGATCCTGCCCTCTCTCCTTTATCCTGGGCTGTGTAGCTTTGCAGGAGGCTCGAAGAAAGTTGTTGATCTGATTGATAAGTAGTAGTCTGGGCTTAGTTTTATTTGGGTGGTTAGCTTCTAGCTAAGCCAACAGTCTGGTCCAATTCAACAAGCAGCATCAGTATGTGCTTAACTTGGCACCAAGTTCGCAGTACGCACGTGAAGGGTGGGGAGAGGAGGTGGGTCCAGCTCTGTAAGTTGCTTGTGAAAACCAGCCCTGAAGTGTGCAAGGGGTACCTCAGGGATCTCAGTCCAAAGCTGCACTTAATGCAGCAGCTCCTGTGTCATTCTGGAAGCATTCTAGAAGAAAAGGGCATCAGCCCTACATTTTGAGAGACAGTGATCCAATAGCATGACCAGGGTACCACTTTGCTAATGATTTACTTTTGGATTGGGGGAGGGAGCTAAGCTGAATTGCTGAACTGTTTAAAAGTCTTAGATCTATCATTAGACAAGAACACATGGAGTTACAACCATCATATATCTGCGAGAAGCCGGCATTAAAGTGATACTATCTGTTCTAAGGTCAATAGTCTGTATGTGTTGACATTCATACCAACATTAGGAGACTTGTCCTGCATTCATCCCCACTGTACTGTATTTTGCAACACATCATCCCCGCATACCATGTATCTCCATACTGTCAGGGAGGGAAGATGCCGGCTGGATGTAGACAATTTGGTTTTAGTCTTAGCAGTTCTTGAAATAACTGAAGAAATGTCATTAATGAATTTTAGAAAATAATGAGCAGTTTCAAGAAATACTACTTTAATATATTTTCTGTAGTTTTCTGTGCAATACATTTAATCTGGAGAACTCTTACTGTGTTGCTATGGTCAGTATTCTATAATGTGTATGTGATTTGACAGTGAAGCTAGTAGGACCATTTGGGTAGTAAAGATAGTCTTAAAGAGTGTGAATCTGACCCTTGGCCTATATTAAATTAATCTTCACACCTTTTTCATGAGTCTCTCACCGTGCTATTCATTATACATCATTTGCAGGAGCTTCCTCAGGTGCCATTGACCTGTTACCGTCACCCCGTGCAACAACTAACTGGACAGCTGGGCTTCTCATGGATAACAATGACATAATTTTTAAATTTGATGGGAAGCAAGGAGCCAAAATCCCAGATGGAATAGTCCCAAAGAATTTAACTGATCAATTCACCATCACTCTGTGGATGAAACATGGACCTAGTCCAGGATTAAGAGCAGAGAAAGAGACTATTCTCTGCAACTCTGACAAGACCGGTGAGTCTGTGTGTTGAAAAAATGTTTGGCAAAGGGCATAAAAAAGTTAGTAGAGTGTTACCATCTCTTCTCAGCTAATTTGGTCTGAAAAAAAAGTTACTAAGCTGGGACGGTTCCACTCAAAACATCGTTGACTTGATAGTTTATTGAGGGGACTGGTGTCTGCGTATATTTCAAGCACTGGTTTTCTTCTTGGATAATCTCTATGAACACTTCTGTAGGAATTTGTAAGAATTGGTTGATAAAATAATTAAATTAGTTTTTTATTATTATTATTTGGATTGGGAAAAACAGTTCTAATCCTTCATTGAAACTAGTTAGATTAAATTTTGATTTGGATTTTAGTTACTACTTTGGACATAGCACTTCCATAAACAAAACAAATACAGTGTGATTCGGGAAGATGCTTACCATATGTGGCTTCCCTGAGAACCATAATAATCCATGATATTGAGAAAAGTAAATTCTTTGGGGTTTTTTTTATTTGGTTGGTTTTTGTCTTTTAGGTGTATATTGCTTTCCAACACATTCACTTAAGCCAAACTGTTGATGATAGTTCAGATCACTGATCTTACTGGTCCCTCCTTTCAGAGATGAACCGACATCACTATGCCCTGTACATCCACAACTGCCGGTTGGTATTTCTGTTGCGCAAAGACTTTGATCAGGCTGACACCTTTCGTCCTGCGGAGTTCCACTGGAAACTGGATCAGGTACCTGTGGTTTTGTCTTACGTGTAACCCATCCTTCTCTTCATCCCTGTAGAAATCATAGGGAACAACCCAAATCCTAGCACAACTGCTTTGGGAAATAGGAAATCTGTTGCAATTATGTTGCAACTTGTAACTCTTACAACTCTAATTAGGATCCACCTAAAAAGGGATAGGTGAGTTAACTTGGTTGCGTGATTTAATACAGTGGGTTCTTTAACTGAGTCATTTTAAACAGTAAATAGAGGTTTATGTCCTTTGGCAATGGATAAAGATATGACACTGCATATAGTTCCCTAAAAGTTTTCCATTTATCATTAAAAAAAACCCTTACTTTATCAGCACAATGGAAGTGATGGAAACGTTTTCAATAAAGAGTATGCTGACACACAGAAAGGCATTTGTAATATATTGTAAATCTAATCTGTAGACTTTTATTTTCATCTGCTGTGCTGTATGTAATTTCTCCTTATTATGAAGAATATATCGCAAGGAAATTATTAGTAAAGAGATAAGAGTTGCCTTTCATAGATTTATTAGTTCTAAGCAGGATAAGGATCATTTGGATGAAAGAAGACAGACTTCAGCAAAGTAGTATTTTCTCGAAGTAAGTTTCTTCATGTCTCTGAGTCCAAACTATGATACTGAAGATGTAGATATAGGAGTAGTTACTTTCCTAATTCACCTTCAAAATGCATAGAAAAAGATGATCTTTCTCGTGATTGTTGCATAAATGTGGTAAGAAACCATGAGATGATTATAGCACTTGCTTTTCATTTCTGTTAACCAGGTTGGAATCAGTTTCTGCTGTAGTTGATATGAAATCTTACAGTGTCTAGAAAGGGGTAATCGTATTGAAGATTACAAGTCATGAGTAACTGATGTCACCTCAGATAATGCTGTTCTGAGTGCAGAAGATGGATTTGTATTTTGAAACTGTATACTAAGCATCTAAATTAATGATGATACAAAATTTATGCAAAGTGTTTTGACTTTGAATGCAATCAACTTCTATATCGTTGCAATGCGAAAGGACCAGTGTCCTCTCAGTAAATGAAATTTGTGTATAACTCTTGTAACTTAGCCATGACAAAATACTGGAAAATGTACTGTCAAAGATAGTTTCCTGTTGACAGGGGATGTTTCTGACTGTGTGAAACAACTTTTTCATCTCTGTTGCCATCCACAACTACTTCATTCTTACTCTACTTTCTCCAGATCATTTCCATACTTCTAAAAAAATGAACAGGAAAAATGGCATAAACTGGAAAGTACAGGAATGCTAATGGCAGTCTATCCTGAGCTATTGTGTGTTCATATCAAGCAATTTTTTGTGTGTGATTAGCTTTGCACTGGAATTTGATTAGCATCCATGTTATTGATGAGCAACAGGTACTGTTTATATTTCTGTTTTGCCATTATTGCTTCCTTGCACAAAGTGCTGCTCATCTCAGAAATCTACTTCTGGATGGACTGTTGATTTGGGAAATCTGTATGAATTTGAGGGTGCATTGTTTTGAAACAACATGCTAAGAATGTGTGTATCTAAATAGTTAAGTACGTATGCTATTTTTTCTCTGACAAGGGATAAAGAATACTTTGAGCAACTCTACAAATTTTGTTTTGAATTAATAAACCTAGGAGAGTTGCACCAGCAAACAACTTCTCACATCTTCAGCTGACAATTAAGTAGAATCCCCAATATCTGGTGACAGGAACTCACTGCTGGTGATGTAAATCCTAGAGGAACCCAGAGATTTCAACTACAGATGACTGAATAGTCCTTGGAGATATTTTGAGATTTAATCAATCGTACTCTGAGTTATGTTTCTGGAGAGAAGTTATTTTGTTGAAGCCATCTCAGCAAGGGTATATACTAAAGGCAGTCCAAAGCAGTGCTTGACACATTAGCTCTTCATTTCTGCTCTTTGGTTCTGACTGTATTTTTAATTGTCTGTCACTAATCATTTGTGTAATCGAAAATATGGTCCTCATTTGTAGCACTACAAAAAAGCTGAGCTGCAGCTGGGCACTGAAGGGAGCACATTCCTAACTACCATTGAAAACTCCTACATGATGGAAACTAGAGATAGAAAAGATTTTTTAGGTCACATCATTCATTTTCTTTCATTCAGCTCCTTGTCAACTGATTTCCACAGTATATTTTCAACTGCTCTTTCTAGCTGAAAAAGACTGTAACATTAAAGTAAACTTTGTTATGGGCTGTGTGACCGGGCTTCCATGACGATTGATTTGTATTGTCACGATGATACTGTTGTAAGTTTTGTCATGAAGGGACTTGGTAAAGATTGCTTCTTTACCTGTTCTTCAATGTTCCATCTGGCCTATATGGTAGATTTACATTAAAGATATAATTTAATTTACATTAAAAGAAACTGAAAATAAAACATATGTGAATAATGGGCTGGTAAGGAACTGTCGGACTTTTGAAGACAAGGCAGTCAGAATTTTTCACTTCCAAGTGGTAAAATTATGCCAGTTTCTAACTGACTGCCTACAATGGTCTACCTTAGAAAGCACAGGATATTTTAAAACCACATGAAAAGGCAAGTTAGCATCCCACTACAAACTCCTCTGGATGTCAATATGAAAAGAAGCTAGGGCTAGATTTTCACAGAATCACAGAATCACAGAATAGTAGGGGTTGGAAGGGACCTCTGTGGGTCATCTAGTCCAACCCCCCCGCCGAAGCAGGGTC
>Ga0065711_1030445_pt1 | contig 32477 bp, 18 predicted proteins | sample Hoacrofraction12_FD_59098 | JGI IMG/M metagenome (GOLD analysis project Ga0065711, IMG submission 59098) | Hoatzin crop microbial communities from Cojedes, Venezuela - Epithelial fraction 12 v2 (version 2) | ecosystem: Host-associated > Birds > Digestive system > Esophagus > Crop | place...
TAACTCTTCATCCAGGTCGTTGATGAAGAAGTTAAACAAGACTGGGCCCAGTACTGACCCCTGAGGGACACCACTTGTCACCAGCCTCCAACTAGACTCAGCGCCGCTGATGACAACCCTCTGAGTTCTGGTAGAACCTGGTAGAACTCTTCAGAACATTGCTGTTTTCGGTGGGTTTCTGTCAAGAAATTAAATTATTGATTTTCATAAATTTATTTTATAAAAGGATGACATTTAAAGAGAAGAACAATCGAAACAACATTACTGGAGGAAAAATACACCCAGGACATTTATTTCTTCTAAAATTGCACCTGTAACAAGGGTGTTCAGCAAATTCCACTTTTGTCTAAATGACAGGTGTTCAGTGGTCAGTGATCAACACCTAAAGTTCATTCACTCGTAGCAGTGTGAACCTCACAGAGTTCAGGAGTGGAGACAAACTTTCTAACTGGGATTCTGAGAGATCTAAATTCATAAGAGATACATCTCATGAAAGAAATCCAGAGATAAGCATATGTAATAGAGAACCCTGAATATTATTATGAATAGTTCAGTAAACATTTCAGAATCATGGGTTAAATTTGTTGTCCAATGCTTGGATATGGTTTTATTAATTATTATCCCATATGATATTAAAATATTAATCCTTCTATATTCTAGATTGTGGTGTTTTACAATCCCTCCATATGTCACTGAACCTGTGATCCCTTTTCTGTGGGGGAAGGGAGAAAGGTTGTTAAATCTTTTGAGGTTTGCCTGAAAAGTAAAGGAATCTGAGAGTGAACTAATATGCTGATGAGTATTTCAGACAATCACAGGAGTAAAAGGAAAGAAAGAGAAGTTAAAGAACACTCTAAAATGCATTTCCACCCAGATTGCTATATGTCCTGAGACAGTCTTCTTATCAGTCTTATCAGCTCCAAAGGGTGATTTTGGGGAACCTACCTCTAACGCCCATGTGTGAGCAATACCTAGGTTTTGCTGCTGTACTTGCTGGGACTAACACAGACAAAAATGCATCAATGAGAAACAAAGTGGAGACAGCTATACGTAAGTTAAAGGCCATACAAAAGAAAGCAAATTAATTTTTGTTTTAAAAATCTGTTCTGTAACAAGCTTAGCATACCTACACCCCATGGCTGCCACTAACTTTATAAAAAGTATAGTTAATCTTCCTTTGTGAGATGACAAAACAGAGTGAAAAGGTAAAAAACAGACACAAACTGTTACATTCTGTCCTATTGCCAGTTTCTGAATTTTGGGTATATAATTCTGTAGACTTTTACCTTGTTTTTTCTCAACTTTTTGTATAGGGTGATGTAATATGGATAAAAACCCAGCAGTTTTCACTTTCTGCAAGGTCAATACACAACTGGATTCTGTAGAGATGTGTCATCAGTATGGCTACAGAACAAGTTGATTCCTCCAAATTACTTCTCATCTATAATTCTTAGAGCTGATCCAAAACTGGCCACTGAATATATGCAGAAAATTCCCAGGGAATGAAAATCTAAATGTAGATGATTTTGTATGTTCAACAACACTGGACAACATCTGAAGGAACTTTGTGTGAGGGAAAACCCATTCTTCCAGACTGGAAGCCCATGTTTCCTCAGGCCAAAAGTTTATGTTTTTTACCTGGAGTACATCTTGTGGCTTTGAATGACCAAAGAGTTAAATAGCCAGAGTTAAAAAAATAAACCAACAAAAAAACACTTTGAAAAAATGCCAAAACCCAAAACACTTCATATTTCATCATGTTGGTAACGTTGCAACAAAAATTATTTCAGGACTACTGTAGTGCTATGAAGGTCATTATTTTAAACACACAAAAATCTCATAAGTGCAAGGGAAGACAGGGTTATATCATCATAGAATCACAGAATGGTTTGTGTTTAAAGAACTTTAAATATCTTCTAGTTCCAGCCCCACTACCATGGAGAGGGACGCTGTCCGCTACACCACGTTGTTCAAAGCACCATCCAACCTGGCCTTGAACACTTTCGGGGACGGGGCACCCATACCCTCTCTGGGCAACATGTTCCAGTGCCTCACCACCCCCATAGCAAAGAGTTTCTTCCTCATATCTAATCTAAACCTACCCTCTTTCAGCTTGAACCCATTACCCCTTGTCCTATCACTACATGCCATTGTAAAAAGTCCCTCTTCAGATTTCTTGTAGGCCCCTTCAGATACTGAAAGGCTACTGTAAGGTGTCCCTGGAGCCATCTCTTCTCCATGCTGAACAGCATCAACTCTCTCAGCCTTTCCTCATAGGAGAGGTGTTCCAGCCCTTGGATCATTTTCATGGCCCTTCTCTGGACTCACTTCAAGAGGTCCATGTCCTTCTTGTGCTGAGGACTCCAGAGCTGGATGCAGCACTGCAGGTGGGGTCTCACCAGAGCAGAGTAGAGGGCCAGAACTGATATCTAGCACAACTATTTAGGGCATAGTAATACTTATGTTATAATGATATAGGGAAGTAATGTGTAGGTCATAGTGACATTACTTAATTTTATGCCTGACTACTTTACTAACAATTATTGCTTAGAAGAGAAACAGACTGATAAAAGGGGAATATGCAGCCCAGAGGCACTGAAAGCTGGATAATTGCCATAGCATCATGAAGTTAACAACGATCTAGGGTAACTAAGAAAAAGGTAAAGGTGACAGGGGGACACTGCAGAATCACAGAATCACAGAATGGTAGGGATTGGAATGGACCTCTGGGGATCATCTAGTTCAAACCCATGCCAAAGCAGGGTCACCTACAACAGGCTGCACAGAATCTTGTCCAGGCAGGTCTTGAATATCTCCAGAGAGGGAGAATCCACAACATCCCTGGGCAGCCTATTCCAGTGCTCCATCACCCTCAGAGGGAAGAAGTGCTTCCTCATGTTCAGATGGAACCTCCTGTGGTTCCGTTTGTGCCCGTTGCCCCTTGTCCTGTTGCTGGGCACCACTGAATGGTGTCTGGGCCCATCCTCCTGACACCCACCCGTAAGATATTTATAAGCATTTATAAGATAAGATCCCTTCTCAGCCTTTTCTTCTTCAGGCTAAACAAGCCTATCTCCCTCAGCCGCTCCTTGTAGGAGAGATGCTCCAGTCCCCTCATCATCTTCATAGCCCTCCACTGGACTCTCTCCAGTAGCTCCTCATCTTTCTTGAACTGGGGAGCCCAGAACTGGACACAGTACTTCAGATGGGGCCTCACTAGGGCAGAGTAGAGAACCTCCCTTGAGCAGCTGGCCACACTCTTCTTAATGCACCCCACGATCCCATTGGCTTTCTTGGCAGCCAGGGCACACTGCTGGCTCATGGTTAACTCGCCATCCACCAGGACACCTAGGTCCCTCTCCACAGAGATGCTCTCCATCAGGTCCACCCCAAGCCTGTACTGGTACATGGGGTTGTTCCTCCCCAGGTGCAGGACCCTGCACTTGCCCTTGTTGAAATTCATCAGGTTCCCCTCCTCCCAGCTCTCCAGCTTGTGTGGGTCTCGCTGGATGGCAGCACAGCTTTCTGGTGTATCAGCAACTCCTCCCAGTTTTGTATCATCAGCAAACTTGCCGAGGGTACACTCTGTTCCTTCGTTCAGGTCACTGATGCCTAAGTTGAACAAGACTGGGCCGAGTACTGACCCCTGGGGGACACCACTAGTTACAGGCCTCCAATCAGACACAATGCCACTGATGACAACCCTCTGAGTTCTGTCATTCAGTCAGTTCAATCCACCTCACTGTCCACTCATCCAGCCCATACTTCCTGAGCTTCCCCAGGAGGGTGGTATGGGAGACAGTGTCAAAAGCCTTGCTGAAGTCGAGGTAGACAACATCCACTGCTCTCCCCTCATCTACCCAGCCAGTTACGCTATCATAGAAAGCTATTAGATTGGTCAAGAGGAGTTCCCTTTGGTGAATCCATGCTGACTACTCCTGATAAACTTCTTTTCCACCACTTGCTTAATGGTGACCTCCAGAATGAGCTTCTCCATCATCCTTCCCAGAATGGAGGTGAGGCTGACCGGCCTGTAGTTCCCTGGGTCCTCCTTCTTGCCCTTTTTGAAGACAGGAGTGACATTGGCCTTTCTCCAGTCCTCGGGCACCTCTCCTGTTCTCCATGACCTTTCAAAGATGATGGAGAGAGGCTCAGCAACTACATCTGTCAGCTCCCTCAGCACTTGTGGGTGCATTCCATCGGGGCCCATGCATTTGTGGATGTCTAGTTTGCTTAAATGATCTCTCACACGAACCTCCTCAACCAAGGAAAGGTCATCCTTTCTCCAGGCTTCCTCTCTTACCTCAAGGGACTGGGATGCCTGAGGGCCTGCCTTAGCACTGAAGACTGAAGCAAAGAAGGCATTCAGTAACTCTGTCTTCTCTGTATGCCCCATCACTAGGGCACCCACCTTGTTCAGCAGCGGCCCCACATTTTTCCTGGTCTTCTGTTTACTGATGAAGCCCTTCTTGTTGTCCTTGACTTCCCTTGTCAGATTTAATTCCAGATGGGCCTTATCCTTCATCATTGCTTCCCTGCATGCTCTGACAATGTTCCTGTATTCCTCCCAAGTGGACTGTCCCTCTTTCCACATTCCGAACACCTTTCTCTTCCATCTGAGTTCCGCTAGAAGCTCCTTCTTCATCCACACAGGTCTCCTGCCTCTTCTAGTAGATTTCTTACTCAGGGGAATGCACCGATCCTGAGCACAGAGGAAGTGATACTTAAATAACGACCAGCTCTCTTGGACTCCCCCCTACCTTCTAGAGCCCTGAGCAATGGGATTCCTCCAAGTAGCTCCTTGAAGAGGTCAAAGTTATCTCTCCTGAAGTCCAAGGTTTTGATCCTACTTATTGCCCTGCTTCCTCCACGCAGGATCCTGAACTCCAGCGCCTCATGGTCACTGCAGCCAAGGCTGCCCCCAGCCTTCACATCCTCAACCAGTCCTTCTCCATTTATCAGCACAAAATCCAGCAGCACACCTCTCCTCTTTGGCTCCTCCAACACCTGCGTCAAAAGGTTATCCATCAGTGCTCTGCAGGAACCTCCTGGACTGCGTGTGCCTGGCTGTGTGGTCTTCCCAGCAGATGTCAGGGTGGTTGAATTCACCCATGAGAACCAGGGCCTGTGATCATGAGGATGCTTTCAGCTGTCTGTAGAAGGCCTCATCGACTTACTCTTCCTGCTCAGGTGGCCTGTAGTAAACATCCACAACAGTGTCAGATAGCGACCTATGACTCAACTCAGAACCAAAAATACTGCACACCCCCCCAGCTTGCGAGCATGTATAGTTAAGAAAGGAGTATACATCTGAGAAAAGTGTGTAACACGATGAACCTATCAGAACGTAATGAGTAATTTCTTTGGGTTTGTAAGAGTATGTAGCCATTGTGACTCTGATAGGCATTGTGTAGCTTTGTGGAATTCTCACATAGCACCCATATCTGCAGAAATACTCAATAAAAACTATTCCTCTGCTCTGTGTCTATATTGGTGTACTGCATGCCAGGTAAATGATCCCACTTTTGGGACAGCAGAATCACCTCCGTCGACCTGCTGGCTGTGCTTCTGTTGATGTAGTCTAGGATACGGTTGGCCTTCTGGTCTGCGAGCACATATTGCCGGGTGATGTTGACTTTCTCATTAACCAGTACCACCAAGTCCTTCTTGGGAGGGATGCTCTCAATCCATTCTCTGCCTAGCCTGTATTTGTGCTTGGGATTGCTCTGACCCATGTGCAGGACCTTGCCCTTGACCTTGTTGAACTTTACAAGGTTTGCACAGGCCTACCTCTCAAGCCTGTCAAGGTCCCTCTGGATGCCATCCCTTCCCTCCAGCATCCTGACCACACCACACAGCTTGCTGTTGTTGGCAAACTTGCTGAGGCTGCACTCAATCTTACTGTCCATGTTTCCAGCAAAGATGTTAAATGTTGCCATTCCCAATACCGACCCCCAAGGAATGTCACTAATCACTTTATCAATCTTCATGCTTGAAAAGAGGGACCCACAGTTTTAGCAGTGAAAGATATGAAAGGACTGAGAATGTATTACTTGAATGTGATTTCTAAATTACTCAGTGTTCAACTCAGTTAAAGGTTTTAGGTAGTGAGTGTAATTTATATTTGAAGAAAAATCTGGACCAAAATCCTAAGCTGTCCCTCACTACTTTGTTATTTGTGATTTATAACCCAAGCCATACTATCTTTAAATAAGGCAACTCATGTCAGTGCAAATTATTTTCATCAGCAATTCTCTGTCACAAAATCATGTGATAGATATTTCTGTTATAGGGAAGAATCTCACATTGTTTAAGCTTTTTACAATATAGCAAGTTATTTTATTGTGTATATCATTGTCTTACAAATCTGGGAGACAACTGTTTGATTCAACCTGTTAAACCTAAGATCGTATCTGTTGAATGACTGTTTTAAGCGTCTACTGTATTAGTGACAGGAAAGCTCAAAAAGCACATCAGCTGACCTTACACAGGTGTATTATATTTAATATATATAACTTTAAAAATAAGGAAAAATACTTAATTTTTATCGTGTGACCTACAATCTGATGTATAAGTGAGTCCCTGTCTGCCTCAGAAGTACCTGCTAATTTGTTTCAGTACAGATGGAGCAAACTAGAGTGAGACACTGATTTCTTCCTTTAAAGGTGTTCTGTTTCTCTGACTTCAGTTCCCTTCTGTCAGTAAAAGTTATGAAAGCAAAAAATTAAGTTTTAGCCTTTTTGTGATGTCACACAGGCTTTTTTCACTATGTGGGGAGGAGACTCAATGATTTCCTGATCAGCACAGGCAACTTCACAGCAATTAGCAAGATGCCTCCCTCACCACAATCATTAAAGAACATGCAAAACAGTATGTTAAGCTGCACTGATTTAGGTTCACTTTTTGCTCAAATGTCCTTTTGAGACTGACTTTGAAAATTAAATTTGCATAACTATGTAATGATGCATATTTATGTAGTAGCATATATATTAAACATCGTGTCAGAACTGCATGGAGCTGACACAAAAGTGAAGTGGCATTATAAAAAGGAGCCTTGTGCATCAGAAGCCTCTTACAAATTCTTTTGAATTCTTGAGGTGATTCTTGGCTGCTCTTCCTATGCACTTCCTTGACACAGCATTGACTATGTCAGTCACAGACAATATCTGAAGGAAGCCTGAGATAAAACTGCATTGAGAAATAACATACTGTTTTGGTTTGGCCTGAATAAATGCCAGGTGCCCACCAAAACCACCCTATCACTCCCCCTTCTCACCTGGGCAGGGGAGAGGAAATATGATGAAAAGCTCAAGGGCTGAGATAAGGACAGGGATAGATCACTCTCCAACTACTGTCACAGACAAAACAGACTGAACTTGGGGAGAAAAGGGAGTTTATTCATCACCAATCAAATCAGAGTAGGATAGTGAGAAATAAAACTACATCTTAAAACACCTTCCCCCTGCCCTTCCCTTCTTCCCGGGCTACACTTCACTCCTATTTCTCTACCTCCTCCCCCTGAGCGGCACAGGGGTATGGGGAATGGGGGTTACGTTCAGTTCATTACACATTGTCTCTGCCACTGCTTCCTCCTCAGGGGGAAGATTCCTCACACTCTGAGGTCCCTGTCACAGGAGACAGTTCTCCACAAACTTCTCCAGCATGAGTCCTTCCCACAAGCTGCAGCTCTTCATGAACTGCCCCAGCGAAGTTCCCCTCCACAGGGTGCCATCCTTCAGGAACACGCTGCTCCAGCTTAGGTCCCCACAGGGTCACAAGCCCTGCCTGCTTCAGCACGGGCTCCTCTCTCCACGGCTCTGCAGGTCCTGGCAGGAGCCTTTTCCAGCACAGTCCTCCCACGGGCTCACAGTCTCCTTTGGGTATCCACCTGCTCCAGCGTGGGGTCCCTTCCATGGGCTACAGGTGCATATCTGCTCCACCATGGACCTCCATGGGCTGCAGGGGCACAACCTGCCTTACCGTGGTCTTCAGCACAAGTTGCAAGGGAAAAGTCTCTGCTCCGGCATCTCAAGCACCTCCTCCCCTTCCTTCTTCACTGACCTTGGTGTCTGCAGAATTGTTTCTTTCACGTTGTCTCACTCCTCTCTCCTCACTTCCGTTTCACTGCAGTTTTCTGTTTCTTCCCCTTCTTAACTATGTTATCACAGAGGCCATCACTGACTGACTTGGCCAGTGGCGGATCCATCTTGAAGCTGGCTGGCACTGGCTTTATCAGACATGGGGAACCTTCTCGCAGCTTCCCACAGAAGCCACCCCTATAGCCCCCCTGCTGCCAAAACCTTGCCACACAAAACCATAACACATATCTTCTGTCACTGGCAAAATTAAAACAAGTCACCCAGATCAACTGGACTCTTTTTAGGAGTTGTAATTATTTAATGATGTGGGGGACTATTAAAAATCTAGAACCCCAATCAAGTTTGAAATAGGTAAGATTAAGACTTTTACATAATGTCAGCAGATGAAACATTTCAAATTTGGAATATTACACAGAAACAATGTAATGTTACTGAGACCTCAAGTGGGAGAGGAATTTCTGTATGACTTTTGTACTATGTGGAATGAATAATCATTTTGATCATATTGCATATAAAAGATAAAGTAAATTAACTTATTTGGCCACATAAAGAAACAGTAGAAACACATAAATTCATAGCTCTTCACTCCTTCTACAGCCTTACATTAATTTCTCTAACAGGCACATTCAGAGCAATAAAGAATATTAGATTTCCCAACTAAGAAGATGATAAATAACTACTTACAAGGTATAGATAGAACAGCACTATCAAAAGTAAAGTTTAATAGGTAACCAACATATTCCATGATTAAATTTCATATTACAGAGGTAGTCAAACTGTCTGAGGCAAAGAAAAGAAAGCATACTGTGCTAAAGAGCCACAGAGAAAATACCTAGCCATAGAATCTCTCACACCATTCTTAATTTATTTTCCTCCCTCGCACCTCCCCCATAACAGTCTCTGAGCCCCAGGAACATACCACAAGCACACCATACATTCACCACACACACTAGCTCTTGTCTTCAGCTGAATTCAGAAGACACAGTTTAAAAGGGAGAAAAATAAATAAACTTGGAGCTGTGTCACTCTGGTGGCCATCCCCGTTACAGTATAAATTCATGGAGTGAGAAATCATGGAATTATAGAATCATAGAATCATTCAGATTGGAAAAGACCTCTAAGATCTTCAAGGCCAACCTTCAACCCAACACCGCCATGCCTGCTAAACCATGTCCTGAAATGCCACATCTACATGTTTTTTGAACACCTCCGGGGATGGTGACTCCACCACTTCCCTGGGCTACCTGCTCCTGTGCCTGACCACTCTTTCAGTAAAGAAATTTTTCTGAATATGTAATCTAAACCTCCCCTGCTGCAACTTGAGGCCATTTCCCCTTGTCCTATCACTAGTTATGTGGGAGAAGAGGCCGACACCTTCCTCACTACAACCTCCTTTCAGGTAGTTGTAGAGAGCAATAAGATTTCCCCTCAGCCTCCTCTTCTCCACACTAAACAACCCCAGTTCCCTCATCTGCTCCCCATAAGACTTTTTCTATACCCTTCAGCGGCTTCATTGCCCTGCTCTGGACACCCTCCATCAATTCAATGTCCTTGTAGTGAGGGACCCAAAACTGAGCACAGTACTCGAGGTGCGGCCTCACCAGTGCTGAGTACAGGGGCACAATCTCTTCCCCAGTCCTGCTGGCCACACTCTTCCTGACACAAACCAGGACGCCATTGGCCTTCTTGGCCACCTGAGCACACTGCTGGCTCATGTTCAGCCATCTGTTGACCAGCATTCCCAGGTCCTTTTCCACCAGGCAATCAGAAGCTATTTACAGAGGAAAAAGTAAAACCTTCATGTGAGGAAGACAGTCCATAAATCTCCAGTACAAACACCTGAAGTATTGTGACTTCTGTATGTAACAGGGAAGCTGGAAACATTTGTTTTATGTGCTGACCTAATACTATGTTAAGAGATCAGTGCTTTGCTAGATCTTTATCATTTGAGTAGTTCTAGTTAGCATCAGTCCTCTTCACAGATTTTTGCCTTATTTGTCTTCCTTGTAAGGTTTACATTGTCTTCTATGCATTCCTGTATCAGCCGGAAGCGGCATACCTTGCTTAATCCCTTTTGTATATTTCTAGTTGGTGTTGTATTACCTAAACCTTATACATATGCACACTGAATGCAAAAAAGTGAGAGAGATATATATCTAACGAACAAAGAAGTAGGAATTGAGCATGTAAACCTGGGTGACCACTGTAAGTTAAAATATATTCCATTCAAAAATCCTCTTTTTACCATAAAATGGAAAATAAATCTGTAAATGAATCAACATTTCTAAGAGACATGTACATATCTGGATACATTGTAATCCCAGGTAATTGATCAGATGATGGCTTTCGTCTCATCTATAATCTGTGCTAAATTACATGTTATTTAGGTTCCAATTGCTGCCTACAAACTGCATCCGCATAGAAACAGTTAAATGTTAAGTTGTTACAAAACATTACCAGTAACAGAAAGACCCTTGGATAGGTTTATCAGTTAAAGTGTTGAACAAATTGATGGTATGTTGCTGTGGATATGTTGCATGTATTTCTAATCCCAAACCTAAATGTATTTATTGGACATTGTTGACTAGCATGCCTTGGGACTTTGAATAGGTCTAGCTAAAGATCCTGACCAAAATTCAGGCATATAGAGAAGATGAAAGAAAGGAAGAAAGAAAAGGTATAGAAAAAAGAAAGGTAGAGGAAAAGAAAAAGGAAAAAAAGAAAAAGGAAAGACTGCACAACAGTGACAAAGAACTGTAATGCAAAAAAATGGAATATATATAGATAAATTTTTGGTCCCCCCTTTCATCGATATTTGCCTTAACATTCTTTTGTGAGCTTAGGCTAGATTTAAATCAAGTATCCACACAGTATCTTTATTTTCACCAGGAATATTAACATGGTAGAACTGTAAAAAATAATCCATCCTACACTTGGAAACACTTAAGAAGAAGGCAGGATACAAAAAGCCCAATTCTGTCTTGTATGAGTACTGCTTAGATAGAACAGGACAATACACACATGTAAAACTAAAATAATGAGTGGATAATGAGGCTAGAGCATTTATATATTTAAAGGCAGAAAAAGCAGTGAAAAGTTGTTTAAAGTGTAACAAAATCCTTTTTTCTTGTGTTTGAATTTAAATCCCTCACTATGTAGCCCTACATATTCTCAGACAAGTACATGTGTCAATCTTGCAGCACCAAGTATATATAATAGCTTGCAAAGGAGTGGAATCTGTCACCAACAAACTTCCACCTTAAACCCCTTGAAATCAACTGCAATTACTACCAAAGAATCTGCAAAACAATTATACAATTTTATTTTAATAAACAACTTTATTTTAATATTTAATAAAAAACTTCTTCTTAAGAAGCAATAAAGGAAATGTTTGGGTGTGATGAAATATTAAATTACAGATTTTCCGGACACTGCAGAAATTGCAGGTATAGGAAGGACGCAAGGGCAAAAAGCCATAATATATCTGGAGTGAAAAAAGTGGCTTTCCAGAGCACTATGCAATGCTTACCCAGTAAGCAGTTATCAGTACTACTATTGCATCATGTTCTTGATCACTTTGTACTGGAATAAGCATACTTATTCACAGCCTAAGTAGGACAGCAATGCACAGTAACATGGAAAACAACAAAAGTTTTGTTCATATGTGAGCTTACCCCATGCTCTGCATTTTCTTTTTCTTCCTTGAGTCAAGATTTATGCGATGAAAAAGCAGTGTGTTTTCTCTGCTTTATTATTTTGTTTTTCTCATTAGAGAAATAATTTTCAATGCTGACATACTGATGGAATCACCTATTATAAAAAGGAACTTGCAAAGTAAATGTCACCCACAATAAATCCAATAGGAGAAGATAATAAACAGGTGGGTGGAAGGGGAAGAATTTCTGACATTAACAAAGCAGTTGATCAAGTGATTATATAAATCTATTCTTTTGTTTATTCAGAAAAACACTAGAGTTTCCAGATTATAGTCCCAATTCCTCACCATTTTAATCTAATTTTTTGGTCTTCTTTGACTTGTTAGTTTTAATGACAAAGGCAATATTACTGAAGTTGTTAAAAAGATGTTAAAGTTTGCTGTGATGTGATCTAAGTTCTCCATCAGTTTACGTTGCTCAGGTGGTTCACATTCATAACTTCAGCATGAAATATTGACTTTTAATGGAATAACACCTATGTAAGCTGTAGTTGTGAAAGGGATAATGCTGTCAGAATGAAATTTTTACCCAGCCATCTGTATAAATTAATAGTCTATAGATTAAAAAATTGACAAGCCAAGAAGCTTAAAAAGCCATGTTCGTTTTATACTAACCATTTTTCTTCAACTCTGATATTTCTCGTAAATATTTGTCATCTTAAAAATATGTTTCCTCTTACAAAGATAACTAAAACTATAATTAAAAGCAGATTCTGTTTCTGGTCTTTCTGGAAGCAGAAATCACTCATTTCAGAGAGCATTGAATTTTTACATGATTCTTGCAAGACTTTCTGGCAAAAAAAGAAGGCTTTATGTGTCTTTTGTCTTAGCGTGATTCATAACTGTCAATTGATCTGGATAATATATACTGGACGTTGCATTGGGTTTCTGTGGCAAGGTTTTGCTATCAGAGGAGCTAAAGTGTGATTTCCATGAGAAGCTCAGAAGCTTCCCGCAAGTCTGATACAGCCAATGCCAGCCAGCTCCAAGATAAACCCACTGCTGGCCAAGGCCAAGCCCATCAGTGACAGTGGTAGCACCTCTGTGGTAACATAGTTAAGAAGCGCCAAAAAAAGCTGCGCAAGAGCAGTTGGGAGAGAGAAGTGAGAATATGTGAGCAAAACAACCTTGCAGACACCAAGGTCAGTGAAGAAGGAGGTGGAGGAGGTGCTCCAGGTGGCAGACTTGTGGCCCCATGGAGAGAGCAGCCCATGCCGGAGCAGATTTGCTGGCAGGGCTTGTGACCCTGTGGGGGACCCACGCTGGAGCAGTTCACGAAGAACTGCATCCCACAGGAAGAATTCACGTCAGAGAAATTTGCGGAGGACTGTCTCCTGTGGGAACGACCCCATCCCCCTGCACTGCTCAGGGGGAGTAGGTAGAGAATTTGAGAGTAAATTTGAGCCTGGTAAGAAGGGAGGAGTGGGGGGAAGGTCTTTTATGATTTGGTTTTATTTCTCATTAACATCCTCTGTTCTGATTGGAAATAAATTAAACTAATTTCCCCACTCAAGTCTGTTTTACCCATGACAGTAATTGATGAGTGATGTCTCCCTGCCCGTATCTTGACCACGAGCTTTTCACTGTATTTTCTCTCCCCTGTCCGTCTGAGAAGTGGGAGTGGTAGAGAGGCTTTGGTAGGCTCCTGGCTTCCAGCCAGGCTCAACCCACCACAACGTCATCAGGCATACATACCAAATCGATTAGTGCTATTGGTATTTTTTGAGAATTTATACTGTTTCTTTGATACCTATCACCTATAAACATTTCAAATGGCCTCTGTTTCTTTGAGTGATTTTGAGCACTGCTCATACATGACAGTTTTTTGTTTCCTAAATGTTCTTAGACACCCACTCCCTCAAAAACCTGACTCCCTCTTGTAGAGGAAGGTTTAGCAAGAACTGCAATATTTCACACTGTAGCAGCACCAATAGCTCCTGTGCTCACCTACCAGCCAGAGCAAAAGGAAGATTTCTGAAATTGGCCAAAATCAGCAGTATCATTTAGGCCTTTTCTAGTCTCCTTTTTGAAGGAGATCGGCAACCCTGAAAGCTGTAATGTGCATTTCTATTTTTCAGTGTAGAACAGCGTCCTAAAATGTTAGCTCTAACCTCTAAGTGTTAGCTCTAACCTCTAAGATCAAAAGCTTTTCTTGTTTTATGTCAGTGATAGGCCTCATCAATATAATGAATGTATTTGACACTTTCAGACTTCCCAAAATGTGAAAGAGCAAGGATTTACCAAAAGTACTGCTTGGTAGCAGCAGCCAGACTGGTAAATTACAATTCATCTTTGAAGTTGATTACATCATGCCAATAATTCTTCCTCACTTTTTACTGCAAGTCTAATGGAGAATTCACTTCATGTAAAGATTCATTTTAAAATTCCCAAATGGCTAGTATCCCAGAAACTTAAAAATTAAGGGACTGCCAGCAGACTTTTCAGGATTCAAATAACAGTCTGAGCTGCTGTAAATGGATTGAAAAACATCCATATCCTATTAATGTGGTGAAAATACAAAAGGTAGAACGAGGCATACAGAAAGCTGGAGAGTTCAAATAATTTTGGGAACCAGTAGGATTCAGGAGATCATTAGAAATGTGATAAGAACTCTTAGAACTGCAGTTTAAGAAATATTAAAAAGGAAAATGCTGTTGGATTCAAACCCATCTATCGGCTCTTTTTCTCCCTGCTGTGAGTGTCCAACGTAACACTCACAAAGATATGAGAGGGAGATAGCAGCACAGCTTCAAAGACAAGTACCCAGTAGATGTTTCAGGACTGTAAGTCACTGACCCCACTCCTCTTCCCAGAATAGAAGCAGACATTTTAAAAATAAATTTGAGGATCCAGGACAGGATGGAGAATAAGTTCTTCTCTAGCCTTCTGAAACAATGCTGTAGATTCATTAAGATTAAGCTAGGGCAAATATTATATGAAAATATGCTATAGCCAAAAGTTTTGCCATGCAGGACTGATCTTATGATAAGGTAGAATGTTACAGTTTACATCACCAGATAGGGGAACATGCTCATCTGGGAATTAAAGTACTTTTATCTTCGCCTCACTGCTGTGGCAAATCTATCTGTGATATATGTCAAAAAATCAACAACGCAAGTAGAGGAAAGAAATCGTTTCTGATCATGCTTCTTCCACAGTGATGAAAATTAAAATTTTTCAGTTTCAGAACAGAATTTACAAAAAGTCAAACTGAGGAAAGAAATGCCAGAAGATTCATGTAGGTAATATCCTTTTCTTTTATGCCATTTCCCAGCAGAATATCGCAACCTATACGGCATGCTACCATACTTAACAACTTATCATATCTTTAAGTAATTGATGTTCCAAACTGATTCTGCCTAGCATTCTAACAATATTCTTTCCTAGCACCAGAAAGTAGAAAACAGTCTCTTACAAAAAGCCCATACAGTCTCTCTGGAAAAACTGAGAGCATCACTTAAACAGGAAAATGATTGTCTGAATTTAATGTAGTATTCAATATAAAATGAATTAGAAAAGCTCAGATAAAAAAAAGACATATATGGAAAAGAAGAAAAAATACTTCAACAACATCCATAACTATGAGGAATGAGAGGGCAAGATTTGTACAATCCTTATTCCCTACTCCTTTTTCTTATGAACATATGTATGCTGGATTTGTCAGCTGTTCTCCCAAGACAGTTCTTCTTCCATTAATTTCCAGTCTTTATGATCTCTCCCACATTAGTAACTCCAACTTCTGTCACTAGTGCTAACCAGAGTACTCTCGAGGAGGGGACAGCTACAGATCTCAGTTTCTTCCTTCAAGTGCAACAAAACAAGCAGCAGCAGACTCAGATACTGTCATGGCTCCAAGTAGATGCCTCTGCCAGGACTGTGGCTGCAGATGTTGTTACTGCTCCTGATCTTGATTTGCCCGCTCAGCTTTCTGGCTTGACCTTGGCGCAGCCCCATCACCACAACCTTGCCTGGGAATGGGGACTGGGAGCTGCCCCTCCTCCTGCCTTGCACCCTGGCTGGGGTCATCGGGGTGGGCCTGGCTGGCCGGACCCTGCCCTGCCAGCCTGAGGATCCCAGACTGTGTCCCACACCCTGGCTGGCCGTTGTTGCATCCTGACAACCAGACCAAGAGTCTTCACATGTTTGGATCCCAGTGTCTGAGAAAAAATGTGTTTAAGTTATGCCTGTACTCGTCCTTTTCAAGTTGCACTTTTCACTGGCATTTGCAGCACTTGCAGAGACTACAGTAGTGAATACTACATCTGCATATTAAAAAAACGGAAATAAGCAGTGTTTCTATTTATGTTTGCCAGAATATCAAGCTAAGAATTCAGTGGTGGGTGGTAGAAGGCAGTGTCCCCACAAGAAAGAGACTGGGTGGAGACATAGCCAGGACAGATGAACCAAAGTGACCAAAGGGATATTCCATACCATATGACATCTGCTCAGCAATGAAAGCTAAGAGGTGAGGAGGAAGGAGCAGCACAGATAGTGTGATGAACTGAGAACTCTCATTCCTTATCACCTTGTGCTTGGATGGAGGAGGTAGAGAATTCCGGAGTGAAGTTGTGTCTGGGAAGAGGGGAGGAGTAGGAGGAAGATGTTTGAAGATTGTTTTTTATTTCTCATTACCCTGCTCTGATTTGATTGGCAATAAATTAAATTAATTTCCCCAAGCTTATTCTGTTTTGTTTGTGACACTAATTGGTGAGTGACTTCCCTGTCCTTTTCTGAAGCTGATAAGCTTTTCATCATATTTTTTCTCCCCACAGCCCAGTTGAGCAGGGCAGTCCTAGAGCAGCTTGGTGGGCAGCTGCTGTCTAGCCAAGGTCAACCCACCACAAACTGCTAGACCATCTCCAGAGGAGGGCAACCAAGATGGTTAAAGGCCACAAGGGCAAAACTTATGAGGAGTGAGGATGCTTGATTTGTTCAGCCTGGAGAAAAGAAGGCTCAGGGGTGCCCTCATCACAGTCTACCACTTCCTTAAGAGGGGCAACAGAGTAGGAGGTTCTGGTCTCCCGTCTCTGGTGCCCAGTGATAAAACAGGAGGAAATGGAATGAAGCTGTATCAGGGAAGTTCAGACTGGATATCAGGAAAAGGTTCTTCTCCGAGAGTGTGTTCGATCACTGGAAAAATGGGAAATGGTCATGACACCACGCCTGTCAGAGTTCAAGGAGAGTCTGGACAATGGTCTTAGTCATACAATTTAGGTGGTACTGCAAGGAGCAGGATGTTGGTCTTGAAGATCCTGATGGGTCCCTCCCAATGTGAGATATTCTATAATTCCCCCTGAAGGGAGGGTACAAAAAGGACGGAGCCAGGCTCTTTTCAGTGGTGCCCAGTGACAGGACCAGAGGAAATGGGCACAAACTGAAGCACAGGAAGTTCTCTCTGAACATCAGGAAACACCTTTTCACTGTGAGGGGGACCAAGCACTGGCACCAGTTGCCCAGAGAGGTGGTGGAGTCTCCATCCTTGGTGATCTTCAAAAGCCATCTGGACATGGTCATGGGCAACTAGCTCTAGCTGATGCTGCTTGAGCACCAGTGTTGGTCCGGATGACCTCCAGACGTCCCTGCCATGCTTAACTATCCTGTGATTAACACAAGCTTTAAACACATGATTTAGTTTTATGCTTAACAGTTCAACTTATTTGAACCCCAAGATAATGTGCTTTTTCAGTCATACAGATAGAAGATCAGCATGTGCTTCTGTGCTACTTTTGGTTGGAATAGAATTATTTTTCTTCATAATAGCTTTTACTGTTCCTTGTTTTGCATTTGTGACCAAAATAGTGTTGATAACACAGGGGAAGTTTTAGCTATCACTGAGCAGTGATTACATAGTTTCATGACCTTTTCTGTTTCTCATGCTACCCTACCAGTGAGTAGACTGGGGGTGCACAAAAAGTTGGGAGGGGAAGCAGCCAGGACAGATGTCCCCAGCTGACCAAAGGGATATCCTGTACAATATAAAACCATGCTCAGCAACAAAAGCTGGGGGGGAAGGGGGAAGGGCAGGATGTTCAGAGTGATGATGTTTGCCTTCCTGAGTAACTGTTCTGCATGATGAAGCCCACCTTCCTTAAGTTGTCTAAAAACCTGCCTGCCGATGGGAAGTAGCAAATGAATTCCTCATTTTACTTTGAGTGTGTGTGTAGTTTTTGCTTTACCTCTTAAACTGTCTTTATCTTAATCCATGCATTTTCTCACTTTTACCCTTCTGGTTCACAGCCCCATCTCATTGGGGAAAGTGAGCAAGCTCCTGTGTGGACCTTAACATGCACCTGGGGCTAAACCTAAACAGAACTGAAGGTTAAGCACAAATTTTAACCTATGAGTCAATAGGAATCAAAACTAGATTTAAACCAATAAAATGAAACTATATATGCATTCACTGTGGAAGGGAGCCTCCTCCAATGACTTCTGTCCAAACGAAGTCAGTTGAAGTTATTCACACTGACTCTGGTAAGATCTGATTCAGCACAGTGCACAAGTAGTATAGAAAAAAGCTTCTGTGTATTACAGATCTGCTGAAATATAGTATAAAATAAGAAGGAAAAACTATATATAAAAGACAGAACTTCTGGTGCTTTTATGATCTGCAACTTTGATGTGAAATAGTGTCACTTTTTATTTAGAAATAGTAGTACAGATGACAAACATTTCCTTTAATGCAACATCCAAAGAAAGATGTTTCATGTGTTCATCAAGGAGAAGGTAATCTAAAATGACATATTCCAGGAGAAGTATTTCAACCAAAAGCAGTTGCTAGATCATAGATCAAGCCAATGGCACTGCATTTAAAAATAAACACAGGCACGGATACATATTTGGGAGACAGCAAAGCATTACTGCTTCTTCTGTCAGATTTAGCTGCTGATACGATTTTAAAATGTTTTATCCTTAAAAAAATTGTAGATACAAACAAAGCAAAAGAGAGTTTTCATATTTCATTTTGAAAGGAATATTCTTTCCCTGATGGAAGCACGCCAGTCTCCTGGTTTTAGTTAAAACAGAACAAGTTCTCTTTTAGTGAATCTTGCTTACAGCTAAGTTCTTCTAAGGAACTGCATTTTTCTGAAATTGGCCATGGGCAAAGAGAAAGCGACCTACACCCTGCTCTAAATGGTGACAATCACTTTTGTTAATGTAAGTGAGAGTTAATCATAGAAGAGTGAAGGAAAAGCTTCTCAAAGGCCACAGACATAAATATACATAAGGACATCTGCTGACTATGCCCTGTTTTAGTTCATTCTTGAATTTGAGCCACACCTGTTAATGCTCCCAGAACTGAACTAATTTTAAACTCCAAGTACATAGTTATGAAAGTGCTGTCAGTGTGTGTAGTGCTACATGTGATAAAGGAAAACACATTGCTCAAGAAACATGCAATACAAGAAACAATTCACTACAACAAAGCATGGCACAATTGTAGCCCTTACTTGTTGAGTAAACCCAATGATTGCAGTTCATTGGAAGGGCAGCAATCCAAGGGTGCTGGAATCAAGACTTCTGTAAAAAGACTGGCACGTTTACAGAATGGGAAAGGAAAGAGAAACAATACTGTTTCTAGTTGGCAGATATTCTCTTTTTCCTTATTTACACTTTTTTGCATTCTGCCCATTCCTTGGTCTGCAAGCTCAGAAAATGTATTTAAGAAGTAAAAAAATAACTGATGATACAATAGAATAAAGAAAGCTATGAAAAGATGGTGGATACAGAAGTCTAAATTTTCTATAAGGTAAATGAGTTTTGCTGCTCTTACTGACAAAAGACGTGAGCTGAAATTCAAGCCGCTTGCGCACTGAAAAAATATCTGTCATCTGTCCTTTTAGATTTATCTCAATATTATTTCCATGCTTTGTCAAAATGTCTTTCAAACCCAGATTAGCTCCGTAGAGGAAAATAAAGTTAAGTTTTTGTCTTTTCCAGTCACTCAACTTTGACAAATTTCAGATATATGTTTCACTTAGGGAGAAAATATTTTCACCTGAAATCTTTACTTTCAGTCTGCTGGCACCATTCAGTTTTGGAAGTAACTATTTGTATAGTGTATCTTTTCAAATGTGAAATATTAAAATACGTTTAGTTTTAATGCTAAGTTTAGCTGCCCCAAATTATTTAAATGGTTTGTCCTGGATTCAGCCAGGACAGGGTTAATCTTCACCAGAATCCAGGAAGGGGCACAGCTGGGTGGGCTGACCCAACCCCAACCTGGCCAAACAGAGCAGGGTATTCCATACCATGTGCCGCCATGCTGTGTTCCGGTGGAGGGGGGAGCGGCGCGGTGGGAACTCACTTGCGGCTCGGGAGCGCGCAGTGCTGGTCCAGTTCAGGAGAACGGCTCTGTAGATTGTGCGGTTTGTGTTGTGTTTTCTCCTTCTCTGTATCGTTGTTGTTCCTGTTCCCTTTGTTTTTTGTTCTGTTAAACTGCCCTTATCCCGACCCACCAGTTTCTGCCTGTTTCTTTCCATTCTCCTCCGCACCCCAGCGGGGGGAGGGGCGGCCGCATGGCGCTTTTGTTGCCGGCCGCAGCCAAACCACAACAGGTTACATCATTCATATTTGATCATTCTCACAGCTTCACGTGTAGGAAATATTACATTCATCTGCAAGGTATTTCACATTTTGCACTGAGGTTCTAAGATTCATAAGAAATTGTGTAAATATCACATATTTCTTCTGTGCCTAACACTAGAAAATTTCCCAAAAAGGATACTAAAAGATCACAAGGCAACATGAAGAAAAAAGAGGGTATAGAAAAGATGCCTCAAAAATAATTTGAAGACCAAAGATTTTTGCTTAGAAAGGAGACAAGTAAAAATAGATTTCATTTGAATTTAATGAATGGCAGGTTGAAGTACTTTTGAAGATTTCAGTATGTAGAATTAATCTGGCAGATAGTGGTGTCTTGTGGTTAATGCCTTTATTGTTCTGGCATCTAGGAAATATTGTTAGTGCTTCCCCAGGCATTTTCAAGTCCCATTCTTGTTACTTGTCGGTAACTGCGATGCAAATGACATTAACATATTACTTTACTAAGGCTCAGTAAAGGACATCTAACTGCCTGGTCAGTATACAAGACAGGATAGAAAACACAGACATACTCTTTTCCCAAGTAAAAGCTCCAAGAAAATACTTATGCCTTTTTCCCAAGATGGGCTATAGCCCTATAATTTATTTATAAATTGAACTAAGCCCAAACCAGAGTACATTTGCTGTTTTTAGTGACACAGGAGAAAAGTTACACAATACAGCAATAAAAACGTCATTCAACGACTTCAAATAAAGCAAAGAGACATGACAAAATTGAAATAAAACATGATGCAAGGATAGAAGCAAGATCCATAACATCAGGTTTTAGAGGGCCTTGTCAGTCTACAGTATCTAGCTATCAACATCTGCACAGACACTGTATTTCAGCAGAAGTTTTAGCATTCAAAAAGTTACAGAAATCATTAAACAACTAATTTACTAAACATAGAAAGACCCTAGAAAAGGTACATAAGCTAGAATAATCATCTTGGTATAACTGCTGGTGCACATAATGAATGCTCTCAAATTTGGATATGATAACAGGATAGCAAAGAAAATTTAAGATGAACATAAGAAACTGATTTTATAAAATATATAGTGACTCTAGATAGCCAGCAAAAGACTAGCGAAGCTTTGCTGCTTAACAAGTGCTACCTAAACAGTAACTGATGTCATGAGATTTCTGACATCATTCATCATAAGTCAAGTTTCTATTGTAAATGTAGCAACAACTTTTCCTGCATAGAAAAAAGGATATTAAAGTTATCTTTATATCATCCTTAATCTCACAAAAACTCTTTAGCTGTATGTTAAAAGCTGTGGTATAAAATCTTCCCAAATTACGTAAGAAGAGAGGCTCCCATGCACTTTAGGAGCTTTGTGGTGTGTAACTGAATGATTTCCCAACTGACCCACACACAACTGAGACGCGTATCCATTGTTCATAGTATATGCATGTGTGGAACAAACATAGTGACTTTGAGTTCCTTCCGCAGTCAGGGCAGGTAGTATTAATTTAGCTCTTGAAAGTAGCAAATATGTCACAATACATGTAAATAGTAGTACAAGCAGGAATGAAACATCACTTGCAAACAACACAATGTTTTCAACACTTACGAGCTACCCAAGTATTTTTCACCCAAATTTTTTGTCTGCAAAAACTACATAGAAGCTGAGAGGGAAGAGGCCATGCAGGATGGACACCTGATACAGGTTTGAATCTAACACCCAGGGAAGAAAAAGGATGAATTCATTATCACCATATATTCAATAAACAAATTATACCTCACAATAAGCAAGTCTTACTCTTACTGCCACACAAGGGCCTGTCAATAAAGATTAAGTGATCAAAAGGAAATATCACTTGCCCTCCACCCTAGCACAAAACCTCAGCAGCTACTAATTTAAATTGACAGCTGGCCTAGGCTACACTAGTCAGTGCGTGCTAATCACGAGGGATATGTTTCCAAAGATACTGTTTTCAGAAAACTAATTTTTTCAATGTCATTTGATAGGAAGAAAAGTTATTACAGATGAGAACATAAATTCTCATTAATGGAAACTGTGTATCAAAATTATTAACCCATAATTCTAAAAAAAAGTCTTTAAATACTTCACAAACTTCTATATAGTTCAAGTCAGATTGTACACAGTTAGTAAACGATTTAAAAAAATGTACAGAATCCAGATTTAAGGTCAAATTCCAAACTCTAAACCAACCTACAACAGAAATTAGAGCAAGGAATTTCTTATACACGTTTTATCATCTTACATCACATTATGGGTTCATCAAATACAGAAAATTTTATAATCACTGGACCGCTGAGTAGTTTGTTATACCATTCCCTAAAGTTACCTTTCATTTCCATAACCGTCAAATATTAAATGGTTATGACAGATATGAAATTGCTCTGAATATTTTATGCTGACTGGACAGCTGTGGTGCTTACTGTATCAATACATAATTTTTAACTTAAATTTCACAAGAAGGGGAAATGTGAGCAAGAACGTAAGAAAATAAACCAAAAAAATTTTCCGAGAATCAGAGAATCATAGAACCATTAAAGACGGAAAAGACATCTAAGACCATCAAGGTCAACCTACATCACATCACCACCATGACTACTAAACCATGTCCTGAAGTGCCATATCTACGTATTTTTTTGGACACCTCCAGGGATGGGGACTCCACCACTTCTCTGGGCAGCCTGTTCCAATGTCTGACCACTCTTTCAGTGAAAAAATTTTTCCTAATATCCAATCTAAACCTCCCCTGACACAACTAGAGGTCATTGCCTCTTGTCCTATCGCTACTTACTTGGGAAAAGAAACCAACAACCACCTCGCTACAACCTCCTTTCGGGTAGTTGTAGAGACCAATGAGATCTCCCCTCAGTGTCATCTGCAAACTTACTCGGTGGGTACTCAATGCCCTCATCCAGATCATTGATAAAGATGTTAAACATGACCAGACCCAAAACTGAGCCCCGGGGAGCACCACTCATCACCGGCCACCAACAGGATTTAACTCCATTTACCACCACTCTTTGCACTTGGCCATTCAGCCAGATTTTACCCAGCAAAGGGTAAACCCATCCAAATCATGAGCAGCTAGTTTCTCCAGGAGGATGCTGTGGGGAGCAGAGTCAAAGGCCTTACTGAAGTCCAGGTAGACAACATCCACAGCCTTTGCCTCATCCTCTAGGTGGGTCACCTGGTCATAGAAAGGGATGAGGTTGGTCAAGAAGGATCCTGCTTTTCATGAACGGATGCTGGCTGGGCCTGATCTCCTGGTTGTCCTTCACATGCCCGGTGAGCACACTCAGGATGAATCGCTCCGTAATCTTGTCCAGCATCAAGGTCAGGCTGACAGAACTACAGGCCTCCTTCTAGCCCTTCTTGTAGATGGGTGATACACTGGCCATCCTCTAGTTGTCTGGGACCTCCCTGTTAGTCAGGACTGCTAATAGATAATTGATAAAGTTCCCAAACAAGACCGGACCCAAAACTGAGCCCTAGGGAACACCACTCATGACAGGCCACCAAGTGGATTCAACTCCATTCACCATAACTCCCTGGGCTCACTCATCAAGCCAGTTTTTTACCCAGCAAAGAGTACACTCAATTTCACTTAGTCTGCATTAATATTTCAGAAGTCTTTCAAAACACCATGAAGACTCATGGAGTGTGGGTAGGAGAGGGAGGTGTTAGCAAAGTGCTTAGGGAATTCAAGCAAATGCAACAGGATTATCCCTCCCAAGAGAAGAGGTATTTCCTAAGGCATTTAAATGAAAATCCATCTGACACAAACACACATACAAGTGTTTATGGAAGCTATTTACACTGCACTAGACAGGAGGGCTTTAATACAGCCCAATATAGGCATGCAGTTTTTAATTTTTTATTTGCACTTATGTTTGTTCTTACTGTTGAGACCTTCATTTCACAAAGTTGCTACTAGCTACTAGTAAGAAAGTTCCTCAAGAAAGTCTTGAATATTGCTGATCCCAGTTCTCGTGCTTGATACCATAGCTCAAGAAGTAAATGAATGGGGTACTGGTAGCAGTGGAAGTCCTTGCTCTGAAGAACTTCGGGCACTCAGCAGGATCTGGAAAATTCATTAGAAGTATCCTGAGATCTGTAAACATAAGAGACAAGGTTATAGGTCTGTTTGATTAAGTATATAAATCTTAACAGATGTCTAGCACTTCAGACAGGAATAGTAATCCATAGGTCCATGGGATATCTGAAAGTGACATCATTCGGACTTATATAAAATATATAATTATCGGGACATGGAGAGTGACTTTGTAGGTAGCAGCTGGGTCTGCCTTCTCTCTGGTCCTTATGAACTGGCTACATATTGGTGCAAAACAGGCAAACACCAACAGAACAGGTTCCGCGGGGGTGTATATGCTGTCAGACTGCTTCACTTACTGCTCCACTTTGAGGCCCAGTCTCATAATAGTGAACACTGCGTATATCTTAGTTTGTTCCTGGGTTTCACTGTGGTTCAAATAATTTATTTCCCCTCTTTTATGTGATTGTGGAACAAGAGATGATTTATTCTGGTTCCATTCCTTACAGGCAGTATATACAGATGGAGACTGATCTGCACCATTTACTCAAGGGACCAAAACTCTGCACCTGGTAATGAAGGCAATATAAGCATAAATATTTTGAAAAATATAGTAGACCTCTTATAGCCTAGTGATCAGACCTATATATCAAAAGGAGATAAAGTTGCCTTCAGATCTCCTCTGAAAGAAAGAATACTTGAATCTGCATTTGTTACACCTTGCTTGGCGTATTCTACAACAATATCAGCATTCCACTTCATGTGGACGTTCAAATGTTATCCATTCAAATATGTTTCTCCACATAGATTTTTCCACACATATTTGATAAGCCTGATAAACATGAGATAATTGAAACAGAACTGAACGGAAATTGAAAATCAGAACGACTTCCTAGTTGTTAAAGTTTGGGGTTTGGTTTTGTTTCTTTTTTTAACCAGTAGTTATACATCAGTACTAACAGTTTCTCTTTTTGCTATCTGTTATTTTCATTAAGCGATATGTTATTTCTCATTCGGTTTGTTAAAAAAATAAGACGAAAAAAAGAAAACTCAAAGTTCAGAATTCCAGCATCCAGATTTTGTTTTATTTTCTGTGATCTTTCTTTCTCTTAACTTGTCTTTGTTACTTCCAAATGAACTATTCCTCCAGTACCTTTATTCATTTTCCCAGATACTGAAAAAATTGAACTTCCACTGCTACACCAAAGAGCTTATTAATATTTTCTTGTGTGTCAAGACTTCAGCTATCACAGGATGACAGAAATGTTAGGTTGGAGGGGAACTCTGGATATCATGTGGTCCAACCACCCTGCTCAAGCAGAGTCAGCCAGAGCAGGTTCACCAGGTCTATGTGCATTTAAGTATTTCCAAGGATGGAGGCTCCACAATCTCTCTGAGTGTACTGGTTTGGGCTGAGATAAAGTTAATTTTCATCACAGTAGATAGCATAGTTCCGTATTTTGGATTTGTGACCAAAACAGTGTTGATAACACAGGGATGTTTTAATTATTGCTGAGCAGTGATTACATACTTTCATGCCCTTTTTTGTTTCTCATGCTGCGTTACTAGTTAGTAGGCTGCTTGTGCACAAAAATCTGGGAGGGGATGCAACCAGGACAACTGACCGCAGCTGACCGGAGGAATATCCCATATAACATAAAAGCATGCTCAGCAACAAAAGTTGGGGGAAAGAAGGAGGAAGGGGGACATTTGGAGTTACGGTGTTTGTCTTCCAAAGTAACAGTTATGCATGATACAGTCCTGCTTTCCTGGAGATGGCTGAACACCTGTCTGCTGATGGGAAGTAGTGAACGAATTAATTGTTTGGCTTTGCTATCATGTGCAGCTTTTGCTTTACTTATCAAACTGTCTGTATCACAATCCATGAGTTTTCTCACTTTTACCCTTTCGATCCTCTCCCCCATCCTTCCGATGGGCGTAAGCAAACTGTGTGGTGGTTAGCTGCTGTCTGGGGTTAAACTATAACAGTAAGCAACCTGTTCCAGTGTTTGACAGTCACACAATAAAAAAGTGTTTTCTTTGTTCAAATGCAATCACCTCATGCTTTTTAATTTCTGTCCCTTGCCTCTTGGCCTTCCGGTGGACACTGTTGAGAATAGTCTGACTCCATCATCTACATTTCCTCCCATCAGGTATTTATTGACACTGACAGGCTACCCCTGAATCGTCTGTTCTCCAGGCTGAGCAGTCCCAACAGACTCAGCCTTTCCTCACTGCAAGACACTCCAGTCCTTTAGTGGCCTTTTACTGGACTCTCTCTAGTACGTCCACGTCTCTCTTGTACTGGGGAGCCCAGAACTAGGCACAGAACTCCAGATGTGGCCTTACTAGTTCTTAGCAGATGGGAAGGATCATTTCCCTTGACCTGCTTGCAATACCTCACAACATTCCCTACATCTTAGCAAAAAGGTTTGTTTCTCCAATAGCAACCCACAAATTTATTTATTCTTTTTTGTTTTGACCTTTAAACCTGTATTTCAACACATATAGTTAAAAATTCCAGAACTCCTGTCTTTTATAAATCATACAAAAATAGTGCATATTTGATAATTTCCTCATGTGGCACGAAGGAATGGTAATAAGATTAGACCTGTAATTTTGTATATTTAAATGACTACTATTCTGTGATTCTGTGAAAGAACTAAGAAGTGCTTCCATTGAAACTCTCACTTTTGGGTCTTGTATAAATTTCTAAATGAATCAGATATAAACCATAGCTGGGTAACTGAGCAGATCCGCTTATACAAATTAAGCATAATGTTTAGTTCTTTATATCAGGCTTACCTCAGGAAATACTTTGTTCACCAGTATCTCACCGCCAAGGTACTGTATCACATAGAAGTCCTGAGTATTTATCCTGAAACACAGTCATTTTCAATTTCTGGTATTCCTCTGTAGCACAAATTCAGCTTACTCCTGTTAAAGGTGACTTTGTCTTACTAATTAGGTATGCTACATTTGCAGAGCCTAATTCTTAAATAATTTAAAAGTAACTTTATGTGTTCTTAATCTCCTGCTACTTGCAATGCTCAGACAACTACTGGAGGTATCCGGAATATGATAGTTTAACTTTGTTGGAACATTCAAGAATTTAAAGTTTGTTTTCATTCCTTAAAAGAGCAACTGCAGCAAAGAATCTTTTGAATACACATAGTGCCAGGGCTTTGAAGTAACTGTTTACAATTCAAGCTGTCACTTTTCAGCTGTGGTCTTGGGAAAGCCAGAGCACCCAATCATTTACAGAGTGTAATAACTGTTCCCAACAGATATCACCTTGTTCCACTTGACAGGTATCCTCAATGATCTCCCTTAGCTTAGGATTTCAGCTCAGCATGAACCTTTTCCATCTCATAAGCAAGACCCTTTAGTCCAAACTCCCTGCTACATTTACCATGGTGCTGTGGTTTCGCCTCAATCTGCAACAAAGAACCACACAGTTACTCTCTCACTCCTTCCCCCCCGATGGGATGGGGAGGAGAATTAGAAGGAAAAAGGTAAAACTCGTGGATTGGGAGGAGAACAGTTTGACAGGATGGCAAAGGGAAAAGAAAACAACAATCAATAATACTGACAAAAAGCATGTACAACATGCAGTGTTCTCACCACCTGAAGCTCAGCTTGCTCCTGAGTAGCAAAAGCCCTCCTCCAGCCAACTCCCCACCTAAATACGGAGCATGACATCACTTGGTATAGAATATCCCTTTTGATTGGCTGTTTGGGTCAGCCCAACCAGCTTCTTGTGAAAATTGACTCTATCCCAGCTGAACCCAGGACACATGGATATATGCCTCCTGTGTCAGAGCTATCACACAGCTGGCTTTTAATAAGGACATACTAAGTTTGCATTTAACTGCAAAATAGTATGCAGTCATATGTAATGACAGATGGACTCACTTTCCCTCTCTGGAGCCCAGTGAGTCAGGCACCTGAAAAAGATTTCAATTTATCCCCTAGTTCTACCTGACTTGGATTTATCCCTGCTGCAAAACTCTGACCTGGCTCCAGACTTAAAATCTGAGTTTCTCTGGGTGAGTCTAGTTGTAGATTCTCAAAGTATATCTCCATACTGAGGTCTAGGTGTACCCTTGGCTGGTCCATTGTAGTGAGAACTGGAGTTTTCCCTCTCGCATCCTGGTTTCCAAGGGAAGGAAGCCAGGTGCAAGAGCAAGAAAGGGGCCACAACAGACTTTACTGGCCTTCTCATCAGAATGGTGGGAGACACCATAATATGAACCTACATGGCAGTATAGACAGCATGAAGGTATTAAGCTCGTGCTCTGGAGGCATCCATCTCCCTCCTTTTTCCACTGATTACAGAGTAAACTTAGTCAATAGTTTCTGTCTCTGAAGTAATGTGTCTTGAGTGATGCTACTGTCTTCCTCTCTTCTTCCTCCATAAAAGCAACACTGTAGAGCAGGTGAAAACAGTTTTATGCTCTCTGCTCATTCTCCAAGCTAAATGCTCGGCTCAGGCCTGTCAGCCTTCTAGCTGGACTACCAGAGTTCTTAGCTTGAGGGAATATGCCCTGATTATTAACCTGCACATGGAGCTACACAGCATCTGGACTGGCTTTGGCTCACATCCAGGAAGCTTGAGGACAGTGTAAATGAAATCTAGCTGTACATCTGGATATTTATAGAAATATGCAGAAGTTGAGAATTACATGTCTGCCTAATTATTTGTGATATTAGCAGATTATAATTCAAATCCAATCTTTCATGCAGGCCTAAAATCCACCAGCAGTGCTGCTGGGTGTATTCCATGCTGAGAGCCTAACCCTTTGAGCAGAAAGAAACTTGAGCAAACACATAAAGGACTTCAGTGGACAGCATGAGACGAATTGTGGGTACTCTGGCTGACCATCAGTAAGCAGTCTGACCTAGGGTCCCTTAAAAAGGCCGTATTTTATTTTACTTCACACGTGCCTGGTTCAGTTGACTGTCCTTCATGGAGAAAAGCCAATTTATGCTATTCCTGGACAACATTAAGCAGCAGCTGGAGCAGCCTCTGTAAGCTCCCTTAGTGAGGGTCACCCATTTCCAAGAAGCTGGAATTCAACTTATTCCATATGTGCTGCTGGCTCACTTCAAAGTCCCACTACAACCCTAGGCAACACAGCTTCCTACTCCATATAGAATGAAGAGATTATTTGGCCTGGGATGTTGTGTCATCTTTGTCTACTTTATAGAATTCACCTATTCAAGGGCAGCTGTCAACTGTGAGTCTTGAATTTATATAAGGTATCTTACTGCCCCATTAAGCAGTACAGAGAGGCAACATTTGGATCAAAGATTCCAGCTGAGAGTCAACAAAATCAGCAAAGCCAGAGGAAATTTGTTAGTGGAGAACATCTGCTACTGCAATGAAATTATGTTTCGTACTTTCACCCAGGAATCTTGCGAGATATTATTTGAGAATTAAAGCAATGAAGTGAAAGGTGAATAGGTCCACTGAAGAGCTGGTGATTTCTTCTCTAAAGAAACATTGTTGTGCAGTGTCCAAGAAAACGAATAGACAAATAAAACCCCCCAAAAAACCTTACACTTTATGTTCTATTGCAGCTTCTGATATGTGCTAATTAGAAAAAAAAAAAGTAAAAGAAACCTTTTGTGTAATTAAATCCTGAAATATAACTCAGCAACAGGTAGCTAGGCACCACAGTAATAACTACAGATGAACTTCATATTTAGGCCTTAAAAGGCCATAAAAGAGATGCCCATATTGGTTTACTGGCCCTTAAGGAGTCCAGCAAGTAGGAAAATGTCTAGATTTCCTCCAAGGCAGCTTGTGATTTAACTATCTGCAGAATTTTAAAAGCTTCTCAGAGTGTGTTTATATTGCAGACAGCACACACTACAGCTTATGTAGAAGTTTGTAAGCTAAGTTTAAACTGCTATCCATTGGAGCACTAGTACCTGCTACAAAGCCAGAACAAGAGGGTGGGTGAGTATTGTGGCAGTAATGCCGGCTTCCTTTATCAAATTCTGTATATTTTTGTTCTTCTTCATGTCTTGACATTTACTTTCATCAAACAGATGCCCCCAAAATGATACCCTTTTTTTCTTACTGATCTTGGTTTTAAAAAAGTTTATAGATAACCTGTATCTGTTGAGCCAGATGTCCCAAAATGAAGCTCTTATCTTCTGATTAACACTGATATTTTTGAGAAAAGTGTGTAGGGAATCTTCTGTAGCTAGGACGCCATCTTAGAATGAACTGATACACATTAGTAGAGCCTTTGCTTTGATGAACCTGAGTGGGACAAGCCCAGGGTGAATTAGAAAATTCACAACATGTTACAGTGAACAGGGTGACTCTTGTAAGGACTTAATAGCAACTCAGAAATTGAGTTGACAAGATATAATGAGATATGCCTCCTACTATTATTAGTTTGAAGTAGCAAGAGAGTGTAGAAAAAATAAGGTTTGGACCTTACATTAATTGTCCTCCCAAATACCAGAAATGACAATTTGAAGTACATATCAAGAAAATTTAGTTAATAATCCTAGGAATATGCAGTGACTACCCTTGGTTTGTCTTTTATGTGTTCTTATTTCTACCTGCTGTCAGAATAACACAAAATACATGGGAAATTGGCGACACTGATAATTCAGGCTATTTAGGATGAAGGAGAAATGACATGTCAGAGCAACTAGGACACACATCTATTGGCTGTTCATCCTGCAGCAAGAGTGACAGATAAACAAAATGTTTCCAGCTGCAGGTTGGAAAGAAGTCCTACATATATGTGATTTAGTGTCACTTGGTCACGAGACTCAGTCAGGTCTTACTTTGTCTGCAGACACCAAATTCCGTCAATTACAACAAACAAACCTTTCCAGTTTCTTGTAGGGAATATTATACGTACCACAGCTGTCCAGAGCCTTACTATGCTTCAGCTGGCAATACAGATATGCCAGAAAGAGTTCACGTAACCCCAGACAGCTGCAAGCAAACAGCAGGACCTCAAAGCAATTTTCAGAGGCAGTACAAAATTGGAACCATAATAACACAAATAATGATACTTTTCCTCTAAGCTGTGAGTTGGAGAGTTACTATTTCTTATTTTGTATATACTGTTATAGTAATTTACAGTATCTATAGACCATTGTTAGATGTACAAAACAGAAAATATATAGGAAGCACTTTGAAACTAGATTCCCAGATACCAAAAATCTGTAGTCAGCATTGCTGAGCTGCACCCAGCCTGAAATGAAATGCAGAAGGAATAGCAATTGTTAGAAACTAAATTTAGAAGCCATGAAAGAAGAAGAGCTTGTTTATAGATAATGGCCCCTGATAAAGTATGCCAGCTGGTGGCTGTGGCTTCCCTGCTTCAGAGTTTTGTAATGAAATGAACCATACGCTTAGATGACTCACTGCCCACAGGCAGGGCCAACCTGTTTGATGATGAAGAAGAGCTAGCAAGAACAGTGGATCTTTCACAAGGCAGACAGAGCTGGTGATGCCCTGTGGATACAGCCAGAAGATAGTACTGAGGTTCTTGTGTACAGGCACAGTGACAGAATCAACATAGGATATACCCTCTGTTCCTTTTGTTGCTTTTCTATTTTTATTTACTGTATGCTCTGGTATGTGGCAATTCTTTATTACATGAGATGTTCTTAGCACTGCTTTCTCTGCTTGTGGTTTTGAGTCTTTCCCTGTCTGTAGTTACCACTCTCCCATACTTATGTCTTTTTCGTTTGGCATTGGATTCCCCAAGATATAGAATTAACTGAACTTTCCTTTTTTATGGCACATATTCATGTCTCTTCATTCATTTACTTGACAAAGGTACAAAGAAGAAATAATCTCTATGCCTTGCACTCTATGTTGTTGCAAGTGCAACAGCTTCAAAAATAAAATAAAATGCCCTAGTCTTTTAATCTTCCTGGTCTGACCTCATGTCTGGCACTGCTTTGAGGGGTGGGCTGGAGTAGACACCTCCTGAGGACTCTTCTGATCTAACTTGTCCTGATCTCCTGTGAACACTTTACAAAAAAAAAAAAAAAAAGGGGG
>Ga0065711_1030446_pt1 | contig 32476 bp, 19 predicted proteins | sample Hoacrofraction12_FD_59098 | JGI IMG/M metagenome (GOLD analysis project Ga0065711, IMG submission 59098) | Hoatzin crop microbial communities from Cojedes, Venezuela - Epithelial fraction 12 v2 (version 2) | ecosystem: Host-associated > Birds > Digestive system > Esophagus > Crop | place...
GCTCGCCTCGGCCGCCGCCCCGCTCCCCCCCACGGCAGCCGCCGGTCCGCGGCAGTGGAAGCCGGGCGCGGGAGTGGGAGGAGAAGGCGGCGTGAGGGGAGGGCTGAGGGCGGCGGGGCAGCGCCTGAGGTCCGCGGGGTGGGCTGCGTTGCCGGGCGGCCGTGCCTCCGCCGCTGGGGAGGGCTGGGTCGAAGGCCGACGGTGTTGGCCGCCGCGGTGCCGCCACCTTGTGCGGCTGCTGCGTCAGCGGTGCGTCTGCCCGGAGCTCTGGGGCGGGAGGTGGTGTTGCTGCTCGCTGGAGCGGGCGGAGGCGTGCCCCTGAGGTGACACAGAGGCCGGTCTCGGCGGGAAACCTGTGGAGGTAGCTCGAGGGACTGCTTGGTGCACCTCGCTGCTTAGGGTAAATACACCCTTTCCGTTTTTTGCTGTCAGAAAACAGGGTGGCTGCTAACAGTGGGCCAATCCGCTAGAATTACCCCTTGTGCTGCGAAATGTAGCGGTGGCAGTGCATAGATGGCTTCAGTATATCTTGTTGCGTACAACCCACACCTGGGAGTGAGTTTGCTCAGTTATGTGAGGAGAAAGACTCAAAGCTTTTATTGTTTTCAGGGAGAGAGTGGGTGCGTGTAGATCATCTCAGTAGGATGACACTGATCTTCAAAGAAGACAAAGGCTTGGGCAGAATTTAGCCCTTCTGTTCCTGTCATCTTGTGAACGTGTTCCCAAGCAAAACCGACCGTCTTGTCAGATGATACTGAAGAGCCGCTCTACAAATGTGTAACTGGGCTCAGCTGCTCTCCCTGCCCTGAGAACATGATACAAGGAGCACTTTGGACTTGAGAAAAAATGTTTATTCCACATAACTGTGTGGTGCTGAAGCATCCCTGCCTAATAATATCAGCCTTAAGGATAATTCATGATTACACAACTCGGTCACAGAAGTTGGATAACTCAGGTGTTTTCACAAAGTCTGGTAGACAGTGCAAGAGACTCAGTCCAGTGGAAAAAAACATTCATGATTCTTAGCATTTTCATAAAGGTCTGCCTTTTCAACACCCTGTGCAATGATTAAGTGTTTAATTGTCTGCCCTCTGAGCTAGTTCAGTAATGACTGCCTCTGTGAGGAAACAAGATCAAGTTCTTGCCAGTTAAAAACCTGCAATTAAAATACTACTACTATTCCTCTTACCCAAGCAGGCTGTGTTTAACATATGTATAAGTAAACACTATTAAGAAAGTCTTTTTATCTCAACAAGTCACTGCTTGATTGTAGTTAACAACAGTTTTTATCGCAGAATCGTAATATGTTTGGATTGTCTGGGCACAGCTGTGGCACAGGTCAGAAAAAGACGGAGTTGCACTCTTTCCTCTGGATTTCCGTCCCTCAAGAGTTTAATTTAGATTTTCCATAACATCTTACTGTGTTCTCTTAACTTCCTTTGTATTTTAAAGACAAGTTCAGAAAACAAAAACAAGCAGTAAGAGATGTGAAGTACTTTTACCTATCTTCCTACTGAGGTCTTATATCTAAATTCATACACACTGGCTAAATAACTCCAGAAGTTTATTTGAAAGCACTTAGTTTTCCACAGCGTTAATATGGTATTCTGCTGTATTCTGGAAGGAATGCTTTCAGAAACCAGCGTGGCTACCATAAGCATTGTAACCTTCATTTGCCTGTTCTGGCTGCCCTCTTAAGAGATTGTATTGCTACCTGAGCTTGGATAGGATGCCTAGATTTCCTTCTGTGAGCCTTAGATCTAGCGCAGCAAATGGTGGCTGTTGTTGATCCCCGGATAAGAGCTGGAAACCAAGAGGAGTTCCAGGAACCTGCCCTAAGGAAATGAAATAATTTGAAAGACTCAGTTTAGAATAATTTTGCTTGAAACAATTTACACACTAGAAAATAGACAAATCCAGTAGAATAGTACAATACAGAAGCTAGATATACTAAGTATACTTGGACTGGAACATTTCCAAACCTAGCAGATAGAAACAACTGAAAATGTGTAGGTTCCGAACGGGAGAAACACTGGCTGGTTGCCCCCTTGGTAGTGTACACCTCAGATGAGTCCAGATACAAAGCGCCAAGGAAGTCAAGGTCCCAGTGCAGCCGCAGGCACCTTCAATGCCAGAACACCATCATTAGGTGACAGAGGCACTCACGGTCTGCTAACTCAAATATGACAAGCAAATGTCTTCCTGTCTTGGAGCAGACTAGTTTCAACTTCAGCCAAATTTTGTTACTCTGCTATTAGTTTTACCTGCCAGAGAAATGCCAGAAAAAAACAGTTTCTCCACCATGGCTGCTTCCAGTGTTCCTTCCTCGCCTGTCTTTTGTTTTCCAACACAAAAAGTCTGTCACTGTAAAGTATAAAAGTTATATGTTCTATAAACCTACAACTAGTAAAGGGCCCCCAAAAGTCTCTTAGCATTACTGTGTTGCTTCTGCTATTCTTTATGTGCGCTTCTTGGTGGTTCTTTTGGCATGAACAAATCTTATTTTGATCTAATTGACAGGCAGCTGTTGTAGATCCTGATCCGTGACTGGGGAGCCCAGGTATTTCTAAGGTATGTAAATGTGAGTGTCAGTGGAGTAATTACAGCAATATGATTAGAGGAGTGAAAGGAAAAACGGGCATTACAGGTTACCTGTGGGAAGAAACCCTCAGAATTTTCCAAATTCCGAAATTAATGCACAGCTAATTCATTCATACAGATTTGATCTGAAGAACAAACAAAGTAGTAATACTTGCATATTACAGTTTCCCATAAAGAGCTTAGTGAGCCCTGGAAAAAACATATATGAAAGAATATTGTCAAGTTTTTAATTACGTGTTACAGCTTTTGTTGTTCTTGAGTAATTATTTAATTTTATAGGGTTTTTGACCTAACAAAGTTTGAAGAATACCTAGAAAGTGAATAATTTATCACTATATTCATATGCAATCTCATCTATTGTTAATTGTTTATCCTCTAGTTGGAGGTTAAGAGCCATTAACTTTCATAGCAGTCTCTCTCTGCCATGTCTGACATGATTGATTCTAGCAACAAGGGAAAAACAGTATCTTTTAAAGTTATTTGCTCACTGGTGTTCAATATTTTTCTACATCAGCATGCACACAATGAAGCCTTCTGTGTTACAAAGTGTCACATATACTGTGACTGACTATTGCACCTTTGTCCTCAGAGTTTCACAGACTGATCAGTTGCCACCTACTTTGTTTGCTCCACGTATGAAATAGTTCTCTAACAGTTTTTTTTAGAGAGAAACAGGTAGGATGCTTCTGGATTACTTTTCTGTGAGTTGGTGAATGCCTCAACTCAGAGCTGTGTTCTTCACTTTTTCTTTCCAAACACTATTATTGCAGTCTCTAGAAAGACAAGTGAACACAGTGAAAAGCACAATGAGAGCATGACTTTTCAAATAGAAGTTGAACTCTGACACAAGCCACTGTCATGGCTGAAGTTTATTTTCCATTGATTTTGAAGCAGAAGAAATGTCTCCTGTCACACAAAGACATGCTATGTTCAGGACAGATTGGGACGTGAACTGTGTGTGAGGGAATGTAGGGATGTCTTAGTAAATTTGGAATAACAGAACAATCGATCAGCTCAATTGATTTTGGGTATTTTTAAACCCAGCTGAATGTATTGGGATGCACTCATGATGTTTTTTTTAAGTAGATACAGCTTGTAAATGCTTACTGTTGACGTCAATGCAATGCTTAATGCCTTATTTCAAGATAGCATCTGCTTACACTCCTTAACATATCTTTATTTTGTATTTATTGTAAGTGCTACATGGAGACCTATAGATAATTTTTTTGTATCAGATCACAGGGTCTTTTAATGCTGAAGGTATACAAGTTATTAAAAAATTTCCTACAAAAATTTGAAAATATAATATGAATAGCATTAGAGCTAAATTGATATCAACACATACAATTTTTCATTGCTACAAAGTCTACTATTATTTCTTAGTCTTTGTAAATGGTGTGCTATCAGAAGTGCTTGGTCATAATATTGCAGAAATAGATTAAGTGAATCTCTAACAAAACATTTCGATTTTGTTCATTCATTACAATGTTACTCTGTCTAATGGCATGCTTCACAGAGAAGTCTCTTTAGACCAGGCTGGGACCAGCAGAAACCTGTGAGCACCAGTCAGGCGCTGACCAGTTGAGAAACTGGAGGTGCCTTGCTACAGATCCAGAGGTAGATTCGCTGCAGCTGGAGCTCAGCATGGTGTTGGGAGCTGGGAGCAGCTTTCCTTCAAAGATGGAATGCTCAGGTTACTCTGGCTCTCAGCTCTTGGTCTCACTGTGGCTCTGGTGTCTGTTACTCCAAATCTGGTGAAGTCAGTTGCTGACTTATATACTAGTGCCCTGGGGTCGGCCAGGATAGGGTTAATTTTTACAAGAATCCAGGAGGGGACACAGCCAGGACAGCTGACCCAAACTGGCCAAACAAACGGGGTATTCAATACCGTGGGATGTCATGCTCAGTGCAGAGTAGGGGAGCTGGCTGGGGTGAGGTGAATTGCAGCTCGGGAGCGCGCTGGGCATTGGGCGGTGAGCGAGTTGCCCTGTGTATTTGCTTGTTTTGCATATTCTTCTTATCAGTATTATTGTTGGTACTGTTTGCTTCCTTTGCTTGTTCTGCTAAACTGTCCTTATCCCAACCCACGAGTTTTGCCTTGTTCTTCCGATTCTCCTCCCCACCTCACTAGGGGCAGGGGTGGTAGAGCAGCCGCGTGGTTCTTTGCTGCTGACCAGGGTTAAACCACGACAACTAGAGATAAGTTTTCAAAAAGCATATACCAATGTATTTGCAAAGGCAGATTTTTAACAAAACAACCTGTTTGGGACATTTCCAACTGTGTGTATGCAGCGGGGTTTTCAAATGGTGACTTCAGAATTGCAATAATTAGGCTGTAGTGAAACAGCAGAGAAAGTACCCAGGCAGGCTTTTGGGCATAGCCGTCTGTAAGCACGAAGGCAGATTGTCGGTATACAAAAGGGCAGGCTCCTACACTAAGTATCTACGGTCTCATATTTGACTGTAGATGCTTGTAGGACAAGCACTAAATGCCCAGGCCTATCATTAGATTATATAACCTCAGTGTATTGTGGGATGTATCTGCAGACAGTATGAACACTATGGAAGAGGTGCAGAAGAATATTCTTTGGCAGTTCTCCATAACGGAACACAAGACGAAAATAGAAAGTTACACAGACATAAGAGTGCAGGAAGCACATTGAGGGTAAGACTTGTCTAGAGGGTTGGTAAGTAGGCTTTTTGCTGGTACCTTGCAGTTCACGAGCTCAGGTATGGGTATTCTTGCCTTAGCTCTGGTAGTGTGTGGCACTATAGATAATGAAATAGTGTATATAAATGTAGAATTAAAGTCAGAAAATAATTTGAACTCCTTAATGCAACTGCAAACAATTTTAGTATTTCCTTTCTTCCAATGCAGTTCTTTACTATACAGGTATGACCTTTTGCATACTGGGCAGAATTGTACTATGTGTATTTTACTACAACACTGGCAAACCAAGTGCTTAAGTAACCAGATTATGTTTATCCATGCAGTGATACAGTTAAATCCCATGAAGTCAATGAGAGCTTTTCCAGTGGCTGTAATTTCACAAATTTATTAATAATAGTAACCTTGTCTTGGTTTTAAAAAGAGCTAGGTTGTTTGGTTTGTTTGTTTCCCCCAAAGGAAACACCACTAACATGGACATTTTACATTTAGTTTTGAAACAAACACTGATTTAGCCCTATTTCAGTTGATGCTTTTTTTTTGCGTTTTAACTCTGGCTTGGGATTAACTTTATAAGATACTCCTGTGTTTACATGTACATTTTGTTCTGTAGCCTGATATCGCTTACATTAAAAATTCCTGTGGTAATTTCCTTGGTTCACCACAGTCACCATCTGCTGGTTGTCTACAGGTGTCTCCCTCAGCTGCTGTTCTCTTGGTAAACGTTAGTGTGGATACACAACACTGCTAGCTGTGAGTTAAAGATCACAAGCAAAAGTAGGTCACTACTGGCATTCCTCCTGTTCTGTGTTCTTGTATCTCTTTATCCTGCTTACCTGCCTTTCCACCTCAGTTCCATTAAATCTTTGAGACATTTATATTCTATTCCATCTTCAATCATGTTGTGTTTTTTTTTTAATTGACTGTTCTAGCTACTGTTTGGAGAGACAGTTAATGAACCCCTGTTTCGACAAGCCAATAGTTCATAGTAGCTGACCATAGAAGCAGGCCTCTGTCTGATAAGCAGTGGTGGGAAGCAAACTACACACTCCAGTTTTGGTTTAGTTTCAGAAATGGTGGATAGCTATCCTAGGAGATTTCAGCAATAAATTCACAGGTTCCCTCTGAGAATCAAAGTGAAGGTAACAATGTTTCAAGCTAATACACATTTTTTAGCCCCATCTGTTATGATGTTGGTTTTCATAAGGAGATTGGCTTCTGTTAAGGGCAAAAGTCATTTAAGCAGTTTGTGCAGGTGTTTATTGCTCTTTTCCATACCAAAGTCCACATCACTCTTGAGGGGGGAAAATGGTAAATACACAACCAAGTGTAAATGTGTCATAGTAGTGACTTAATGATTTTAAATAGGCATATATGACCATTTGTATGATTAAATGCCTTTAGTGTGTTGTCATAATCTGTAGAACTATGTCATTCACACATAATGGAAAACTGAGATAGAATTAAGTTGTAACGTAGGCTACTGATAATACACCTCCTCACTGGACAAAATGTGTCAGGGTTCAAAGTCACTAAAAATCAGTCTGTCCTTGTAAGTCTTTTTTTTTTTTTTTTTAGCAACATGTATGTGAAAATTGTGTGAACATGCAGCTCATGTTCTTTGGCAAGCATTCACAGTGAGGAGCAAATTGCTGAAGTCCTCTGTGGCAAAGTCCATATTTTTCAGTTTTTGCCCTTTCTTTTTCTATTTTGCTATTTTTGGTGAGGAAAGGTGAGGAAGTGGCAGAATACAGTCAGATTATACTTACCAGGTAGCAGCAATTACATCAGCAACTCATCAGTTGCCTTTGCCACTTTCTAATAAACAATACTTACAAACTTACTATGCAGCCAGAACTTTGGTCTATTTGTTTAGTTAATAAGGTGAGTTTTGCTGGGTCACTTCCATTATTAACACTCACATTCGCTGGTACGTGATATTGTCACCAGGGTCTACAAAATCTTTGCACTGGCTGAAGAAATCCCTCTGCTGGAGCAGAATACCTTCTCCTTGCTTAGAAAGACAGCCATTGTGTTAAAATTTGTAAACTGGAGCCTTTATTACAAAGAAGCTAGGCAACATTTTTCTTTTGATTTTCTGAGTAATGAATTGTCTTTTTCTAATTTTACAGGTACTCTGAATGGACAGGCCGGTTAGGAGACTGAGCAAAGTCATTGCTACAGATAGAAAACAAGTGCATCTCACTCCCATTGACATCGCTGTGGAGATGCAAAAGAGGACCATGAAGTTCTAAGACTCGCTGCAGGTACAACAGGAACAAGGGATAAGAAAATCTGATAACTTAATGGCACGAGAAAAAATGAGGAAAGAATGCACTTGTTAGAAGTGTAATGAGTAGTTTCCAGCATCTGGTGTTTATATGCAGATACAGCTTCTATAAAGACTGATGACAAATTTCCTGAGCAATAGCTTGTATAGTATAGCACATAAAAATTATGGCAGTGCATTTATAGACTTTGTTTTCACATATTTCACTGTAGCTTTAGTTTGCACTTGGCATGCCAAACTGTACTAAGTAGTTAAAAAACATTTTTTTCCTAGCCGACAGAAGGTTTGATAGCATTGTTCTTAAACGTTTCCTTTTATATATTTCTCATATCAATCAAGTTGTTTATTTATTTAGATGCTGATAGTCCACTTAGTCATAAAGAAATGGCTGTTATGCCAGAATGTTTTAAAGAAGAGTAAAGCAACCAGTCTGTAAGATCAGACACAACATCATCCTGTGCTCACAGAAAAGTACACACCAAGATTTAGGTATAATTTGAAATGTAATTAAAAAAAGCAATCAACCCTTATCCCATGCAATCCATACAATTAATCTGGCACTATGCAACTGTACAAATTTATAGTCACCTAGCCTTAAACTTGTTAAAGAATAAGCACCACAGGCCTCTATAAAGCCTCAGAATGTATGTGCATGGCATGTTTCAGGGCCTTTTTTCTAGCCAAAAAACACCCTATATACTAGCAATAAATTGCTCCCAAAAATGATGTCTTCTGAATACGTATAGTCTATCTAATTTTAGTCTTCCTGATTTCTTGTGAAAGGTATGGATGCTTCCCAGAAGTGCAAGTCAGCTCAAAACAACTCATAGCACTGGTTTACAGGATCCAAACCTCATCAGAATCCTCACTTTCGGTTTCTCAAGTAAAAGTGCAAAATGTAGTATGCCACAAACTTGCGTAAACTGTTTGTAGTATAAAAGGAAGTGTTGTCTGGCCTGCCAAATGCATGTTCTACTTCAGCAGTGGCTAAGCACATAGCTGATTTTTCTGTGAATGCCCCACATTATCTGGGACTTGCTTCTAAAATAGTGTTAGGAGGAGGTAAATGAGGTTTACCCAAGTATGTTAACAACTTCTAACCCGTTACAAATAATACCTCTGGTTCTGAATAAGGTTCTAGTTTGTCTAGTGTCTTGTCAGTGCCTGCCGCTGTTAAGTAGTGTTTTTGACATAGGTGTGATCAAATTTCTCAAGAAATTCAGGATTAGAGTTATATTTCTTCTGGTTAATGCAGGAGGACAAATTATGGGCCCAAGTTTTTTTTTTTTTGTGGGGGAATACTCTCTGTACTAGGTTACAAAGGCAAGCCTTATGTGAGAAGAGACAGCCAGATCCTTCTGGGAGTCGTCAAGATCCTGTGATGAGAGGAATGTAAATATTTTGCATATAATAAATACATTAAATATTTAATGATATGAAGGACAACTGGAAAGAAGAAGAATATAATTCTTGTGTTATGGTTATGTTTTCTTGACCATACATATGAGTCTGAAAGTATGTGAAGCTAGATTCAGAGTTTCTACTTTGTGTAAAAAAGCAGCTGTAAACCTGTTAAGCAGGCAGGTTTGATTGTTACTGAAGTACTCTGGAACAGGTGAACCCGATCCTTTTATTTTACAGGCAACATTTCCATGAAGGGTAGTCTTAACTAGTTCTCTCATTCCAATTCATCTTTTATTTATATATTATAAGGCTGTGAAACTTTATTCTCTACTGCCAGAAAAAGAGAAAACACCAAACAAAACAAAATGCTGTGTAAGCAAGACACTCCAGTGCATGTGTTTTAAGTCCCTCCCCTTGGAAGAAACAGATACAAAGACCACCAGATGATGGTAATATTACTCAGTCAGGGGTCAGCTGCAGCTACACTGAGATGGCAGAGCTACTCAGTCACATGGTTTCTACACTATCATGTGAGAAGGACCATGCCTGCCAAGCTAGTCTGCACTACCAAGGAGAGGGAGTTTTGAGTGGGAAGGCACTGGAGTCTTTTAAAGCTCATCCTGCTGTTAAATACACACTTTCCTCAATACATTCCTGACATTTTTAGATACTATCACGACAAGTGAGTTAGACTAGAATACCTTGCAAATTTTCTGTTATTAAAACCTTTGGAAAGTAGGTATATAGTAATAACAACATAACAAATCTCTTTGCACCCCTAGCTCCTCTTTGTTTTGAATAATGACCAGGGCTAGACTGAATCCAAATGGGAAATCCACGTTCCAATAAAGCAATACAATATTATAGTTTAAAAATCAGTTTGTTAGAATCGGAAGCTGGAGGGGTCTTAGATAGAAATAGCCTGGAGAGAGACAGAGAGAGAGAGGTTGTCTTTAACACAAGTAAGGAATTGGGAACTTTCCTGTTAATACGTGTGGTCAATGCAGTCTTGCAGAAGTAGTCTTTAGAGACTAAACTTTTCCTGCAATGGTAACAGCAACCACGTACTTGTAATTTGTGCTGCACAGGGATTCAGTTATGTGGGTAGTGCAAGGTCTCGTGACAGTTCAGACACAGCAGAAATCTTGTGCAGGACTATTTCTTGTTGAAAATCAGAGTAGCCTGTTTTCTTTGTTCCAGTGCTGTTAGTGGCCGCAAAGAGGTAAAAAATAACACAAAAATATCTACATTGCACATGAGTGTATCTCCAGGGGTGCAGATACACTGCCAGTCCAACATGTTTTTTACAGAGGGATGTTACAGCCTCTTTTGCCTTAAGTGAGTTAATTTCTGTTTAGACTATAAAGGTACAAAATAATGTATGCCAGTGTTATGAAAGAGACAGTCGTACTGTCTGGAGATCGTGTTTGTCCCTATTTGGAGAACCATTATACTACAGTAGACTCACTCCACACAGGTACTGGTCAGGGATATTTCAAACAAACCTGTACTCTTTATTTGTGCCCATAATAAAGTAATTAAAGATCAATTAATATGCAGAAAAAATGAAGTAAAGTAAGGCTGTTATTCTGCATTCAGTAATACAAAGTCTGTGCACACCGGATTTCCTGGCAGTAAAAATTTTATCTGTATTGGCATGAGCACACGACTGCATTTTTACCAAATCAGCCAGAGCATATGTTACAGTGTTTATTCAGATTTTATGCCAGCTTTCTGTCAGTTGAGGAGGATGCATTGTACCTGATACAGCATAAAGTTAGAAAGTTACAAACAGACAATATCTCATCTGATAGGAACTTTCCTGGAACAAAATTATTTCTTCAGGCTATTTAATGTCTCACAGAATGATAGCCTACCACCCTAATATGTTGTAAACCCTACATAGTCCTTAGACAAATCTTTTTCAAGTCAGAGCATGTCTATATCTGATTAGCTGTAAGTAGACTGGCAATTTATTCCTCAGAGGGAAAGAAGGGGAGAGTCACAAATTCAAATTATATTTTGCACCTTAGGCAAATACAAAATGTTTCAGAATGTGATTTGTATAGAAATCTCAAGTGAACTCAAGTATAAATGTAAATAATGAGATGGGAAAAAATGAGTTGTAATGATAATTAGGAACATAATCCTTGAAATTATGGGGTTAGGTTTGGGCCCATGTTATGAAAGAAAAAGGATTTGATTTTGTGATTCCCGCCATGTTTCCTCTTTTAAATATGCAGCTGCTGTGTCATACTGTGGATCCTTGGCATTTCATTCTGAAGATGAATTGTTATGACACTCGTTACTGGAGGTGAAAATAATAAACAAGAACATTACAGTGTGAACCAGATGATTTTTGAGATGTCCTAAGTTGAAGGGCTGAATCTATCAGTAGGTATATATGGATTTTACTAACTTTGACATAAAATTGTCTGAGATTATTTAAGACTTTTTGGGGATTTTGTTAATTGTAATTTAAATTCCATTTTATGAACTTAACTTTTGTCACTGCAGTGTTGTCTGTCTTTGGCCAGGGATTGTTAACGACTACAGTTCAACATTCAATGACAGTACTGCTTAACATCATTCAGGCAACCCTGGCTATTCATTTCTGCACCTGCACTGCAGTCTTTACTAGGCTAGCACAGCAATTTTTTTGGGTGCAGAGTGGACTAGCCCATGGAACTGGTTTAACTGCAGAATGGCAGGGATTACGAAAGCTGGCACTGCCACTGAATTTTTTTTTTTCCTCCATACTACATAGTGTATGAAAACAAATGGAGCAGGGAGCTTACAGCAGACCTGGCAAAAGGGTATGGCAGATAAACTGAAAGAAGCATTGTTCCTGACAAGCTCAAGGTAAGAGCATACCTGTACCTCCATTCCAGGGAATAAGTTAAAGTAGAAAAAGGTATCCTGAAGTAGATGCAGTCATATGAATACATAAATACTTTTGAAAAGTACAGCATGTACCAAGGGCTGTAAGCTTTGTTCTGGTATAACTACATCTATACCAATTGTGCTGGTGTAACAATGTTATAAAAATGTTCTCCTAACTGACAGAGTTATGCTAATAAAACTTTTACAGATACAAGACCCCTAAAAACTGGAATCATCAATAAATAGCATACCCATCTAATTGCACACCAAATTCAGCATGAATTGCTATTATGCAGATCTTAGTTAAGAGTTCGTAGAGCTGTAATTCTACTAAGCTAGCATTTAAAGGAGTGCAGAAGTTCCTTTTTAGAAATTGAAGAGCTGTTCCATTTCTCTTGATATGTTTCAGTGAACTTTCCAAAATCATTCTCAGCACTGCTGAAGCATCTTTAGCGTTCTTCTACTACTCTTTCTTCTATCACTACCAGCTCTTAAAAGCTTGTGTTTGTTTTCAGAACTGGACCAGATTGTACTGAGAGACTGGTATTTTTAATACAGTTTCCTGTGGAGAAATAACCTAGACTCTTGGCAGCATACCACTATTCAATTCATACAAAGCACTCACATCGTTTACTCTAGACGCAGGCTTGGGGCTCATGACAATTCCGATGTAATCTGTACTAGCAGTGCTATTTTAACTGAAATCACATTACATTATACAGAAGTACTAAATGTGTACAAGAAGAGAACTTAAAACATGCTTCGGGGCTGAATTTTGCAAGAAGTGATGTTTCATAAAAGCTTATCAATCAAAAACACTTCTAAGAGAAAGTTGATTAACTATACTGAGTTCAGCTCTGATGACACACGACAGTTTGCTACTTATATAGATAATTAATCCAAAATGTGATTTGTGTATTTGACTTCCACCTGCAAGAGAAACAACAGCCATACTATGTGTGATTACAGTGCACCTGGGACAGAATGGGTTCACCTGCTGAGCGGCAGACACTATAGAGGCATTCTCTTAGACAGGCTGTTCTGGATGCTCGGAGACTCCGGAGTGGCCACAAATTCTAAAGCAAAGAAACTACTGAGGACTGTTGAGTATGGTTGGCCCAGATACTGCAAGGAGGGTCTGATCATCTTGAATGATAGGGCCTGTCAATTTGTGGTACACCAGGTGGGAATGAGAATGATGTGAAAAAAACATGTATGTGAGTTCTCATGATGCAATTTCTTAAGAAAAAATGGCAAATTTATGCAATACCTGTAACTATTAAAATCATAATTCATTTCCTCTTAGACTATTACTTCATTATAATAACTCTACCTACACAGGAATTTTTTTTTATATTCCGCCAACTGTCGTGCACATAGCTTCCACACTTGTCTAAACAACCTGCTTTTGTTTGCCACTCTGAAGCCATGGGAGTTGGATTAAATGTTAAAATGATAGTTTACAGCCAGATTTACTGTACCTGTGCATGCACACACTAAGAGTCAGCATTTAGCTCTGGCTCTTCTTTGTGCTTCCCATAAGTGCTGTGCTGAAGTCCGAAGTCTTCTTGCTGTATGGAAAAAGCAAAAGTACAGGAAAGACTAGAATTCAAACTGTTTGAGGGAACTTGTGAATTGAGCTGGGTCACAGGCAGGCTTCATGCAACATCACATTAGAGCAAAAGATGTGAAGATATCCAAAAAGAAGAGAACTGGTATGTTCTGGGCCTTTGTTGGAATTCAAACTAAATAGGATACTTTTAAAAGATATTGACAACTTACTCTTCCATTCTTCCGTGGACAATGTGGAAGAAAATAGAGTGGTGTGACTGAGGAATGCTTGTATAATCATGTCTCCAAGGGATCTCTGGTACACAGAAATTTGATCCCTCAGATATGGATGTAGTCGTGTATTCCTCTTCCTTCCTGCTTACCTTCCTTCCAACATCCCTATTGCTGGCCGGTCTTCTATCAAAGAGATACTCTGGCTGGAAGCTGCACTGTAGAAGAGTTTGTTAAGAACCATTGCTTTCACCATTCTAAGGTATAGGTGTAAATATGATGTTGTGTACACAAAGTATTTATTTTTATTCCTGTAATTTGGTGCTCTTAACGTGTCATGTGGATAGGTTTTGTGAGGACGATCAGCTTTTGTGAATGCTGCTTACCTCTATTTAAGTTACTGTCATTACATGCTCCAGATGACAGTTTCTTTCCTGGTAGCAAGCCAGGAAACCACAAGCTTTTTTCCCTGTTTCATTCAGAGTTCCCTCTTCAGCCCTCTAGGCGACTGCCTGTTCTTAACACATGCTTAAAATGATAGTGGCTTTGAATGGTGACCTGTAAGAGCCAGCTCATTCGCTGGTAGTTTCTGCAGTGAACTAGCCGCCACTCTTTATGCTTACATGCCAATCATATCAGGCTCCAGAGAACATGCCCTATCATCCAAATGTGTATGAGTAAGAATATTTTTGTTACAGAAGAAATAGTTAATCATTATACAGTTATGTCTATAAAACCTTACCAATGCATTTTTCTATCAGTAAAAACCTAATTAACCTTCTTTTAGATAAAAATCTTTTAAAGAAAAACTCTTACACTGCAGTAGTAAGGCAAAATGCGCAGAAGCATTTTACACAACACAATTTATAATTATATACAATTATTATAATTGTTCTGCTGTGAACTCCCAGTATGCTTAAATCTCATTGCGCAGCAATGATAATGGCACACCTAACTTAGGATTTGCCTACAGATGGTAGAAGAAGAAATTCCCTCAAACAAATCATCCTTGGAAAGGCTCTAATGCAAGGCAAAACCACTTTTTGGTTTCCTGAGTAGGTCTGTAAGGCCTTCCAGCCTTACAGAAAATGAGTATAATAATGTTTTTGTAAATAAGGGGTTCTTTTTCACAACATAAATCAAGGCCTTATACCTATCCCAAGGCTTTAACCCTCTAAATGATTCCTGAATTGCACTTAGTTATGGCCTTGTTTTCCTTATGTCAAGGCGTCGTATGGGATCTGTACTATTATAAGCAATATTAAGAAAGAGTGAGAATAAGCCCTGTGCCGCAAATAAGCCCCCATTTCCCTCACTGCTCTGACGCAGCTACGAACAGTATCAGAGCTATACACATGTCCTTAATTTCCAAAGCATATGAGGTAAGAGGCAGGAAAAGACATATGATCTCCACAATCAGGAGAGACTCAAAAATCAAAATCAACAACTTCTCCTTTGCTACTATAAAAACTGAAAATTGAACAGTAACTCTTCGCCTTTCAGCTTTTACTTCTAGGCTCTGAGCTCCTCAAAGCCACCTGTATTATCTTGTACTTACATAGCAAACTTAAGTGGGGAATTAAAAATTTTTTAAAAAAGGAAATTTTTTGGTGACCTTATTAAATACTTGAATGAAAGAGAAGGTTGAGAGAGAAAGAAAGAAGAGGGAAAATGAGTAATAAGGATAGGCTGAGGGTTTGCTTTGACTCCTCTTTGGGATTAATCCTGAGCATTACCCAGTTTAAACCATGTTGCCTTTTGTGCTTAGAGTTTCATCAGAGTCATGCACATGGTGCTCCTTGGTCACAGAATCACAGAATAGTTTAGCTTGAATGCATCCTGGAGGTCACATGGTCCAACCTCAGTTCGGAGCAGCACCATTTAAGATCAGGTTGATCAGGGCCTTGTCCTGCTGATTTCTGAATATCTCGAAGGATGGAGAGTCAATAGACCCCCTTGGACAACCTACTCCAGTGTTTGACTACCCTCATTATGAATTTTTTTTCACAATATCTGTTCTATCTGTCCTACAGTCTGTCTATCCTACTATCTGATCCGTGACCAGGACCATTTTAGGAAGTAATTGTGTCTCTTCTTCAGAATCTGCTGCTCTTGCCTCTTCTTTCAGTCTTGGACTCTGATGTTAGGGGAGCACAAAGGGCAGGAAATCAGGAATCAGGACACAGTAAAGTTAGTTTGGGAAGTCTTCTGGTTCTTACAGCCTGAAAGGGCTTTGTGCAGTGCTTTGGACATGGTCTTAATGTAGCTCCCAATGAATAACTGAGCTGAGGAGTATCTTTTGCTATAGTTAGTCAGGAGAGTCAAGGTTTGCATGTGTACTTCAGTGGAACTCAAATTTGATATGTTTTACTTTTGTTTCCCCTTAGACTAGTGATTTGAAATCAAGTGCAATGAACACTGCTGTTTCTCCAGTCCCCACTCTGCTCCCACAAGGGCAGGCAAATTCCCTCACAAACACTGGGAAAAGATTACTGGTGCCTCAACTTATTGCAGTACATAGTCATGGACCGTAACCCTGGAACTGGCCGATGCACATGCAGGTACGCAGTGCCAAGATAGACACAGTAAAGGTATTCCACACATGCTTTTCCCAGCAGCAGCCTGTTTTAAGGTGTTCCCAGGACCCACCTCAATTGCCATCTGCTTGTTCCTGACACCCTTTCAGCTGTGCCAACACAGCTGTTTATGTGTATCTTTGGGAACTGAATATATGACTAAACCAGGTTAAACTGCCGAACAATGCATATTTTGCAGAATTTTTCTTTGATACCTGTTTAATTCCCTGAGCCTGATTTGCAGCATGGCCTTACAGATAGTCGTGTTGATAAAAGTCATGTAGCTGTCAAGAGAACAGGACAGACAGATAGGAGGGAAAAATTGTTGGAAGCACCTGAAGTCAATATTGCTGCCAAAGGCAATGTATCTTCAAATTTAGAGCTTTGTTGCGTTGCTGCTAACAGCAGAGCTAAGCTATTGCTGTTGCTCAGCCCGTCTTATAGTCAATCTCAGCAATGCTGACACATCCATAGGTATACTCGTATTGGTTTGCTCATCAGCAGCGATAAGCTGAAGGTTAAATTAAAAGAATGTAGTTGCCAACTCTGCTCTATGGATACCTACTAATTTGAGGGCTGATAATCTTGCACCATCTTTTGTTATTTCTCATGGTCTCCACAGTTCAGTAGAAAATAGTTTCCAGAGTGGCATTGAATGAGGTGCAGTTTTACCGTACACTTAATCCAGAGTAACAACAGGCAGCCAGTGGAAAGAGTTGATTCTACTCTTCCCCCAAAATTGTATACATCAAGTGCTGACACGTCTTCTCTTGCACCAGATCAAATGGTTGTGCAAAACAATTTTTTTGTTGGGAACACTGGCCTAAATTGAAGGGATTAGGAAAAGCAGAAGTAATGAGCTAATTCTTCAGTGAGGATGTAGCTATAGAAACACTCAGAAGGCGATCCCTCACAAGCTTATGAAGTTTTTTAAAAGAAACACCTTGCTCTTTGCAAACCCAGTACTGCTGAATTTGCAAACAAACACTCTCAGGAGCTGTGGAATAGATTCTGAATTAACAGTGTATTTAAAGCTGAAGTTCTTATTTAAATTTTTATGTTAATTTTAGTCTGCCATTGATGTCACACTAGTGTACAGCAGGAATCATTTTACAGAAATCACAGACACTGCTGTGTCCCTTGTGAGGTAATTTGTACCTGTGTGAAATACATATGAAATGTTACTAAATCAAGTCAGCATTTTATACCCACTTGACACTCGTATGGCAGTGATATAAATTACAGCAATACAAGGCATCAGTGAATAAAATTACACTAGAATAAAAGTCTTGTGTCAGAATCTGATCCCATATAACTGTTTTGTAGTGTTGTTTTAATGAAACATTGCAAAATTGAAAAATCATTAGTAGTCCTGCCAATGCTTTAGCATTTAAAAGGTCCCATTCTCCATTTCCCCATAGTCCCTTTATGCTACCCCATTAGTTTAGAAAGGCCATAAAGAGAGCACATTTAGCCACTTGGGAATATTTTGCTTGGGAATGTGTTTCTCTTGCCTTTGGCATAGTAGGTATGTTAGGTTGTGGCTGAGGAGAGAGGGTCATGGCTGGCCCAACTCTCTGTTCCAGCTGTTCTTGGTTGCTGGAACATCTCCTAGGGGCCCCAGGCTGCCAATTGTACTAAAATTGCTGGTAGCCGTATGACTATTCAAGGAGTAATTAGCTACCAAATGTGGGTAAATATGACAGAGTCTAGCTAATACTGCTTGTGTCTGAACAGACTAATTAAAGGCTGCACACATGAGAAGGAGAGAAAAAAGCCTTCTCTTTTAAGGAAAAGAATTATTAAAAGAGAAAATTTTATCTAGTATTAAAAAAAGTCTGTTCCTTCTAGTAGGAAGGAACAAAAATTAGCAGTTTTGATAATTAAACTTGGAAAACAAAGCACAACTAGAGTTTTTAAATTAAATGCTTTCACTGTGGGACCTTCATACTCTGCTTCTGAATTCATAAAAGCCATTTTATATTCTTTGCAAAAAAGTTGTTTAGTGCAAGAATGTTTAAAAATTATTCTTGCATATGAAAAAGCAGGAGTTCTATTTCTGCTGTCAGAGACGTACCTAATTTAAAGAAACCCAGTTGGAGATACATCATCATGGGTACATAAGTTCTGTTTCTCCCACTGTACAAAATGAGATGGGGAGGGGGAATAATCTTCTGCTGATTTGACAAGACTACAGTCCTCCATGCATCAGTATAGCTGTGTCAATTGTGATTCGTACCTGTGCCCCTCCCTTCTGCTACTCCTACAATCAGTTGTGAGTAGTTCTGCTCCATCCCGTTTATCTAATGTGTGTCTTCAGCGGTACTTAGATATTTGCTAATACGATCATAATCACAGCTAAATTTTCTATGCCTCTAGCTGTGCTGCAGGGAATAGCAGATTTTTTAGCTGCAGGAGTCCCATATATAGCTGATTATACCTACTTCTTTCTCTAGTCTGAAGTAGATCACAGTTAGAAGAGAACAACCAGAATGAGGCCCTCACAAGAGCAGCAGATTCAGAAGAAAACAGCTCCCTTTACTTCCTCCTGCTCGGCTATAACAGATTATTTTAGAAAACACTTCCTTGTGTTCTAAGACACTGCAGTATCACTAATACCCTCCCAGCTGTGCTGAGGGTTCCATGGTGCTTCCCAGCCACCAGCCAGCCACCTGCCACCCTCAGCAGTCTCTGTTTCTTTCTCAGACTTAAACCTGTAAGAAGTCTCTCAGATACGGCAAACAACTTGCAGTGTCCTGCCTTGTGCTTTAGCCATAGCCACTAAATTTGGGGTGTTCTCTGTCTGTCTTTCTCCTCCTATCCTGATGGATTGGCAGTAAGCCTAAATTTAAGATGTAGTGCTCTGAAATACACAAATTATCTCACTAAATATAGCAGAATTGCATCAGTCTTAGTAGCTGTTTATGGCTGTAATCCGTGACCAAATGAAGAGTCCCAAGCTGTCCATTAATGGTAATTTTGCTAAGAAGATATGTAGAAAAGCTATACTTAGAAAGAAAGCCAGTTTCTTCCTCTTCTAACTGCAAAGGGGCAAAAGCCATGCTGTCTTGGTCAGTCCAGAGACCAGAGAACTGTGAACTGACCCACATATGCAAACACTCTACATAGTTCAAATCAGATTGAATTCCAGCCATTTTACAGCTAGGAATACAGGTGTTACCTCATTATGGCAGCTGCAACTCCTTTTTTATAGGCGGCTTCAAAGAGCAGTTGATATAGGCTAGTGTCCCTGTTAAAATAACTTCCTACACTATGTTGTGAAAGTGGATTAGAAATGACATACTGCAACTGTTCTTTATTCTCCAAAACAAAAGGAAACAAGGCTTTGTTATTGAATGCAGTCTTTAACTAGAACAGGCAGTTTATGATTGTCTTTTCAGTACAAATCTGGTGATCATCAGAGTCTGGGGCTAATACTTGCTCTTTTCTTCTTTATCCTTTCCATTAATTTACACTTGGGAATTCATGTAAGTGAGGTGTTCTGTGTTGATGTGAGAGCTCCCGTGGAAATGCGAAGACATGGTAGCTGATTCTCCTGCTCTTTGAACTGAGAATTTGGGTGACCTCACTGGCAAGTCATAAAAAGACTCTTAGGTAAAGAGCAGCAGTGATACTGATTTAGCAGGACAGCCCAACCTGAAATGGTCTTCATGTTGCTTTGATTGGTTTTAAGGCTGAGGATGAAAGCTCTGTGCATGATGTATGTGGAAAGTTATCAGAAGGCCTGTGACATGGAATTTCAAGAAGTCTCCGTGTTTACAGTCTTTATAACGGCAATACATATTTTTTGCTGCTTGTTATTAACAGCTGGAAGCATCTTAAAAATGAAAGACGATCACTGCACCCTGAAGGAGGGGAAAGAAGTAGAAATTGCTCTGTAGCCTCAGCACTCTTTTGTACAATTCAGGAAAGAAGAACCCAAAAATAAGAATGGTGAGATGTCTGTACCTTTTCAAAAAGTCTGGCAGATGGTGCCAGGGCATGCATCTCTGCTACTTGACCTAGAGGCGTTCTGGCTGAGACAGTGACAATACAGTCATATAAGCTACATTTTAGAAATACCTTTAATTGTTCATCATTATTCACATAACGTTGCATATGTGGAAGTAGGGGCTTCTGTGGGAGTACTAGCTTGCAGAAGAAACTGCAGGCTTGATAAAGTAAATTAATGTGTGACACATGCAGCTTCCATCTGGATGCATGAAAAAAGACCAGACTCTTAAAGTTTTATAAGACAAATCTGTGGTTTGGGTTGGGTTTTTTGTTTTGTTTTGTTTTTAATTGACGGTAATTTGCAGCTCACATGTAAGAAAGCTAAATAGTGTTTTTCCCCCTACATTTAGATGCAGAGCTGTGTTTCCCACACCTACAACTGGTCATCATGTCATTAAGATGTATTCTTTCTTTGTTTCTTTTTACACTAAAGATTAGTGTCATGTTTGCTACCTTGCCCAGTGAGCCTGACATTCCCTTTTCTCAAGTTCCTGATCGTTTACTTTACTTCAGTCCTTATCCAAGAGCAAAATGTTAGCCTCGTGACCAGAGCACACCTCAGAGAGATCTGTGTTTAGCTGCATTTGGCCAAGAAAGGAATTAGGCCAGATTTCCCGCCTCTGACCAAGGACTAATAGCATTTTGTAAATTGGAGTGTTATGAACATGGTGGTCTCCCCTGTTAGATCACGTTAGCAGAGGACAATGATCTATCCTTACCTCCTTCTGGAAATTTGGCATGGTGACACACAAGTAGATGGAACAGAGCACCTGCAGCGCTGCACTGAGATTTCCCTCTTGACCCACTGCAGGCAAGTACTTCCTAAAACTGTGGCTTCAAGCACCTTCTTGATCAGCTCACTTGTTGCTTAGGATTTCATTTTGAGGCATGCAGGCATCTACTATGTCAGGAGCTTAAGCAGCAAAGTGGATCTCTGGGTTCCAGTCTCACTCACATCTCGTTAATATCTAACCTAAATGCTACCTAAGACCTCTGTACAAGTTATCACTGAGTTTGTTACTGTGTTTTCTGTGCTGGCCAGATGTAAGGTAGCTTTGTACAGGGAACTGAATGGGTATGCGATGGCATGGTGTTGTTTTATGGCATAGTGCCCTGGGAAGGAAAGAGCAGAAACTTACAGCCAGAGATGGAGAAGAGGACAGGACAGCTGCTTTCCATGACTGTGCGAGCTTAGATTGCCTTAAGCTTCTTGTGAAACCACAGTTATAAGTATTTCTAGGGAGAAACATTTTTCTATTTTTAAATTAAATGACATCACCAGTCCAGTTTATCTAAGTACTGCTGCTACACAATACTGCTATATTTAGAAATTGCTGAGCTCCTTAATGCTAGAACAACTTATTACGAAAAAGATCACAGTACACTTCTCCATTCTATTAGTACTACGAATTTTATTATTTATGCTAGACCACTATATTCCTTTTTAATTACCACACACATGAATTTACATCTTCCCTATGTGATTGTGGCATCCATTTCCATCAATCTTTGTTTCAAGTGTATGTGTAAAAACTATTCCCCTTATTTTCAGAGTCACCACTAGCTCTGAACTCATCCAGAGGCCCTGAATCATGGAGAACAAAAATGCATACTGGTACACGAAATTAGGATGCATATTGGTACGTACCAATGCATATTGGTACATGAAATTAAGACCTTGCATTGTTCTCTCCACTCCTTTTGAAGGAATCTGTCCTCTCATTAGGGTTGGAATGGATGTCTAATGCAGGTGGATTTGTGGCATGCAATCTGCACATTAGCAAGCAGTTCTAGACTCACATTTCTGAGTGAAAAGTACACTGTGTAACATGTTTTCACATCTCACATCTCATTTTCAGAAGGTTAAATAAAGAATCAATTCATAAAAAGACGTACCTCATTATAAAGCAGTGAGGATCAAAGTCAGGCACGGATAGCTGGGACATAGTACAAGGAGTCTTAAAGCACTGAAGGCTAGCAAAATAGGGGTAGGGTTACCTCTGGATCAGGACTTGCTTCACTGGGCATGCTTATGAATTTAATTGGTCAGCTTTGGGTACACATTTGCTAGGGGGGAGAGAAGTCTGTTGTTACCAACTTCTGGCTTTGGAATTAGATTATACATAAATAAAAGCAGGTGTTCTCCAGGATAGAAGGTTTATAATTTTTTTCATCTGTTGTTCAGGAATTGCAAATTATTATTTTTCCTTTCAAATTCCTTCTTCCTTCATATTTGCATGGGTATTTGCTTTCAACGAGCAAAGGCTATATGTGTGGTGTCAGAAACTAAACCCTGAATTGATTAGAAATAGGTTGCAGAACACATGGAAACATACTGATAGTCTATATGCCTTTAAAAAGCTAATCTGAAATCAACACTGAAATGTCAGGAGATAAGAGACACCTATCAGCATGAGTATATGCAAGCACTTTGGATATGCAGAAAATAATTTGGCACAAGGTTTAAACATTTCAAGTGTCGGGGTTGAGCAATGTGAGTACTGTAATCTTGTTACTTCTTCAGAATGGCACACACAAATGCCCCAAAAGAAATCAAAGCCAATTTTCTAAATTTTAAGAATATGCTACTAAAATTTTTGTGTGTCAAAGAAAGTACATGATGTTAATTAAGTGAGGGGAATTCATATTGAATGTCATATGTCACCCACACTTGCAGCGTTCCAAGCTGTGCTTAGCCTGTGCTGCGACATGATATACGCAGAGGCATTGCGCAGAACAGGTGGGAATCCACAGGCCTCAACACAGACAAACCAGGGAGTCTTGGCAACATTTTTTCTGATATTTGTCATTTGGTTGTAATAGGACAGATTTGCTATTACACTTTCAGGTGTACAGTAACAGGAACAGATTGCTTACTAATTTGAATGATTTTAGTAGTGCATCCAATGCAAATAAAGCAATTTACCAAACAATCTGTGAGTAAAAAGATTCAGAGCTTTACATCAGCTTTGTCTTTTGTAGATCTAGCAACTAATTGCCTGGCAGAGCTTTAATTTAAAACAACATCATAGGTATAGATATTTACTTCCTGTTTCCTAACTAAAGTAGATTGAAAAGTTTGACATAGAATAATGAGATTATCCTGCAATTCTTTGGTTTTACAACTTTGGGCAAATATTCTATTGTAAGAATAAACAGTTTTGTATTCAGTGGTTCGTCTAGAATAATAAATTACTTAGATTTTCTGTCTGAATGAGAACCACTCCCAAACTGAGCATGTGTCTTTAAGTAGCTTGAATTGTAACATGTAATTTAAAAGCACTTTAAAAATCTAAAGAATGTGAGACAGTCCACCATTATATATCCAGTATCACATGTGTGCCTGAGGCTTGATAGACCACTAAGGTAGATGATTCACTTGATTTGCTTATGTAGGTGGTTAGATTAGTGGTACTAGTAATTCCACAGGCTCTGTCTACATTGCCCTCTGTAATATCAGGATGCTGCCCCACCCAATTCACTCTCCCAGCCTGGAGCTGGAGGTTCAAGGTGCCACCTACCCTGGAAGGATGTCTGTGACCTAATCCCTGTATGGTGGAAGATTCCTAATGCAGCAGCTTAGCAAAGGCTTCCTAAATCAGTGCTGGTATGAGAAGATTGCTGTTTGGTTGGTCTGGTGTGATTAAAAGCGGACCAACACCTAGTTCCAGAACAAGGTTAGGAAATTAAAGGAGGTCAGAACAAGCCAAGAATAGCAAGTCGTGCTCAGGGGCTTCGCGGGGAGAAGCGTTCTTGGCCAAGGTATGTTTTCCATGAGGATTTTAGCAGGGAGGTGCACACCTGTCACATGACACCGTATGTAGTGGGGAGAAAAGGGAGGGGATCTCATTGCCTAGTGAGAGGTACAGGAGAACCTGATCTGTCACAATTTTGCTTTTAGGCAATGATATATATCAAGGAGTCTCTAGAGTTGCCACCATTCCTAGTCTCTGACTCAGTCATTCAATATTCTTGTAGCCTGACTTCATTCCTGCAAGATCACTGTTCTTGTAATTGTCAGAGAGGTAGGGTGGGAAGTGGGGAGGGAGAGAGAGGAGCCTGCAGTCTGCAGTGCCAACTGCAGGGCTCCTATGCCAGATGGCATTCCCCCATCTGAGGTCAGGCCAGCATATGGCATTCAGGAGCCCTGGCACGCCAGCAACACATTGCGTGCATTTCATGTCCAGTGATGGGCACTGTGATTATTGAATTGTAAGAGGTGTCATTCCATCCTATTCCATGGCCTGTGTGATCATCACAGGCAATTAATTCATGGAGATCACCTCCTGACTTAGAATGCTGTTAAAGTGAATGCAGAACTCCAAATGTGACTGCTAAGTTAGTTTGTTTTGGGCCCTATATTAGGCTGTGTTTGCTTTTCTAAAAAAAAAAGCAGGAATTAACAGAATGTGGTAGAAAGCAGCAACATACCGGTGAGATCCAGAGTGACTTTTCTGGAGGTGTCGTTTTATCCACAGAGCTGCTGTTGTACATGGTTAAGAAGTGAATTAGGATGAGGAACAGGTTGTTAGCTGTGACGTGTTTATATTCTCTTTTCGTGTTTTGTTCCAGAAGAGAACTGTAAGCAATAGGTGGTAGTGCTGAACCTGACCCAGCCCTCTTTCCCCTCTCACATGCTTTTTTTAACTGTATCTCATTCATGCTGGCTATAATAGGTACCCAGTAAGACTGTCCCATGCAATCAAATAAAGAGTCAGAGTACATTCACTTACTACAGACTCTGCATATGACCTTCACAGTGCAAAGACAAAAGAAATTCAGGCATGCAGTGTAACCCATAGTTAGGTTTGGTGCCATTCTAAATTGTTTGGGACATAATAGGGTGATGGCAGTCATATAAGATGATAAAACCATGCGATCCACATTTAGATCCTGTAACTGGGTGTATCTGCAGAGGGGGAGTGGAGAGGCTGTGTTAGTCGCTGTCACTGCCCACAGATTTAGAACAGCAGGTATGGGGAGATTTATGCAACAGTTCATGTTTCTCCTAGGCTCATACATGTATATTTTCATTCCCCACCTTCATTTAGTTTTCCTCACAACAACCCTATTTACTTGGACTTGCTTTGAGGTAAATTTACTGTGTTTTCCTGCTACAACTGATGCCTACTGCTTCTCTTAGCTACACCACAGCAGAACACAGGGTGTGGAATTACATATGTAGTTTATGACTACTGTATACACTGAAATGGTAACTGGCCTAAAAAAGTGCATTATAGATTCTACTATAGTTAAATATAATACACTCGAAATACTCAGAAGTAATTGCAACAGCCAGCTGTAATAAAAAAGGAAATAAAATTTTTATATTCATGATCATACTCTTACTTAATGCAGGGCTTGTTTTATACTTACTATGCAGAGTGATTCAAACTTTCATATGGTTCCTATTCCAGAAAAAGGTAAGATAACTTTAGCAAATATTCTCCTAGTTTATTGTTAAAGAACATGAGCATTTTAAAGTGGCACACATTTTAAAAATTAAGCAGAATTTTAAATAACTATGGTCTGCTTCTGTTTGCAAACTGAGCTATCAAAAAACTCTAGCTTCTTTTCAGTACAATTTTTAGTGCTTTTACCCAAAAACTTTAATACCAGATAATCACATTTGGAACTGACCTGTATGTTCACCTACAAACTAATTTTCTTATCACTCTGATTTCCACAGTCTAGTTTTTCTTAAACTAATTGTGCTGAAAAATAACGATCAATTGAAGAGAAGAGGCTTAAATCCCTTCTTGTACCTTGCTTTTTAGGCTGAAGCCTTTTCTACAGATAAGTTCTATGGCCCAGAAGGTAAAGTCCGTCCCACTTGCTCTCCTAATTGTGCGTTTTGTCTACAATCAAAAAATATTCACTGGCTCTGTAAGTCCATCCAGTGGCTGCATAAGGGAATTGCATTTTTTAGAAGGTAAATTCCAGTTTCATGCAATTAAATTTATTTAGTAGAGTAGTTACTATTATTACTGGAAATAAACATGAACCAAAATGTTTAATTGGAATACTCCCAGCCTTTGGTGATGAGTAGGTCTGTATCTGTAAACTAACCTTTGAATAAGACGGAGAATTGATTTGTTATTGCAGCAACAGGACCAAGATAAAAGTTGATGGTAATTTATTAATATTTAAATTAATTATCTACTAGAATGAGAAACAGAAACCTGCCCAGTGAAAACCTTTAGCTTATTTTTATTCTGAAACTGAGACAAATAGGTAATTGTGAATACAAGCTCTTGTGAGAGTTGTCCTCTTAGATCTCAGCATGCTTACCTTTCTACTAAAGTGAACCTGTACGAAATTACATCTTCTGGTCATTAAATATGTTCTTTGTTAAATGCCATAAGATACTTCAAAAAGTAATTCAAAAACTGAATGTAATGAGGACAAAATATGAACAGTGTGTTCCAGAAGTCACATTAAGAATTTATATACAGGCTATTTCCAGAAAATCCTACTTAAGTTCAGTATTGAATCTTGATGGGTCATCAGACCCATCAGGCTAGCTGATAGTTTGAGAATCTACAATTAGATGTAGCATTTCCCCTTGGTGATGACAGCAATTTGAGCCTCAGTGCCTTGAGCCCTACTTCTAACATCACTTCCATTATTACTACCAGTGTTGGAGTTATAACTGTGGAGAATATCAATGTGATACTTTCACCAGTCAGAAATAGTCCATTTGCTAAAACCATTTTAATTCTCTGTTCTTGACAGATACAGGCATCTAAAATCTTCACCATCGTTACTTGCCTTTTTTCTTCCCATGAAAGTAAATGTGTCTTTAATTTTGCCTTCTAGAGTGAATGCATTATGATACAGTGTGCAATTACATGATAGTCTATTATTTGCCTAGGGGTGCCCAGCTTCAGTTAGTGTGTAGATTGGGAAAGCATAAAGAGAGAATGCCATTTATAGCACCAACCTAAATCTAGCTTTTTTTTAAATTTTAAGTGCTTTATTTTTCAATCTACACAAATAAATTTTACCCTAGAAAGTTTCAGAAGTGCACCTAAGATACTGTCATGGTAGGTACTTTGTACATGTCAAAATAACCACATAGTAACTACTGCATGCTGTGGTACCACAGTTACCTTTATATTCCTGTTGACGTTTTCATACATTTCAGATCTTTGTTTATTTTCAGTCTAGAATTGCTACTACAGAGGTTGCTGTGGTTGTGAACTCTTGCAGTTTCTCTCCAACAAGATATCTGGTTTTAGTAATAACATCTAAAGTTATAATATTACATTCCTTTCTTGCTGCAATGATCACTATAAAAATAAGAATGTAATGTTTTTTGGATATAATGCAGCTCAAATACCCTGTTCTGCTGCAGCGACTCTGCCGACTGCTTTCAGGTTTTTTTTTTGTTTTTTTTTTTAACTAGGGCAACAACAAATTTATACCTAGTTCCAGCTGCTGCCCTTATTTGGTAACTTAAGCACTCTCCACATCTGAAAACATAGCCCCAGATTTGGGCTCCATGGGATTTTAAATTAAAATAAGATGGCTGAAAAGACACACAATGAAACTATACTTCTAGGAACGTTATGAACTAAAAAAAAAAAACAAACAACAAAGCAGAAAACATTCAACCCATTTCTGGACCCCAGTCTAGCAGTTTTTCTCATGGTTCCTGCTTCACAGAGTTGGCTAATATCTTATGGATTCACTTTCCTCTCTAAGGGTAAAGAGCTAAGTGATGTAGAATCACTGAATCAGCTACTAACTCTCCGTTGCCTGTAAGATGTGACTCTCAGCAAATATTGAATTGGAGCATAACGTAGCTTTGCTTAGAGCTGGGTGTTTATTTTAATGCGAAGTCTTGACCAGCCCTCAAAAGGCTATGGATTATAACATTGCCTTTGTCCTATCCTTCCTTCTGAGCACAGCCAGAGGAGCACTTAGTTATTTTCTTTTATCTCTGTTTACCAATGTTAGGAGTCATATGTCAGTTATGACTGAATCGTTCAGCAGAACCAGAACTCAGCTTCTTAGTACTTTCTGATAGCTACAAGTCTGTCCAGAGGTGTCCAATGTAATGCTTTGGCTTTGTTTGTTTGATTAAATATGCAGGAAACTATTTTCCCCTAATGATTTATTATTCTTCATGAGCTAGAAGACAAGGAATAAACAGGATATATTTCTTATTTGTTCTGAGCTCCTGACTGAAGATGGGAAAAGAACTCAAAATGTGGTAGGCCTTTTTGCCAGGTTGTAGTAGAGCCTACTTTTTGACCCTGCCAGCTTCCACACTTAAGGTCTGAGCTATATTAATACTGCAGTATTCTTCTGTTAATGCAGGAGCCTGCATTTTATCATGACCTATGTGTGACTGATCAATAAACCGCTACAATGGGGAGGTTGCAAATAAAACTGTGGAATTTACACATTTAGAAAATTATTTTCAAATTAGCCATAGTTTTTTAGCTGAACAAAGCAAGATTAATCAACACCTGCATACCAAACACTTCCAATGAGTTTTCTCAATATTTACAATGTCGAGGGATTCTGCTTAGAGCTTAACAGGTTTTACAGAACACCCTTAATCCTGTAGTCAGTTGATGAGCTGTTACAGAGACCTCAGTATGGAAAAACCTGTAATGCTCCAGTTTCTCTGTCAAAAGGTCTCTAGCAGTTCCAAAAGTCGTGAGAGCCATTGCCTACCTCAACTCTGCTTTTTCACAACAAATGCAAAGAGAAATAGTTTTCTGGTGTGGCAGGTAGCCTATTTTTCTAGAGTGAACCCAACTGAAGGATTGGTGTTGCCATTTTTTGGGAAGTTTTTCATTAATCATGTTCTTGCTGAATGGAAAGACTTTACCATTCAATGTGTATTTACTTCAAAGTGGAAAGATGCAAAAGGAAAGAAGAAACAAAATTAGAAGCTTTTCAGACAAAATGATGGTCACAGAATTGAATTTACAGGTCAACACAAACATTACGTGTATATGTTAGTCTGTCATAATTAGGAATGTCCATTTGCTCTTGCTTCATGAATAAAAATAAATGTGAAAATATGCCATCTATATTTCTTAGGCCAGATTATTTTTTCATATTTTTCTAAACCAAGCACTCCTAATCTTTTAAATCTTCGCCTGTGCACAATAGAGCACAATTTAGTAAGGATTGTCATATGTAATTGCAAAACCCAGTTAATTTAGTGCCATTATGTGGTTTAATAGTATCTTTCAAAAATTTGTTATAAAATTGTCAAGTCAGGCTATATGATGTTATGTTCTGTATTTCTTACACTTACATCCAGAGATCTGTTTCAATTATATTTTCAGAGGTTAATCCAGTTAGTGTTTGGTTATGAGGTTACAAGCTGCTTTTGAAAAATTTGTTTCATGAATATTTAGAGTCCATCTGTTGATGAATGAAGCACAGACTGAAGAGACAGCATATCACAGATGAGTCATAAACTGGTTCTTAATTATTTCAGTTTGGAGGCGGTACCAAGTGGTGTGCTTGCTCTGTTGGCCTGCCTACAGTCCTGCAGCTGGTGGTGTAGGCTCCTGGTCTCCCCTTAGATTAATCTCTTGACAAAGCTGGAGGACTTTCTGGTACCCAGTCCTAAGAGATGTCCACTCTCCCATAAACCTGCATCTAGAAAAGGACAACTGACAAATATTTAGTGAAAGATTAAACAACAAATGACTATCATGTTCCGTTGATTTTTCTGGCAGTTTTTTACTGTAGTAAAAAAATCAATATACAAAAGGGTGCCAGTCCCATCACCCTTCTCATTTTAGAAGTGTATATTTAAGGATCACAAACTTTTTTACGTTTATGTTACTGGTTATTTTTCCATCCCTGCTCTGAGGAAGGTACTACAATATGCTCGTTTTACATTGAAGGAAGCATGGCAGAGAGAGCAATTACTTGCTCCAGGGCACACATCCAGAGCGGTGCAGACTCAGTCATTCCAGCTCCCACTTATGTTGAATGCTACTTCATTCTTCACAGCATAGAAACCACAACTTACAAATAAGAAAAAAATTAGCCCCAGTAGCTCCTTTGTTGAGAGAGAATTTACAGAACCTGAATTTTTGAATCTTGACACCCAGATGCCATCTACACCTTACTGTAATGCTTTAGTCTTCTTTTTCTGTGAGTAACTTTGTGCCTTTCAAATAGACACCTAGATAAAACAAGGAGATCCAAAGCAGCGAAGCTGGCTTTGAAGAAGGAGGGCAGATTGCAATTAAAAGGGAGTGGGATTATTTTAACTAGGAAGTGTTTTAATATAGTGAACAAACTAGAAAAATTTTGCTCCTAACAAAGCACAAAATAGTCTAGTAGCATTTGATTTATTCCTACTGGAAGCACTAGCTTACCTTCGAAGAGATATTGACAGAAACTGTTCTGTCAAGCCCATTTAAGAACCAGCTTTTATTCAACATGAATAATGCTTTACTATTTTATGGACAAGATTAGAAAATTATTCTACTTGTATGAAAGTAAGGGAAGATTTTTACCACTGAGATATAATGCCGATGGAGCATGCTCATACAAACATGCATGCCAGAAATATCCCTGGCTAATCAGCTCACTCCTTTTAGCCAAAAACCCCAAAAACCCCATATATGGATTTCACTGTAGTCACCCAGTGCTGTGTCTTGCCTCATGTTCTGTGTGTTACCAAAAATCTGCTAGGACCAATGCATTGACTTTTAATAGTCTCATTACTTAAAGTTGTACTTGATGCTAATCACTTTCAAAAAAGTCAGACTACTCAGAAAGATGAAAAAGGAGTAGAAAGGACATCCATGGAGTCACTGGGAGGAGAATCGGGCTACTGTAACCATAACATTTCTTAACATTCCTTACGATCACCTGAGCAGGTAGCAGCTGTGCAGCATCTCTCATTAAATGATGCCTTCACATGGATTTGAGGAAAGGTGGAGTACATGGCCCAAAAAAGTTCTATCTTGGGGCTCAGCAGAAATCTATTAACAAAGAAATGTATTCAGAATGAAAACCAGCACTGTTTGTACAAAAAACAAATGTTCTTCTCATCTCTCAAGGGACTCTTAAGTTACTTTTATCTTGTCAGCTTCACTTTCCAATAGTTTTGGTTTTATGGATAGTATTTAGCAGGCAGCTCCTGTGGTTTTTGCCACATGATAAACATTTTTGTCCAGGACATTTTCAAACCTGATTGAAGTGTGGGTCCTAACATCAGACAGCTGACTGTCAGCATGTAAGGGATCTGTATTGGCTGTCACGCATACATTTGGTAGGTCACCCATGTATAGGGTAAATAGAAGGAAACTGTAAACTACAGGGTTATAAATACATGAAGAGTCACTCGAGAAAAGCTTGAGTGGTTTCTGATGTCAGCAGAACCTGAGGTGAATTTAGTGTCCTGTTTGGTTTTGCTGTTTTTGTATTCTCTGTGAAGAAGGGCTCCTTTATAAATAGCAAGAGAAAGCCAATGGTGTTTAGCAGAGAAATCAAACTTAGACACGCAGATGGTAACTGTAAACCTTTACAAGATGTCTTACTCTATCATTGCCACAGACAAATGCATACAATTGTGTTTCATGGATGTAGCTCAAACAGGAATTCTGAGCTTATTCAATGTAATTCATTTCCTGGCTGTAATGCTGTTGTAATTGGATATTACATAGAACTGTCTTGGGCCTTAAAATGCTGTTGGTGTATAAATTGAAGTATAAAACCAGAAAACATTTTAGTACTGTACAGATTTAAGCAGGCAAGTTAGGAAGAGATTTAATCAGGCAAGTTAAGAAGATGATGAATATAAATTATCCACTAAAGAATAACAGGATGATCTATTTTCATGGCAATACAACAGAAATTTTTTAAGACTAAGAATTTAAGATTTTCATATGTTATGGTTTAACCCCAGAGAGCAGCTGAGCACCAGACAGCCGCTTGCTCACTCCCCGCTGGTAGGATGGGGGAAAGAATCAGAAGGGTAAAGTGGAAAAACTCGTGGGTTGAGATAAAGACAGTTTAATAGGTAAAACAAAAGCCGCGCACACAAGCAAAGCAAAACAAGAGATTCATTCACTGCTTCCCATCGGTGGGCAGGTGTTCAGCCATCTCCAGAAAAGCAGGGCTCCATCACACATAATGGTTACACAGAATCACAGAATCACAGAATAGCAGGGGTTGGAAGGGACCTCTGTGGGTCATCTAGTCCAACCCTCCTGCCGAAGCAGGGTCACCTACAGTAGGCTGCACAGGACCTTGTCCAGGCAGGTC
>Ga0065711_1030447_pt1 | contig 32474 bp, 19 predicted proteins | sample Hoacrofraction12_FD_59098 | JGI IMG/M metagenome (GOLD analysis project Ga0065711, IMG submission 59098) | Hoatzin crop microbial communities from Cojedes, Venezuela - Epithelial fraction 12 v2 (version 2) | ecosystem: Host-associated > Birds > Digestive system > Esophagus > Crop | place...
CCCGGATACAATCAAACTAAATTATGCTATCATCATTCAGTAAAAAATTTGAAAATTTTATTCTGCCACAGTCCTCTTTACAGTTCTGTCTTCACTAAGAACATGACTTCAGCAGTAACAATTTCACACATTTGGAACAAAGAAGGTATTGATAGTGACCATATATTTTATGATAATATTTTATTATAGAAGAACATTTTATTTGAAAATTGCCAGAAAAGCTAAAGCTATGTTAAGCATCAGATAAATTCCAGAGCTGCTGTATAACACAATGCAGATAATCCATGTGCCTTCAGCTACCTAGTTGACAGATATGCACATATAGCAATTAAACTACTGATAAAAAATGCTGTGTATCTGCATCATCACTGAGAGATCTAATACTTCCCTGGTGAAACAGACGTAAGATAAGTGCAAAACAATTAACATGCCATATAAATTTTTAATTTTGCTTCACGGTTGGTTGATGATCTGTGGCATCACAGTATTATCAGTGGCATTTGAAACTGAAGGAATCTATTATCATAGCATATGGTAGGCACATAGAAAGCAAACTGAACCAAATTGAAAACCAGTGTTGCTCAGGCAAGATGGTTACTTTCAAGCACATCATAAGAACTTTGGTTAGAAAGAATGTAATTAAAAGGGCATGACAGTTCCCAAACTAGAAAGTATTCTGAAATCTGTTTTCCAAAATACTACAATACCAATAGAAACAGATATCATGTCTTCTTCATAATTGATTAAAGTAGTAAAAATTAATTATGTTTATTTCTACCCACCCCCAAAAAGTAGCAAGTTTATATATTGCGTATATGGTGGCTACCACCAAAGAACAATTTAACGTTTAAAAAAAAAAAGCAACTGACAGCCAGTATGAACCACATTCACACAAAACATATGCAATTTATACCTAATAACTTCTGACAGCAAATGATTGTGGAAAACCACATCACACCTTGTCCTTGCATGACCTGTAGTAAAATTCTTCCAATCACAGAACACAGAAGAATAAAATTAAAATCTTTGTAATAATCCATTCTCAAAAAAAAAAAAATCAGATCTTCTATTTTAATTTATATCTCAGTCTCAGATGTGACAGAAGGAAAAAAAATGTTCTTCTAGAAAAATTTAAGCCTTACTCTTCAGTTTATGTAATAAAATCAATTTTCTTAACAAAAGTAATATTGGGGGATTCATAAAAATTATATTGTAAATGCTAGTAAGACTGAGGCTGTATCAACAGAACTTACCCATTTCCAAATTCTAGAAAACATTGATTAACTACAAAAACTAACAATGTGAAATCAAGGCCCTGCGCAGGTCAATTGGTCTTGCCATTAATTTGTCTGTGTCCAAAACATCACCCATAATTTTTCTTATGAACACCTTACCTCAGGAATACACGCTCCAGTGAAGCCAAATAAACCATTAGCATTATCACTTTTCTGTATTCTTAATCTTGCTGTGGTATTTTCTTGTGAAATTCGAGCTCCGCCACGCACAGAAATTAGCTTTAGGATGAATAACTCCTCTCCTTCTTCCTCTTTGTCATCTTTTGCAGACACAATGAATGATTTATTGGTCTCTCCTTGCCGATACTCCAAGTACCCAGAGACAGGGTGGACATCGCTCTTCGCAGGTGTTGCATGGAGTTCATAGATCTCTGCCCGTGTCAATTTACGCTCGTAAAGCCTTACATCCTGCATTAGGCCTGTGTACCTACTGCTGCCGTTGATTCCTGCTCCAATTCTCACTATGCCTGGACCTGAGAAGGAAATTGTCATTTTTCTCATGTTATTGTATTTCTTCAAAGTAATAAATCTGCAGCTGAATAGCTGTAACTGTTCAAAATCAATGGTAAACTGTTTATTATCCCTAGATTAGGAATCATACTAATCTTGAAATGCAAAATCAGGAGGTTCCCCAGGCCTCATCTCAGTGTTACAGGTAGATCATCACAGGTCAAACAATTCCATCCTAAACTGTTCAGGTTTTTCATCCTACTAGTTCTACCAGCACATTGTCACCATCTCTTATTTTAATGAGGCTTGGAAATTTCTCTCTGTCCACTACAGATTTGCACAGCACAACTGCAACCACTCTCAGATTTCCTTTTTCCTGGCAGACCCCATCTCGTCTCTCTCTGCTAGGACAGCGGACCCATTCTGATGATACTCATCATCACTGTATCAGCCCTTCTTTTCCCCTAATGCCATGGGAATGCGGACTTTAGAAATGTACAGCAAATTCCAAACACTTTTTATAACAGCATTAATATTTCTCTGTCTCCAAACAATTATCCTACTTCGCAAATCACAGGATCACAGTGCCTTTTTCACAAATATATGAAGCTGGTAGCTCATACGCATTCCTATCGTGCTAAAACACTCTCTTCTTTCCAGCTGTCTCCTGGTTTTGGAACAAACTGTGCCCTTGGCATACACATGACACTGACTGTCAGTTCTAGAGACAAGAAACCACAGCAACTGGTAATGATCCCAGGGCACAAAGTGGAGGGATGTTGAGAAAAACTGGGGTACTATGCTCATCACTGTGTAGTATCCAACAATAAATGGAGACAGATTGAAGCCTTACCTTACGCTTGTAGTATCTCCAGACAGAACATATGCCATCTCCGCTAATGTAGAAAATTTACAACAACTCAGACATACCCTTCTAGCAACAACAGCATTACTGCATTTCACACATCTTTGTTTTAGAAGCTGAGGGGGAAAACATCCTTTCTGAGCTACAGCACTGCAATTCTAAAGGAAATTGTTAATCGCAGAGGCACTACTTTGTTACAGAGGGCAAATTTATTTCTCAGACTTCAACCACTGGAAATTTGCAGGCAGAAATAAAACATTACACTATACAATTAATGAAGTCTCCTATCTATTCTCACTCTATGTTTGTCTACATATATGCATATAGATGTAAATGCATTTAACATCAATGTATCTTTTTAAATTCTCCTTCTTTGATTACAGAAAAGGAAACTGTATTCAAGAATTTGATAATCATTCACTGCCTATCCCCACCAAAGAAAACCTGTGAAACTGAAGGCAGACGGAAGAAAGGAAAAAGGATGGACTTCATAGCCAAGAAAAAAAATGCATGTGGGAAATGGCAGAAGAAAGAGTAAATAAAAATGTATTCCAACCACATAATATCTGATTTCATACAGGAATTGTTCTGATACTTCTCTGGTCATGCTGTGCTAGTTCAGATTGAACGTCCACAACGGTTACCTATAACTAAAATCACATCTGTGACTATCCAGTTAGATAAACTGAAGCACACACGCTAATGTTCCTTGGAACACTACTGAACTTCTAGGTATAATTTTAATATACCCTGCAAATACATACTTAAGTAAATCTACACCCTGAAAAAATCTATTGCTTACAAGATATTGGCTTTGTTGTAATATAATAAACAGCTAGAAACAGAATAATTACTGTGTTATGTTTCAGAACTTGAGAGCAAAAAAGTCCTTTCTCAGCTACAGTGCTGTAAATCTTATGGAAATTATTAACTGCAAACATATATAACTGTATGTATACAAGATAAGCATACATTTATAAATATAGTTATAAATTATTAATTTATTTTCAAATTATTGCAATCCAAGCTCTATTACTGTTCTGAATTTTTTGGAACTTCCCAGCTCTGATTTCCATATGCTTTTTGAGAATCCTCAGAGTTTTTAATCCATTCTTTTTAATTAATTAGAAGTAATAATTCCAGTATCTTGTATACACCTGTCAAGGAACTAGACTCTTCTATACATTGCAGAATGCAGAACTTCACATATAGAAAAAAATAATGCAGGCTATTGGCTCACCATCAGCAATTGCTTCTCCTTTCAGGCTCTTCATTCCTCCCAGAACTGGATTTCCATCCAAGTAAAACTCAATTATACTTTCATCCAGAGTAATCAGAAGGTGAAGCCAAGTATTTTCATCCAGATATCTCAAGACTGCTGCTTTAGCCATGTATGCCATATTGGATCCTAATGCTGTATAATGAAGCACTACAGTAACATGAGAATCATTTATTTGGATTTTCACGCCGTAATATAAGGTCCCATTACTGTCATCCTTTTCCACTATATAACCATCAGTACTGACGTTAGGAATTAACCATGCTGAAAATGTGAAATTGGTTACTGCAGTATTTCCTTTGTATGAGTATTCCGGACCAATAATCCCAAACGCATCCTCTTTTCCACTGAAATACAAAGCGTCTGTTCCACTGTGACGACGCCTCATGTGAGGCTGCGATTGTACTGAACTTGGAAATGATCCCAGCAACAAGAAGTCTACCATCGATGGTAGTCCATCCTGGAATGTACTAGACAGTATTTCCCAACCTAAACGAACAACACCAAAGGTGCCTTGCTGTCTCCAGATCATGAAGTCTGTAATATAGGAAAGATCATCTTCAGAAAGAACATCTTCCACTATCTCTCTGTCCTGGCTCTCCGGATCTATAACAAAGACTCCAAAAGGGTCATCATTGAATGGGATCATCACGGTTATGCCAAGGCTTGTTTCAGATAGCTGACCACCAGGACCAGGAGACCCACCTATACAAAGGAAGTCAGAGCAAAAGTTAATGGCTGGTTTCAGACAACACAGTCTGAAAAAGGTTAGTAAGTACTTTAAGGTTTTTTAATAAAATATGTTTCTAAAAAGGCTTACATCTTCTTTAAAGAGCATCTGAATGCTTAGAAAATGCGCTGTTTTAATAGTAACATAATTTAACTGTATTATTTTTAAAACACTATAGCAACAATTTTCATAGAAAACAAAGCAGTATGCTATTTTTCAACTGCAAAACACACATTTGTCTTTCAGCTAAAACAAGATTAGCTCCAACTTTTCTGAATTAGTCAATGAGGTAGGTTACCTTTGATTCATTTGACAAACATGGGGCCAGATTCAATTCTCATATTACTCCAAGATTTACACAAATGGAAAAATTTGGCCCATTGCCTCTGAAACAGAAGCAGATACCTTGCAAATTCACTAACGAGTTATGTATTAAAATTGCTGCCAAGTCCTGCCATTAGTCATCTATCCTATCCACTAGTGATAGGACAAGGGGTAATGGTTTTAAAGTGAAAAAAGAGTAGATTTAGACTAGATATTAGGAAGACATTTTTTACAGTTAGGGTGGTGAAACCTTGGCACTGGTTGCCCAGAGAGGTGGTAGATGTCCCATCCCTGGAACCTTTCCAGGCCAGGTTGGACAGGGCTCTGAGCAACCCGATCCAGTTGCAGATGTCCCTACCCATGGCAGGGGGGTTGGGCTAGATGGCCTCTGAAGGTCCCTTCCAACCCAAACCATTCTATGATTCTATGACACTACCTATTTCTGCACAGTAAGAATTCATCATATGAAGATCACTGCATGAATGCAGAGCCTCCAAAGTGCGCAGTGATCTACTATTACAGTTAGGAAATCTTCTGTACACACATATGGAGTTCACTTACAGGAAAGGTCAACACATATTTTCAGTTGGATCTGGGCAAAGAATACCATAAATAGTACTGAGGTGGAATGAGTTCAGGAGATTTGGAGCTCTGCTCAGTAGCAGACCTGTAGCAGTTGGAATTTAAGTCATATGAAGTGGTAACTATAAGTATTTTACCTCCTCTAGAAAAAAGCAAACAAACCAATCAACATCAATAACGGCAGACACGCAAAGCCTTTAATAGCTTTATTTTGTCTTCAACTACCCGAAGATCTACATCTCTGAAATCACCAAGAGGCATTCTTTCTAAAGGTCAGATCACCAAAATATGTATAACTATAATTCAGGCACTGAATAACTGTATTCATACAACTAAACTAAGATTAGATGAAAAATAAAACCTAAAATCTGACTAGAAAAGTATAGGATATCAAGACATGATTCAAGGCAAAGCTCTTTCCAGGGTTGGTTTCTTTTTGACTGATTAAATGTAACTCTTTTCTAACAGATATGAAGGGAATGGTGGTATGGAAGACAATACCTGAAGCGTTCACCAACTTTAAAATGTAAAATTCATTGAATTCAGGGATTCTATCTGAAATAGCACGGAGTGTTATTGGCTTTGATCCTTCACCATCCATGAAGTACACAGTCCCGTAAGTTTCATAGAATTCTTCTCCTGGCCTCAGCGCAGAGTCATTATCGAACAGCTGCCAGGTCAGTGAGACATTGCCAAAGTGTCCTCTGTGTCTCAAAACCCTGTTCAGTGATACAGAAAGGGTGAACGTCCTGGCAGGTATCCATCAGCATTCATTATCAAGGGAAAACATGATTACACTAATCATCCTTACTGTGAAAAATAATATACAACGCTCTACATGACCATGGACAATACATAGAACCATGAAAAATAATGCAATGTACTTCGAAGGCCTGTAATTTCACAGTATAATTCTACTTCCAGGTATACCACAGGTACCTCAGAAAAAAGTAACCCTTGTAGGTCCACACAAAGTAGTACTGTTAAGCTATACATCACTTGCCATGCATTTCTATTATTTAAATAATAGTGAATGTATAACAGTGTATGCTATATTAATGTATATTGAATGTATAATAGTTCAGCAAGTTAACATTAAAAATTGATATGCCTGGCCACCCTTGGACAAGCAAGAGAATCATCTACATTTAACTGCGAACATTTTTCCCTTTAACCATCAAGTCCCCTTAAACTCTTTCTTACTTCTGTATAAATTTTGGGTTATGTTCTACATCCTTCAGAAATCTACAGTTATTCCAGATTAAGAATGTAGTAAATAAAACCAAGATTTCATTTTTGTATAGCTATCTGATAACATAATTTCACCAATTTCCAAAAGGCATTAAAACAAAAACTGAAGTGTGTAGTGCTTTTCTTAACAAAGTGTGACTTACATACAAGTGCAGTTCATTTTTCATTTTCATTTCAGCATATCAGGCTGAAAAATTAGTTCAGCAAAACTAGTCTAGGCACAGCAACACAATGATGTTGTTTCTGCTTCCAAAGGTTTTTCATTTTTTGCCATTAACTAGGGTGCTCTACCTCAGCTGTGTAGCACTGTTGCAGTAACTCCAATTAGTCCCTTTAAAGCTCAGGGCTGACATAGCTGTTCTTTAACTGTTAGGTTATATGCTACTCTGACACGTCTGTTATGTACTACAGAACAGCCAGAACAGTGAGGTTATGGAATAGACAGCTCCCTAGTAAATATATTTCATCCATGAGGACTGAGAAAGGTCCTCAAATCTTGGTGATCTTGGTATTGTGCACTTCCGTAAAGCACCTGTATATAAACATGTTTAGTTCAAATCACCGTTCTTCATATCATCAAATCAAAAAAATTTATCCTGCAAATAAGATTATGAAGGACAAAAAAAAACCAAAGAGCAACACAACAAAACCAAAGACACAATATATTTGATATCCTATTTTCTCAAGGAATTTAATTTTTCAGATGTGTAACATAAGCCTGAAGACCTAATTCACAGTCATAGGCATCTGCCTCAAGGCCTTAAAACAAAACAAAAAAATAAAACAAAACGATACAAAAGATAATTAAACAAATGTGAAAAGAGCCTCTTCCCTAACTTTTCAAGCTATATCACATTTATTGTGGCCTGTCTTCTCTTTATATTCTGTCTGGAGGTTTCTTAACGAAAAATCAGTTGTTCTGTCAAATTGTAATCCCGTGCTGACTTTACAGAATGTACCAAGGTAAAAAGCCAAGTAAATTAATTTCTTAACCCTTTCCTTTCTTGAATACATCACAGTGTCTGGAGGGAACATGCTTTCAGAGGTCAGACTAGGGAAGAGTATTTTCAGTCTAGAAGACGGCCATATCTGGCCTTCCAGTATAGACATCCATTGGTTATTAACAGATAGAATAAATTCAAACTAACACAAAGAATACAGGAACATAGGTTGGTTGTAGGAGCAGGCATCAAAGTAGGTTGAAAAAAAAAAAAGAACTATATAGTTGTATTTAGCTGCATTTTGAAGAGATTTGTTTAATTCTCCATTAGTCCAGGTTATATTCTGCTCAGCCATCTAGATTCTTCAGTATCTAAAGTCTACTGAGAAAACAACAAAACAATAGTGTTGTAGTCTTACTTCTTTACATTAATTTCTGTACACTTTTGAATATGTACGGTATACTTGATAGCGTCTGATGTCTTCAATATGTTTACAAATCATTTAATCAAAAATTTGGTAAAGCTATTTTTCTTTAATACTTGTTTATGAATGCAAACATGTATGGGATTAGATCAAAGTACTACCCATAAAGTACCAAAAAAGATTATTCCAAAAAAGCAAAAAAGTATTATTTAGAAGTTGCTTACGAAAAATTGTTACTTTTGCCTTCTTCCACTGGCTTCTCCACAGGTTCCAAGGAGAAAATTCCATTAGGATCATCATTTGCTTCAATAATAACTGTAGCCACTCCACCCTTAAAGATAACAGTATCCCCTAAAAAAAGGGGGATTAATTTTATCAAAACTGGAGTCAGAAATGGAGGTCACTATAAAATGAAGGTATTGCCTTCTCACACCAACTGCTTTTATGTAAACAAAGACATGAACAGTGATAAAACAACTGGTAAAAAGCAATATTCGAGATCTTCAGTAATAGGCAAAACAGAGTAAAACATAAGATTTGCAGGAAAAAGACATATGTGACATGACCAGAGAGGATGTGATTCTGAGCAGAAAGGATTTTATGAGAGGTAATATTTTATGTTTGATCAATTGGCCAAGTCAAAAGAAAAAGACATGTACTTAGAGAACCCAGCTCTTCCTTAGATCTAGAATAGAAATATTGCACTTCATCTAAACACAAGCTAAGAACAAGGTCTAAGAGTTTATTCATACCCATATCCCAGCCTATCTGAAAGGAAAAAAAATATAAGATATCTATGAAATACAGTGAAAGATAGTATGGTTTCTCTGTGTATATTAGCACTGTTGAGACCGTCTAGCACCCTTCCTGTGTCCACAGACCTGCATTATGTTTCCACCCCATCCCATTATCTACCCTATGTAAGCGTTAGACTAGCCTTTGTTCCAAAGCAAACGATGTGATTACTGCTCTAACTTTAAATACCCGTTTCTGTATTTTGTCTGAGGTACAAGAGTCCAACATAAGTTTCAAAAGGGATGTAACAATCCCAATATATGCAACAGATCATAAAAAGAAAAGAAATTTCTCTGTTTTCAGGAACATCTGTAGAAGTGTTCTGTATCCTTAGCGATTCTAGAGAGGCTGCATGATGATATGATCCTCCTTCTAGAGGCAAAGCGAGCATGCATCTACCCATCCTTGTAGACCCACTGTGCCAGGAGGAAAGCCATCATATGCTCCCGAAAGGGTGGTAAGAGAAAATGCCAGTAGATTCTGAAGAAAGTTAGTAAAGTAGAAAGAGATCATTGAATAATGAAGAAGAATGGCTTTGCTCAATCATTTCCATAAGGTTGATGTTCTGTAAGAGACCTGGGTACCAGAGTGAATGCCAGCTGACCTCAGCAAACACATAAGCCACCTTGTATCAAAGAACTGCTAAAAATTCCCCAACAATTATCTGGCTGAGTGCTACCAATGTCTAGGGCAGACTCAGTTTGAGAGCAGTGAAGCCTTGTGAGCCGTTCATAGACCTCCCACCGCCTGTCCACTGTCCTGTGACCTGAAGCACTCCCAGACTCACTGGCTGTCAATCAGATCATTACAGATTGTAATGAGGGCTAAAGCACTTTGCATGCATGTCTAAATGAAGAAATCTGATTTTATATTTCCTCGTCTTGAACTGAATCCCTGGTAGGCATTTTACTTTGTGAACCTCCCACGCAATCTAACGTGAAGGTATAGTCTGACAGTTAAGTGTGATAGTTCTCCTTTGCTTTATTAAATTACAGCCCCTCAAGTCGGAGTCCTTGTTTTGATTTGATTATTTGATTATTCATTTCAGTTTTGGTTTGTATTGAAATGACCACGCAGTGTGATCACAGCCTGTTATTACCTCTCAGCTACAGAATAGGACAGTAAATCATTAAAATTTGCTAACACAATTGTAAATGACTCCCATATTACATCTTACTTTTTGGCAGGGCTAGGGGTGGGCAGGGTCTTTATTAAGCAGGTAGAACACAGGAAAACGTACCTAATTCTTACATTTCACTTACATTTTCTTATCAATATTACACAGCAGAGACAGGTTATTCCACAAGACGTCTATTTAAAAACAGGAATGTGATGAATAATTTTGTACCATTTCCTGCTAAATTATTTTTGTTTTTTTAAAGACAATGTTACTTCTAAGATAATAAACCCATTCTTTACTGGTGGTACACTGGGTAATTTCTCACACACATTCTTCTGTAGATTAAGCCTTGTAAAAGTATAATGTCAGACTGAAAAAAAATGTATGCATACATTGCACGACTACACAAATAAAACAGAGACCAATTTACATGGTTTTGCTCTAAAACAAGGCAGTTCTGTTTGTTTTTACAAAAAACAGGCAGTTGTGTAGTATACACTGGAGCGTGACAAAAAACCTAAAAGAATCCTTCTTTCCCTAAGACTGTTGCACTACTAACATTCTTTAGCCTTGTGTTTCTGTAGTCAAGTCAAAACCCCATCTAATTTGGAGCATTTACATTTGAAAAGAGACTTTGACTGCAGTTATTTTTGCAGGAAAGGTTTCAGCTATATAATTTGATTTTTTTTTCCAGTTAAGCAATTAAAGACGAAAATCCAAACATACTGTATATGGTAATTGTATAGAGATGTTGAAGTAAACCTTATTCGTGTAATATTTGACATTTATATATCGCTTTATGATAAGAACAATCTGGTAAAGAAGTGCAACAAAACAAAAGGATATTTACTAAACATATATCAAATCATTACTTTTACCTGTAGAATTCAAAAGGAAGATATAAAATGTTTCATCAGTTTCAGGGGTATCATCATCATTAATATATACAGATAAGTTCTGCTCTCTTTCTCCAACATCAAATAAAATAACGCTGCTCTTTCCACTGGGAACAAAGTCTTCCTCTTCAGCTGTTGCATCTCCATTAACTGTCATATACTGGACAGCAACAGCAACATCAGCAGATCCATTCCTTAGGACTGTAAAGTTTGCAGCACCTCCTTCTTTAACGCTCACTGTCAGGGGTTCTGAAAATACACAAGCAACAAATCCACCTGAGTTGTCAAACCTGAGCTCCTTGTGTGTGGCCTGTTGTCTTAATCCTCCCCAAGAGGATCCTTCTCCTCAGTGAAACAGAAGGCATATGTGGTAAAGGCATGGAACTATGTGCAGGTACAAGAGAATATTGTTGTACACTTAACCAATCTCACCATCAACAAAGAGAGTAATGAAATAAGTCAAGGTTCTGGAGGAAACAAATACAAATTGAACACAACACAAAAATGAATGTTTTATACTAGATCCACTAGGATTAGGATTTCTTAATGATATGGTCTGTCAATAAAATCTGTTCAAGGTAGTATATGTATTCTACATTTAAAAACAATAGTATCTAACCTGCAAAATAAATAGGATCATCATTCCTTGTAATTTGTAAAATTGCACTGGTTATATTGCCCAGCCTGGCTCCACCAGTAGCATTGAATAAGCTGATGATGAATACTTCCATCTCTTCAGGCACCTGAAAAAGAAAGTATTATGATATTAATTTCTTGTATACAAAACAATGAAGAAATTAAAATGAACAGCTGAAGGGGTTAACAAACCAGAGATTTCTGAGTGTTATTTTATTTATTGACCCTTACGTGTGTCAAGAAACATGACAAATGACAGTTTGTACAGTTACACAGAAACCATTATGTCTAAAATCCTCGTAAATAACTCCTCTCATCTTTACTGTTGTACAGATGACTCAGAAGTTACCTTGCAATTTCCTGCTTCTGATACACGTGATTTATTTTTACAGTTTTATTTATTTATTATTAATTATTCTGATTCTTTCTTACATTACTTCAAATATATCGGCCTTAAAAATAAAAATTAGGACTCCTACTACCAAAACAGAGTTTTTATTCAAAAGAACTTTTCTATAATTCAACCACCTTCAACTACTCTCAGCCTCTAACATTTTTAAGTATGCACAGTTTCTCAAATTCTTTTATGATTTGCTGAAGTAGTCTCAGTTTTAGAGAAAAAAACATTCTCCTAAAAAACAGATATTTCTTCTTTCTCCTTAAATTATAATGTTTTAGTACTTATTCTTTGTCCCACATACTCACACAAAAGCACTGTAAAAATGCTTACCTCATCTGGCAGTGAGTAAATAGTGATATTTTTTGAAAACTCCAGATTATCGAAAAAAATAGTTCCTTGTTCTGGATAGATGTCATTGGTGCATGCTGGATCAACAACCCAAGACACACTAACATTGCCATAGTTTCCTTGGCTTCTTGCAACTCTGTAGGCAGCTAAAAAATGCAAACACTACAGTCAGTGTGCATATTCATAAAAACACAAATAAAAAAGAAGGTCAGCAAAACTGAAACAAAGAAAAAGGAAAGGATGCAACAAGCAAATCCACTTCTTGCAAAAGCAATACTATGAGAGCACTACACAAAACAACAAAGACCATTAAAGCAGCTCAAGATTGTTCAAATTTGTTACTTTTTGCCTGTACATGTACTTGATAATTGGATACATAAATTGAAGCCACTCATCTGAACACTCAGCTCTACTCTCCTCTCACATAGCACCCTACTCTTCTTGCTCCACAAACGTAGCTACTATCTCCAGGCTGCACTTTGCACATACACCAACACTCCATCCCTCCTGTCTGGCATATTCTGTAGCCATTTTTTTTAACTGGATTGATCCCTCTGGCTTTCCACGTCCTTCCTTTTCCACTTCAGCCTCTACTGCTCATCTCGCTGGCACTGCACCACTCTGGAAACTCCTGAGTGGAGACTGCAGTCAGACATTGTCCTAGAAAGGTGAAATGGGGAAAGGAAGCCTTGCGGGGGCAGAGAACAGATAAAGCAGTAATCCTTGTAAAAAAAAAAAAAAAATTACCAGCGTAGATGATTTCTCCTTTACTTTCCTTTATTGTTACTGATAGTTCATCAGGTAGAAACTGAATGACACCATGTGGGTCATCATTCTTCAAAATGGTTATATTGACCGTTGTGGCATTTCCCAGCTTGCCTGGTATTTCACTGTAGCCACTGAGTACCACAGAATACATCTCGTCCAGCTAGAAGAGGGAAGCTCAGTCAGAATAAACATACATATTCAGTATTCACATCCAAAAAAAATGGGCAAACATCCACAGTGTCTAGCCAGGCAGAAAGAGATACAAATTTAAACAAAAGGAAATAACACATACTTTCTACATGCACAATGTGTTTGCACATTGCCACCAGAACAAGCAAATAATTAGAAATTTCCATCTCTGATAGGACAGTTTTCTCCAAAAATCTAGCATTATTACAGGCAAGGCCTTATTTTGTGTACTTAACTTAGAATCACATCAAGTCACTAGTACAAATGTATTTGTAATGTTCCCTGAAATGTAAGCTTTCTTTTCTGTAAGATTTACTAACTTTTCCGGCTTTGTAACAGGGAAAGCAAAGATTTTAAAACCATTGACAGCACACTAATTTAGAAAGAACGTATCATCTTGCCTTATTAATCTAATGGGGCTTTGTACTCCACACATTTCTTCAAAAAAACGCACAGATAATGCTTCAAGGAACATTAAAACAAGTATTGCATCTATGTATCTATAAGGCCAGCATTAGTCTAGACTGGGGATCACTGAGTGAAGCTATCAGATGATTACTGGAAAAAAAGAATATAAAAAGAGTTCAACTCAACAATGGCACCCTATGCTACGGAATGTCATGGGTGCTAAAAACTTCCATGGATTCAACTTATAAGCTTAATCATTTTGATTCACAGAAGAAAATCCACTGAGGACTATTAAACCCAAAGTCACCTTCTATTCATCCAGGCTTCCCTGGTTTGGAGGCTGGGAAGACATTCTGGAGAAAAGCCATTAAACAGTTGTTCTGCTCTTATATACTTGCCTATATTTTAATACGTGACAAACTAATATGCCTGTGAACACAATCTGAAGAGAGAAAAATATTAATTTTAACCTCTGGAATCTCATCCATCCTTGTCAGCAGAGTAATTATGATCTCTCTTTCACCAGGCTTAAACTCCAGAATTCCTGTGCTTCCATAAAACTCGTTATTGTCTCTCGGTTCTACAGTGTAGCGCAGAAACTGCCTGAGGAGGCTTCCTCTGCTGCGGACAATCTGCAGTTCGACAGACTCCCCTTCCTGTAAAATAGAAAATCCAGCTGTTTTCTAGCACTCTGCTGAAACAAAGTTGATCCTAATGATTAAGAGAACTTACTCAGATAGCTACCTTGATACTGTAGGGACCTCTGGAAGAGGGAGAAAATTCGAACACTCCTCCAGGATCATCATTTTCCAAAATAATAATTTCACAAGTAGTAAACCCATATTTCAGTATTTGGTTTTCCACACTGACCCTGAGAAAAGAAGGCAAGAGGGCTTTTTGAGTGACAGTTCTGGCAAGTAAAAACACATCTATGCAAAGGACATTAGAATACTGATGAATTTTATAAAAGGATTATGAAAACAAACAATTACCTGCAAAAAATAAAACAAATTAAGAAAGACGCATCAGTATGTTTTATCCACTTGCAAAAAAAACCCCACCTTTGTTTCTGAAGCAACTTTGCTTTCTGATTAGTTTTTATAGTTGGTGATTCTGGGTATTTTTAGGCACACATGCACACAACAGACAGGAAAAGAAACAGAATTCTGCAGTGAAAAGATAGTTACATTCCATATTACTTTGTATTTGGATCAAACCAGAGGTCAATCCAAAATCACTTGAGCAAATAGAAATTACATTGACAAGCACACATTCTTACCCTCTTCTGCCAAATTTACTGTTCCTACAAATAGGAGGAGACTTGCCCCTCAACATTGCGGATTTCATCCTCACCTGTGTGTTAACCTGCCTTCTGTAAGATGTGCACACTGCCTGTAGGATCCCAGTCTGGTTCTGGTAAGTGTTGGACCTACTCTCAGTAGCTCAGACTCACTCCCTTTCTCCTCCCTTATTCAGAAACCCACTGCCTAAAAGCATACAGTGAACAGTGCAGGATCAAACAGAGCTCCTCTTGGTGGAGGATTTCTCTCCCTGGGCTGCTGCTAGGGCATCTCGGTCTCACTCATGGACACAAATGGGCCATATCTGGCAAGAGAAGGGAACCTCGCACATTTCTCACACTCATTTCCTCAGACGTGGTAATTTTCAATGTCGTTGTCTTAAGTTCATTACACTAAAAATGCCAGAAAAACTACTACTGAAGGGTGCACCAAGAATGCACCTACAGACTGATGGTTTGGATATGGCTTATGACATGGTGTTTTATGTAGGTATTACATTCCTGTGCGCCTTCCATGTTTCCTGGAAGAAAATTTCAATGAACTCTCCGTCCATCACAGTGTAAATATTTTTATGGTTTCACTGTACTACAGCCTAGACTTCATGAAACATTACTTCATGTAGAAAGAAATCTTTGTGATCTATTATATCCAATATTTGAAATCAGTCCCAGAACTGTTTCCACAAACACTCCATAAACAACTGGAACGCTCATGCACAAAAAAACAAATAGCAATGTATCTTGTAGCGAAATCTACAGGGAGAATACAAGATGCAAACCAGGAAATATTATGTTTCTTGTCATTTTTATTGCACATTAAAAAAATATGTCAGCAGACACAGTAACTTGTGTTAACGTAAACTACATGTAAGTTATTCAATAACAAGATAACTACTCATCTTTGACCACGGAAAACTTCTTTTGTATAATTCTAGCGAGTTCAGTGATTTAGATGGGGCAAATTGTATTTCTGCAGTTTAAAACAACTAAACCATTATTGCATCAAACGCTCAAAAATCAAACACTGAGCCATGCATTCATAACATCATTCACAGAGCCTAAATAAAGAAACTCCTTCAAGCCAGAGCCCCATGCCATCAAACTAAACACCAAAGGGCAAGCATGCATTGTCTGAAGAGATGCAGAAGACGTGATTCCTGAGAGAAAAAGAAATGATAAAGAGAGATTCTGTCCAAACCAATCACTTGTAAAACAAAGCACCGATTCACTGAAGACAAAACACAGTTCACTGCACTTACCCAAAGTACACGACAAACCTTTCTGTCTCTACCCTGTCAACACAGAAAGAAAAAAAGGAGGAAGGGGACGGGGGAAGGAATGAAAGTGCCACTTGCTAGAATTTCAATAGTACCAATCTTAGAAAAGAATCATAATAATTAAAAAAAAGAAAAAACACACAAAGCTTGCTTTCTCCTTTCCAAAAGCTTATAATGTTCATTTTATGGGAACTCTACTTGCTTGGCATTTTCCTGTTGACAAAGGCTAGCAAGTGGGCAGCTCTCACTTAGGAGAAATGACCCCATGACCAATTCAGCACGTCAAGACCCATTCATGGTCACTCCTCCAAAAGCTCCATCACTGCCAACCTCTGCGCCTGCTCACAACCGCATCAGAAGCCTGCATTTATAAATAGCCTTTAATTAATTAAAAAAAAAAAATCTAGATGCCTCCATGATATGTTATTTCAGAATCTGTCACAGTAATGACAAAGTAATGACAAAAACAGGTATCTCCAATCAAAATACCATAGATTACCATGGCATTTACAAAGTGAAATTCTGACTTTACTAATCTCAAAAAAGAACTCTGATTCAGAACTCAATAGAGACAAAAGTTCACTCCAAATTTTGAGAAAGTAAAGCAAGTACACTTGCAGATACACTCTTTCATGTAGGAAATGTTAATTGAAATTTCTCATTGATTTCCAGTGACACTAAATTTTAAACACTATATATTGAGACATTCTCTCTTTCTTCCAAAACATATGCAGAAGTGTTCCAAAACTATCAAAGTATTAACACAATGAAAAGATCAAGGAGAAAATTCCAGAGTTCGTAATTTTAAAATTTAATTATATCACTAAGCTGTTGGCAATATAATTTACAACAAGGAATACAAATGAAGCATTATGTCAAGTGAGTTTTTGATGTGTGTGTACAAGCTTAAGTAGTTAAGACATAATAATTCATCATAAAGCGAAAGGGCATGCCAGAAATAAAATCTCTTTCAGCTTCATGAAGTTACGCTGCATGAGTCCAACTGCAGCTCAGACAAAAAGCCTGTTCAGATGAACCGCGGAGCCACGGGAGAATCCAACACGCTTCAAGGCAGATATCAGAGGGCAGCAGCAAGGAAACAGTCACAAGGCACCGTAAGGTGTGCTTCTTGAGCATCTCCAGGTGTTCTCTGGAAGGCCTGAGAAGACTGGCAATACTTTATTACTTTTAAACAGTCACAATGTAAGTCAGAACGGAATCTAGAGAACTTGCAGGTCAGAAAGCAACTAGTCAGATTCAGCCCATCCACTGCTAAAGAAAACCACTGTTCGGGAAGTTTCTCCATCCAAGTCCTGTTTTCAACATTAGGACCACTTTATTAATTGATTGATTGATTGATCTGACCATGTTCTCTCTGTGTGACTGGCCAGATTTCTGTCACTGTTCTGACGTGGTAAATGTCGGTTACTAATAAAAAAAGCCATAAAATAGCCCCCACAAAAATGGAATAGAAGCAACTAGGCTCAGGCTTCCAACTCTAAACTGCTGTAACACGAGCAGCGAACGGTCTACACCACAGGACCCCTCATGTCGACGCTCCGAGGTACACATGTATAAATTCTCGTGACATCCCTGGATCAGGACCCACCAGGTGAATTCCTGGCTCTACCTTGGATTTGTCTCCTCACTGTGGACCTGCCTGGCATCGCTGGGCTGTACCTGACTCCGGAGACCTAAACCTGAGGCGTGTTCCTGGCTTGATCAGCCCCACCACTGTGACCTTGCTCTCTACAGCTACCTGAAAGGAGGTTGTAGTGAGGTGGGTGTTGGTCACTTCTCCCAGGTAACTAGTGACAGGACGAGAGGCAATGGCCTCACATTGTGTCAGGGGAGGTTCAGATTGGATATGAGGGAAAATTTCTTTACTGAAAGAGTGGTCAGGCATTGGAACAGGCTGCCCAGGGCAGTGGGGGAGTCACCATCCCTGGAGGGGTTCAAAAAACGTGTAGATGGGGCACTTCAGGACATGGTTCAGCAGGCAGGGTGGTGTTGGGTTGATGGTTGGACTTGATGATCTTAGATGTCTTTTCCAACTTTAATGATTTTATGATTCTATGATTCTGTGATGCCCTGGACTCCAGGTTGCCCACAGTTACCCGCTCCAGCCAGCTCTCCGGCCTTGCTGGGGCAGTGGGACAGGACCCTGCCCAACTAGCCATGGTATGAGGCTGGACCCCTGGCTCAAAGACACTGCACAGCCCACAGGCCACTAGCCATCAGATCTTGCTACAGGCTCTGACAACGTCCAAGAACAACTCTATGTTCATGTACAGTCCTTTCATCGCAGAGTAAACACGTCCAAACCGCCACAGAGTGCACAGGATCAGTTTAGTCCCATTTCACTAAAGAGAATTTAGGCACTCCTATAACAGCAGTGCAGAAACGGAACAGAAATGGCTATTCAGAACTTCCAAAACTCATAGTTTGCCCAGGTGAGGGAATTCAACAGTGACGATAAAAGTTAAACCAGCTCCTCGTCCACAGTCTCTTCACCATATCAAGGAGCTCCAGCTACTGGAGAGAGCACTTGACCAGGAGTAAGAAGATCCCTACCACTGTCAAAGTCACTTGCCTTTTTTCCTCCTCAGCTTAACTTTCTCTGTAAAATGGTTATCTGTGGACATGAAGTGTCATTTTATCGCAGAGGATAAGTGCTGGCAATGTTTATGATGCTAACCCAAGAAACGCAATCTGAAACTGCATAACTGTGTTTCCTGTGATGAAAGAGCTGTAAAAAAAACACTTCCCATAATACAAATCTCATGTGAAATTAGGCTCTTTCTTTAAAAGGCAAGAAACTCTTTCCTTAAAAAAGCTGTCATTATTATTTAGCGAGAACTACAGATTAATTGGGACAACTAACAGTAGCTTCAAAATGTTTCTTACACTTTTTTAAACACAGGGTACTACAATATAGCAGAAAGAATATTTTGAACTGAATTTATAGTAACATGGCCACTTCAATGTTATTATGAACTAAATAACACTGCAAACAAAATACCAATTATTAACTGATGCAATGTGGTTGAATTTGATAGCTTTGAACTGAGAACTGGAATTCTGCAGAAAGTTAATATTAAAGGCACCTGAGAAACTGAAATGCAACTGTGAATCTGTACTGCTGTAACTATTAAAAACAGACTTCTCTAAAAAACTTTCTTCTCTATCAGGGTGTCTCAAAAAACGCGAATTCAGATTGCCTGTGGAATGTTACTCAATTTGCTTCCTAGATTCGAAGTCAGTGTTCACTCCTTCTTCAATTTTTTTAGGATAATCTACTGATTTAATTAGTGGCAGGACCTAGCTTTAAAGAGCAGTATTAAAGTAGGATTTGCCACATTATAAATTCCACACTGCTTCTCATCAGAGAACACCTTTTCTCCAGGTTTAATCCACAAATTATTTGATTTTGGAGGCTATTTTAATTTTTGTTACTCATAGCAGGAGATATATGGTGTTATTATTTTGAAAAGTAATAAAAGCTAGCAGTAGGTGTCCAGTAGCACTCATTTAAACATTGTACTACTATCCTGAAATAGCTTTTTCCACATCAGAATAACGTCTGATCAAACCCTTGAAGAAAAAGCCAACATTTTACACTGAAAGAGTTCATTCAAATAGCATCATGTGTATTACTTCATACAAAAATTACCTAAGTAAGAAAGATACAGTTTTGTAACAGACACTAACCACAGGAAATCATGAAGTTAGAAGAAATCTCAGCTCCATTAAACAGTATACTAGTGTTTCTGTGCATGCTAGTGCAGACAGCAGCCCACAACATATAAACATTACTTGAGCCCTGAATTAAGGAACATAGACAGTTTGCAGTGCTTTAAATGGGCCTTCTATGACCTGCTAACTTCTTCTCATGAAGTAATCTCTTAAACACCAAAAATGTTAAAAATACCAGATATTTCACAACAAAATAGTCAAACTTATGTTTTGCATTTGCAATTGTAAAAAAATCTGTTTTCCAAATTTACTCAAGACAGAATTTCAGCCTGTGGAAACTAGTATCACATCACAGAAGTCCCTAGAACTATAAAAATCCCCATGGTACATCGCTTCAGTTTTGCTTTATTATACATAGTAAATGAGATTTAGGTCATAACATATGTGCACAAATCTGTATTTGAGTCATGACTTGAAAAAAATTTGAGCATAAGGACTATTTAAACAGTCATCTGTTTATGGATTATCACTTTCACAAATTAAAATCCATTTGTCAGTATATTGCAGTTCCCAGATCCCAAAGTCCACAATCTCTCACTCTCAGCACAATTCATTTAAACACAACCCGCATGCTCTGGAGGTCCTGGCCCTCCACTTGTGCCAAAATTGCCAGCTAGATAGCTCTCTATCTGCACCCTGCTAAGGGGATAATTGCCAGCAGGAGAATATGTTGTGCAGAAGGAAAATAAACAACAATCAGGTTTTCAAAATGCTGATTTCTATTTGTGTTTACCAGGTAAAATGAACAGTCCTGCTATATATATATGCTTTCAGAAAGCATACACACAATTTCCATGGCCTGTTCCACCTACACTCATCAAGAAGATCAAGGCCTTTTCTTTCTCATACAGATTTCACTACAGACATCTGGCTTTATTCATGTTTCTCTCTATTCGGGCCTGTTAATATCTGGGCAGGCATTCAACCTGAAGCTGCTCCTAAAAAAAGAAACTAGGAAGAAGCTTCAGCAGGTACAGGATTGCCTTGCTTCTTTATTACTCATCTGTCTCCTTTGGAAGCATATTCCTCATGATACACATTGGTCTCCATTTTGTGGGCAGACATCAGACTTTTTTTTTAATATCTACAGCCTATGGATGGAGGCCACAGAGCAAGGAAGGAAAATATTACTTTTAATGGAGTGGGAAGTCTCTTTTATAGTTATGGACGCAAACAAATCTCATTTAAAATGTAAACTGCCTTAACACCACCACTGAGTTGTAGATAATACATCCTTGTTAGAACTAATTATTTTTATTGTTTTATCCACTCTATTACTAATGGCAATAAATAGAATGCTTCTGAATGTATTTCTATGCCTATAGTTTCATTAAAGTTCTTACATGCTCTGTTCTGGTACTGAGTTATGGTACAATTTATACAGCACATGCACATCCACAGCACAGTGCATCTTTGTTTTCATGCTAATTCACTACTGCTGTGAGGTGCTGGCTGCCAGCCTTGCAAACTGAAATCGTCTGTTCATCCAGAAAACACAAACTATGCAGAAAGCAATACCAAAAGCTTACACACGTAACCCTGCTGGTATCCTTCAACCCTGATTTGAAGAGTCATCTCCAGGACTGAAAGGATGATCTTTGCAGTCATCGCATTCTTGGCTTCTGCTCATGCTAAAGTTGCCAAATTTCACTCCTAGCCTTGAGGGACACTATCCAGGTCTAGAGAAAAGTTCAGATTTTATCTCCTCCTTGTTCACTTCTTTTTCCAGGGCAGACCACCTGCTCCCTCCTTCGTCCTCTGACCTTCCAAGTGTGGGAAAGCTGCTTGCTGCTGGCACGCTGCTTACCAGCCACTTCAGGATCAGCAGAACCTGCTACTCCCACCGCACAGAGCAAAAGCAGAACAGTGGTTATGTTTGTTCAGCTGCCAGTTCAATCCTCGCTGCAGCCATCACTCTCAAGGGACAGCCTAGGGCTACTGCTCAGCACAGACGGCAGAAAGCTGTAGTTACACACACCTGCAGAGCTGTCAGAGCTTAAAAAGTTAAACTTTTACGCTGACCACTTCCTCTGTCTACTTATTTGTTTCCTACCTTTCTACTCCCATTTTCTGGCAACCTTAAGCAACTTCTTCACAACTTCCACTATCATTTCTAACCTTAGTTTCCCCCTTAGTGCTAGAGACTCTAATGAATTCCTTGAGATGAACCAGGAAAGCAGAGAACTGCTTGCAATAGTCCCCATTCGTTTTTTTCTTGAACAGGATTGTCTTTCCAATGGAGTGTGCAGCCAAGGTATAATGAAATAACTCCTTCTGCGCCAGGTGCATCCACCAGCCAGCTTTTACAGAAGCAGGACAGTTCTGCAGTGGAATAACATCTTTCCTGTGTGATAGAATGATGTTCAAAGCACAGTCTTTCTGGCACAGGATCAGTAAGAGCTTGAGGAGCTGGTTGCTGTTTTGCTGGTATGTAATCCCAATGGGTATCTGGCATTGAGGCTCCCAAGAGCTAGTTTGCACTTCCTATATAGGGCAAAAAAACTTCTGCATAAGGCAAGCACTGTGTAAGCAGTAGATGTTCAATGAGGACCTTGGTGCTGGCAGACCCCTATTAGTATGTCTCCAGAAAAAGTGGAAAAATGTACCTTAGACTAATAGGAGATAGCAGAAGAAGTGGTGGTAATTCTAAATTACATTTACAGTTGAGTTGTTGGAAGCAAGACGGAAGACTTTAGCCAAGACTCTCTTGTCAGTAAATCAAAGAGGGAATACACTCCTGGATATGAACTAATTTAAGTATTCTTAGTGCTCACATGCAGATAATAGCATCTCCTGAGGTCCCTTACAGCCTTCATTATCCTATAATCCTGATCCTGTGCAGAAGGAAGAGTATACCAGTGTGCTTCAGAAACACCAAGGCTCTCTTTGTAGCCAAACAGCGTGGTAATGGTCACACTGGGCTATTCTGGAAACCAAGAGTTGTGATTGAAGTATCTAATTATCAAGAGCAAGCAACACTGAACGTACAGATCAAACAAATAAAAAACTGATCTCACTCTGCAATGACAGTCTAGATATAAACCTTTTTTCTGGCAGAAACACAGTTGCTTTCTACTCTTCGTTATAATTTTCCCCATTATCTCATTAAATATTATTTTCTGAAAAGATATGTGTTATAAGCAAGAGCTATAACTAAATATCAAAGCTGAAAGATCTTTCTAGATAGCATACATCATTTTCATCAAAATATACACAAAATAAGTCATTAGATAATACGTAAAACACAGTTCCTTACACTGATCTCCACCCAAAGAAGAATCCATATACAGCCTGAATGAAGGGCCTAATGTTCCTTCAGGCACTTGTCAACACAATACAGGCAACACCTTCCAATTAATTCTGTGGGAATATGTTATGTATGAATTGAGTATTACAACTGTTACATATGAATAGAGATTAGAGTACAATACCTGTCCAAAATTAGTAACACAGTTTCATTCATTTCAGGTGTATCATCAGCTTTAATAGTAATGTTGATTGTAGTATCACTTTGTCCAGATAAGAAAACAACAGAGCCATTAAAAGGACTTATATCGTCATGTGTTACTGCCTTTTGATTGACACCAGAGGGTTTCAGACTCCAAAACACAGTTGCTTGGCCATCAGTTCCATCTCGATGCAACGCAATGGAAACCTACGAAACACATGATTCTGTTGTGACTCATAAAATTAGGTGCAAAAACAATTACTCCCTTGAAAATTACTATCTCAGTATGAGCCTCAAAATGTTCAGCTTGTTTTTTTTAACTTATACCTACGAATATGACATGAAATAAAAAATTATGTATCAATGAAAATATATTCTGAATCTTATCCTTTTAACCATTTATCAGTCACATACTTAAGACAGTGGAGATGACAGATTGTTTATATCACAAATCAGTTAAGCAACCATAAACAGAAAAAGCCTTGTATGAGGAATTTAATCAGTGCCTGCCTCTTCAAGACACAACCTAGATTTTAAATATAACTACCATAATTTTACTCTGGTCACTATAGTACAGCGAAACCTGCACTGTGCTCAAGGTAATTAGCAGTTTTAATCTGAGATTGACAAGGTATCTGATTCAGTATTTGTGGGAAGAGTTCAGTGAAGACAGACAGGGAAAAAAGTGAAAATGTATGAAAAAAACATTTTAAAAAAAGTTTCTCCAGCTGAGACTAAGGCACTCATATGGAGAGCAATGCTTTTGAAAATGCTTCTTTGGGTTCTCAGAAACCTTGAAAGCACAACTGCTGGAAAACATGCCCAGCGAGCCAAAAAATATCTTCATAGATAAGTCCATCAACTGTAAGATACACAGAGGTTCCCATGAAATCTAGGACCAGCATCAGTCCTAATTTACATTACTACCTTTGCAGTTGGTGAGAGAGATTAAAACTGTCTGCACCATCTTTTCTTCTGAGTAAGCATCAAGACCTAACTGGTTTTGGATGCTTACAGAGAAAGCAAAGATGAGCCTCACTTTTCTGATAATGACTAACACATTATTTCAAACCTTAGTTTTACAAGGTCTTTTTTGCCCTTTTTTAAAAAAAAAACCACAAGCAAATATTTGGGATCAGACAGAACTTAAGAGGAAGGATATTCCTCACAATAACTTTCAATGTTACACTGAATATTTCAAACTTTGCTTTTGCCAAATAAATTTTCTATACTAGAGGACAATATAAAAGGATTTACTTACCACTGTAGCAGGGGAATCTTCTGGCTCAGAAAGAATAATTGGAAGATTGCTAGTAAAGCCTATTTCTCCATTTGCAATATCTGGAGTAATCCTCAGGGAAATATTTCGAATCTCACCTAATCTAGGACTTGCAGATGGGACTAGAGGAATTCTATTCACCAGTTCAACTTTTTCCAGCTGTAGGAAAAAGAAAAAATTGAGAAATACGAAGCCCTAGTACCACGTCGGAAAAACTCTGACATTTCAGAGTAAGTTTCATGCGTACGGAGCAAAACATCTCCAGAACAAATTTCTCTTACTGCCAACACTGCTTTACAAAAACGTGTAAGTAGATGTGTCAAAGAAATGCAGTGGATACCACTGAGCTTTGTCAGCAGAATGGTACACCTGTCAGACAACTCACGTTTGTGTACACAACTAAATGCATGTAGAGGGAGAACAAACCTTCTAGAGCAGCTGATTCATTACTAGATCTCTGAATAACAGTATGGAATTGACAAGAGGCCCAAGCAATTGTCCTAACTTCATTTTTTGTGCCATGCATTGATAAAAATCTGCTGTGGTCACTGGAACCATAATAATTTATTATTAAATCAATGATAAAGCAAAAGAATGATCCAGCCGTCTTTCCTCTCTCACACAACTTTAAGTACTTCTCTATTCATAACAACTAATCCATTAGAACTGCATTCAGACCTGAAAATCAGGATAATATTTCAATACTGTAGTCTTCTCTTGTGTTACCATATTTCTGGTGGTTTACTGATACTAGGAGGAAATAGAAAAATGTTTAGCCTTTCTTTGAATGGGATGTATCACTCACTAAACCCAGCAGCAGTACTGACACAATGAGGAGAGCACGACTTGCCTATTCAAATATTTGTTTCAAATATAACTGTAATGATGTGATTCTGTCTACATGCATCATTATAATAAACATTTCCATAACTGATTTGCACTTACATCTGCAAACATCTCATGGACACGAACCCCCAGTGACAACCACCTTTTAAGTCCCATTAGTATGTTTTTTGCTTGGAGTTATCAGATGTTATCACATAGCAAGGTTTCATTGGAGGAGGGGAAAGTGACCTTATTTAAATTCACAAATCTCCATTTCAACTGACGATTTTTGAACTTCTTCACTTCTTAAAACCAATCTATCTAAAATGCTTGGGCAGTATCATACTGGTTTCCATGATTGCTTGAGTAACACACAAACGTATTCATTCACATTTTATTTGATGATAGATGGAACTGTTTTACAAATAGTGTATTCAGCAATTGATTCTCAACCATGCCAGCAATTTGTTGAGAATCTGAGGAACAGATGGCAGGATTGTGTGTTTTGCTTGTTTTCTAAGCTTTCTTTTACCGTAGGCCCTGATCCACTCTGCGGTTGTTAGCTCAGTAAAGTTTCTGAAATACTACACAGCTGAAACAATTCACTTTGTTCAGTGCTTCTGATCCCGGATACTAACTTTGAGACTTAAGTAACAATTAATGAAGAGTCAAGAAAATTTATTTTTAGTTCCATGTTTCCTTTTCAAGCACATCAGCTCATAAGGAAAAAAGAATGCATTGTGAATTGAATAATAATGACATGTAGTTTATTAAATTAGTTAATCTTCCTGTCCATACCAAAAACCACACCCCAGGCTACAGTAGGTTGTTTAATTCAAGATGTCACTGAAGAATGTTAATCTCACTTTTGCAGTTCCTCTGTCCATTCTCTAGCTGTGTTTAAGCTTCATTTCCTCCTCTGCTCCACCTCCCGATTCCTGAATTGATCCTTTATTGGGCCTAGAACAAACTCTGTAATCTTCTCATTCTAAACGTGTTCGCTGAGATTATCATTTATTCACAGTGTAGAGGAATTGTCATAGTGATAAATAGGGGTATTTTTGTTCCTTCTCTATGAGTTTCTAAATCAATTATTTGTGCTGGAAAGCCCCTCTGATTTTTTTTATTCAAACAAAAAGGTTTTTTTATGGTTCATGGAGAAAGTACAGAACATCCACCCCCCACTTCCCCGGAATCCGCAGTTTGAAAAGCCGGGCAAAGCGCCCGCTTTCTGAAATACTTGTCACATGTGTGTCTTGTCCATAGTCCACACCGCAATGTTATTTGTAATGTGTCATTTAAAAAGTGCTGGGAACTAGATATTTCAATTCTTCTGTAGATCTTTCAGATCTCATGCAGACATAAAACATAGAAAACTAGTCTAGTTTCCGAGAATGCACTTCCCTATCTAACGGTTAAAGCAAAAAAATCACATACTAGTAAAACAGTAATACAATTCTGGCAATAATTTTTTTTTTCCTGGGTTTTTTCCAAAGACTGTGGGGAGAAGGTGGTGAAGAGAAGAAATCTTTTCAAGGTCCCAGAAGTAAGCAAAACATCTTCTTCAGACCGTAAGTTAAAGACAAACCTGGCAAATTTTAAATCTATGGATTTAACATAAACATCTTCATTTGAAAACCCTAAAGTCGTCTGACTTTAAATTAAAAGATTAAAAGGAAATAAGAAAAGCCTCTGTGATTGGTGCCTTGCATGTGCCAAGTCATCCCTTTGTATCAAGATTGCTACCTGGGTTCATCCCAGCTGACCAGAGTGGTAATAGTTAATCCTAGGAAGTAAGAACTATGGTGCAGTCTTAACTGCAGCTGAGAAAATGAGTATAACAAATAATGACGGCAATACCCAGGATCTTCACCATCAGTACAGCTGAACAATAACTTGCTAAAATGTAAGCAAACTTTGTTATCTCCAGTGAAAAATCAAGGGCTTAATTGGAAAGTGTAGATTCTTTCTTTAAATATTTCTGCTGAAAATCCAGTTTTCTGTCTAGAACATAGTTTTAGTGAATTTTTCCAGACAATTCTAATTAGCTATGACAGAAGTTCCGTTCCTACAACTTAGACAGAAAAAAAGAGGAAAAAACCCAAAAGGGCACATACAGTGAAATATGGAAAAAAATACTTTTTAAGTTCTCTGGTCAAATTTATACATAAATGAAATACAATATAAGTTTGACTATTTGAAAAGTATTTTTACTTGCTTGTCATTTCTAAAATTTGTCACGCTTCTGTAATCTAATTTTAAGAATCTTAATTTGATTAAATTGAAAGACTAGGGGCAGACAGAGAACCATATCTCTAAAAGTAACTAACTCTGCAACTTTGATCTCATATTGTTAGATTGCATGTTTAATACCTGAATCCTGTTACAATGGTCTATTTTTTAAAAATAGTGCAATTAGTAAATAATGATTAGGAATAAAGCTTTTTATGGCATATTTATGGAAGTTATCTCCAAATAATAAAGTTTTCTTAGCTACAGAGCTATTAACTTTTTTTTTTTTAACATGTAGGTCATTTTCACTAAATTAAAAGGGAAGGAGCCATTACTAAATTATATCCTTTATATTACATGGGCTAAAAAAATACCCCATAACAGAACTGAGATACCTGAATGAGGAAATGAGCACCATTTTGAAGGAATGCATCATTTCTTATTGGTATATTTAAAGTATCTTTTGTTTTTCCTTCTGGAAACATGAGAGTGCTTCTTCTAGATATATTTAGAATGCCATCTTTCGCTCTCTCAGGATCCAAAGCTCCAGCTGGAATATACAGTGCAGTATAAACCAACTGCACATCTCCAACTGTTCCTCTCTCCCTTGCGAAGCTCAAGGATAAAAAGCGTCCCATTGGGTTACTTTCAATCTTCTGATTCTCCAAAGGATGAAACTGTATGAGGCCATAAACATCATCACTGTCCTGAATGTAAAACAGAAGCTGCAAAACAGAAAACAGCATCACCAACTCTGTGCTACAGTTACTACCTACCATCGTTTTCATGCTTTCACGAAAGCATGTCCTGTCTGTCACCCTACATCTTTCTCCTTAGTGAACTGGCACTCAAGAAAGAAATCAGACTGACAGTCCTAAAGTATTCTTTGTACACAAGCAGCACAACACAGGCAGTGGCAGCTTTCCCACTACGCATCATCCATGTGCCAGAATGAGCTCTGAATAACTGATTTTTTTTGTTCAGCAGCCAAAGTGAATAATTTAAAAAAGTTTCAGAATGTGAAAAATTTCATTTTATTCACCAAGTTAATTCCAACCAACTTTGAGAAAGACAAAGCAGGGATTTGAGTCTCAAAACTGTCAGCAATGCTAGCCACCCTTTATTTAACAGTTCAGAGGTCACAGTCTTAATCACCAACTCCTCCTCTTGAAGCTGTTACTCAGTGTAAAACATTCCAATAATCATTAAGACAGCAAACGAACAAGTGAAAATAACTTTCCTGCCTTCTCTTAGCAAGCAGTCACCCAAGACAGCATTTATGCAATGCTATGTATGTTGGGAATAATCTCAGCTGAATGCTACCGCATTAAAAAGGTCTGGCTTTGTTCCCTATACTCAGCCAAATAGTTTGGATACGGCTCTATACACTAAAATTATATTCAGGATTAAGTCGTTTGATTTATGTTCAAGTGCAAACCTTTTAGCCAGTCTAACTAATCAATTGATGTTATCAAAACTGGTAAAGTCCCTAATTATTAACTCTTGCCTTCTCCAAAAGAAATTCTGAAAGCAAACTTACCTCAGAGGGTTCACTGACTTCTGCACCTCCCTGTATTGTATGAGCTAAGAGTTTCAGACGATAGGGCTCTGCCTCTTCTGGTGTATCATCATCAATAATGTTCAGAGGAAGCGTTACCAGCATCTCTCCTTGGTCAAAATGTATCTCCCCAGTCTCTGGAATGAGGTCTGTAGTCACAGGTGAGGGATCACTGCTGTTTCGGGTTATAACCCAGGCAACAGAAATGTTTCCATGCGTTCCACCATTTCTTACAATCGTGATCCCTTCAAACCTACAGTTTGAACCAAAATAAAAACCCATACCATAAAATTATAATTACTATTGGCTGGCTTGCTCAGTTATTGATTCCCTGAAAGATTTACACTGACTTCAGCGGAATTAATGTTAACTGCTGCAACAGACATTTGAGTCAGGGCTTAAAGTTTGTGGAATAGTAACAAACACACAGACTTTTCTTAGACTGCTTATTCATGAGCTCTCTGCAATGTCTCTAAAGATATTTGTTAGAACTTATTTTGTTTACAGAGAGAAAGATACTGAGAGTGGAGTCTCGGCATGTTTCACATTTGTCTCAAAAAACACATTTCAAATTTCAGAAAACTTTTTGTCTATTAGCTTTCTACAACATTTTATAAACTATATTTAAATACAGTTGTCAACTGAACATTTAAATATCGATTCTGAATGAACTATCTCCCTCTGTAACGAAATACTAAGTTATTAATGATACTGGAAACGTTACATTTCACGCATCCGACAAGGACACGACTACAACAAAAAGTCTGGAAATCATGATTTACAAAAATTTAGAAAGCAAGATCTACTTCTTTACTGTGTATAGGAAATAAAGATGAATACCAAAATGCTGGGCTCTACATACCATAAAATATTCTTTCGAAACTGTTCATAGTATGATAGCCTGATGTATTACCTGTTTCTCTGGGGATGAACTACCATCAGTACCTAGGAGTGGACATTTTAATTGAGACTGTCAGTATTGTCTATCAGTCCTGCCTACAGAATTTGTACTGAGCTTTGATTTTAACCTCTCTGTGAAACTAGAAATATTTAAATATTTTTGAGTTTAAGGTAAGCATTTCAAGGGAGGCACTCAACACAATTTTTTTAAACCAGAGACTGATTTTATACATAGTAAATACAAAGATTTACCAGGGAAGGAAGCCAGAAATCTATTTCTCACTTACATGAAGTGCTCTGTGGCAGCATCACAATTTCATTGATCCTGCCTTTAGAATAAGAGTTTTTCAATAGTCTGATTAACGTGATTAAATATTTACAGTTTTTACATACAGCCTATAAATACTAAAATACTGCCTGTAAAATTAGACATTTCCACTTCCTTGAAATCTTTGCAGATACAGTTGATAATAATTACAACACACTACCCAATTTTTACATTGTATTTTCAGTAGTGATTTTATACTTACTTTCAATGAAATCCTAAGGATGTCTAACAATGCCAAACAAATCTCTTAAACTGACTAGATACTAGATTTGAAGATCTGTAGTACCTTGAAACTTGGTCTTCATCAATGATAACAGCCTGAGCAAACAGGACACTGTTGATTGATAGTACTCCATAGGGTTTGTCATTCGGTTGGATGGTGACATGAACAACAGACGGATTAACCAAAACAGCATCTCCCCGCAAAGTGTCCTTCAGCAGCATAACCTGAAAGGTCTCAGCAATTTCCGGTATGGCATCGTCAAGGATCTCAAACTTCATGTACGTTTCATGAACTAGAGGTGGGAAAACAATCGTTGTATTTGGCTGTAGATCTAGGAAGTCTACATTAAGCTGTGCGTGTGCTGTTAAATCCCCCATTATGATGGCGTAACTGACAGAGACTTCATATTCATCAGGTCCAATTAATTTTCCACTGTCATCCTTGCCGCGAACCACACGAATTGCCAGCACACCAACTTCTTCAGGCACCATATAAGCACTCTGAACAAAATGCACAGGGCTGTCATTTTTCTTAATACGAATCCGAACAGAATCTTTTGTGTTGTTGATTTCAGCCCCTCCCTCCACGCTCCTCAGACGAACAACAAATAATTCATCATTTTCAGGTATCTGGAAAAATAATATTAGCAACTGTGTGTGAGACACATTTCAAATACATGCAGAACACTCTTACTGAGAAATGTGTTTTATATATTTTGCAGAGAAGGGATATAATACAAACTTGACAGCTCATTTGGTATTAAAACAAACAGGAGAGAAGTCTTGCTTTTAACTTTGGCTGAAAATCCCTACTCAGAATGGAATGTTTCAATTTTCTAAAACATTCTTCTGTGCTCTGTTAATAACAAAAAGGCTGGAAACCAAACAAAAGCAAAACAAAAACCAGGCAAGAATCAGAAAAAGCTGGATCTTTCCAACTTCAGTCTATGAGGAGATCCAAACTCTACTTTTGGAAGCCGCCTCTATTTGGAAACGAGTGTTCCTCCCAGCTACTTAGATCTGCATCTTGATAGTCTGATGTTGACACTGGTTTACCTCTATGTATGCCTGAGAGAATACAGGAACAACTTACGGACGCAAACTGCCTCGGCCCATCCATTCCCATACAACTGGAAAAGGAACGCTTCCTACGTTCAGACACACCGACACCCCAGAGAAAACTTCCACCACAGATCTGAGAAACTGTTTTCTGGTGCTTAGCAATTATTTAGGCTTTGGTATTTCTACAAAATGGCTGTTTACAACTACATTTTAGTTTTAGCTAGTTCTTCTCCATTAACTGATGCAGCAGACAATAAAGAATGGCTTATAAACTGCAAATTACAGAACTTAAGGATGAGATTTTTGCTTTATATTAAATTTTTGATTCCGCAAATCTTGATTTGCTAAACCTATTTAACTGAAAAATATTATTATTTTATTAATACATATAGGTAAAAAGTAAATATTCTCCTTCCCCTCTACACTGCCCTGGTGAGGCCTCATCTGGAGTACTGTGTCCAGTGCTGGGCTCCCCAGTTCAAGAAGGATGAAGAGCTACTGGCGAGAGTCCAGCGGAGGGCTACGAGGATGGTGAGGGGACTGGAGCATCTCCACTACGAGGAGAGGTTGAGGGAACTGGGCTTGT
>Ga0065711_1030449_pt1 | contig 32470 bp, 17 predicted proteins | sample Hoacrofraction12_FD_59098 | JGI IMG/M metagenome (GOLD analysis project Ga0065711, IMG submission 59098) | Hoatzin crop microbial communities from Cojedes, Venezuela - Epithelial fraction 12 v2 (version 2) | ecosystem: Host-associated > Birds > Digestive system > Esophagus > Crop | place...
AGTGCTATGTTTCATGTCTGTGCTGATCTGGATGGCCGGCTGTGAGTATGCATACATATGAACTGTGTTTGTGTGTGTGTGTGCCTGTTGGTTAAAGCCTCTCAGCCTCACTACTGGTTGGACCTGGGAGAATAGGACTGCAGCAATGTCACCACTGTTGTGGTACTGGTTTCAGCAGCTCATAACAGATCAGATCTGTCTCCTTAGGAAATGGCGATTTGTTCTCAACTTCAGCACTTTTCAGCAAACCATAACAGCACAAGGTCTGTGTTCTCGGATGTAGAAATGCAAAATTTAAACCATGGATACTATCGAGTAAGCTTTCAGCCACTCAAGCTTTAACTTAGCTCATATTCCACTTTGTGATAATTTTAAGTATATGGCTGCATGGCTAAAGCTGGGAACAGTGGAAGGCATTAAACTGCCTTGCTGTTTAGCCTAGAAACACAGAGCCAGAAATTTAGTTTGGCAGATCTACAAAATGAAAAAATTTAAACTAGCTTTCACTGTGGGAAAACAGGACAGAGCTAACCCATTTGCTGCTAACTTACATAGGCCAGATGAAGATAAGGTAAATTGATACACTTATAAATAGCAACTACACGTGCAAGATTTAATTTGAACTATAATGAAGTGTTCTAAAGGGCATATATTGTGAACCAAGACCTATGTATGTAAATTTATTTTGATGATAATCAACACTGAATAAATCTGACAAAAAAATTCAAAACACTAAAACCACTGAAATGAGCTGATATGTTATACATTTAAGATGTAAAATGTAGAGCAGAAGAAAATACAGATAAAAATCTGTTTTTCATATGAATATATTAAAAAACTACAGGACAATTTCCCAATTTCCTTTTGCAAATAAATGCTTTTTAGCATTAGAAAAATGCTTTTTAGCATTTTGACCTTTAAGGAATGAAAGCATAACTACCAACCTACCTTACTGTAGTTGTCACAGGACATTTTTTAAAGTTTTAATTAGTTGGAATTCTTTTCTCCTAGCAGTTCCATCCTTTTGAAAATGTTAGCTTCTGACACTTTCCTAAAGTTAGATGAGAACTAGCTAGCTAGGTGGAAACTAATTCGGATTGAAAACTTAGTTATCTGTAATCTGGCCCAAAAAAATTTTTTTTTTTCCCCCTAAAAGGACAGAAAATTAGCAAGAACCAAAAAAAGCACCTCATTCTTAAAAATGGAAAAAAATGCTTTTCAGTGCTACTCTCCTCTTTGTCAGCATTCCCTACTTCATAGAATCATAGAATCATAGGTTGGAAAAGACCTCTAAGATCATCAAATCCAACCATCAACCCAACACCACCATGCCTGCTAAACCATATTCCAAAGTGCCATATCTACACGTTTTTTAAACACCTCCAGGGGTGGTAACTCCACCACCTCCCTGGGCAGCCTGTTCCAATGCCTGACAAGAAATTATCTCCCAAAACCAATGCTTTATAGAAAGCTTCTTAAAAGAGCTACTGACAAGTGTATTATTAAGGTGATTTTTGAAATAAATACTTAACATTCTTATAATTTTTGCTAATAGTGTCAAAATGTTTTAGGAACTACTGCTGCCCTTTCAGAATCAGAAAAAAAACACACATTTTGATCCTACCATCAGCAACGGTTCTACCCTTGGAGACAGTCTGAAATCTGAGAAAATTACAGTGACTCAAGAGCTCCCAGCTCTCAACAAGTCTGGATGAGATGTTGCAACAGCTCCCTGTAACAAGTCACGGCAGGGACACCCTTTCTCAGGAAGGACGTAAATGTCTGCTCTCTGTTCCTGACATTTTGAGGGTATCTGTTACAGGAGGACTAGTAGACAAGGGGAAATATCATAGGGGCAAATACAGAGCTGTAGACAGCAGACACTTTTTTTCAGAAGGTTTTCATTCTGCAGTTGTTACAGTTTTGGTCCTGGTCGGCAACAAAGGGCCACGTGGTCACTCTCTCGCCCCTCCCCCCACTGGGGTGGGGAGGAGAGTGGTAGGAAAAAGGCAAAAAACTCACGGGCCAGGATAATGACAGTTTAACAGAACAGCAAACAAAGCCAATAGTAACAACAATAATACTGATAAGAAGAATATACAAAACAAAGAGCAAAATGCACAGAGCAGCTCTCACCGCCCAGTGCCCCGCACACTCCCAAGCCGCGACTGCCTTCCCTCCGCCCAGCTCCCCCACCGGAACCCAGCATGATGGCACATGGTATCCAATACCCTGTTCTGTTTGGCCAGGTTGGGTCAGCCTGCCCTGCTGGGTCCCCTCCTGGCTTCTGGCTGCTGTTGCAGCTGTTCAGAGCTGCCTTTGGTATGTTACAAACCTAAGGATTAGGAGGGAAGAAATTAAAGGCACAAGCCGGCTCTGTCTTTAATAGGATTGATTGGTATATGCAGTGTTAACTATCCACTCCGAAAGATTTGAAAGCAAAGCATATTGAAAGATTTTTAGTTCTTCACCTCTTCCTTTTCACATCTTTAAGAGAATTTGTCCTGCAGAGAGAAAGCAATTTAAATGTGATTTGTATTGAGCTTAATTTGTTTCTGCTGAAGTAGATTATTCATTTTCGATGTAATATCATATACTTTGATTGTGTTTATTTCTTGCTGATCAGAATGCTGAAAAATGATGCCTCTTTCACAAACATCAATTAGCTATCTTAATGTGCTGGAAGAACATGAGAAAGAGTAAGCTTCATTTGCATTATATTTAAATCAATAATGAGTTGAGATGTGTTTTTAACTACATTATAATGCATGTATCCACACTTAATTACCTACTTTTAATGCAATAAAAATAAGTTAGGTAAGAAATTAGAAGCTATTAGTCAACTAAAACACAAATATATCTTCATACTTGAAATTGTAACAGCTTTGTATGATGTTAACTGGGATACCATACAAGGTTCACTAGTTTCATACACATGAAAATATGAGAAGAAAATGTCATGAATGTTAACAGAGAATATAAAATTATGATTAGTGGGATGGTACACAAAATTCCGTGTGAGGGGAAATAGTATATTTCTATTTAATTGGTAATGAAACTGTAAAACTAAATGTCTAATTAGAGTTTGTAGGTATAAGAATATGAATGATACTGCAAAGATTATCATATGTATAAAATATTCCTATTTTACATTTTACGAGTATCGCCAAACAATTCAGATTTGGAAAGTTGAGGTAACTGGGTAATGGAGATAAGACTACTACAAGAAGAAATATGAAAAGAGAAATCTACGCTGTGCAAAATGTAAGGAAATATACGATTCAAATTTGAGACAGCTGAGATCAACCTTCATTTCTTCCCACTTGTAAAGGCCGCAGGAAGTAAACATGCAGCCTTGTGATATGAATGCATCCACTTCAGTGCTTTGCTGTACAGCTATGTCGGCAAAATCTTTCAAGAGTACGCTGAGCCTATGATTTCACAGTCAAAATCACAGACTCACAGAAATGTTGAAGTTGTAATGGACCCCTGGAAGTCATCTGGTTCAAGCTCTCTGCTCAAACAGGATCACCGAGAACCAGTTGCTTAGGATTATGTCTGGACAGCTTTTGAACATTCCCAAGGATGAAGACTCCACAACCTCCCTGGACAACCTGTGCCAGTGTTCAGTCACTCTCACAGTAAAAAAGCGTTTCCTGATGTTCAGATGGCACCTTCTATCTTTCAGATTGTGCCCATTGACTGTGGTCCTGTCACTGGGCACGTCTGAAAAGAGCCTGGCTCTGTCCTCTTTGTACCCTTCCTTCAGATATTTATGTACATTGATGAGATCCCCCTGGAGCCTTCTCTTCTCTAGACTGAGCAGCTCCAGCTCTCTCAGCCTTTCCTCATAGGAGAGATGCTCCAGTCCCTTAGTCATCTTTGTGGCTCTTTCTTCCATTGTCTCCAGTAGTTCCGTGTTGCTCTTGTATTGGGGAGCCCAGAATGAGACGCAGTACTCCAGGAGTGGCCTTACCAACTCTGAGTAGTCAACATGATGTTTCTTTACCAAAAAACCCCACAAAACCATAAGTCTTGAATAGGAAGAAGACAGAATTTGGAATCACAAAACCAAAGTAACTTTGCATTCAGATGACCTGACTTTAGGGAATCAAACATAAATTTCATCTATGGAGTGGTTGTAAGGTTACTGCTGTATTCTGAATGAAGCTTTTTGGTGTTACCAAACATCAGTACTGGAGTAGCAAAGACCATATTGTATTGATGAAGTTATAAAATAGAACTTAATTTATTCAAATACCACAGGTACCAGTGGCACTGGGGGTATGTACCAACTGTTCATTGGTTCACATGGAGATGCAGAATATATACTTCCTTTCCCACCTCACATGTGCTGCTATAAAAAACTTCTGCCTTTTCTCTATGTGACTACCCCAAACCTTTGTCCTCCACTCCTTATCCCATTTGATGACTTTGGCAGGCCCAACACTATGCTTTATGAACTAGGAAACAATTCTGTTCCTTCATCCATCCAACTCTTTTCTCCATCTGCCAATGATAAGTGCCATCAGAGGCATCTGCCTGATGAATAAATATTTCCATGCAGTCCAGTGAAAAGGCATGTGTTCATAAGTAAATACTTTCATGCAGTTGAGAGCACATTTATGGGAATATTTTATGTAAAAATGTACTGATGTAATTTATGGCTCAATTTATAATACCCTCTTAATAATAAAATAAATATAATATAATAAAATAGTATAGTATATTATAGTATAATACACACTGAAATTCAGATATGGATCATAAAATAGTGGGTTTGTATTAGCATGAAAAGTAGGTAAATAAATTATGATCTCATAAATATTTTCACATTGCCTTTAATGAGTGACAAATAGCAAATGTAACAGATGATGCTACACAACTTTTCTCTACACTGAAAACTCAAGGGTAAAATATGTCTGAAAGACGAATTTAAAATATTAAATTAGGTTTCTTTAGTTATTACAAAGAAGGAATTGAAAACTGACAGTTTCTGGGGCTGCAGGTCTGGAAAAATATAGCATGATTATTTACAAAGCATATAATTTCTTTTTTTTTTTGCCAACACACTCTTGCAGCAAAGTAATATGTTTCACCTCTCATGCTTTGTAACTCTTTATTTAGACTGCATCCTCAAGATGGGGATGAGATCTCTGTTTCCACTGGTACTAGCCATAGTTTTCTCAGCTAATGGAAAGATAAAAGAAAGCACAAATAGTCAAGAAAAGGAACAAGATTCACTGGGAAAAAATTTTGTGAAAGCAACATTACATGCAAGAGTCTTTTACATGTATGTAGTTGTTTTAAAAAATAGATTAATCTTTACAGAATTGTAGATATTCCATGAAGACATATATGCAGTCACCTGACACATAATCACGTTTCATATGTCAAAACCTCAGCATTATTTTGTTTTTGAGAGACTTATGTTAAGGAATAAATCATAAAAGGAAAAAATATTTTAGGTGTGTTACAAATAATCCAAAGAACTGTGGGTCAAATATAAAAAGTGCAGTTGTTTCAATAGAAAACATGGAATGAAACTATGTTTCTAATATTTGATGCTTAAAAATTATGATTCCACCGGAAAAATACATCTAAATAATTCATTCTCATTCTTAGCAGAAAGGCCACAACTACAGAAAAAATAATCTGCATTATGAATGTGCTAGTGAAATGAGAATCTTCCTGAGCCCTGTAGGCATCCTGCTTAACAAGATCTGCCTGGATACCTAAATCTATTAGATCACGTACTTACTCACTAAAGAAAGGGAAATTTTGATATTAAATTTAATTTTTAATAATGCACCTATTTGTAAACAGGAAAAAATATATGTCTATCCTTTGTATAACTCCATTAGTTTCTACAAAATTACACAGATACAGATGTGGTCTAGGATCAACTGCACAGGAGTTACAATTCAAACACTTTATAGCAAAGTAATAGTTTTATAAAGTGGTAAGACTACTAGACATTTTCCAAGGACGAAAGCATAAAACTGAAAAATATTTTCTGTTAGAGTCTTTAAAGTCTCCACTCTAAAAATGTCAAACTAAACCAGATACTGAAGTGGGTTGTATGTGAATCTCTTCTACATAGGTTATGTACTGAAAGACAAGGTGCATTTGGAAACTGAACTGTCTACACCTCCAGCAAAGATATGTCAGTTCTGCTCATTGAGATCACATTTTTTTATGTCTTGGTTCCAAAGCACAATCATTATTTTATTAAAATCCTCCTCTTAGAACAAAGGAACAATAATTCAGTCCATAGAACTGGTTGGGTAGAAAGCCAGATGAATGGCATAGTATTTTCTACTTCAAATGCACATTGGCAAAATAAAAGAAGGGTCTCATTAGAGGAAAGCACTGCTTTTCAAGAAGATGCAAGAAATTTCTTTTTTGCACTAAGAACATTCACTGGAACAACCTCCCCAGGGAAGTGGTAGAGTCTGCATCACTGGAGGTTTTCAAGATGTGACAGAACAGGGTGCTAGCTAATCTCTTCTAGGCTCTGTTTTCCACAAATTGTGGAAAATTATCTTTCTAGGTACCTTCCAACCCGGACTGTTCTATGATTCTATAATAAAGAAGCATGTAAAGAAGGCTAATAGAATGACCATAGAAATAAACAGCCTGTCATGCAACAGAGAACTCAGAAAGTTTATGTTGTCTAGTGCATCAAAACGTAGGCTGAAAGGAGATATGTTTCTTCTAAATCTGTCAGTAGGAAATATCACCAAAAATAGATGAGCAATTATTTCAGTTAAAGGATAAGTATGACATATACAAAGTGATATTGATTTTTCACAAATAAATTTAGATTAGACAGTAGAAATCCTTAATCATTGGAAAGCAGTGAGATTCTGGAATAATCTTCCAGCTGGAATAGTTAGGAAGAAAGCTCACTGTCTCTGAAAAGCAATTTTTGCAGTAGTAGTTGCAGAAGTCAAAACTTGATTAGTCTAGGAAAACAGATTGCAAGAAGGTTGGTTATCATCACCAGAGACTGGAATTATTAGTTTAGAAAGTCACTTCTAGTCATGGATTCTTGAGATGTGGGGTTTTTTCAATTTTATTTTAACAAAGTTCAACTAAATTAGTGTTTTGCTGAGAAATCTGGGAGTATAATCAGCATGAAAATTATAGCAATAATAATAATATAATATAATAATAATATTAATAGATGAATACAGAAGTTCAACAAGTTTACAAGTAATTTGGAAAATTTGCCTGTTCCCTGAAGTTTGGTTTGATGCTTTCCTTTTTCTTTGTTTTTGTTTTTTTTTTAAGAAATAATAGGTTATAAAAAATGGATTGCAAGTGAGCAACTGGAAATATCTGTATACGTATGTGCTATTTATGACTTCATTTTTTCAGAGGGCTCCACGCCAGCCTCAGTGGTACATCTATGTGACAAAAGACACAGAATTCAGTTGTCTGGATATAGCTTCTTTCTGCTATTTAAGATGTTCTGGGGTTTTAAAGACATCTTCAAAGGATAGATGTCTTGGGGAGTCTTGGGGTCCAAAATGTTAGTAGATGCCTATATTTAGGCAACCGATTCTCCCCTTTGGATCATCTATGTAGATGTAAATTTGACATGTTGTCAATTTTGAAGTCAAACATCACCGAATCATTAAATAACTTAGTTTGGAACAAAGCCATGGAGGTCATCATGTCCAGCCGTCTGTTCAAAGCAGATCCAATTACATCAAGACTTAACTTGGTTGAGCTTTGAGTATACCCAAGCATATTGATTCCACCACTACCCTGGGAAACCTGGCCCAGTTTGTAAACATCCTCATTACAAAGAAAAATTATAAAAAGAATTTCATCAGCGTTTGGAGGTTGGAGAGGTCTGTTGCCTCTTCTCCAATCATTGACCACTTCTGAGATGACTCTGGCTCTACCTTCTCTATAGCCTCCCATTAGGTACTTGTAGACAGCAATAAAAGCCACTTTACTCTTTTCCGCTGAAGGTTGCACTGGCCCAGCTCTGCCAGTCTCTTCATGTACGACTTGGACCAGTCCTTTAACCATTTTGCTGACTCTCCCTTGGATTCACTCTACTATGTCACCATCTTTCTTGTACTGGGGACCAAATATAAAAGCGTAGTCAGAGAAACAAAATTAAAAGTTCCTTATTCACCAATCAGATTACCTAAAGGAATATTATTGTTTGTTTCAGATTAAAATGCACCCACAATATTATATGAAGGTAAAAACTACATTTGGCACTGCTACTTGCTATATACTTATGAATTCATTAGATCATTTCACAGAAGTACTCATCATCTCTCATGAGCCTCTCAAATCTGTATAAATGAATTGTGATAGCATTGGGTATTAATGAGGGGATATAAAATTGTTTACATGACAATTTTCATACGATAACATGCCAGCTTTCTATTAACAACATATATCAGCAACCTGGATGTGACAGAAGAAAATATTTTTAAAAAAATTTATGATTGAAGTAGCGCTACACCAAATGTGATTTTTGGTAAAGTAGTCTCCACAACTGTTAGAATCCAGGAAAAAGTGGAGAAAGTAGCTATTACCTCTTAATCTAAAATTTTAAATAATCCTGTAAACAGAAGACATCCATAGTATTCTGAAATTCAACTGAGACGGAAGAATATTGGAGTATATGTGTAGAAACATCTACTCTTGGGTTAAATGTATTATGCATACAGCAGGCAAAAAGAAATTCTGCAGCTTCAGACTATAATGGATTTGAACAGAAAGGAAGAAAGAGGGTGCAGGAAATCACAACGTTAATTCTGACTTTTCCAGATTTTGAATCCTTAATCATTCTTTTAATACAGTTTGTGGGTATATACATAATAGGCACATTCAAGCATTAACAAGGAAAGAACAAAGTCGACATTTGTGCAAGGGATATGATATGGGCAAACTATTCTGCTTCTACAGAATTCCACTGACTTCTGTAGGATGAATAATTTCAACTGAGTGTGTCCACAACAAACTGACTTAACTTTCTGGTTACAGTACTAATTTGAAACAAATGAATTGAATACTAGAGGTTAGTCTAGAAGCATTAAAGAACAGAATCTCATCTCCCAGCTGTTTCTGTTTTCTAAATCTGCATCCAGATGATTTGTTTTACAGCTCCGGCTGTTCAGGATTAAGCCATTATTAACTCTGTAGGGTTAGGAGGGGAAGGAGGACTTCCGTAACTTAGCTACCTCATCTTCTGAAAACCACCCTGCATCCCTATGGGATTTCATGCCATATTTTTATTTTTTAAGCACTCAGCAGTCTGAGATTAGGATACCAAAGTATCAGAAAACTTCAGAACAAGGAGAGAACAGACACGTTAGAATTGTCTAGTACAAGGGTTAGAATTATTTGTACAGGACATAAAACTTTCTAGACAGCCAGTTCAAGACTGCTGAACACATTTCAGTAGGAATTAAGAACAAATATACAGCAGAGAGTACATGTATTCAATTATTTAAAAAAATTCTCCATATGATTTGCCCTTGCAGAGAAAAAGACAGACTTGCATGTGGGAGATGCTAGTCACACAAACCATAATGCGGGCCTGAATAGAAAACCATGCCCCTTGACAGAATGATTGTATAAAAGCTGAAGCTTACTGATTTTGCTTGTGTTACAGCATGAGATCTTCCAGGCTTTTCTTTCAACCCATTCTAATTTTCAAATGCTCCATGAAATTTTTGTTTAAAGATGAAAAGCATCAGAGTGGTTTCTTCCATTCCTGTTAAGAACAGCTTTTTTATTTTTCTTTGTTTTTTTTTACATCAGTATCTGTCTTTTTGAGAGGCTGTCATTCCTACAGACAATTTTATAAAGCCACATCAAAACTAAGGATACATGAACTGCACCTGGGCACCTCCCACTGATAAAAAGCTACAGATGCCAGCACAAAGAGCTCTGTTCCAAGCAAGATTCTGAACAGACCTGTTACAGTCAGCACAAGGGAAAAATGTTGTTTCATTTTTATCACTAGGCCTGAAGAATCTCTTCCTACATTTGTGATTTTCAGGACTTAAAGCTTGAGTGAAAAGAATAACAAGATTTACAGCTTGAATAAAAGGAATAACTTAAGAAGTGCACACAGTTGTACAAAAATACAACACATCTATGTAGCCAGAATTTTCCGTGGTGTAAATGTATAAAGGCAATAAATTTACAAGGATTTAAAGAACTGTTTTTTCTTGGCATTCTTATTTTTGGGTTTCTGCTTTGCTTTCTTATTGTGGCTGTTCAGTTTTATTGTAGTGATTTCTTATTCTACATTCATTTTTTAACACATTTTGAAATGAAATCAAACAAAAAAGTTCTTGTAAAAGAAATAATAATCAGACTTCTGGACTCTGATAACCAGATGGGAACTTTTCTGTCCAACAGACTAAAAATCTTATGCATAGAACTGTTATATACTTGTTGCCCAGCAGATGAACAACACGGATGCCATTTTTTCCAGATAAATGTGTCAGGGAAAATGGAGCATTCTTAATTTATTTTAAATAATTCAACATAATATTAATAATTCCACAATTTCTGAGATTCATAAGTCTGTTTAAATTAGCTCTCCTTACAAGCAAAGTATTCAGGACACAATTTTACTCTAGGAAAAAGTCAAACATAAGTTTAGAAATAGTCTGGAGATTAATCTTAAAACTAAATGACAAGTAGTTCAGAGTGTGTAGCATTTGAACTAGGACTGGAATGTTAATTTTTGACTCTTGCTGATAAAGACTGCCCAAATTCTATCATATAAAGAATAATGAATGCTCCCTAATTTCCCATAATTTATAGAGGCAAAGATGCTGAATATGACCCCCAGTGAAGCTGGTTGAATTGACATCCTTGATAACCATTCAAGACAAATAGAAATCCTTCATATGACTGTCAGAGGAAAAAAAAAATACTTAAATTGTAAATGCTAGCAGGCAGCAGATAATAGTGGATATGGGTGTGGGTAAACAACTCAAGCAGAAGCCTACAACTTGTTAGGTGTAGTCATTGTGTAATTTTTGATTACACCTGGATCAAATAAAAGTTGTCTTGAGTCTTCCAGTTAAAGGAGAGACATCAGAGACCATCACTCATCACCTGTTGTGCTTCTGCATAGCAACTGTTTAGGCTGGGAGAACTGGGGAGTTGGGCTTTCAGAGAGAAGAGCTGGTGCTGAAAAATGTGAGCTCCTGAAAACAACAAGTGGTGTTGTAGAGAGGGGTGTTGGTAAAGATGGAGGTGAAGCTGCAGGAAAGATCCTGGAAGTGTGGGAAAAGCCTGGAGATCAGAGAGATATGTGGAAACAACTGCTGGGGGATGCAGAGGGACCATGGTTGATAATGCCCAAAACTGATAACTTTGAGCAGTGCCTCAGCATGAACCAACATGACTTTCTTCTTGAGCTTCCTGAAAGATCAAAACATGATAAATGTAGTGTTGAAGGGATACAAGTGGGTGAGTGTGTGGGATAATCAGGTACAGTTAAGAGCTCTAATTTGGTTTGTTCTTAGATAAACCCCATCATCCAGATCCACTATCAGCTGTCATTTACATTGCTGTCCATGACAGTAGCTTGATTGGCACCAAAAGGTGTCATTTTGAAGAGGCAGAAAATATGTGACTTCCCTTGACAGACAATATCACTTTACTTACAATAAACAAGCAGTATACTGGATGGCAAATTTATATCTAAAACCCTATATCAAGCTGACTAGAGAAGTATTCTTTGCAAGGTCTTGGGGATTGTGTTGCATGAGACACATTCATTTCCAGATTGATAAAACAGAACATCCAGATTACAGCTGCTTATCTACATAAACTGGTCATAAACTGTCCTGCTGTTTTTACTGCTGTCATCTTTGGTCTTGATGGGTGTTACCCCATGTTTGTATTATAGAACTGTAGAATCAATGAATCACAGAATCATAGAATGGTTTGGATTGGAGAGGACATTTAAAGATCATCTAGTCTAATACGCCTCCCATAGGCAGACATCTTTCAGTAGACAGGGTTGCTCAAAGCCCCATCCAGTCTGATCTTGAACACTTCCAATGACTGAGCATCCACAACTTCTCTGGGCAACCTGTTCCGGTGTCTCACCAGTCTCATCATAAAAAATTTCTTCCTTTTATCTGATCTAAGCCTACCATCTTCCAGTCTAAAACTGTTGCCCCTTGTCTTGTCACTACAGGCCTTGTAAACAGTCTCTCTCTATCTTTTTTATAACTCGCTTTAAACATGAATAAGTGCCAATAAGTTCTCTGATGGATGTGCTTCTCTTATTGTCCTCCTGAGCATATTACAAGAATAAGGTCTTCTTGAAATTCTTATCTCATTCTGATCTCAGTATTGCTTCAGAATAGAAGTAGTCACGTTCGTTAGTAGTGATGGACCTACATAGGCAGACCCTTGTGATAGAATATTGACTGCTGTGTACTCAACAAGGTAAGTTCCACTGCGTTTCATTGTAATGTCAGATCTAATTTTTGAACCAATATCCTGTGCTCTAAGTTTTGTGTTTCCATCACTGAAAGGGTTCTTGATGTCAGCAAGTTCAACTTTAGATTTGGGAAATTTAATGAAATTCCTAAATAAATAGTGTAACAGAAGAGATACAAATGATAAGACTTCAAGAATAATAAACACAAACCCATTCTTTATATATTTTCTAATGAATCCTTACTACTTTTATTGTGAATAGAATTTTGCCAACCACAATATTTACATAAGAGTTTTACAAGTTGTCAAAGAACCACCATTAGATATCCAGCTATATTACTAGCTCTAATTAAACTTGAGTGCTGATAAAGTAATTAGAAGAAACATAGTAATATATTTGTTATTTTATTCTAGCTGGTACTCTAATACTGAATTCATAATTTGTTCTATTTTGGGTCCTTAAGAAATCAAAGCAGGTAAGAGTTTGAGTAGATCCTTTGTGGTTTTCCAGAAGAATTAAGGAGATGGTTGAAGGGCATTCTTGTTGAGTTGTTTTGAAGTGTTAGAAATTTGTTTATCAGAAAGAAATGTAGTTTATTATGTTTTAATTTCTTCTACTAGTTATGTGCTGGTTGATACAAAGTCCTACAGCTAGCTGCACTAAAGACTTACAAGCCAAAGATACCATCAGCATCCTAAACGGTTTACAGTCTAAGCCTGAGGCGAGAGAAGGGTATCAAACATAAAAGAGACAGCATATACTGCGATGGTTCAGAATCCAATACATTAATAAAATATTTTAATAAAATATTTTAATAAAATATTAAATAAATAAAAAATTCAATAAAATATTTTAAGTGCTACTAATTTAGATCATATAGAAATATGGAGATAATAGTTCAGATGTATTTTGCTGTATTTATAATACAAAATAATTGTATTGAAGTAAAACAGGAAAACTGAATTATCATCTGTCTTTAACCTGATTGTCACAGAATCACAGAATAGTAGAATAAACCAGGAGGGAACTGATTTCAGGCAAGCACCTAGTCTAACTGGCTGTTCAGACCAGGGTGAACTATGAAGTCAGAGAAGGTTGCTTAGGCCTTTCCTAGTCTTGTCTTGAAAACTTCCAAAGATGGAGAACGGAGAACCTCTCTGGGCAGCCTGTTCCATTTCTTGACTGTCCTCATGTTGAAAAGTTTTTCCTTACGTCCAGTCAGAACCTCACTTAGTTCCATCTGCTCCTCCTCAAGCCTTGCCCCTTCACCAACGGGATCAGGGATACTGTCACTGATGCCCCTGTGCCCTGGATGCTCTCCTCCAGAGCCACGCAGCTGCTCTTAGTACTCTCAAGGTCTCCCTGACATTGCTGGTGCCCATGTGGAAGAGCAGCAGATGCAGTGTCCTGAGGCCCAGCCAAGACTCAGCAGTCTCTTTACAACATTCTGAATCCAAGTGTCTGGACTGCAGTACACCTCCGTGGACATCAATCCAGGTGAGCAAATAGGTGCCTCCATTCCTTGCAGATGGAGGCAACTCCCCACTGCTGTCACCTGCTCCAGCCATGGCGGAGCCATGGGGCACTGCCTGCCACCTGAGACCTGGGTGCACTATCTTGCCCTGGAGCTCTGTCTGGGTTGAGGTTCCTGGTGTCCTGGGGGCTGTGCTGTATCCCAGATTGGAGTCCATGCCACGTGGTGCCTTAACACCATTGCTGCATAGGCTTTGGCAGGGGCCTCTCCTGGCCCGCTCTACACCCCTGCTGTGACAACTACTTGAACCCTTTTAGCTGTGCTCTTGGTGTACCAGATATAATTTGTCTGCTAAGTATTCAAAGACTAGTCCATCTCACTAACATGCCTTGCTGGTACAGCTAAACAGATACTGCTTTCTAGATGTATGATTGAAATGGAAGGTTTTATTAAATAAAAAAGATATGACCTTAGAGCTAAACAATTCAAGTCAGTCTAATTTCTTCTCTTGCAGCAACAGTATAATAAATTTATTTTCCATCTAGGATCTCAGTGAACCGGTGTGAAATTATGGTCAGGATACAAGCAGAAAATACCACAGAGAAATGAATACTCAGAAATTTAAAAAAATCAAGTAAGTGCCCTCTGAGGGGAGTAGCTGAGCTATATTTAGTATGAAAAATTAAATAACCATAAGGAAAAATTGCATGTTTAACGTATATTTAAAATGGCTTGAAAATCAGGTCAAGCTAAAAATACAGGTGCCTAGAAACATAAATATTGTCACAAGATTTAGTACTGGGGGTGGTAAAATATTGATATGATTGTTCTGCGACAGGTAAACAAGCAAAGAAAATAGTTCATCTGTACTATCACTTACTACGGAAAAATGTTTTCCCCTCCCGTTCATGAATAAGACAGTAATTTGGTTTTACAGAACCACTGGGTGTGGGCAATGAAGTAGTTATTTTTCACAGCACTCAAGATGTACCATCACCATTTCCTGAAACAGAATTTTAACAATGATGTGACAGTTTAATGCAAGACCATGGAGACCATCTCCTTTCAATGCTGTTACAAGGTGAGATAACCATGACAAAATGATTTCTATATGTGTCTGTTGGGAGCCTGTTACTAGTCTATCATGCTGGCATTACAGTGTGAAATTATGTGAATTATGTTGAAGAAGAATTTACACAGCATCAAAAACTTCTTCAGCATTGTTTCATATATCTTGCGCAAGGTAACAGAAGAACTCTCTGATATTGTCTGTAAGGATGCTTGTTTCAGCAATAGATATGGGAATAGTTGAAGTGTATCGAATGTGTTGTGCCATGGCACATAGCATTGGAGTTTGAAAAGCCAAGACTTCTGTATTCCTTTAGCTATGTAGTCAGAAACATTTCATTTAGAAAGTGAGCATAGTGCTGGTGAAAATATTGAACAAGCATTGTCCTTAAGTACATAAAATTAGTACACTTAAAATTAGTACAATGGCGTCCCACAGGTGTCCTAAATGATGCAGCTCCTTCAGGCTTGGGGGGACCTCTTTTGAGAGTTAAAATGAATTTCATTTTCCAATATCTGCTATATGTTATTTTTAAAACTACCTAGTGGGAAAGCATGACATGGTAAATTAAGAAGCAAACCAGAGGAAATACCTAGTCATTTGAGTAACAGGGAGAAAAGGATCACTTGAATGCTAATACAGGTTTGGGTTGTGACAGATGAAACTTCACATCTTACTGTCCACACACATCCTACAACTGACTTTGACATTACATTTAGCATTCTGGGTGAATTCTTCATTAAATATATAATCCATAATGGAAATTTTTGAGTATATGCTTTATGGCTTATTAATCTGATTACACCAATAATATTCTTCAATTTAAAAATTAAAAAATAGATCAAAGTTGACAACAGATCTTGGAAAGGCAGTGGGTATTTCTCCAGGGAAATGTTATGGGAATCAGCTAATTTTAGAAGCAGCAAAAGTCACAGTAACGTATAACTGTAATGAGTTACTGAAGTCGGAATCAGTCTTCTCTCTCATTCCTGAAAGCTGCTGATCATGAAATAAATGTTTCTTTCAGAAGTGTTAACATTTTCTTCACACCTCCTTCAGAAATCTTTTTGGTACACTGTCATAAAATTAAGACGTCTGCGAAAATATTCAGTTCTGTGGGGGGAAAAAATTTAGAGACCAAGAGATTGACTGAAGTCTTAGACACAGTAACAACAGAGAATTTCCTAGATAAAACTTCCTGATTATATTAGGATCTGAGATATCCTTTATGCTATGGAGCAAGGCTAAAAATATTTAACATTTATAAAAGAACCTGACAGGGAAGAATCCTCGAGTGCAATTAATAAACTAAGGTAGTTAGATATGTGACCCGTGGTTTTACTTTCAGTAAGACTAAATGAAAGGTACCTGTGGGAGTTATTCTCCACCTACTTTGTCAGGGGAAGTCAGGTGTTTAACTGCAAATAGCGGTCAGTGGAAATCAAGCACCTATGTCCTTCAGGTGCTTTGGAAACGGTCTTGCGGACAGAAAATGAGAAAAGAGCAGTTCTGCACTTTCTCATACTTGAGATTTCATTAAAACATTTTTGGTAAGATAAATTCACATGATTAGACCTAATATTAAGACTGTGAGCAGCATCAAGGATCAGCTGCCCAGGATATATCTAAAGTGTACTATACACATGCTTTTAAGATCACAAATTTTATTATGAGAGTGTTCACTATTGTGTATTTGAAAATAAACAAAACATTAAAAAGGCAAATAAAGTCTGAGGTAATATCAGGAGCTGGAACCCATACAAATGGAAACACAAGAGATGCCCTGGAAGGCATTTTATATATTGCATCTTTCACACAGGATTTGGTCCGTATTAAATTTCACTTCCTGTCACTGTTCTTCTCAAAACCTGGTGTCCATTCGATAGGTACACAAAGTGGAAAAACACTCTATGAGATACCAAGATCTGCTACAGTTCCTTCTTACTGCCATAGTCTAATGGGGTGTAGGAATTCGTCTTTGTTGTATATGGAGTGAAACCAAACCCCTTACAGGGAGCTGATTTCCATGAGCATTGGTTCAGGCATAAAGTGTTTATTTCTGATTCTTAAATTTTCATTCAAAGAGTGTGTACTACAAACTACCTTTAGCACCTGCATTTCAATAACTTATTTGTGTGATATCAGGTTTATTATAATGTCTTTTTGCACCTACTGAAATAAAATATGGCAACCTACTACTTTTAATGAACTTTTCCTTTTTTATATATTTAGGGTATCAAATCCAATTCCCCGCTTCTGAGTATTCCTATCATAAACTTGAGGACAGTTGTGACTATGAGATCGCTGCTTTGTTTGTTTCAGTAATCCATTCCAGCAACAATTGCTTAAAAATAAGTGACCAAGAACATAATATTAGCTTAAATTGCTCTTGAACAGGTGTTAGAAATAGTGTTTAAGTAGATGCCATTTATTTACTTAGAAATAAACACAGATGCTCTCACCCACCATGTACATCCTTTCTTTTCAATAGTGATTTATTGGTTTCTTGTACAGAACTTGTACAGTTCTTGTACAGAACTAGTCCAAGACAATTAAAAAATTAATAAATAGTCACAGCGAGGGTAAATTACCTTTCCTGTTTTCAAGAAGCATGTGTGTAGCTATAAGATATGATGTTGTCAATCTGTTAAAATCTCAGCATAATCCTTCCTCATCAAATGTTTCTACCACAGCATACCTCAACATCTTACTATAAGTATTGAAGGTCATTCATCCACATAGCGTCACACCCTGAGAGCATAAACAAATAGTATTACTTACGATACTGAAAATATAAGGAAATCATGTTAGAAATCCCTTAGAATTTACCAATATATCGATTTTATGTCATATATGTTAAATGCAATTATGGAGAAGCACAAATAAGATTAAGATTTAAATTGGTAATAAGTACATAGTGAAATTAGTAAAATACTGAAAAGAAATATGTTTTATGTATGGACACATTACAAAATTTTCATTAATGCATACAAACTTATTTTTCCCCACCATTGTTGAAGCATTAGTTAAAAATACTGTGAAGCAAAATTAAAGAGACAAGACCAGTTTTTCTTTTTAGCTAAAGAACTATTCCTACTTTTGCACTAGTCATATTTTCTATTTCGTCAGTGTTATGGATAACACTAAAAGAGAGTTATTCAACTTACTACAATTTCAGTCTAAAGGGGCATAGAATTCTCATTCAAGATTATTAAAAGAATTAACCGAGTCATGTCTGATAATTAATATTAATTATAAAAAAACTTGGAATAACAGAAAAACTTCAGAAGTTTGCAGGGGAGAGGCACACATCTTACTGCTACATTTAAAGTCCCAAGATGAGGGCTTTTAGAGATTTAGATTTGTCAGCTTGACAGTACTTCCAGAAAATGATTACGGTAAGATTTGGATAGAACGTAGAGATGAATTGAAGGTTAACAATACAATTGATGCAGAACAGGAACTTTTTAGTCAGATATGGAAGAGATACGGTTTTGGTCTAAAGATGTTCAGTATTTTAATGATAAAAATATAAATATTAGCAAAATTTGCACTGGGAATTATGGCTGACTAATAACTGTTGATGGTGACGTGCAAGTTGTAAAAATTACATGGCTTTGTTAGATGAGTGTTTTGAAAAACTGTTCCAAAATACAATGGTTAAACTAAGAACTTAAACCTCACTTGCAGGTAAGGATTAAACTGTAGTTCAGAGATACTTACAAAGGGCTTATGGATCACAGTAATGTCACCTGCTGTAAAATATATGATATTGTGTGTAAGATGTTGATGTATGAAGGGAGAGAGGTTAAATATGAATAGGAAGAACAGTACTAGTGAGAACATTCTGGCAATCCTCTACCTAGTCCTTGGGCTGGCATTTCTAAAACAATTTGGGAAAGCTTCAGGTCTTCAAAATGTTGTCTTGCAAAGACAATCTTAAGACCCTCAGTCAACCTAATTTGTCTGAACAAATACAAAATACTACATGGAATACAAAGACCTAGAAGACAACCTCTATCAGCAGACTTCACATCATGTATACTTTTTGCCCATTCCAGTAGTCAGAATAGCTTGTGATTATTACTGATTCTGTTTATTTTTAGATATTTATTTCTGAAATGGAATTTTGTTTGTCAGCCAAACAGTAGTTCTTGCTTGGGCTCAAAATAGGTGCAAAAACTGTAGACTGTATCATTCTGTTCAGGTCTGAATGAAATCTGTATAAAACTCCATTTTAATTCATGTTAATTCACACAGGACTATGCAGAAAAAATATTAATTAAACAAGTTCATATTTATAATGAAAACAGGCTTTGCAAATTATTTTAAGGGAATCAATAGACATATTAAATCACAGGTAGTTTGTTTATAATTTTTATTAATGTGATCCATTGAATCAATGTGACTTTATGAAAAGAGCATGCACCTGAGATATGAAACTGTTCCAGAAATATCCCTTTATTGTGACATTTCTCCGAAATACAAAGAAATGCATTTTTTAATGGCAGTATTTCAGGCCTGAATCCAAGAAAGCACTTAAGTAGGGGTACAATTTAAGCATATGAAGATTGGTATTGATTTCAATGGAGGCATTTAGAAAATTAGAACTACTGAGGTGATTAAATACCCTGATGGACTTGGACCCCATTGTCAAGACATAAAATTCACATTTATGCAGAAATTTAGTGTCAGCAGAATGAATAAAACCTCACAGAACTTTCAAAATAGGGACTCCAGTGTGAGTTTACACTCATTCTTTTGATTTTTGGAAAACAGAACACCAGCCTGGCTATAAAATAAATCATGTGGCCAAAGAATGATGTGGCTCAATAACATGTGTTATTTTTCTTTTAAAACAATAATTTCCTCTACAGTCTGTTTTTACATGGGATCAAGCTACTTCAGGTATACCCAATGCAACCCAGTAAATGATCCCTGCCACTGAACTTGCAGAAGACACCAAGTGAGCGTGGGAAACTGATTTACTGTATTGCAAAGGGGGAGACTTCGTGGGTCATGTGCTGGGAAGATGTTGTCAGTGATTGAGTGGGTAGGTCACAGACCAGAAACCTGTCCACAGATGGGTGCCCTTCGGTGTGCCCATCTGCTTCTAGGAGGGTGCCAGTAGGGCTTCTCTGAGGTTCAGTTAGGGAGCAGCACAGTGCTGCAGACTCTTACTGAACAGAGACAGTACACCGATCGGAAATGGGGCCAGAGATCCCTACGTGGCATTGCTGAGTGGAAGGGAGGACGTGGTGTAACACTGTACAGAAGAGCAAGACACAGGACGGGCAGTCTGGGGTGGAGGCTGGTTCTGCAAAACTCACTCAAACTGTGTGGGACTTGCTCCATCCTAGTTCTGGTCACCATAATCAGTTTCCCATTTCTCCTCATCTAATGTTCTCAGTGCTAGTTCAAAGTGGGAGACAGAGATTTAACACAGATGTTACAGCATGTTACTGTCATTTGACACTGGTGAAAACAGGCAAGAGATCATCTGGGTCCTAGGTCTCTAAAGCTCTGTGTCAAAAGTGTGTGTTAAAAACAGATCAAAGGGTTTATATAAACATTATTAGTGGTATTTAGAATGCCATATTATTTTAGCACATGCCCGCTTATAGGACTTAGAAGTAAATGACTTCAGTATATGTGTGTGGAATTTATCCAACAAGCTTCTCTCTGAGATTACCAGAAAATCTAAAGTATTGGGTTTTTATCCAGTCTGATTTAACCTCAAATGTTTCCACGTTTTTTTTTTTCTTTTTGCAGAAATGCTCACTGAATACTTTACAAAGCCAAAGAATTACTGAAGCATTTTGATGAGACAGATTCATTTAAAGTTAAGATATACTTCACAATGTAGTGATTAAATTGTTCTGATATGCTTGATTCCTGTTATTACAACTAATTTGCATAGCCACATAATTAATTATATAAGAAAATTACTCAGCACCACTCCTTTAAACCGGTATTTAAAACATCTATGGCTTTGGAATGCAGACATATGAACCACACCAGCACTAGGCTGCAATTACTTTCATCTTGTCAACATGTATTTCCTCTTGTGAGTCTACAACCAATTAATCATTATAGGACTTAATGATCTATACTCACTGTTGGAGTTTAGCCATTTCATGCCTGAATTTTTAGATCTTTATACTGAATATTTTGGTCTTAGAGTGTTTATTTGAAATACTTTTTATGAATTTCTATTCAAAGTGCAGTTGTCACTCAAGGATTGACTATAGCCCATTCACTTTTCCTTTTTTTTTTACCTCTGTTTTGCACCATGGCTCTTTTATTTCTATTGTTTTGTTTTATAACTGTCAATGTGGAAGAAGTATTTTTAAAATTCTTCCAGAAAGTTTTTATATCAACTTAAAAACAAGAGTAAATAACTTCTATGAGAAGAAAATAGTCCTTTGGCTAAAAACAAATATGCTTGTTGATAAGAGATTTCTAAGTTGTGTCCATATTTAACCTTTCTTTCTCTTACGCTTATTGCTTTCTCATTATTAGTTAAACATGTTGTACATTCCACTTTGTTCAGATGTTTAAATTTATTGGCCTAAATGCTGGTATAGTTGTGGCCCATATGAATATCACTATTCTAGTAGCTTAGAACCCACACAGACAAAGCAGATGAAGTATAGAAGTGGAAACAGGCACACACACAAAAAAATTAATTTCTCATATCATGAGCAGATTTGAAAAGGCAATTTTGGTTTCACTTGCACCATTCGTAGTTCTGACTGTGTTAGTTCTTGTTTTTACAAATGAGAAAAGCAAATGAGAAATGCAGTGCAATGCCTTCGGCGAGGGAAGAGGAATCTAAAAGCCAGTAGGCTGCACTGCAGCTTATTAAGTACTGATGAAAATGATGCAGCAGAATCTCTCTGCAAGATGCATACACAAAGATGAAACAGAAACGGCTTGCAATTGCTATACTCTGAAGATGAATGAGAAATAGTTCAAATCTTGTTTTCTATGTCAGAGTTGTTCAGACAGGCAATATTTAATACCTAGTCATTTGCAGCTGGACTCTTGCTAGATGTGCTAGCTTTATGCAAGTGTTGATATAAACAGAGTTCAGCAAAAATAAATGGTTGTTGATAGATAACACATCCAGATATATAATGTGCCACAATTGTTTTATTTGAAGAAAAGAAGAAAGGTAGGACATATATTATATTGTATGTGAACTGTGGCTATATGTTATTAAACAGTGAATGCATTGAATACAGGACCAGATTTTTCATAGTGTTTACAGCATGTACTCCTGCGGTGGTAACATAGCTGAACCAAATATATAAAATAATTACATAGCAAGAAAAAGCTTAAAAATGTGAATATTATGGAAGCAAACGCTGAAGATAGCTTTATTCAGTTCATTGACCTGTATGAAATTTACTTAATTCCAGGACTTTCACAGCTTTATTTTACAGTGCTTTCTCTTTTACCTAACATCCTTGTTTAATGCTGGTTAACTACAATATAATTATCTTTTTTTTATTTTACTGTTTATGTGGTAAATGAGTGGCATATTGTGTTTTCTGAAAATTTATAGGGACTTCTATAGCATATATTTTCTGTACATTGCTTTGCAATGGAGTCTTACTGCTTCTGTTGAAATGTTTACTCTCAACATATTTTACATTGCAAATTCTGAGTATAACTATTGCTCTTGCCAGAGGTGTCACTATATTTACTCCTTTTCCATTTGTAAATTTGCTTTTAGCATTCCTTGGAACTATATTTTATTATGTTAATAATCAGAGTATAGACAGAAGGAGACTCAATCTCTAGCAAACAGAAGAACTTCAAGTTTTAAGTGCTTAAAGACCTTAAACTCTTTATAGCAGGAAGACATACAACTTAACCTTGTTATAATACTGTACATTTTGAGATAATTATTTATACAGGATAACTGACAACATCTACTGAGTAACTCATCCTCTGTACCTTTATTCCAGTCACACCAACAGTCGACATAAGCTACTTACTCTGTAACGTTGAATTTAGGGCACTTTCCCTCATACTTTTTGAAACAGCTATAAAATTAATATTACTATTTCACAATATGTTTTATAAGGGCAGAAGTCTTAACCTTGTCCTGATTCCAGGATCATTAGCAAATAAACTATTTATGCTACCACATATTTTAACTGTGGCTAGCATACCTTTTTCCAGGTATTCTACTAAGTCATTTCAATCTATATATTATATCTAAGCATTAAGCAATCTGAGATGATCGGAACAAATCTTTCAACCAAAGACGAAAAGCTGTAAGATCCAACTATCTGAAGGTTTCAGATAACTGAAAAACCTTTATAACCTGAGACATAACAAGTCAGACAAGAGATCCAACAGGTTTTTGATATATTTGGATTTATTCTCTATGCAAGCAGACTTGAAAAAATACCCTGTCAGGCAATTCATGTGCCAGCTGGCTCATGAGTGCCAGCTAGATGTTTCTGCAGGAAAACACCTCCAGCCTGGAGAGAAGTAGATAGCTGTGAGTAAGCTGGCTGTATTTGGAATCCTCCAGGCTGTTCTCCAAAGGCTGGATCCCGCTAAAGTTAATGGTATTGTCTCTGTTGATTTAAATTGTCTTTGGCTCGGACCTTAGCTTCCCAAAGCCAAGAACTCCATAGTGAGGATTTCACCTGCAGGTCCAATACATAGCCAAAGCTCAGGAAGAAGTCACAGTACTATGCTGGGAGGTATTTGGATAATAAGGACTGTTTTCTATTTTTCTTGCTCTGCATTATAATCAGAATAGCTATAACTGTGCATAAAAATCATTTGGTAGACAATCAGATATTTGCATAATTAAATGTTAGAAGGTCATTATCCAACCACATCTGCTAGACTTTTAATGTTTTTCACACGTTCTCATATTCATGACACTTTTTGTGATAACTTGTCATGACTCATTATCAGAATGTCATGAAGACTATGTACAAAAGATATAAGGAAGTCAGCAATTAACAATGACATTGAAGTAAAAGGATTTGTAATAGAAAGAAATGATCTATTCTTCATTCATAAGACTTGTTGAAAAGGTCCGTATTTTCTGTTGCACATAGTTTTCCTTCCATTTGAGCAAGATATACTCAAGAATATTTACACAGGTATAAATTCACTCATGATTTTTGAATATTAATTATGTGAAGAAAATGGCATTTCAACACTCTCTTTATGACAGTACTTTTGGAAGATGATTGCATTAAAAATTAAAATAGCAGCAATGTAAGACTTTGTGTCGTGATACATCTTACCTGATATTTTATGTGTAAGAAGAAAATTTCTTCAGTTACTCTAGTTCAATTAGTTTAGCCGTTTCTTGTATCAACATGTTAAGACTATAGGAATTCATCTTAATTCCTCCTGGCAGCTCAGTGGCACGTAAGTATCTGGAATAATCATGACTTTCTGGTTTTTAGGGTATTTTTCTGCATTCCCTGTTCACATTTAAGTCAGTTTAAGTCCCCATTGTATAATGACTGTAAAAACAGGTAATTAAATACTTTGCCAGGAATTCTTTTTTCATAATTTCATTTTATTCCTACATTGAATGTGCTTAATCAAGGGTGAAAAACATTTCATGAAGAGTTTTATACGAGAAAATAAAAAATATCCAGCAAATTAGCTAAAAAGTGGACTGCATCAGGCAAAAGTGAGATAATAAATGTGACTGTTAAAGTATGTGCATGCTAAGATAAAAAGGAAAGAAAACGAAGACCCAAAAGCATTCTCCTTCACTGGGTTCTAGAAGCATGTATCTTCATTTAATTGTTTATAGGAGGAGAGAGAATAGATGACTACAGTATGGATTTGCCGGCTGTCAGATTTGCCTCAAGCCAAATACACATAATCATAAATGCACTGAAGCAGTATTTATGAATTTTGTTGATCTAAAAGTAAATCAGGAGTTACAATACACTAAATGTTTCTAATATGCTGCAGTTTAAAATTTGTGTGGATAATTGTGTAAACCATATGACTAATGACTTGTCTACTGCAATTATTTAACACATCAGATACCAAACTTTCAAACTTTTAATGCTCAGCATTGGGGATCATTATCTAACAGGCAATCAAAGCAAACATTATTATCAATCCATGAAAGACATAAGTATTCTAAAAAACGTCCTCTGCTTAAAGTTAATGGATATCTATATTCTTTTTTGACAAACAATGTTCTGCCTGTTTCAGATACATTCAGATTTTTTTAGAATTCTCATTGCATTTACATTTCATCTCATATTAACCAAATATTTACCAGTATGTATTTTATCTTGACACTGTTATTATAACTGGCAACTATAAAAAATAGATGTATATGCCTTTCACCAGTTTGAAAAAGAATTTGATTAACAGACCTGATCTGAATTTAAAGTTGGCTGGAAGCTCTCATATAATGTCAAATGTCTTTGTACATCTGGATAAGCTGTGCAACATAACAGAGTTTAACAACAGAGATCAGTCACGAACAAATCCCAAGAGCATGTGTGTGGAACATCACTGATTTCAAAGGGTTGCTTTGGGGCAAAGTGCCGTCACAGGTCATCCCAGTGTAAACAAGAACTAATCTCCTGCAATCAAGAAGAGAAGTGATTGCACCTTTGCCAAAACTGTGATAAGTAAGTAACGTGGCATAAATTAATGTGACAAATTATGAATTATGCAAGTAAGATTTATTAGGCAAGCTAAGCAATTTACAGTGGTACAGTGTCCCTCTATCCCTGCTGGCACCCATTCTTGCCTAGGTAGCAGGATGGGCATGAGTCTGTGCTGCTACTGAATGCACTTCCCATACACAAACAGCACTGTGACTCTTCAAGAGCTGCAATGGCCATGAACTTGTGAGCATCTAATTGGAAGAGATGGCTCCAGATATGATAGGCTGAAAAAAAGAGTTCTGTGCTCACTTGTGCTGGGATAAATTACACAGAATTTCAACGACATCAGTATAAAATTGTGAATGAGAAATATTAGTCTCAGTGTTTACAGGTTATCTCTCTGCAGATAGCCCAGATCATTTTTTTTCCTACATAAAGTACACATAATCTACAAATCAGTTCTATTTTCTTGATCAGAACAAAAGGCCTAGTAGAAAGCATACTATATCATCACCAACAGCTGTCAAGATGGGGGCAGGCAAGGCGCATCCTTCATGTTCCTCCCTAGTCTTTTTGCTGTAATGGTGAAAAGTAAAGAAAAATATGATGAAAAAATGAGGAACTATACAAAAAATTCGTTCAGTGACTCTCTCACTTCTGCTGTCTCTCTCAGTCCTGTTCCAGCCATTGAGGTCAGACCACACCAAAAGTGATGGCTGGGGCTAAGACAATCTATGGATTCCACAGTCTAAACTAATCAAGCAGGGCTATCTGCACTTTCTCCCCTGCTTTTCTCCTTCATACCAGGAGAGGGAGTGAAGAGGGTGGGGAAATCTTGCTGCAAAGGCAAAATAATTGGCAGGCTCTAGACCACCTTAATGCAATGCTGATTAAGACAGCAATTATCCTTCTCTATGGGCATGTAACAATTGTTGAAGATATGATGGGCAGGGTCTGGCACAGGGGAGGACGACACTGACAAAGCAAAGACTCTTGAAAGGTTCAAAGGAGGCACACAAGATGCTTTATAGGCAGTGAGGCAGTGGAGGGAATCTCTGTTGGAAGTCTGGGAGAAAGGAGGGAGATTTGTGCTGGTCACCATTAATGTCAGCCCACCACAAGCTTGAGGATTTGGAACATATGAGGGAAAGTAATATGGATTGTTATTGTACAGGTTATTTGACTTTGCCCAACTTATTGTAATAAAGAAGGAAAGTCTACAGAGCATGATATCATCAAGGACAATAGGGGGGTTCATCAAAACTCTTAGACAGATTTCTTCAAATCAGCTTGAATTTTCGTTTTCATCTGAACTGTAGTCTTCTGTTTACCATGAAATTGATAAGACCACACTTATATAAATTCTTTTTTAGAGTTTTTTTCCAGGATTTTTTCATGCTATAGAACTGCACAGAATGATAGATTTTACAGAACTAGGCAGAAAGTCCTCCATGTCATCAGAAAAAGACCCACAACACTGTTGAACAGCATCAGGCATCTTGAACATAAACCCAAGGGAGAATAGCTGATGCCTTGGAGCCAATATCCCTGGAGGTGTTCAAAAAACATGTAGACATGGCACTTCAGGACATGATTTAGTGGGCATGGTGGTGTGGGGTTGACAGTTGGACTTGATGATCTCAGAGGTCTTTTCCAATCTTAATGATTCTATGAATCTATTCTATGATTCTGCTGAGCGCTTCAAAGCAAAGAACATAATCAGGAGCAAGGACAGAAAGGAACCTTGGAATCTTTTTCTTCATAGGGAAACAGTTCTCTATAAAGAAACAGTTCTTTATAGAGAAATTATTCTTCTTACTGATTTACAATAAATTAAGGAAAAATTACATTGAAATTGTAAATCAAGTAAGCTAAAACTATCCTAGTGAGGACAGTATCTGTGAATTAAGGTTCTCTTTAGGTATACTCTAATAGACAAACTCCATTTATTGGAATATTTCAGTAAAGTTATATTATTTGCTAAAGAAAGAAAATATTTATTTACAGGCCACTACTCCATAAGTTTACTGAATTTTGCATAAATCCATGGGTACTGAGTGAAAGGCATGGTAACTCATGTTTATTTAATTACATAGACTTGCAAGAGAAATCCACTTCATGATAGTTTAAAAACACTAAAGCAAAAAAACCACAGCTTTCTGAAATTAAGGTCCAGGTTGCTAGCCAAGCCATGTCAAACTCTTTGAAAACACCAAATCCAGAGCAACACCAAGCACTACATACATAGAAGTTTCTCATATACACTATCACTGACAGACATCACCCAGAATGTATGAAATCTCAGCCATAGTTAAAAACAGTTTGACATTCCTACCATTTTACTGCCTGGATAACAGGCATTCATTCTGATGAATCAGATATCCTTCAGTCAGATTCTCTTAGATTAATTATAAAATAGGGGTAGGAAATGACAAAAATAATAAAGAAGTAGTCGGTGATGTGGAATAAACTTTCAAAAGGACTGACTAGCATCGAATTTTCTTTATGTTCTCAGAATTTTTGTTTGAGGGAAAGCCTTGCAGAGGCAGATATTGTCTTCCAGATATTTCTGAATCAAATCCCTTCTATGTGTTTTTGACAGAACAGTCCTGAAATCATACAGTCTCACTTTTACTGCTGGGGAAATCAAAACCAGGAGTATGTGACCCGTGCCTTCAGGGAAACGCAGTGTCAGAACTAAAGCTAAAACTTGCTGCCACATAATCTTCACTCCATGTAATCATCAAAATGGACTTTTATAATGAAATAATTCACCATGCTCCTCCAACACAATTCCACTCTGTCTGCTGAAGGAACTTCATAACTGACTGCTCTGTAGCTCCTTTACACAAATGTTGAACTTTTTGCTTAGTGAGACAGGAAACATGTCATTATAATGATCAGAGAGGTGGAACACCTCTCCTATGAGGAAAGGCTGAGAAAGTTGGGGTTGTTCAGCCTGCAGAAGAGAAGGCTGTGCGAAGACCTTATAACAGCCCTACAGTATCTGAAGGAGGGCTACAAGGAGCTGGAGAGGGACTTTTGACAAGGGCATGCAGTGACAGAACAAAGGGCAACATCTTTAAACTAAAAGAGGGTAGATTTAGATTAGATAGAAGAAAGAAATTCTTTACTGTGAGGATGGTGAGGCACTGGACTGTGTTGTCCGGAGAAGTAGTGGATGTCCCCTCCCTGGAGGTGTTCAAGGCCAGTTTGGAAGGGGCTTTGACCAACCTGGTCTAGTGGTAGGTGTCCCTGCCCCTGGTGGGGGAGGGGGGGGGTGTAGGACTAGATGATCTTTAATGTCCCTTCCAACTCAAACCATTCTGTGATTCTATGAATTCTGTTTTCCATGGACCTTGTCTGAGGAAGTGGTACTGGGCATCCTATCCAGTACAGATTTCTCTGCAAGCTGGTGGAAAGAAGGGTGGCTTCAACACACCCATCCAGCCAAAGCCACTCATTTGTTGATCACCTGCAAAGGGCGCACTCTTCTGTTCTCTAGCTTTGATCAAAACATTTACCGAAGAAATTTATGTTAACTGAAACTGGATACAGTACATGTTAGACAGGTTATGGAACATAGGGCACCAAAATCCACTGGTTTTGCACCCAACAAGTATATCCTATTTACATACCAGTGGTCATGTTGATCACTGGATTTATCTTTGAGAAGGAATTTTGCACTGTGTTGTATTGCCAGGGATCTCAAATTTTGGCAATGCCCTTCTATATTAGCATTTTGGTTTTTTTTCTGACATCAAATTAATATATTCCTTTTAACCTTTTTATACCATTGCAGCAGCCTAAGACTTATTTATCTTTAAATTTCCTTTTCATAAATTGTGCCCTAGAACTCTGCCAGAGGACTGATATGTTAAATCTTAGTGATTAATATAGAGAGGTGGGAGGAAGACAGAAGCCTCTAACATGAAAGCGGCAACAGATGTTTTGATGATACCTTCTGGCATAAAACTCTGTATACCATTTTTTCTTCACCACTTCCTCCCACAATTAAAAATAGAGTGAAATAGAAAGTAGACTTTGTATTCACGTATGATGAAGAACTTCTAGGGATTATTAACAGACAGCAAGACTATCAGGAACATTTGGCAGAAATTAATCTCTCCTTATATCACCACTCCCACTTGATTTTTGCTTATCTGTAGTTCTGGGTAAGCTTATTCTTCTCATTTAGATAGTTCTCATGTAAGTGGCTATGTAAACATCTTCCAGACTCCTTCTCTAAATTGAGTTAGTCGGAGCTGTCTGAGTTGGTCTAGCAATATCTTTTACTATTTCTGAAATTTTTTTCCTTGTTCCTTTTTTTTGTATATACGATATCTGTAGCATTTTATAGGATTTTCTTTTATCAGAAAAATAATTAAATATTGCAAAGAATTTTTTTTCCACTTGAAATATGGGTTCTAGATACAGTTATCTGCATTGCGTTTTTTGCCTTTTAACTGCATTGATGATTACTGATATTTTGAGTATCATGTCTCTTAAGGTTAAATGTGTAAAAATAGGAACCAAATTAGCACTATTTTCAGAAAAGTCTTTGAGTTGCCAAGTTGCTCTGCACTCTGCATGGAAAGCTATGACACAGCACATGACCAGAAATAATACCGGAGTGACACAAAGGTCAGATCAGTGTACACTCTATGAAAGCTTTAGTTCCTCAGCCATAGGTAACACAAGGTCTCATCACAACATAAAATCTCTTTTCTTTAAAAAAATCAGAAAAAGTAAAGTGAAGGCTGAGATCACAATTGTAGGTGCTGAATGTAGCACTTAGTACATCAATTTTCCACGCTGTGGTCTGGAATAATCTCTTAATTAAGAAGTGTTTAAATCATGCATGACTGAGAAGAGACTCTGTTATAAAACAAACTGGAGCCTAGACTGTATTTACATTTCCAGTGTCTCCAGTGAAGCAGTTCTTACAAGTTAGTGCCCACATTTGTACTCTGGTCATTGAAAATAGGTGGGTTTTTTTGAAAGGATCTAGACAATTTGTTTATCTAACGTTGGGTATGCAATTTATCAAATTGGATCCTATCCCCAACTTTAAATTAATCAGGATGTGGGACATAGTACAGTGATTATAAACAGACTTTTATGACAAAAAGAAATATAACAGACATCTGAATTAAGAGTAGCACTGCTCAGCATTGCCAATGTCACATGATGTAGGAACATAAGGCCCACTGGTCTGTACTCATGATCAAGCAACACTCTCAGCCTCTCAACTTGATCTATTCTTAAGCAAGGAATTGTAGCACTAATGTCAAAAAATCCTCCATGCTTCCAAAAATGAACACAAAATAACTTTCCTATAAACTGTGACATTCAAAACTTTACTAGAGTACAGAGTTGCATGGCAGAAGAACAAATGTGAGGGAGGCACTGCTTTTCTCTGTGTGCATAAAATAATTATTACACAAATAGCAAATGCATTAAGGGAGAATCCATCTTTAAAAAGCTACTTATTCGATTCAGGGTATTCCCACTCTAGCAAAACTGTAATCACTGCAATACTATGTACATATTTTCAGGAAATGTATATTATTCCTCAGTGAGAATTAAAGTAATATTAACACCTTAAAAAGCAGTTAACCATCCACTTCAATATGTACCATCTACTTAACTGTAAAGGACACATCATCAAAAGTAGTGATGCCAAAGTTTAAGACTGATAATCTGCCTAGAATTTATCTTGAAGAGAATAATTGAGTTAATTTCTTCCAGTTCAGCTGTAATTGCAGATATCTTTATCAGCATAAATATTCTTTAGAAACATTTAAATTCACGTTTATCAGAAATGAACTCATTTCAGTAAGGCTTAATTTTCATTCCTTACCTCTTTGTCCTGAATTCAGAATCATGCAAACTTGCTTGCCGTCACAGATACCAGGATATGTAGCAATTACTATTATGCACAATCTTGCTTTTTCCTCTAACAATGCTAGAGTGCTCCTTGGCAAGGTCTCTGCATGCAAAATGTTATTCAGCACAAAAGGAACTTGATTATCTATTTCTTAAAAGCTTTTATAGTCATTTCTACCTCTGCAAAGTGTGTGTGGCGTCCTAAATTCTTTACATAATTTTGCATAGACTATATTCACACAGAGAAGAAGAGATTTCATCACAGATACAATATGTTTAGTACATGCAGTAGAAAAATTGTGTGTTTAAACCCTGAGAATTAAAATTTCAAATGTAATTTGAAGAGAAATAAAAAGAAGAAAAAATTGAATGGAAGAAAATTATATTCTAATATTTGATAATAATAAACTATTAATATATTACTTAGCTATTGGTAGTACCATAGAATCACAGAATCATAGAATTTTTTGGGTTGGAAGTGGCCTTGAAAGATCATTTAGTCCAACCTCCCCTGCAGAGACTAGATAAAGTTGCTCAGAGCCCCATCCAACCTGATGCTGAACACTTCCCATGATGGGGCATCCACAGCTTCTCTAGGCAACTTGTTCCAGTGTCTCACCACTCTCATCGTAAAAAATTTCTTCATGTCCAGTCAAAACCTACCCTCTTTCAGTTCAAAAACATTGCCCCTTGTCCTGTCACTATAGGCCCTGGTAAAAATCTCTCTCGATCTTTCTTATAAACTCACTTTAAGTATTGAAAGACCACAGTAAGGTTCCCTTGGGGCCTTCTCCTTTCCAGGCTGAACCCCAAATCTCTCAGCCTTTCTTCACAGGAGAGATATTCCAGTCCTCTGACCATATTACAGAATCACAGAATCACAGAATAGTAGGGGTTGGAAGGGACCTCTGTGGGTCATCTAGTCCAACCCCCCTGCCAAAGCAGGGTCACCTACA
>Ga0065711_1030448_pt1 | contig 32468 bp, 19 predicted proteins | sample Hoacrofraction12_FD_59098 | JGI IMG/M metagenome (GOLD analysis project Ga0065711, IMG submission 59098) | Hoatzin crop microbial communities from Cojedes, Venezuela - Epithelial fraction 12 v2 (version 2) | ecosystem: Host-associated > Birds > Digestive system > Esophagus > Crop | place...
GTCCAACCCCCTGCCGAAGCAGGGTCACCTACAGCAGGCTGCACAGGACCTTGTCCAGGCGGGTCTTGTATCTCTGAGCGCTGTCTGGTGGAAGGGGTTGTTCTGGTGCCTATGAGTGAGCGATTTGGCTTTCTAACTGTCTTGGGTCTAGTTTTTCTGCTGCTATTTGGAGCGTGAAGACTGGTAGTCCCCGAGTTATGCTAGTGACTTCAATGTATGAGATGGTATTACTGTGGATGAAGACATTGCAATAATTGCTTGTGCTAATCTTGTAGTGGAGGATTAGGATATCATTAAAAAACATGTAGAAGTGTAGTCCGTGTGCACCATAATAGCCAGTAAGGTTAATCTGAAGTTCTTTATGCTGAACAGAAACTAATCCAAGCAGGCCTGCCAGTTGTATGAGTGCTGGATGTGATTTGACAACTAGAGAGACACTTCTGTATATGACAAACAAAACTTGCTTTAATTTTTGGTTATGTAAAATGAGTTTTCAGCACATGGATGTACGTACAGTCAGTCCTTATCTACCAAAGCACATACAATACACAAACACAGGCACCCGCTTCCCCAGTCTTTTCAATGCCCCTTCAGAAAAGCAGTATTTCTTTGACATTCCCAGGCTCTGTGGCTTAGCACTCCCCACATGCTTGCTTCAGTGGGAACTTTTTTCCTGGTCAGCTTTTCAGGGTTTTCTCTTCTTATGACATTGATGAAAATAGATTAATATTTATGCTCTAAGCTCACGCTGTTCAAGGTATGTCAGTAACTGATGTGAAGATGGGTGGATGGCTTGTTACTTTTCTCTCAGCCTTAGGGAAAAAGAGGGTGCTGTGTTATGGAATAAATAAGAAGATTTTTATTTTTTTAGCTAGTGGGAAATCTTGCTGTCCCCCACTGATACACAGTGTGGAAGTGTGAGGAGGAGAGGTACGGATGGTTGGCTGGTAGTTGTACTGTTTTATCTGAGGAGGAGAGTCACGGGCTTGCTCTGCATTTCCTTTTCCTTGCTCAGACCCAGAGGAGTCAGTGGGAGTCATTCCTCTTTCTAGGCACTGTTGTGCCTTTGGAAAGGAGCAATAGGGTCATGCCAGAAACCTAGAGGCTTCTAAAGAAAATGGCTTGCCTTGTCCCAGCCATTACTCCTACTGAGGATGGTTTACTGAATGCTGGCAGCATCCTTACCCCTGTGTAAAGCATGAAAACTAAACCACTCTGCTTTTCCTGTGCTTTATCTCTGACTTAAATGGGAAGAGGAAATGCATGCAGGACTTTTTGGGGGAAGGGATGCAGCAAAAGCTTAATGAAGGGAAACTAATTTTTGTACCTCCTGCTTTATGGGTTTAGTCCAGCTGTTGGGGTCACTCTTCTTAAGATTTTACTCAAGATCCTTCTCTTCTACAAAACCTAGACAAGGTGTCCTGCAAGACGGTTGGAGGTAGCAGGCACATATTTCATGCTGATATGATAAAAGTTTTCCAAAATATTATATAGGTAGACAAAAATTGTCTGTCACGTTGTCCCCATCTCTGCATCACTCCTTAGGTGTCTGAAGTCTTAGGATGAGTGCTTAAGAATCCTAAGGCATATATTTTAAGTGCAAGAGTACTCTTTGTGGGCAATTACAGTAGCTTTTGCAGCATTAGGGCCTGAATATGTAAAGTGTACGGTATTGAAGGTGAAGTCCTCTGCGCTGATAGAGAACCAAGCTCTGTAGATACTGATCCTGAGTGAAGTCTTTGGATGCTGCTGCAGATCAAATATATGAAAATCAACTTTCCTCATGTCTCTTTCACGTATGTAGAATATTCCTTCTTTCTGCTTTTTTGCAAGAGATAAAAAGCATGCAAACAAAGCATGATTTTCAGAGCTTGGGGGAGGGGAGAGAGAAGCAATAACTTAGAGGACAAGCCACAGTCATTGTCACTCCAGGAGTTGATTTATTAATTGTGAAAGCTTCTGTCCCTTGTTTTTCCTTAATAAAGACTCCAGAAGGCTTTTCCACTTGGTGAACAATCTGTTCTACACAACAGGGAGTAAGGAAGATGAATTCATCTGTATCTCAAATTTGGATGAGGAAGGAGTGGAACATTTGTTCTCTAGTGAGGGGGCACAAGCTGCCTCTTCAAAAATGATCTTCTACAACTCCAATTAAGTGATATGCTGGGTCTGTTGATTCTACAGCTGGAAGTGAGTGTGTGCAGTTCTTATTTTGAAGCTGTGAGGTTCATGCCAAAAAGTTAGTAATTTTAAAAACAGCAAGTTTAGGAAAGTTTGAAACACTGAGATGTGGTCTTTGCTCAAACTCCTTTTGTTCTTGCCATCTAGGTTGCATATTTGTATATGCTGGTGACAAAAGGTCTATTTGTTTATAATTTTTTAATGGGTAATCTTAAGAAAATATACTACTAACAGTCATATCACTTTAATATTTAAAGAATGAAATAAATATTTCCTTCTCTTCTATTCTTTCTGTCAATCTATTCACCTTCCCTATGATAGCTAGTTGCCTCGTGCACCATTCAAGAAAGTCATGGTCATGGGGCAAATTCAGCTACTCCAATTATCCATTGATTTGTGACTTCTTAAGCATAGCTTAGTCTTTCTGTGGTCTGTAGCACTGTGTCTTTACGAGCAGAGGTTTTTTTTTTTTTGTAAGCTTCAGCTGTGTTTCCTAGTATATCAAATCATCAATAATTTACTTAGGGAAAACATCATGAGTTACGAAGTCGGATTGTATCTAATTGCGCTGGCCTTCTTCCATCTGGGATTTCACCAGCCTTTTTCCTATGATCCTCATTTGATCAAAGCTTCCCTCTGAAATGAAAGCAAGGGCTGTACTGTACTGTATTCTCTCTGATCCTTTAGAAGTGTGTAGGTGCTTCCCTCGTCCATTTTTGGGTCCCTCAGCACTTGGACACTGAACTTCTGGGAGTGATGCTATACTTTCTGTATCCTTCTTGACAGGCTGCATACTTCTACATTTCCAACACAAAGCAGTGAAATCTTTCAGACCAGAGAATCTAAAAGTAGAGGTGGAAATGCACAGGAGTAACATTGCAGTCCAGCCAATAGTGTTGCTGTAAACCAAGTGTATCTAATAATTATCAGGATATTCCTATTACAGGTTTTGGAGATCTCATGAGTTAGCTGTTTTTTAAAAAAATAAAATTCAAAGACACAAAACATGTACTGATAATGACTGACAGTATGAATGCTCTTAAGATAGCTATGTCAGGGGTATATTGCGAGATTCAGATTTAGATTTACAATGATTTACGGTGACAAAAGAAACCAGTATATGCTGGGCTACAAATTATGTAAACTTCCTCAGAGAGATGTTAGGAGACAAGCAGTATTATTGGAAGTGGCTCTTGAATGTTGATAGAGATGGTTTGATCCTTCACTGACCAGTGTTTTGGCTAGTTACAGACATGTTTAAACGAAAGTCAGTGTGAGTCTTCACTACCTAAGCAAAAACTAAACAGAAACTGAGAAGAGATCAATTGGTTTTAGCCCTGAGAGCACACGGTCTAGCCAACAGTAATACAAGTAAAACCAGCACGAATAAACAGGTTAGCTAAATTGTAGTGGTTCCCATGTTCACTGATCAAAAATGCCGAGTTTCTGAGTAGCGAAGGTGAGGGATTTGTTTTTGTTTTGAATTCATCATAATGCTGAGGAGTTTGGGAAGAGAGCAGGTGAGTTAAGGTGACTCACACTAGCCTGCCTCCCGCCCGTGACACCTGCAAGACCTGAGCAGATGAGATGCTTCAATGCAGAATGCTGAGACAAGTTCAAAGGAGGAGCAAACCCTGTCCTCCAGCCTTTGCTTGTAATCAGCCTGTCCGATAGCACTGACTTCATCACTCAAAGAAAGAACTGAGAGGAACTTGTTTAGTCTGGAAACATTGGAGAGTTCAATACAGCTTTCTTGGATGGGGCCTTCTGCCCCTTGATGGAGACTAAGATCAAGCTTTTATGTACATAGCATTTGCAGAAAAAAACCCAAAAAACCCCAAAATAAACCAAAAGGTAAACAAATATTATGTTTAGAGAGACACTTGGTTTTGGAAATGGGAGCACTGGCTTTTTCAGACTGTTATGTGCTCAGCTCCCTTTTGGTCCTTACGCAGACTCTCTTTCCTCTTTTCCTCTTCCTCTGGCAAGGAGATGACAAGAATGGTTGAGAGGAGCTCAGTCTCTGGCAGTGAGGGTTGTGTTGTCTCCAGAGGAGGTTGGCTGAGGGAACATTGGGGAAATGCTGATGTGACTGGGAGATGCTGTGAAACACAAGGAGAATGCTTGAGGAACGTGGATGTTGACATCCTGTAGAAGTGTGTATATGGTGGTGGGGAAGGAATTTTTGAGAGATCCCAGGAAAAGCGTTGCAGTAACATAGAATAGGAAGGCTACTAAAGTCAGCCTGGAAGAGACAGTGGGGTGAAGAAATTAAGTTTTACCATAGACTGCAGACAGTGGAGATGAGCCTATGTGTTTTAAGGTCTTGTGGGACAGAAAACCTTATTTTAAAATGAACAGAGTGTGGGGTTTGTTGTTTTTTTTTCCTAAGAAACATCAAGATTCATGCTACAGATTCCCAGCAGAATGGAAGAATTTCAAACCAAATTAGTTATGCTTGGGAGAGGAAAGGTAGGATGAGGATGTGTAAAAAAGCATATAGAAAAACTGCATGACAAATGTCTGCATCATCTGTCTTTTTGTTTTAAATTCTGTCATTACTGTATTCTGTCTCCTGGATACCAGCATTAGGAAAAAGTGGATTATGGTGTGAATTCTTGGGGTGGGTGGGTAATACCGTATTGAAAAGATCCACAGGGAAATTTTGTGGTTATTGTTTCTGTTACCATATTACCAAAAGGCCTTTGGGAATCAAAAAACTATTTGTTAGGCACTATATGGAAAAAGCCTCTCCACTTTAAGCAATAACCATATAAAGAACAAGTGCAGGGGAACAAAAGATAAGAACTGGAAGCAATACCAGGAAAATCCATTACACATATGAATATTGCATACGAATCTTGGTAGAAGATGAAATTGGATTTTAGAGTATTTACCTCTGAAATACAAAAAACTGAGCTGAATCTGTGGAAATAGTTCTAGGGAATTTAGCTTTCTGATCTCTCATTATTCTTGATGCAAGAAATATTTGCATGCTAGTTTGCACATGCTATTTGCACTACCAGCAATTCTTAGGCTCCCTAGACTAGTACATACCAGGGAATGCTGATGGCATCATGGAGAAACAGTTACGTATTTCCCTGGAGGAAACTGGCAGTGGAATTTTGGAATAGGTTAGTAAACAGTAAAAAAAAAAAAAAAGCAAGCTGAAAAAAAGTTAGTGACTTACCATAGTCTGTCATAGACTGGCAGCTGTGTGGGTAAGATTCCAATAGGATACTTTGGCCACTGGTAAAAAATGCCTGAAAAGAATGGACTGTAATTCCAGGTAGTATAAACTTACTGTTTCATCAGTCGTGATCACTGGGGAAAACATGCCTTTGTAACATATAAACTTTGTATTTAAACAGTTGCAAGTGAGGCCAAAACAGAATATTGTTCCATCACGAAGTTCAACCTTCTCCCTTCCCAGGATTCATGGAATGCTGGGTTTCTAAATGACAGAGCAAGAAAGAATCATGAAGGGAATGCCAGTCAAGCCATTTGCAGATCAGTGTAACTCTAGAAGTTGTGGTGGACTGACTCTTGCCGTGCACTACTGTACTTGCAAGGAGAATTGGGTGTGCATCTTCTCAAGTATGCTTTTTCACTAGCAAGCAGCTTTCTTCTTTTTCCCCAGAACAGCAATGTCTGAAACGGAGATCTTGATCTAGCTTCAGCTGCGGTAAAGCATAGACATTGTTCCATCACAAAACAGCACTCATTGCCTGAGCCTGCTGGATTTGGGTCTTTACTGTTAATATTCAAGCAGCCTAGAAATTAGATTTATCTGTTTTGTAGATTATATGTCTGTGTGCTTGTCCCTGGGAAGAGAGGGAATTGTATTTCCTGGTTACTTAGTTGAATACTCACAGTTCTTTGATTCTTTTTTTTAGAAATAGGGCAGCACAGTTCCCGTAGATTTAAGCAGTTGTCATGTAAAAATCATTAGGGAGTACAAGCAAGACTTCATGGCCTGCACTGAGCGGAACGTGATCACTGTTTATTGCATTGGCATATGGGAAGAGGTTTTGTTTTCTACTGTGGTTGCTGATTGATGCTAGCTTTAGTACGTGATTGCCTGTGAAGGTTTCTTGTTATCTCCACAGGTGCAGAAAATAATGGCAAGAAATATCTAGATAAAGGGGTTAGCCTTTTTTATTAAAAAAATACAAAATAAAGCTAGGGGTAGAGTTAGATGGTGATTAGAAAATCCAGACTGAACACGTGGATAAAATAGAAGCAATCTGTCATCATGCCTGTTCCCTACAATTAATATTTTGTATCTTCAATGTAGTGAATGATGAACAAGAGTGGGCATGGGAGCTGGGTGCAGAAGCATAGTCAGTTCCACCTCTATGCAGAGTCTAGGTGCCAAAATACTTTCATTTCCACCTTTGGAGGGGCGGAGTTGCTTATGTTGCTCTACAGTTTCTTGTACTGCATGGACCCTGCCCATCTGTCGCTCCTCCTGGTGGACTCAGAAATTGAAAGAGGTCCCCCAAGGTGGCAGAATATACATCAAAACTCAACTGGTCAAGCAGAGCAATCTAATCTAGGTTTTGAGCTGCTTGTGTTTGGAGCTGATGATTGCACGGGAGACCTCTAGAGCTCCCTTCATTGTGTCTCTATGCTTTTTAGTATCCAGGTGCTGCTGAATGTACCAGCATGGTGGCTGCAAGCTTGCATCATCTTACTGACCCCAGTTTTCAGGAGCTTCTGCACCTGTTTATCTGGCCAGAATTACACAACACTAAAGAGAACTGGGGAATCTATTATAAAGTCTCTGTGTTTAAACCCTTTCTACGTATTGCTTCCTTATCAGTTTCCCATGTGAAATCAAGATTTACTATATTGGATGTTATGCCTAGATAAAGCATGTACGTGTGCATGTGTATTTTTCTCTTTTCCCAACTGAAAGGTATTCAACTCGGGTTCATTCCTTCAGTGTAAAGCTGAAGAAAGCTTCTGCAGCAGAATTGTGCTGGGTAGGAAAAGGGCTGTGTTGCTTTCAGGCTAGAATGTGAGTCTAAAAGCAGCAAGTTTGAGAGAGGTCAGATGGGCATCTGGAGAGAAATAGCTTTCAGTAAGGGTATATTCTAGCACTTTTACTCATGCTGAGTAAAACTGTTCTCCAAAGATGTGTCTGCAGCTAAACCATTTCTGCTCTAAAGTGTACGGAGGAGAAACTTCGCACCGATGCCATAGTATTGCTCAGGAAAGATGATTTGCCTTGTAACAAGGACTCAGGCAAAGTTTAGAAAGTGATATTACCCTTGCTTTATATTATCAGTTGTTGTTTCTTAAATGTCCCTCTAGTGTGTGTATATTTGTATCTGTATATAAAAACGTACACACTGCTACAGTCCATCTGAGAGGAGAAAAGTTCATATAGAAAACATCACATACTTGCTGCCTTGGGTGAACACAAAAGGTCTTCTCTTTTCTGCTAAAGTATGGTCCTTACAAAATGTTTTAAGTTGTATTTATGCATCTGTTTGGGTTTGGCCTGGAAAAATGCCAGGTGCCCACCAAAACCACTGTATTGCTCCTGCTCAGCTGGACCGGGGAGAGGAAATATGATGAAAGGCTCGAGGGTCGAGACAAGGACAGGGAGAGATGCCACCTGCCAATTACTGTCACAGACAAAACAGACTGAACTTGGGGAGAAAAGGGAGTGTCATTCATCACCAATCAAATAGCCCCAAAGATCTTGGTTGTACTGAACATTATTATAACCATATCAGAGTGAGGGAGTTGCATTTATTTCAGTTGGTACCTATCCAACCTCAGGGGTGTGTACCAGAGCGAACTATGTTTTCTTTGTCACGTTGACAAAGCAAATGATTCTGCTCCCGAGTGAAGTATGCAGAGAGGCTGACTGGGGTACAAGAAGGTGGATGAGGACTATGGAGCAAAGTAGGCATATATGAAATGGGCAATATAGGCACACCATGTACGTACCTGGAATAGCTTGTACAAAGTTCACAATGTCTAGCTAGCTGTTCTTTCTCAAAGGCTATCTTCTCATTGACCTCTTGGAAGACGAGAAACTGTTACTGCTGTGGCTTATGCCAGTGTAGTTTCATTGAGTCCAGTGGCGTGAGATAAATTGTAGAAAGATTTAGGTGTGAAGAGGTGTCTGGAAGCTGCTAGTCCAATCTTGGACTGTGATCTACAGTCCTGTTCCAGCAGCAAGTGCTGAGCCCCTATCTCACCCCAGTCCCACCAGCAGCTGTTCCCAGGACACACCAGTCATGTCTCAATGGCCGGGCTGAGACCCTCAGCCACATCAGCAGCTGGCACCACAGCCCTAGGGTGCCTGGAACCTCATCCTGCTGCAGTTGCTAGTCCCATGTCCTCTTGTGCAAGTGTCCCCAGTTCCTGGCACCTTGTCCTTACAGCATTCACACACATGGAATAGACTGGGATTGTACAGAAATACAGTTAAGAAAGGCTTTAATAATAAGACAGGACAGGCCATAGTGGGTGGTTGCAGGACTTGGTCAGACAAATATATTGACGAGTTGTGGTTTACATGTGACTGGCCCCTTTTCATATCCCTTTCTGTCCCTTTTTTGCCCACCCCTCCCCCCCTCCTCTGGATTTGCCCTGATCCTCCTTCCACAAAATGTCCGACAGGCCCACTTCAAATATCCTGAATCCTCCTGTTCCTTTGATTTCCCAGTGCTTATAAGTTAATAGCCCAGGCTGGCCCTCCAAAGCTGTGTCTGGAGTTTCTTGATGGCCCATCAATTAGTGGCTGAAGACTTTTGATCTTTACTAGTGCCTCTATCTCTTGTACCCCTGGTTTGTGTGTCTGCATGTTCTTGTTTTATTACTTTCTCCCTTATTTAATATTCTGTTTGCATTGAAAGGGTCCCATATTGGATAACGCTGATGAAGCAGAGGCTCTCACCTTCCCTGTACCCTTACAGTAGTGGCTGTCTGTCTTGTACTGGAGGCTCAAGACTGGGTGCAGTACTCCAGAGTGCCTCACAAGAGTGGAATGGAGAGGCAGAGCTGAAGTCTTTACCATTTTCACTTAATTACCACAGATTAAACATATACTTAATATGGTATTAACAATATTACAGCATATAGGCTGTACTTCAGCATGTTGTTTGCTTAGCTATCGCAAAAACTATCATCACCATTGACATAGAACTAATTTCTGGAGCAGTGCTCTAGAGAATGATTCTGATGCTGTTACCCTGAAAACAAGAGCCAAAGTCTAGCTAATTGCAGTAGGAGCAAACTTTCAGAAGAGAGTTAAACAGTACCAGGGACTCGCCTGTTTTATGCAGTCACAACCTGTTTATTTCATTTGAGTAGCGAGAATAAAGTACTTATTCCCTGCCCAATATAAGCATTATAGAAAATAGAAAACTTCCAGCACTGCAGTATGTGGCTGGAGGTGACCCAGCAGAAGCGCTGTTTAGAACAGTGGTGCGAAGATACTTTCTGGAGGCTCAGACTGTGTTGATTCATGGGGGGTGAGCACTCCTGAGGGTACAGCCTAGTATATACACATGAAGGATGGTCATCTCTCTCTTCTACACGGATAAGAAACCCGAGTTGCCTGAGTGAAGCTAATAGTACCACTGATGCAAATTCAAAGATTAAAATCTGTCCTTTACAACCATGTGCCTATGATAGGGGCAGAAGGCTGTGTGTTTTCCGTGTTGAGAGAGCGAAAGAACCATGCTGCCAAGCTGTAATGTAAGAAGAGCTGTAATGAGCCCAAAAGAAGTTGGAAGAGTATTAGCTTACACAAGTGACCAGAATCTGTAACTGATACAGAACAAAACAGCGTTTGTGTCCTCTCCCTGCTTCAGGTCCAGCAAATCTCTTCACTGTCATAGAAACGGCTGGACTCAATAGACCTACAGGACCTTTCATCACTTCTACCAATATGTGACCCTTGTGCTGCTCTTGTCAGCAATAGACTACATTTTCCATCACCTCTCTTCAGACAGATTGGACTGCCCTTCTTTCTTTTGCTGAACTAATCACCCCCTTGAATGACAGGCCAGCTAGATGAGAGGAAATAAAGGGAGATAAATATCATATGCCTGACCATCCTGCATGCAGGATAAACACATAAAGGAGATAGATAGGAAACTATGACTTTGACTTCTGAAAGTGTCTTTATTTAACAAGAAGGGGGAAGACTGGACATCCTGCTTTCAAAGTCACCTTACCCTCAACAGAAGAGGTCAGTCTTCATTCCCTTCCAGGGAAGGCTTCTGGAGACTGGGAAAGAAAACAAGGTTTGTTGGCATATGCCCTGCCTGTAGCTTCTGTCGTTGGTCTGGGAGGCTGTGGTTCCCCTGTATCTCTCCTGCACTGTAACTTCTCTGCCTTTCAGGCGCTGAACTAGGGATGTTCGTAGTCTGCATCTGATGTTGTTTCTCAGGTAATCATGCTGAAGATGAGGAAAGAAAATGGCAGAAGACTAGAGTACGCCCTTACCTTGCTTAAATAACGTATGGTCTAGGACACTAATCCACCACCTTGAGTAACACCAGGAATTTCACTGGGGTCTATGCAGACTGTTGCTCTCGATGCAGGGCTGCTGGACTGTGACTAATTTTGAAGCAAAGGGAAGGAGTGAGATGCAGTGTCTGCAGACACCTGCAGCAGACAGCCTTGCCCACTCACTTTCACTTTTTTGCCTTGGACTGAAAGCATCAGGAAGAACCAGGAGGTATTTTGTCTTGGTCAAGTCCACCATCCCTGTATAACCTCTGCATCTAATAATCATTACTGTAGTTATCCCAGTCTGTGGAGATAGGCTTAACCTGCTGTTGCCCTCAGTTTATGGGTAGGGAACTGTGGTACAGAGAAAAAAGAAAAAGGATGCATTTCTGAAAGTCCAGTGGCTCTGATGCACTTCTTTGAGTATTGAAGGGCATCGGTCCCATCAGTAAGATTGGTCTTCAGAAGTATTTCAAGCATCTAAAAGCCAATGAAAGACAAACAGGTTTAGATTTCAAACTGCCCAAGTTCTATCTGAAGATTTCAAAGTCTCTCAGGTGCTTCAAGCCTGTGATGATTGCTAAAAGATTGCTTAAAGCTGATTGATTTATTTAGGTGCCTTTGAGAATCTTCAAGTGTCTTGACCTTAATCAAAGCCCTGTACCCTGAGCTGATGCCTGTAAAGCATCTTGCTATTCACTGGATGTAATTCAAATAGAAAATAAGAAAGCAAGGTGCCAGATGCCTTAATAAAAGTAAGGATGCCTTCAAAGACAGTTTTTCTTGTCCATTTTCCTATAAATGATTAAAAAAAATTTAAACCCCTAATGTTTTACTAGTTCAGCTCCTATATTATTTACTGTGCAAATCTGTTTAAGAAATGTAAGTGTGAGCTAGCCATCTAAATGAGGCTGCAAATTCATTTTTCTTTGGAGAAAAAACTACCTCTTACAAGTAACCCTTAAAAAGCAGAGTGGAAAAGATCAGTGAGTGTTTCCAGCAACAGGCCCATTTAAAATACGTAATTCATCTTTTTGTAATAGGCTCATATGATGAGAGGGCATGGGTTATTCCACACAGATATCTGCATGTCTGTAGTCACTGATTCCGAGTCATTGATACCACCAGGGTTGCATCTTAGCCTGAGGCAAGACTTTCAGGATTGAATGATGTACACACTGACAATGCTGTCATTTCTGGAAACCTTTCCATTTTGGAAGATGATTACCTTCTTGATAGTGAGTTGAAACCATGATGATACCATTCAAAATGATCTTTTATCCAGAGAAGGTTGGGCCTTATTGCTTAAATGTTTTAGTTCAGTCAGCTTTTTGCTTTCTCACTGGGTACAGTTCTTTTCTGTGTTGAAAGCTCTCTCCAGGGGAAGAAAAGGCTTGTTCTTATGTCAATCTTTTCCAGGCATCAGATTTAGCATCACAAAGTGCTTTGATTTTATGCTGCTGACAGACAACCTGGTTTAATTAGTTAAGCAGAGTTTAAGCAGGGGAGTACAGTTCTATTGAGACCAAAATCACCATGGGCATTTATGCCAGCCGTGATTTTGGGATGCAAAGATTTATCTGTTGATGTATCTTTATCAGAAATTTGAATCATATGTGTTTCTCTCTTGCCTGTATTACTGAGTTATCGGAAGGCTTCCAAAGGAGCGACACGTGGCCTGCAAAAAAATCTGTTTAACTTTCAAGAGGAGTTGGGCAAAGAATTACTCTGCTTTTGAAACCTTCCTCTTTTGTCTTACTTAAATTATTTGATGTTTGTATATGTTATACCGATATGGTTCTACCTAGGGCTTAGAGCACATTTAGGTGTAGTCATTGGAAAAAATGAGTTTTAATCCAAGGGAGAGAACAAAATCTGTACTGTCTATATTTCGGGAGACCTCATTTCCTGTGTCTCTTGCTTTGGAAAGAAGGCATTTAGACTCTCCAAGCCAAATAAATATATAGTATTTCCTGTAGACTGAACAACTTCTATCATACTGAAATCATTTGGGAGAAAAACTTGAACCATACTTACCCGCATGTAACAATTATTGATAGATAGAAGTGATTCACCATTGAAGAAATCTTTGGGCCAGATTCACCCTTGGCATGAGGAGGCACGTCTCTATTAGCACTAAAATATTGGCAACCATGTATAATAGAAGTGTTTTTAGCTTTTATGGTCTTTTTTTGCTTTGTGTGCTGATTATGAGCCAGTGGTTAAACCAGTAATGCCAGTGAGGAGATGTTGTATGATAACCAATAGTAGTACCAACAGAATTATACAACATTGACTTGCATGGTACTGCATATCTTGCATCACATTTTAGTGATATGCCTTTATGCCTTTGCCTCATCGTGTAGGGAAGCCTGTAATCTGATTTTGTCTTGATTTAGAGGAAAAGAGCTTGCTGGCAAGGTGATTCTTCATTTGTACCCTGAATGTTCTGGAAATTATTTCAACCGTTCTAGCTCAAGGTTGCTCCAAGTGCATTGCTCATTTTGTTCTGTTTGGCCCAAAGAAATAAATCAAAGGAAAAACTTTAAAAGAAGATTTCTTGGTGGGTCTCATCAGAAGTTTGTGCTCTGTTGTGCTCTGAATGGGTAGGTTCAAGTTTGCTGATCTGTGAACTGAACTTAGTCACATCTGGATGAGGTTGTTTCACAAAGCCAAAGCAGAGTGTTGTTTGTATTGAATATTGAGTCAAACAAGTGAAATTGTCTTAGAAATATTTGGAAGATGGTCATCCCCAACCGTGGAGGGTAATTTAATGTGAAATTGCGTAATATTATTTGTGTAAGACCATCCCTTCTCAGGGATAAGGACGGGGTCTTTGCAAACATGCCATGTGTACATTGGCTCTGTGTAGCGTATACGACAAGCGTGTCCTGATGAGATGGGGTTGGGAAGAAGACATGGAGAAGCATCTTGTTTGCGCTGAGGTCTGATGCACAGGCTTTTCTCCAATGTGTTGTGAGGACATAAATTATACAGAATGGAAATTCTGTGTATGCTGTAGTTTCTATTTTAAGCCTATTGATAACATTTTATGTCTTATAGGCTTTATGTCTCATTTTGTTATAAATAACACAAAATATTGATAACATTATGTGTGATGGTTGTACATCTAAATTACTACGGGATTATACAGTAATTTGGTTGGAGGGGACCTTTAGAGGTCACCCGGTCCAACCACCTGTCAAAGTAGGGTGAGCTTCGGAGATCCAGCTCAGAGCTAGACTGGGTTGCTCACGGCCTTGTCCAGTTGAACTTTCCACAGCCCTCCAGGCAACCTGAGCTATTCTCAGGGGGAGATTTGTTTCTTTATATCTAAGTCAAATTTGACTTTTCACTATCTGCGACTGTTGCTTCTCATCTACTGTGCACTTTTGAGGAGAGTCTGGCTCCCTTTTTATAATCTATGAATAGGTAGTGAGAAGCAGCAACCAGATGCTTCCTCAGTCATTCTCTTCTGCAAGCCAAGCTCCTTCAGCTGCCATTTATTTAATAACCAACGACAGCAGAGCTTTTATTCTTGATTATTTCATGCACCCAATCACTCCCTTGCTCCCTGCAAGCTAGTGCTACAATCCCTAGGTCTCAACTTCGTTTCCCAGCAGGGAGGTCACTGATGGTCTGGGAAGGTCGATTTCTGCTATACAGCTTCTTGCATGTGCCAGGCTGGGGGGCTGCTGGTCAAGGTCCCTGGACATCCCCCTCAGCAATTGGATCTCCAGGATTTCCCCCTGCTTCTAGGATCTTTTCTCCAATCAAGATCTTCCTCTTGTTCTTTCTGAGACCCCTGCTTCTTTTTGGAAAACTTTAATTTTAGTGGCACCTCTTCCTTCTGGAAGTTAGGCTCCTGGGTTTTCCAATCTAAGTGGCGTATGTACAGAACAACAACATGTGAATTGCCTCCTAATAGTAGGTTCTGTCCTCATGTCTCTTTATTAATAGGAGGATTCAAGATCGGACCGCTTCTGTTTACTCCATATGCTCCCTAAACTTATAATAATCCCTTATTGGTTTCAACTAGCAAGTAGCAGAATTGTGTTTAACAGTTCAATGTCAGATGTTCACCAGCCCACAGATATGCAGCCAATTATCTGCTGCCTGTTGGCATTCACAGTGTAAGCTATTTTTTCACCTGTGATAGCTGGGGAACCCAAAACAGGACACATTAGTCCCGATGTGGTGAACAGAGGCTAAGAGGCAGTTTCCTTGACCTGAATTTTACTTCCTTGGTTGCTATGTAGTTAACCTTCATCACTGCAAGGATGCACTGCTGGCGCGTGTTCAGCTATTGTCCACCAGGACAATTGCTTTTAAAAGCTGCTCATTGCTGCTCTGTGGAGTTGTTAGTCTGTCGCAGGTGCAGGACCTCACATTTGCCTGTGTGTGAAGTTATAAGCTGACTCTTGGCTATAAAGTCTCATAGTAAAATTGACTTTAAAATGAAACTGTGGAGTTCATCTTGGCCAATCCTCTATTTCAAGCTGGACTAACTTGAAAGCTAGACCAGGGCAGCCCACTTGTGTTTTGAATATCTCAAAACTAATGAGATACATCTCAAATCTACTGTGTATGAAATATATTTAATTATTTTAAGGTGGGAAGAAGGTCAATTTATAGGCCAGCTGGTGCCATCCTGATCAGGAAAATCCACTTAAAGATGAGCCAGTATCACACTGGAGACAAAGGAGATGTACTTGCACCATAGTTCTGCAAGAATGTTAACTCTGCTGATAAACACCTTCCAAGACTACTGAAGGACTGGTTTTGACTGACTCTCGAAGCACCAGTAAACAAAAATGTTTCTTCTTATTTCTAGCAATGTTTCCTTTATCAAAATTAGATACAATCTTTGGGTTGAGAAGGGAAACAGATTTATGAGGCAACATCCACTGCGCTTTATCACCCCAGGAGGGAAATAGGAAGAACGTATGGTAAGAAATTTTTCTTGTATTTCATAAGTCAACTGAAGTGTTCAATTATTAGTGCTATACTAGTGAAGTCTTTTGGGGTTGTCTCAAAGATCTCATGATAAACTCCTTAACAAAACAATAAAATTTGGAGTATGTCAATTGGCTAATTAGCTAATAATCAATATCCATCATCAGCAGCTGTGACGAGATGGCAGAGAGATACTAGGCTCTGGGAACTTTGTTCAAGATTTGGGGAAGATATGGCCAAAACAATAATAATTGTGTTGTATGACAAGAGTTAGGAGAAAGCAACAGCAGCCTAACAGTGACATTAATCTAAACTGAGTACTTAGAAATACTTTCTTCTACACAAATTATTATGAAGTAGTTGATCCTGGCAATTCAAATTTTCTCTTGAGATGGGCATTAGACAGGGCAGATAGAAAATGCCCTGGGTAGAACCTTAAATTCATAAGCCTCCAAGGAGCCAGGGATATCAGCTTATGATACATTAAACATTTAATTATAACTCCACAGATACAAAGGTCATCAGAGTACTCCTTTACAATCTCAGAGGCAACCAGAGCAGGATTTACCTCATTTAACTGTAGGCATCTACAGCAAAGACATAGACATTTAATTCTGAGCAAGCTATCTCAACTCCCATGATATCCAGAAACAAAAAGCATGAGTTGTCTGGTCTAATGGAGGTGTCCACATTATGATGGAGTGGGGATAGGTCCTGGAAATCTCTGGTTCTGTTCATTAACTCTAGAAGCCTAGACAGCCACATCAAATGCCTCAAGCTGAGAGAGATGTATCTCACCATGATTAACTGTGCCACAAATACTAATGGTAATGAGGACTTCCTTGATGGCTTGGATGACACAAGTCATGCCTCGCTTACTGGTATACAACTGAAACTTTGCTTGCCAAAGTTCAACATATTCCAAATGTGATTCAGAGGTATCCGAGGGCAAGCACAATTTGGCCTTCTATTTCCACTCACTCCTAGTCCATCTTCTTTGAAAAGCAAGGTCCCTATATGATATTCCATTATGCTCCACTGCACTGGGTTGGGGAGAACTATACTGTATCATGGACAGGGTTATTTCCTCTGAAAATTAAGGAGGAGCCGAAATCTTGGTTTAACCACCTAAATATGAGATTTTTGTTTTTTGGTGCAGAAAATCCCTAAATGTCACAGAGGTACCTCCCATACTAGCTGGGGATGTGGAGGGTTTCTGGGCTTGTATGGGGTAAAGAAGCAGGCTCCAGAATACAGGGTTGCCAGGATGGCCAGGGCTGTGCTAGCAGAAGTTCCCTCCTGTGTAGCTGAGGCAGCTGTTAAAAAAAAATGCCTCCTGCGAGCTTCTGCCCCTGGTGCAACCTTTCCTGAGGGCTGTGCTGTGCTGCAGAGCGCCTCAGCGACTCTTCTCCTTCCCCAACGGCTTGTGTCAGTCTTGGCTTGAACTGGCTGACTCAAGCCCAGAAAGGATGACCACTGGTTTCACAGAACCTTCCAGCGACAGAGAGGGCTTCAAGCTGGGCTTGGATATATGAGGGGCAAACAGTGTGCAGCAGGGAGAGGCAATAACTCCTGCCTGTGGAGTTCCGTGACTGTGGGGCTGATGAAAGACTCGGGCACGAGGTTGAGCTGACAAGTGGAAAATAAGGTTTGGGGGAAAATAAAGAAAAAGCCAAGAAATGGCAGCACAGCAGAAACAATCAGTTGACATAGTTTATTGCGTATTAAAGCAGGTTAGTGTTCTAGGGGTGTACTCCTGGGCGAGTTTGACAGGTTTACGCTGAAAGACACCACTTAGAAGTGTTAACTTCTTTTAGCTTAGCCTTATGGAGCCTTTTCACTGCAGAGCATAAAGCTGGCTGTAGCCTTCATAATTCATTCTTAAAATGTGAGGTTAATGTGTAGCTACGTTGGATATTAAGGGAAACAGATGGAGCAAGGAACACAGTGAATCACAGGGAATCTGTTCAAGAATTTTTCTCACTGAGATAATTTTTCCTTACTGGGTCTGGCTTAAATATCAGAGAAATCTCAAGTCACCATATAAACACCAGATCCACTGTCCACTGGTTAGTATTTGAAGTTTCAAACTAAATGTTGAGTTTGTTCAGGTTGGGACTTACCAAAGAGAAGCAGCAAATTCTTTCTCATTGAATTTAAGTTAGGTTTTTGCACCTTGTCTCTCATGAAAATTTAAGACTTTGATTTCTCTGGTGACCACCTGGAATATTGTGCTTTGTAAACCTTACAGTTTGGCCATAACATGCAGATCTGCTTATTTCAGCCATAAGAAGACACTCCCAATTCCTAACACAAATCATACGTCATATCCAAACTTACTGTAATTCCAGGCTACCCATCATCTTGCTGGCCAACTGCCCTAAGGCAGAGGAAGGCTGTGTGGTTACACAAATAGGGTTGTTGGAAGCATCAAGTGAGGTCAGCTGGCACGGTTTCCACAGTCAGCAAGCCCAGCTAGGATTTCCATTGCTCTTCAGTCAGATAGGATGGAGGAAGAATGTCTCTGATCATCTCGACTGCAGCTGGGGGCCAATATCCTTCCAGAGCTGGATAAATAATAAATGGCCCCGGTGATGGATGTCTTTGAAATGTGCTAATAATTTTAATATAATGGACTGGATGGTATAGGTGTATGTTTGTGCCCTCTGCTGGCTGGAGCCAAATGATCTGCTGTTTTTCATTTATGTGTAAGTGAACAGAAAATTAGGGCCTGTTGTGAAACTAGTGGTAATCCCCTGGAGGAAACGATCAAGGGAAGTATCACCACCTCTTGATGTTTTCAAAACTGGGTGGTTTTTAGGAAGTAGAAGCTTTAGCTCTATATCTCTCATTGTGCTTGGTGAAGAAGTGAATGGATGAAACTGAAGTCAATGGAACATGAGGAGATCACACCAAGAAATCAAATAGCTGCTTTGTGCTTAGATTCTATGGAACATATTTTGCATGTATTTTCTGTAAAAAGTTTTGAGTGAAAAGTTTCTAATGACCCTTTTAACTGATTTTAAAAAAGAAAAATAATTTTTTGTATCATTCTCCATTTTGAGAAAAATGTTTTGGCTTGATTTTTTGTCAACTGGTTTTCATGCCCCCCATGTATCATCATCATCCATCGTCCCCCTGTCCCGTGCCCTCCCCCACCTCCCAGATCATATTGCAGTAATCTCTACTTTTGGAACAAGATGATCAGAGCTTAGTATCTGCCTTTACTGAAATAATCCTCTTGGCTATGATGTGTGGCAAAGTGGCAGGTCTGAGGTCTTTTGTAGCTTTTGACCTCACCCACTGGGTAGGATGTGGTAAGGAGCTGTGCTACTTTGCATAGAGCTACAGCAGAGTATCCCCTACTGTTCCCTCTGCAGGATGGAAGGACTTTGCACCATCCATTTGGCTAGAACACCGTGCTCATCTTGGCTTACCTCCACATATGCTAGTGATGGGAAAGTGTGTACATGTCTGTGGGTTTGTCTTCCCACCCATCTTCAGTTCCACCTACTTTGTCTTTGGAGTGTGAGGTACAGTCAACCAATTTTAGGCCAGGAGGTAAACTTCTAAGACCTTTCTTCTTCCTCTGTAGCAAGGAAAGGAAACTTGGTTTCTATCAAGAGGGGTCCAAAATCTGTGTTGGTGTAAAGGTTCAGAGCTCCCTTTAGCAGATGCAGGTAGATCATTCTTCCAAAAGGCTCTGTCTGGACTGACACTTGGTTTCTCCCGAGGCAGGAGCAGAGTTAACACATTTGCAAAGTCAGAGCTGGAATCCCGTAGCTGTTCTGCATAAGGCCATAGGCTGGCATTATCGGTGGTCATTAACAGAATGGAGGAGGTGTAGGTAACCTCCTTTCCATCTTTGCAAGGCTATGCTGTCCTGTCGCTTTTCTGCGGTGGCACAAGGGCAAATGGCAAGCTGCTGGGCTAGGCAGACCATCCCCTATACAATTCGGAAGGAGGCTGTCTATCCCTGCTTGTGCGGAGTGTTGTTTTTTTCAGTCCATAGCCTGAGTGGTGGATCCCTCAAAATGAGTTAGTACTTACGCAGCCCTGCAGGTTCATGTGGCACTCTTGGAGACCTGAAATGTCCCAAGTAAACAACAAGGAAGAAAAAAATGCCTCGTCCTCTCACTGCTATTGGTCCTTGTAGAATACTCTGTGGTGACATCTAATGAGCCAAAGCATGGGGCTTCTCTTCCCTCTGTGTGTCAGTTTTCAGTGATGGTCTTTCTGGATAGCTTGATACATCTCTGCTGCCGAGTTTCAGCATCCGTGCAGGGACAGGAATGACTCTTGCACATTGATGCAATGCACAGTCAGTTCACTTTATTGCTCTGCTTGTGTGGTTATATACATTTTTCATATCTGTACATGTGATCACGCTTATTCGGATAGGCTACAGACACAAATCACGCGCTGTTCACGCGCCCCATATTCCCTCATGATTGGTAACTATGCACTAACGCCAATAGCAACAGACCGCCTGCACGTCCTTGAACACATCTTGTTTTTGTTAACCCACATCATGTGCACTATCAGAACTTTCTCAATTATTATTCTTAGCTGTCCTTTCCAGCAACCTGTTCAGTTATGCTAACTGTTTTGCTCAAGCGGCTTAGTCATGCTAACTCTCAAGCTACATCAACCCCAACACTCTGCCATCCTGCATTTCGCAAGGTTCCTTCTTTGCCAGCCCTTACGAAACGTGCGACCTTTCCTTAGTGTTTATGTCACTCCCCAGCAACACCTTCTTGGTGCTGGCAGGATGCAGGGCAATACCAAGGCTGCTGGTGATCTGTCCAGGTGGTCAGACCCTTTTTAGACCAGAGGCGGCAGGAACACTGGGCCTGGTTTACACTCATCATTTCTGTGACTTGAGCGGAGATGTTCCTTACCCACCTCCTCACCTGTGAAATGACAGGAGAGTCAAGGTGAGCATTGCTCCCATTCTTTTGCAGGTGGGTGTTGTGTGGCATGTGGCTTTGGTACCCTGTGTCACCGTAGTAACAGCAAGTCGTCGTTTCCTGGCAACTGTCAGGGTTGCTAAGAGAAAAATCGGTAGCATTCGTAAATCTGACGTCTTTGACATCATCCACTCACATTACATTGGGATGAGTTTGATGGAGAGAAGAAGACCCAGTGGCCAGTCTTATCTCCTTTAACACAACTTTGTGTTGGTTTTATTAAATAATTGCAGTGTTTACAAGACATTGAAATAAGCCTGTCTGGGAGTCGGGGAACACGGATCCTGTTTCCCTCCTTGGTCCATTCAATAACTGCAGGTAACAGTTTCTGCCCTCTGCTATAGGATGAAATTGGTTCTGTGGAGAAAAATCACTATCTAGGTGCTAAATGTTATCGCTGGTCTTTGATGCTCTGGTTCCCCAGTACATTTCATAGGTGACTTCACTAAGAAAGAAACTTTCACCAAGTCGTCTCCTCTGGCAGTGTTTCATTCTTAAAACATTTTGCTCCCTAAACCCACCTGTCCATAGCCCATTGTGTGAAAGCTCTAGCTTGTGCCTGTGTGGGTAGGGGAAGGAGCAGCAGATTCAGTAAGGTGTTACTCCACCTTAGCTCTGTGGAATTCAGTGGAGTCATACCAACGTAAATCTAAAGCAACACAGTGATGAATTGATAAATCCTATTTGCTCGCATCTGCCCACCCTGAGCGAGAGCTGGAGGCATTTCTATCTGCTCGTGCATGCCAGAGCATGTGCAGAGTAAGTTGTTGTGCTCTCTACAGGGCACAGGAGACAGATGGTGAAACCCACCCATTCCGAAGTGTGCCTATGGGGAGTACAATTTTTGCAGCGTTGTGGTGCTGGCAGACAATGCAATAGCAATATTCTTACGTTTCGGAGAACTGGCTACTCTCAGAAGTGCTATTTTACCAGTATTCTCTTCTGGCACCTCGTTGTTCCACAGCTGCCTGCACAGCTTTTGGCACACAGAGCTGATGGAGACGGCATATTGCTCTGGCTGGACCCACTCTGCGATTTAGTGTGAGAACTGGACTATAGGGAAGAAAGCCAGATCATCTCAGCTACTGGGGCACTCTTAGGAGAGGAGAACCAGTGGAGAGATGTTCTTCACCGCTTCTAAAATTACAACAAACCCTCTGTGTTAGCACTGTACGAGCAGAGCTTTGCTTGGTCATGCCGGGGGGGCATGGCAGAGCAGATTAACGGAGGGGATGTCTTATCTACCCTATGTGGAGAACATTTCTTTAGCTGTACAAGTGGGGCTTGTGACAAGACAACGAAGCACTGTGCACGTTTGCAGAAGCTGTCAGAAATCCTGAGGATGTTCAGAAACGCTCAGTTTTCCACCAATTTCCTGCAGCTGACGGTACATTTGTGTTGACCTTGGTGACAGCACCAGCCTCGTAAATGAAAAGGACAGGCATCACTAAGAGGAGAATTAAATTTGCAGTGCAAGACTTGTATTTCGTTTTCTGTTACTGTCTTTTTTTGTCTGTCCCAGCTAATCCTCATGTCCCTAGAAAGCCTGCCCCAGTGTTCCATTTCCCACAGCAGGGATGGTGCCTGTGCTCTCAGCAGGGGTAGGTCTTCTGGAAAATGCTGTCATGTACCCCCTTTTCCTTTGCCAGTGGTGGGGGGGAGCATGAATCTTGCTCGTGTGGAGTCTTCTGCCTCCTCCTCACACAAAAAAAATCAGCTCTGACTTTTGACTGGAGTCTGTAACAGCAACATTTCTTAAGTGTAAGTGTTGTTCCCAGTTTAGCAGATAGAGACTCTGTGTCGATATGAGAAGGGGAAAAATTAATCTGTTGTATTGCAGCTGTCACTTTATAGATTTTCATCCCTCTCCCTTATGTAAGCATGAGAGTATTACAGAAACAAGATATAAGGGTTACAAGTATGTGAACTGGCTTCACACACCTATCTAGACATCCCTTTCAGCCTAGTTTTGTGTTAGAAGAGGTGGGGGATTAAAGAACATATCCTCCTTTTGTTTTAAAAAGATGTATAGGTTTGGCATAATTACCAGTGCAATAGTGACATTGTGGGTGAATCCAGATGTGATTAGTGGGGTTTTTTATTCTCCTTCCTTTTTTTTGTTTGTTTATATAAGATGTCACTGTAGCTCATTTTTCAGGATGGTGGTGGTTATTTTATAGGGATCTGGCTCTGCTCAGACGTTCCTGCCTGGAAAATCCTATAAGGTGCAGCTGTCCCTTAAGGACCAAGGGACAGTCATCTGTAAAGAAGTGGGCTAGTAGTCTGAGCTACCTAGAGACGTTTGCATGAGTTGCAGAGGCCCATGACCTGAGTTTTGGGGGAGACAAATGGTTTGATATCAGACTTGAGTCCTTGGCTTCTGGAGCTGGGCCAAGTCCACTTCCTAAAATTAAATCATAGTACTCAGGGGCATGATGACAGCTGGAAATGACCAGGTGATCCAGTAAACTCTCCTGTCCTCCATCAGAGATGAGGAGGGAGCAGAGCAACTGGGGAATTGAAAATGGACCCCGTGACAGGTGCCACCCTCTGTGCCCCGCTACAAGAGACTGGCTGACAAAAGAGGGAAGGGGGAGAGGCTGGCTCCGTTCTGCTGCAGGCTCGCTGACTTTGTAAGGTCATGGCCAGGCTGCCTTGATTCCCTGCGCTCCGCTGCCCTGCCAGCACTAATGCGCAGTGGCTGTGGAGCTGGGGAGCTGCGCTTCAGCACGGCACAGCAGACCGCAGCCAAGTGTAGATGACTCTGCAGATGCTGGCATTGCGCTTGGAGTGACCTGAGATGAGCCGTGATGCGGGTCTCGGCGCAGGACTGGAGCACTTTATCCAGAGAACAAAGGCAGTGGATTCCTGCTCGAAGTGGAATCCCTCAAAAGGGATTTCCTTGCAAAAGGTTTGGGATTGATGCAGCTGGCCAAGGTGAGAATGCGTTTGTGTTTCAAGTCACTGGGAGTTTTCCTTTACTCTCTGTCAAAATAAGGGAGACAGAGGAGCTTGAGAACCATGAGGAAAATTTTACCAAGAGCTCTATGGATAGGAGAGATTTAGTAGCAGCAGCTCACTCTCTGTATCCCCAAACAGATCTAATTCAGAGAAACCTGAGCACAGCAAAGCTCTTTTCTTGCCAGCATCCAGCACCATTTCCTCTTTGTGCAATTACATGGCTCCAGTCCTATGCAGATAAAATGTCAGGGCTTCATCTGTCTCCCTCTCTTCTACCAGCTGAGGTGCCAGCAAGTGCCTTTCTAATGAAGGATTATCTTTGCACTCAGATATGTGCTCCTTGTGCTCTCCACACATACAAGTACAATCATACCCAAAGCTTATTAAGGAATTAGGGAGGTGGTGGGGTCTCCTTCTCTGGAGATATTCAAGACCCGCCTGGACAAGGTCCTCTACAACCTACCGTAGGTGACCCTGCTTCGGCAGGAGGGTTGGACTAGATGACCCACAAAGGTCCCTTCCAACCCCTACCCTTCTGTGATTCTGTGAATGCTCACTGAATAAAGCCAGGTCGGGTGTTGAGATGTAAGTCTGCTGGCTTATATGTAGCCCTGACTCCTTGAAGTTACACTTTGACTTGCTTAGCAACAATAAGGCTGGGCTTCAGCTCCAAAAAGTAGGATTGCAAAGGTTTTGATCCCCTCCTCCCATTTGAAGGACATGGCTCCTTAAGGTAGCTGGCACCTTTGTTTCTTAGTTGTGATCCACGTGCAGACTCCAGCAAAAGTCATCAGGCATTTAACCCCCTTAGCAAGGCTGGGGCTGTGCTAGTTGCTGTTGGGTAGAAGAGCTGGGGAGACAGAGCAGTAGTAGCCCAGCAGCAGGGCTGTTTCGAATCTGTGTTCCTGGATGCCAGCCCTAGCTAGAGAAGGGGGCGTTCTGGCTGGGTGACAGGGGAACAGGAATGCAAATGGACTCTGGGCTCTTTGTGTTAAAACATGTCTCCCTAGCACTGGCTGCGCTAATCCTGGAGGATTTGGGGTGCCCTTGTCCTGACAAGCAGGGTTTTCAAGGCAGGTCTGGCTGGGCAGCAGTGCTGAATATGTCCTTGCTTTGCAAGCAGCAGGCATGGCGAAAAGCGTCTGAGAAAAACTTGGCAGCTCCTGCTGCCAACTCTGTAAGGCAGCTGACTTCTCACATGTCAGGCAGATCTGAAACATCAAAGGGGCTTCTCCTGAACTAGCTGACCTTTTATTACACATATCCTTCTGCTAATACCCAGCAGATTATCTTTGCCTTGTTTTTGCTGCTGTGTTCCTGACCTGTGGCAAACCCCCTACTTTGAACATGCTCCATGATGGCAGAGAGGTGGCATTCACAGTGACTGTACTGCTGCGGGCGGCTCCCAGCGGGTGGCAGTTGTTCCTTCCTGAATTTTCTTTTGTATGGGTGTATAGGTGTTACTGGAAGTGTCTCAACCGTGTGTCACCACCCCCACGCTTCAATCCAATGCTGAGCTATAGGGTGGGCATCGGTTCAGCAGACACTGACAGTGGATTCAGCCCCAGATGAACTGTATATTGCTGTGAATGCAAGAGTTGGCCATGCTTACAGATGTGGTAAGCTTCATCCCAAGACCACCAAGGACAATAATTTCCAGTGGCTTTCTGTCTCCCTTGAGCAATCTTACTGAAATCCAGGGGAGTGCTGGTGGAAACAGGTGTGAGAGCTGTTTCTGGTGGAATGTGTTGCTGGTCACTTGTCGAGGTAAACACGATTATGAGATGATGCAGTGAAGGAAAGCCAGCACAGAGGATGGAAATCCTCTGCTTTTAAGCACTGTTCTGCTGTGTCTCAGACATGCTGTTGTTGACCCCATCATGCAGTTCTTGTTGAGAGGCAGCTGCACAACGCTGCCATTCACGCAGGTTGCCTCTGACTCTGCTCTTAGGGCTGTCTGCAGCATTTTCTCTCCTGGGTCCCACCTGCATTGTACTCTGTTATCAGTGATTCCTCTGTCATGTTATAATCTGTTGGAATAACTTGCACTGCATAAACAGTTCTTGAAATGTGCATAGAGGGCAGAGGACAGGCACTCACAAAGAATATGAGAATCACTAGATTAAGAAGAGCTCCTCTAGGAAATTAAGGGCAGAAACCTTGTGAAATGTGTTGCTCTAGACCATTAGGAAACCCTGGTTTCTGGGAGAAGGGAGGAAGTGAAAGAGGTGGCTGTGTGAGCCTGCTTGCTTTGGCGTACTGGACCAAACAGTGAGGGGCAGCTGCAGTCTTTAAGAGTCAAGACTAGAGGTCTGTTGCATTCACTAGCTGTCATATCATGTCAGGCAGTTGTGGAAGCTAGTGGCTTGATGCTGTGCCTGTAAAAATAGGTGTCTGGTTCTCTCCACTGTCCTTTTGCAGCCTTCAATATCCATGCAACTTGGATGTCGTCTTTCCTTTGTGATCTGAATTCATCCTGCCTTCATAGTCAGCCCCAGGGAGACTGTTCAGTACTGAGTCAAATCATCCCCAAACTGACTTCCGTCTGCTTGGAGCAGCCGACCTTTCAGTGTGCTTGCACGGGTTATCCTCTTTGCCTGCAAACTACCTTTAACGTTTGAGCACTGCATTTGCCAGGTGGCACTCGATTAGCATTTTCACTCCTGCTCTATCAGTTTGTCGCTTCCCGCATGATCTGTCCTTTTCTCAGTATGGAGAAGGGCTGCCCAGGAAGGCTGAAGTGCCACTGTGACTATGCTCGTGTGCTACATGGAGGAGCACTGGAGTTGAAAGAATGTTGGGCATAGCTACCATTCAGAGTACTCTTTTCCTCTTTAGTCTCCTGGAGTCCTATAGACTATCATCCCTGTTCTAGTCTTGCAAGAGGCTGGGTCCTCTGCCTTACCAGTACCAGTGGATCAAGCCTTCTCGTTCATCCTCTGTATTTTTTTTCCCCAGTTTTCTCAGACTGTAGTTTCCTGATTGAAAGTTAGGTTTTAATGCTGGACTTAATCCTTAAATAATGAGGTTGAACACTTCTATACGGTCTTAGTTCCAGGAAGGATGATCAGGCACTCTATAGACAGCAAAACCATGACGATTTTTTTTCTTTGCAAGAAAACAATTAACAATTGATTATGATTCTCACATTTGTCATCTCAGAATCTGAGACCTACTGGATGAGACATAGAAATACCAGGCAAAGCTGTACTTGTTGGAGATAGGCATGGACTGTGTGAAAAGTAGCCTGTTCTGTATAGGGATAGCTTTGCCTAGGCTGTGAAATGTTATTGAAACAAAGCTGGAACAATCCAGTTAGGTCATGCAATGAGAGATGTGATTTATGAGGGTAAAGCCAACTCAACATCATCTTAATGACCTACTATTAAATCCACATTACTAAATTTTATATGTCCAGGAGCACACTATCTGAGAGCCAGTGTTCCTGTCTAATGCAGTGGTTTCTGCTCAAACACATTGCATAGCTGTAGAAAAAGAGTAGAAGCGCTGTTTTGGAAGGTCACTCTTCTGGATACAGGTAAAGGTATGCAATTTACAGAAGTCTTTTTCGCACAACACCTTTGCTTTGACCACCTGAGCAAAGAATGGTTGATGTTTTAAGCTAATACACCATACATAAGCAATGGCAGCCAAAGAGCCAATATGTATTCACTTCTGTTTCCCCCAAGCACAGGGAAACAAACCTCTGATTGCAGGATGGGTGGTGGCAATAACTTAAACAGTCACAGCTAATTTAATGGCATCTCCATGGACCAAAAACATAGCCAAGCACAAGTGTAGACATTCTTAGACTTTGCCTCCTGTAGCAAAGAAGAGAAATGGTCTAAGACTTCCTGTACTTTATCTAAGTTACTGTGAGATGACCTTTCCAACGCTAATTAAGCTGAGTCAGAGTATAAGGTGTGACATGAATAATTCTTGAACACACAAAAAAGTAATAAACATACATACAGAGTTCTGAAAGCTTAAACTGCTTTCCCTGATGCAGAGAATATCTGTTCCCTAAGGTAAATGCCACCAAACAGTGCTGGATTCCCGTCAAAGTGGCAGCTGATGGCCACTCTGGGAGTATGACTGCCGATGGTTCAGCATCTGACAGCCTGGCCGGTTTTGTTTCTGCAGGATTCAGGCAGAAATTCAAGTTGGCCTCTCTCAGCAGAGCTCATTCCAGGGACTGAGGGGTGGAAAATCCCTTGCATATAACATATCTTTGACACCCCAATCTTCTGTCTCTTCTTGACGATTGGAGGGTGTTCTGTGCCTCAGTTTCTCTATATAAGAAGAGGTAGCTCCTTCCTGCGCTTCTCATGTTTTGCCCCAAAGACCACAAAATTATTCTATGCTGTTTTGATGGGAATCACATGAGAACATGGCATAGATATTTTGCTTATAATTGTGGCGTATGATTTTTGTCCTGCTCAAAAACAGCCAGCAAAAGGAATGAGCAAGTGGTTTATTGGTGTTGGAACTTGCATCTCTGTGCTTGTGACCATGCAAAATCCATGGAGTGTTGCAGCACTCTGCGTCCAAGCAGAGCGATATCTGGTGATACTCCAGGTCATACCTGGAGTGCAGGGGAATTTGTGAGGAAAGTCATAGCATCCTAGAAAGCACCCTTGAATCTGAAAGGAGAACCTGTTCTGTTACAAAGTCAGCTGAAGTTTCTAGGAATGGTATAACCATGTGCAGGGAGACCAGGGTTAAATTACCAAGTCAATAGACATCATTTGGAGGAACACAGCTCTGGGGTGAAAACAGATAGCAGTACGAGGGTGAACCAGACTTCATGTGAATGCGTGGAATTAACTGTGCTTTATGCAGAGCATTTTAATGGACGGGCAACCAGCAAGCCCCTGTAGAAGGTGAGTAGGCAGAAGGTTATGTGTTGATGCCTAAAGCAGGGCAATAGGTTATTAGTCTCTAGGTGCTGTCATACAGACTGAGTTGCTGGGCTGGGTCCTGGAGAGACATGCAGTGAAGAGGACCACTGCTTCTTACAGGAGAACTGGCTTGCGGCTTCTACTGCAGCACAAACACCACACAGGTGTCCTAAAGTGCTCCATTAGGAGAAAGAGGTGCCTTGGCAAAAAGATGCATTAGTGGTGGGGTTAGCATGATGTTACTGGGGGAGATATGCAGGTCATGTAAATACTGTTGCTATCAGTGGACCTCCATCCACCTCCTGTTTGTCATCAGCAAACAGACTCACTCCATCTATGTTGTCTCTTAATCCCCTGCTTCTGATCATGCACAGAGAGTCCTATTCCATGACAGCATATACTATGACTGCTGAGGAGGAGGCAGTTTGTTTCTCATTAGTATTCTGCTGTTTGGAAACATGAAGCAGAGAAAGGAAATGAATTTACACGCAATGTTTTGGGGTCACATTCTCTGATGGTGCAAATCAGCACAGCCTCAATGAATTCGGTTAACGGTGCTGACCCTGGAGTTATAAACACTGGTAGGTCTCTTGCGGTGAGTACTATGGCAGCATGCAGAAGATTTAAAAAGAGCAATTGCTTTTTCTCCAGTTTTTCATAGACAGAATTCAAAGAAATACTGAAAAAGTTGTCAGTCTTTGGGTCAAAGTGCTTGAACCAAGTATCAGCTGCACTGAGCACGCCTGTTGGCCTGCATCTTGGAGCAACCCTCACTGTATGCACTAGACTGTCATGCTCAAGGGACTGTTTTTCACATTAAAATTCCCTCTCATTTTTAATTAGAGGAAATCTTGTCCGCTTCTGTGCACAGAGAATTGCAACACAAGGGTCTATATGGAGTCACAAAGGAAATGTTTCCTGTGCATTTGAGATGGCAACAACAGACAGGTTTCCCTCTCAGCTGAGGCACATGAATGTCCTCTGCAAGTGTATGGAGGTGCCAGATGGTCTTGGTGTTCAGTCTTTTAATTTTTTTTTTTTTTTGGGGGGGGAAGGGGGAGATGTGTGACTTAATTTTAGTTTGCAAGTACAGCAGGCCTCTTGCCAGTCACTGACAGTCAGAAACCCAGGAAGACTGGATGTGATTTAGTCATTCCCCGTAAGAAATTGAAGGCCTGCACAATTAGAGTCAAAGGCTGCAGCGATAGCAGCTTTCATGGTCACAACCAGTCTTTCATTTCTAGATCCTCACACCTAACTCACTAGAGCAGCTTTAGGTAAATTCTATTTATAATAGCACAAAGTTCTAGACCAACTAAGCCAAGTTCTAGAAATCCCAGAACTGCAAAACATCTGAAAGAAAGCCATTTTTATACCACCTTCCTCCCCAGATAAGCCCATAAGAGCTAAACCAGGAAAGATAAGAAATGACTGGTCTTCATTCTGTCTTTACTTAGAGCATCCTTACCTGAATTTAATAGTTGACCACAACAGCATATATCAACATGAACGATGGCACAACAGCAGCTGTAGCTTAGATATTCAGGTCTATATTTCAGGAGAAGGGTTCTTTGGGGGTTAAACAAGCCTTTATCCCTCATTTTCCCAGTTCCCTGTCTCAACAATAGCAGTAAATGCAGCATATCCTCTTACCTCATGTCATTTTTAGACTTGACATCAGGAAGCATTTCTTTACCGAGAGAGTGGTCAAACCCTGGAACAGGCTTCCTAGAGAGGTGGTCAATGCCCCAAGCCTGTCAGTGTTTAACAGGTATTTGGACAACACCCTTAATAATTTGCTTTAACTTTTGGTCAGCCCTGAACTGGTCAGGCAGTTGGACTACGTGATCGCTGTAGGTCCCTTCCTACCAGATCTATTCTGTTCTATTCTATTTTTGCTGTCATTGTTTCCTCTCTGAATTTGGGTAGTGGAGGTAAAGGGAATGAGAGTAGCAAAGGGCACAGCTGTTCGCTGAGGCTGTGGGTAGCAGATTCCAAGTGAAGTGGATGTCAGAGCAGTCTGTACATGCCAAGATGTTCAGGAAGTGCAGCTCAGGAGTGAAGTGCGTTCACAGCACTGCAGAGGCTGCTTACCCAGCACCTGCCTGCTTTGATCCTGGCTCAAATCAGATACATGAGCCCATGGCTGCTCACAAGTTCTCTATCTAGCGTTTAGTTTTGAAAGCCCTGTAGGAACTTGCTTTTCCTCTTCTCCTCCCACCTCAAGCCTTTCACCTTGGTGACGTTACTGTGTGGGCAGGATGCTGAAGCTCTGCTACCCACTCAGCTCCCGGATGGGAACAGGAAGGGTGCCGTCATGGCAGGAGTACTGTCGCTGCCCCATGCAGGCTTCCACTTCCACAGAAGACCTGACTTGTGTTTGCGTGCAGGGAATCTCGCTGTTTTACATGCCTGTTTTGTTCAGTAGCTATACCTCTCCCAAGCACGTGTGCTGAACAGAAAGCTGGTAGCAGCAGAACCTCCATCAGCTTAAGAAGAATTGTTCCTTAGTTATATCCATAAGCTAAGAAATTGAAATGAAGAGAAAAAAGTGAAACTTGTCATTATTTTAAGTGTACGTATATTTTACTGCACGGACTCCTGTTATTAAATAACACTGTCTGTGTATGTACATAATAAGAGTGAGTGTATTTGCACGTGTGTGTCAGTTTTTCCCACCAGTCCCATCACATTTCTCTTGTCAGGCAGGTGAATGATCATACTTCGCACTAAAATTATCAGTGTCATGGCAAAATATGCATTTGCCAGACATTTTTTCAGCACTGGCAAAGGTACTTGATGCTCCTGAAAGACTTGATGCTTTGCGTAACTACAATTTGATGTGGCCATTTCTTTTCATACAGAAGGCAGACGTTGCTTGTGTTTTTAGTGCAGTAGCCATGCTGTCTATTTTATTTGCCCAATAATTTTCCCAACCTAGGATTATAAGCATTTGGTGATTTCCTGGCTTGCGACATTTAAGCACTGCTACGCTTATGTTCCAGAACATTGGTAGCTCCCGCACAGCCCTTGTTCAGCTGCAGACTTTCCATCCTGCTTGTTGACAGGTGGCTCTTCACCCCAGTCAAGGTCTTGAGAATCTCCAAGGATACTGATTCCACCATAAATCTGGAAGACTTGTTCCAGCACTACACCACTCTCACTGTGATTTTATTTTCCTTGTATCTAGTCAGCATATCCCCTGCTGCAACTTCTGAACAATGAACACAGATGGAGGAGAATATTTTGGCTAGGGTTTTGCAATAATTTCATCAATAATTTCATTTTTTGAAGTCTGAAATACTATATTTGTATTTGGATATACTATATTTGTATTTGGATCTTTTCTAATGTGTTGACTACTTTGAAATGAAGTTAATTTTAAATAAAATTTGAAGCTTACAGTCATCCTAAAGTTAAGGAAACAATGTTTTCACTTTTTAACTTAGGCAAATGTTGTTTTAACAATTTTAAAAATTTCTGAGGATCTTTCACATAAAATTATCAAAGCCAGCCTTGTGCCTTTTATATTTTGGTATTTCAGTGTGTTGGTTTTTTTTTTTTTCAAAAAGGATGTTTTAGTCAAAACATACCCCACTGTATCATTTCAGGAGCCTGTGGAAATAACTGCATGATCAGGTACAGATAAATGTGGTGCTAATTGTGCACTGGTGAGACATGAGTTAGATTTGGTCCGAACCTGTTAGTTAATGAAGGTCCAGGCTCCACAGGAAAACCTGCTGAGATATAAATTGCTACATCAGCCCTTCTAGAAAAAAACTCTCATGCTTACAGTCTAGATTCATTCTGCATAGCTGTGCACTCTAAATAGGTTAGTGACTCCTTGTCCCTGTGTTGCCTCTGAGGGAAGATAAGCATCTACTAAGAGCTACTGGAGAGAGTCCAGTGGAGGGCTACGAGGATGATGAGGGGACTGGAGCATCTCTGCTATGAGGAGAGGCTGAGGGAGCTGGGCTTGTTCAGCCTGAAGAAGAGAAGGCTGAGAGGGGACCTTATA
>Ga0065711_1030451_pt1 | contig 32464 bp, 20 predicted proteins | sample Hoacrofraction12_FD_59098 | JGI IMG/M metagenome (GOLD analysis project Ga0065711, IMG submission 59098) | Hoatzin crop microbial communities from Cojedes, Venezuela - Epithelial fraction 12 v2 (version 2) | ecosystem: Host-associated > Birds > Digestive system > Esophagus > Crop | place...
CCCCCCCCCGCCTCCTCTTCTCCAGGCTGAACACAGCCTCTCCTTGTGTAGGAAGTACGCCAGTCCCTGCATGAACTTTGTGGCCCTTTACTTCACTCGTTCCAGTACATCCATGTCTTTCTGTACTGTTAACTTTCTAATGTTCAAGTAGGATAGTATATAAATAGTTTTGGTTGCTTGCCTGTACAGTATTTTCAGTATGTGCAGGTGCACATATGAGCTTCTAACAAAGCTGCTCTCCTTAACATCTGTTCCAATCATTAATAGAATTAACTGTATTTAATAGGAACAAAAATTGCATCTATTTTTTTCCATTTAACATTCTTTGTAAATGAGGAAGGGTAACGACATACATGCACTCTTGTCTTGGTTGTTGGTACTCCCCTTTCTTTCTCCTGTATTACCTTAGTTTTCTTAAATCCTTCAAGACATTCTTTGAGCTTCTTGCTCTCATAGACAGAGAAGCGTGCTCTGGAGTGTAGATTTGGAGGAAGTTGACTGGCTTAGTAATTGTTCCCCACTGACTGATAAGCAGAACTTTAAGTGAAGATACAATTTTTAGTGCCAATTGTAATTTTAGGAGAATTTGTTTCAGTTTTGTATATCAGATTTTAAAAATTGAGAATTTCTTCTTGTTTTCTTTGAAAAGCTGAACAGCTGGTTGGCCTTGTTTCCGCATGACTGAACTGCTGGTTATAACTGACTCGACACTTAATACTGCGTACGCTTTAATGCTGTTGAGCTGGCTGCTACAGAACTTCTCTGATAGTTTTTAGTTAGCTCCTGTCTGGCTTGCATTTGGATGTAGAATTCAGCATGCATTTCAAATCTATTTTTCTGGAACTAGGCATTGATTATCATAATCTTTTAGCGCATGTAAAACATTCAGACATCTTTTTTTTATTAATAGAATAGCAATTTATCTCTCGGGAATTGAAGTCAGTAGGTTCCTCTGTAAATTAGATATGCCTGGTTTTAAATTTTCCTTTCTAATTCTTAAAAAAAACCCCAATCTACATTCATGTGCAGAAAGTTAGAATTTTCAAAATTAACACAGCACTGCTTTAATTTTCCTTCACTTAGTAATAACTCTACCTCTATTGCAGCACTCAGGAATTTCAGTCTGATCCAGATAGAACCCAATGATCTAAACCTTTTTTCCTTGCCGAGTTTTCTTCTACCATAATGTTGTCCCTTGCTCCCATCTAGAAGACACAGTAAACTTTAAAAGAACAGTTTAAATGAAAGATGAAGCTAACTTCTGACCATCAGCTACTTCAGGAGACAAAAGTTCTGTGCAAAGAAGCCTGAAATTATCATTGCCATGATCTGTGTGTCTGTTGGAAGTGAAAACTCCATCAAACTCTATTCTCAAATTAATGCCAAAATATCCCTGAACACGATCCAGTTCAGGTCTAAGAACAGTGTGTTCAAGGCACAATCAATACCCCTAATAATAACAAGAATAAACAAGAAGAAAGTCACCTAGTGCTGTAAATTTCAGTAAACTTTACTACTAATCAGCACTGAGTAAGTGCCTCTCTCTAAATTACTGTTACGTCATTGCTAGAATATTTGTTTTATGCTTTCAAGACTGCTTAGGCTGAACAACGCTGTTCTCTGAACCTGTTAGATTTAGTTGTCCATTGGTTCCTTGAATTCAGTGTACTATCTCCTGGAGAGTGAGAATAGAGGAACAATTTGTATTCAGAAGTGTGCATGAAAGGTTTTGTTTGATCTGTCTTGGTAACGGTGTGGGGACTCGTATGGTATCTCATATGTTTCAAAGCAAACACAGTGTGGAAGCTAAGCCTGGCTCCGAAGAGAGTTATTTCTTCTTGCTCTGGTGGCATGTTCATTAGGTGCAGATTTGTTTCCATGAGGCTCTATAATGCTCCACTCTGAAAATGCCTGTTATGCTCTCCTTCTTGGTTCCTCTGACCATCAGCCTCTGCCCCTTTGGTATTTTTCTTTCCTTCCTTGGAGGCTCGGACATGTATGTTATCACGCTATTGATCAGCGGTTTTCATTTGGGAAGGTATGGAGCACATTGCCTGTGGCTTGGGGGTCCATCCAAAGCTGCCTTCTCCTCTTGTTGAGCTGGAGTCTGGAGAGCGTTGCAGAAGTGCACACTGCCTTGCTCTGCTGCACCTAAAGACCTTGAGCGAGGCGCACAGGCCAGTCCCGGCCAAGGTTGGTTACATCCTTCTGAAAGAGGTGATGACTTGAAGCATTGGCTTGTTCTGTATTGCTGGGGGTCTCCTTGTTCCCTCACAATCCAGCCAGATTTGTGTTTGCCCCTGGGGAGACAGGAGAGAGGGAAAGGAGGGGAGAGGATAGTTGGCAGAAGGAAGAGAGGCCAGCAGCCTGGCTCATCCTTAAGGGTATGGAGGTGGCAGGAAGCCATTTTGAGGCAGCACTGAAGGCAGGAAGGTGCAGCTATGTTTGGAGTGGAGCCTGAGGAACATGGGTTGGGAAAAAAGAGATGTGCTAGGTTTCATTTATCGTATATAAACATTTAATGAAGTGTTTCTTGGGTATTTCCCTGTTACAAAGAAGATCTAAAGTATGTGAGCCTGTGTTAAAAACAGCATAAAATTTCAGTCCATTTCAGGTGCTTCAGCTTTTCAGGATTTGACTCGGAAACTGTGTTTTTTCTCTAAGATTTACAAACTTTTCTTCTTTCTGTTTTTTAAACATCTGCGATCTAATCTTTGAGGTAGACCTGCATTCCAGGTCGTGCGGTGGTGTTGCAGTTTGTGTAGGTGTACCTGAGCTAGCTTGTGCACAGTTGACTTGTGTACTGGTAATTTAAGGTACAAACTTGGTAGGGATTAAGACTATTGCATCGGTGACTGCAGCTTGCATACTCAGCATGATAGGGGCTGTGCAGCCTTGTCAAGAAGACGATTTCATTCAGCTGCTGCAGTATGGCCCTGCAGTAGATTCTGGAGTGTTTACAGGAGGCCCTGCTCGAAGTGAACTCAGTAGTGCCGACAATGTGGCTATTCTTTGGCACCTAATCTAGCAAATGTGGGGGTTTTTTACTACCAAGAACGGTAGCATTTGGGTTTCTCTAGATTAGGAAATACGCATAGTCTGAATGGAGAAATGCAGTTTTGCTTGTTTGTACCTGAATGGGATGGTTGTGCTGAAAGTTGCAGGCAATTACTGTCTGAAATACGCTAAATTTATCCAGTGTCAAATTAAACTTTTCTCTGCATGGCTACAAGTGTTTTTATTATTAGCTGGTTGAATCTGTGCTAACAGACTGGTTGGTGTTTACTGTAAATTAAATAAAAAAAAAACCCTCACAAACAGATAATCTTGTTCTTTAGGTTGAACTCCCACCTCCTGATCTCGGCCCAAGCTCTGCACTAAATCAGACACTTAACTTGCTGCGGGAGGTTCTGGCATCTCACGACTCATCTGTTGTTCCGCTGGATGCCCGTCAAGCTGACTTTGTGCAGGTATGAAAGTATGTTTGACTGCTCTGAAGAGGAGGGAAAGAAAAATGTATCTGTCAGTTCAGTACACAGAAGATGGGTGAAAAATTAATCTTTCTGTCTGGTCCCATTTTGGAGCTTCCTACCAAACCAAACTTTGTAATGTGGATAAGAGAGTGACTTACAAAGTGGATAATTATAGTACAGTATGGAGTGCTACTCTTTAATGCAGTATCTAAATTCTGTTATCCAATTACTACTCCATTAAGTAAATACACCCTCAAGATTACACAATTACCAATTATCTAATCTGGGTTACTCTTCCTCCTGCTAGCTTGGAATTTGTTCTTCTCAGGTTTTTATACTTTTCTTATCACTATGGTAGCTGATCACCTGCTGACAAATCCAGTAGAAAACTGCTTTCACAGTTGGAAACTCTCATTTCTCTTTATTCTGCTTTGGGAAATAAATCCATGATAGAGACAGAATGAGCTCAGAAGCCTTGTGTGACATGATTTCCTCCCTCCCTTACCTCTTTTCTATGTGTTTGCTATTTTAGGTTCTGTCTTGTGTGCTAGATCCATTGTTACAGATGTGTACTATGTCTGCTAGTAATTTGGGCACAGCTGATATGGCAACCTTTATGGTAAATTCGCTTTACATGATGAAGACTACTTTGGCTCTATTTGAATTCACTGACAAACGTCTGGAAATGCTACAGTTTCAGGTAAGCTTTAACAGCCCCAAAAGAAAAGGAACTTATTACTGATAATCTGTAGGCTGTAAGGTGTGATGTGAACTTATTTGTCTTGGATAATAATTTGCTTTGGGTCGATTCTAAATCAGGGAAATGGGATAAGAGGGCTTCTTATCAGTGACCATAAGCAAATAGCAGGTATCAAAGCATATGTTACACAGCATCTTTCATTTTAAACAGACAAAAAAATGATTAGAAGATTGTGTTGATTTGGTTTAGTTGCAGGTAAACCCATATCAGCGAACATTTTCATTATCCTGATCATTCTGATAGTTATCTGCAAACTGTGTGAGAAGAAGCAAATGGAAGTAGAAAGTTCAAATAGCAAATGGCTGACTGTATTCCATCATATAATTAATACTAGATCATCACCTACTTTATACTGGAATATAATATAGCTGAAGGTACTACTTCAGTCCTTGTTCTACCTTTCTTTTCTCATTTGTTTGGTTTTGCCTAACGTGCCAGGATAGTAGTTCATATGTGGTACCATTATGAAACAGAATTGTAGTTTATAAACCATTGACTTGCGAAAGCTTAGGCACTGCCCATTTACAGTTTCTGCAATATTGCATCTCTGCAGTGTATCTCAGGAGAGCTTTTGGAGCTGGGGGGCTTGGAAGAAAGTCACAACTTCTTATTTGAAGGCATCAGTAAAGATTGGCTGTGAGCCATTTTTCTCTTTCTGCTCCTAATTAGAATTTCGAGCACCTTTTAGCTCTGAAACAAACAAACAGATAACCCCACCAAACTGTCTGGGGTATTTCTGATTTCCGTTATCAGGGCTGCTTTTTCAGAGTAAATGTTGTAATTGATTTATTCTTCAAATAAGCAGTAGAACTGTAGGTTATGCATTTAATACCATTTAGTTGCTTCAAATGTTTTACAAATATAAGAACAAACTGAAAAAATATCTTTAAGATTATACATAAATAGGTTATTCAGGTGGAGTAAGAATGGCATATTTAATAAGAGAAACATTTTTCATAGAAAAAAAAGAACTCTCTAAGACAGTTAAAATCTCCAAATTGGAATGGTAAGATTTCCCTCCTGATTTAAAAAGAAAAGTGCATTTTTCTAAACAATTTTAAGAAGTAAAAAGGTGAACGCTTAAAATATCACACGGAAATCCTACATGTTACTAGACTGTGATATATTATAGATTTTTGCTTTTCTTTAGGATTGGAAGAAAAATAAATGAAATGTGTGGTAATTATCTGTAAAAATGAAGTAATAATGTGTATATACCCAAATACCTTTCCAGGAGTACTCAGACTACAAAATGGTTGCTGCTGCTGTGACTGGATTTATTGATTAGGTTTCTCTGCAAAGTGAAGACAATATGAATAATGTAAAATACATTTATGACTTTTTTCATATGAAGATAGTTAAAGCAAAATTGATATCTGTGATTTCATTGTCTGCTGTTCTTTCAGTAAATTTTTTTCAAATACATGTTTATCAGTATTGAATTTAAAATAATTACTGATTATGATTTAGTTTCAGTTTTGTTTTCCATATGAAAGACTGTCTCCTTCTCTTGTTTATTATAAAACTGCCATGCCATTGTCAATATTTTCAGTAAGAGTTGGATGATTTTTATCACATATTTTCAAAGAACTGTAGCAAGATAAAATGATATTGCAATTTTTAAGACTGGAGCTTTGGTATTCTTAATTTTTGGTGCTACTGAATTTTCAGATTCTTTTGTTCGACATGAAAGAATTATCTATATTTTTATTATTGGCTCCTTATAATATTTAAAATGTAAATGGATAAAATAATTCTTCTGTATGTATTTGTGGATTTTCCTTCTTTGTTGATCACTCTGCTTCTAATTTGTGTTTCTTATTTGTGTTTCTAGACCTTTTAACCCCAGGGCTTGTTCTATTTAATATTCTCATCCCCATTTTATAAATACTCTATGCTTATAATTTCAGATTGAAGCTCATTTAGACACACTCATAAATGAACAAGCTTCCTACGTGTTAACAAGAGCTGGGCTAAGTTACATATATAACTCTGTGCAGCAGCACAAACAGCAACAGGTAAGCATAATTATATATACTGTACGTGTTGAGCAGGTGCTGCATGCTTGCCAATTAGAAGATTTCTGGCACTAATATTTTTGCAAATTAAGCTCCCTTCCTCTGAAAGCAAAAGCTCAGTAATATCAGTTGACTTTTCTCATGGGACCAGGACTGTTAGACAAAGGCACTTTGCAATGACAGATTTCCCCTACACTTTGTGTTCAGCAAGCCTAGCAGGTTTGGTATGCAACAGTCCTGTGCATCTTATCTGTGTACCATCAACGGGCTTTGTACACCACAGACATCTTGTACGTTCTCAGAATAACTGCACAGGTAATGTAATATGCCTCAGAAAGCGTCAGAGTCAAACTGGCTTTAAAACACAAACACTGAGTGTACGTATACCACTTCCATGACACCTAGAACATACTGGATTTCCTGCACACATAGCATTCAGCTTTCTTCTGTTGCATGCTAGAGGACCGTACATAGATACCCTGCATGCATTAGATAATTAGTGCTTTTTTCTTCTGTGAAAAATTGGCAGATGAGTTTAGTAGTAATTTGGAATAATTTCTTCTTTTGTACTCTAGCTGTTCTAGCACCAAGACAGTGAGATTCTGAGAGTGAAAACTTGAGATTTCTTAGAGTGAACTGAAAACTGGAATTCAGAGCTTACGCTCTTCCATTCTCATGAACCACAGTAGTTTAAATGATAGGTGTTAACACAGCCCCTCTTCCCTTCAGCTGTGCCTGTGTCCTTTTGTGATCTTTTGTGAAGGTGCAGAACAGTGTTTTCTGGAGGAAGCAGAATTCTGTTGGAGAGCTTTATGTTGTTTCTTCAGCCAATAATTTTGCATAAAGTACCCAAACTCAACAGACTTTTGTGTATAAAGATGAATAAATAAATGTATAAATACTCTGATTAATAACTCCGTTTGGTTTCCTATTCATGAGCCTATCTCCTGTTCTAAAACCAATTTCAAATCGACCAAGGCAGATTGTTGATGGAATGTAGCAATTTTAATTTATATCTGTCCAGCTGTCGGTCTGCAGAGGTGACATTGTCACAGGATTTGCTAGGAGGTTAGGCAGAATGTATACATCGTAATGTCATACCAGCACAGAGCATTTACTGGAAAGCAGGGTTGAATTCTGCACGGTCCTGGAACAGGTGAGTAGAGGGAAGTAGTCCTGCAATTCTGGAGCACCAAGGGGATGTGGCCAGTTTCAGTTCAGTTTTTATCCTGGACCTTGTGGAACACTTTTTTCGGTTTATCACTTAATGGTGAAGAAGGAAGAAAAGGACTTGAAAGGACATGCTAAGAACTCGGTATTCTGAGTTTTTAATTTGAGAGCTGTAGAATACAAATGAACTGTTAGAGCATTTCAGTATTGATATGGTGATTCAGTTTCCAAGCCTTTCAGATCCTGTAGCAGGACCAAATAACAATTTAGTACTGAACCAACTGTAGAATTTATGATTTCTTATCTTTTTCCGTATGCTAGTATGACCCTTTTCTTTCCCCTCTTTGACTATTGATTCTTAGGGTCCTCTTTCAAATTTGCCAAATATGGATTCTGTGTCTCTGAAGGTGGCAATGGTAAGCATTTTACATTTTTGTATTATGGTTGTAATGCTGTGACATGGGAAAGAATACTGTTAATTGTGTGATGTAGTAGATACTCACCTAACCAGTCATTCTCTTTAAGAATAGCTAAATTATATGTCTGGGAATACTTTCTTCATTTGTAGTAATTTGACCACTTGAAGTAATAAGTACATAAATTATTTATGAACAGGTAGTAACAGAATATTAGTTTCTAAGCCTTGAGAAACAGTAATTTGCTTAACAAGAATACCGTCCCATGAGTCATCTTAAATTGCTAAAAGCAAATACTTAGCTCTAATTAGTTTTAATCACCAAAGTTTCTTTTTTGCCTGTGTGCTTTGAAATGTAGGTTCTGCTATCATTTATAGTTTTAGTCCTAAGGCTTTGATTTTGTGCAAATAGTTCAGCTAAACTCAGAAGTTAGGTGCTGGGCATATGTCACAGTTATATTTTCTAAGTTGAAAGCTACAATATACTTTAAAAGAAATTATCTGCTGATATTTTTCCTTAGAGTGTGTGAAGGCTATTTTGCATAGAGATAGCAGTATCATAGTTCACTAGTCAATAATATATGATCTGTCACTCTTCTTGCTTAGCCAAGTTTAGCTTTATTCTGAAGTTTTAAGTGTAAACAAGGCCTACTCATCCAGCAGTACACATATGCCCCCACGAAAAAAAGATCTTTTTAAAGAAAACTTTTTAGAAAAAGTGGTTTTCAAAAAAATCATATGTTGAATCTCCTAACTGTCTAGCCTGTTTTCATCTGTTCAAGTTTTAAACCAGTGATTCCCAAGCTGTTTGGATGAACGCAGCTCTGGCACAGAGCACTCGGTGGTTTACTCAGATCAGCGTGTGTTCTTATCAATGTTCATAAATTTTGCATTTAAAAGACCTTCTATTTTTCATGGTCTTGTAGACCAACAAGGAATTTCAAGATTACAACTTGGGGACCATCTCTTTAAATTATATATATGTAGCTTTGTTATCTGTAGCGGTACGTATTAATTTCACTTGAATAGTTAGAGAAGAATCCAACTGTTTTATTTTCTTCATTACTTTGTTTGATATCTGCTTGTGTGAATACACTTTAACCAGAATGGAACTCGGTATGCTGAAATCAAACCCATGTAAATCCCATCTATCAGCCTCTGTTGGCTTCCCAGGATTTAAACCATGTGGAGGGAGTACTGCCAGGCAAATTCACTGTCTCCCAACTGAACCTGAATGTTTTCTAGGTCCCAGCCTTTTAAGTTGCTCATACGTGCTTACAAATGCTGTTCTAGTAAAGTCCATACCTCTCTCTCGGGTAAAGCTCCCTTGCTTTCCGAACAGGGGCAGATAAGCCCAGAAAGTTAGTGAGAACTGTGCGTGACTCATTAGTCATTTGTGCCCACTTTTTGATGGAATCGTTTAGGTGGGAAAAGACATTTAAGATCATTGAGTCTGACTGTTAACCTAACACTGCCAAGTCCACCACTGAACCATGTCCTTAAGTGCCATGTTTACACATGTTTTAAATACTTCCAGGGATGGTGACTCCACCACTTGCCTGGGCAGCCTGTTCCAATGCTTGACAACCCTTTTGGTGCAGAATGTTTTCCTAATATCCAAAACCTTCCCTGACGCAACTGGAGGCCATTTCTTCTCATCCTATCGCTAGTTACTTGGGAGAAGAGACTGACTCCCGCCTCACTACAGCCTCCTTTCAGGTAGTTGTAGAGAGCGATAAGGTCCCCCTCAGCCTCCTCTTCTCCAGACTAAACAGCCCCAAGTTCCCTCAGCCACTCCTTGGAAGACTTGTTCTCTAGACCCCTCACCAGCCTCACTGCCCTTCTCTGGACATGCTCCAGCACCTCAATGTCATTCTTGTAGTGGGGGGCCCAAAACTGAACACAGTACTTGAGGTGCGGCCTCACCAGTGCCGAGTACAGGGGCACCATCACCTCCTTACTGCTGCTGGCCACACTATTCCTGATGCAAGCCAGGATGCTGTTGGCCTTCTTGGCAACCTGGGCACACTGCTGGCTCATGTTCAGCCGGCTGTCAACCAACACCCCCAGGTCCTTTTCTGCCGAGCAAGCTCTCCAGCCACTCCTCCCCAAGCCTGTAGCGTTGCGTGGAGTTGTTGTGACGCAAGTGCAGGACCTGGCACTTGGCCTTGTTGAACCTCATACAGTTGGCCTCAGCTCATCGATCCAGTCTGTCCAGATCCCTCTGCAGAGCCTTGCTACCCTCAAGTAGATCGACATTCCCACCCAACTTGGTGTCATTTGCAAACTTACTGAGGGAGCACTCCACCCCTTGTCCAGATTTCTTGATAAAGATGTTAAACAGAACTGGCCCCAGTACTGAATTCCGGGTCTCAGTCACTTGTGCCCGGCTGCCAGCTGTATTTAGCTCCATTCACCACCACTCTTTGGTCCCAGCCATCCAGCCAGTTTGCACGTTGAAATGATGGATGGATGTGGATTTACTACATGTGTGGGTGAATGTGGATTTTATGTACTTCACTCTGGTGAGACCTCACTTGGAGTACTGCATCCAGCTCTGGAGCTCTCAGCACAGGAAAGACATGGACCTGTTGGAGCAGGTCCAGAGGACACAAGAACGATCAGAGGGATGGAACACCTCTGCTATGAAGAAAGGCTGAGAGAGTTCGGGCTCTTCAGGCTGGAGGAGAGAAGGTGCCAAGCAGATGTTACTGCAGCCTTTCAGTACTTAAAGGGGGCTTATCAGAAAGACGGGAACAGACTTTTTAGCAGGGCCTGTAGCGATAGGACAAGGAGTAATGGTTTTAAACTAAAGGGAGCAGATTTAGACTGCATAGAAGGAAAAGATTTTTTGCAGTGAGAGTGATGAAACGCTGGAGCATGTTGTCCAGAGAGGTGGCAAATGGCCCATCCTTGGAAACATTCAAGGTCAGGTTGGATGGCGCTCTGAGCAACCTGATCTAGTTGAAGATGTCCCTGATCGTTGCAGGGGGGGTTGGGTTAGATGACCTTTAAAGGTCCTTTCCAACCCAAGCTATTCTATGTTTCTATGATTTTAGGGTTTACCAGTTTGAGAAGATTCATCCAGTGTTCAGGAAGGTTGCCATCATTATACGGAGTTGGCTAGGGCCTTTCCTGAATGAGTAATTCCAAGGATGGAGGTTGTACAGCTTTTCTGGGTAATCTGTTCAGTGTTTGATAACACTCCTGGTGAGAATTTTTCCTCTAACTAATCAGAATTTTCTTCAGTGTAGTATGTGTCTGGTGTTCCTCATGATTTCACCTGTGAGAAGACCTGGGTCCATCTTCTCTGTAGTCCCCATTTAATCATAGAATCATAAAATGGATTGGGTGGAAAGGAACCTTAAAGGTCATCTAGTTCTAACCCTGTCGCCATGGGCAGCTACACCTGCCACTAGACCAGGTTGCTCAAAGCCCCATCCAACCTGGCCTTGAACACTTCTGGGGATGGGGCCTCCACAACTTCTGTGATAGATAGTTGAAGACAGCAGTAATGTTCTTTCTTAGTGTTGTCCTCTCCAAACTACTAGAATCAAAGCACCACATTTTTTTCCACTGTATTGTATGAAGGAGGAGAAGTAGGCCTAGAAGCAACTTGAGGAATCTGAACTAGGTCCCTTGCTCTTGTTCTTCCCAGCACAAGTGCTTGTTAGATTAGCAATGACTCCCTGCCAAAAAGTAAGAAGCAGCATGTAAAAAAAAAAATATATAAAATGTGCAACACGTGTAACTTGGACACACTAGATTTCTGTCTGGAGACTCCTGTATTCCCTCTGCGCTGAATAGACTAGGTCTGGTGTTCAGAGGTGCATACATACATGCACCAGCTGGACAGGACACTTAGGTAATTATGGAAGCTGGATTTCCATTATTTGCCCGTCCACCCATACTCCTCAGAGTCAGAAACTTAAAATTTTCGTGACAGAGGTGCTGAAGTTAGACATTTGATTTGGACTATAAAGTTCTACCTTAAACAGTTGTATGTTGTGTTAGGCTCTATCTTAAATATAGAAAAAGAGGAATCTTTTTCAAATAAGGAGGTACCATTTTAATGTAATCAATTTTCAGAGATCTGAGTTTTTACCTATTTTCACCTCACAGCAACTTTTTAATACATTGATCTCGTATTCGGTTTTTTTCCCCCCAACCTAGGCTCAGTTTGATCGCTATCTGTCTGCTCCAGATAGTCTGTTAATGTCCCAGCTGAATTTCCTTCTGAGTGCCACTGTGAAGTAAGTACCTTACCTTTGAATTTCTATTATGCTCGCATAATGATCAGAAAGATGAATTTGATTAGGTTTTAGTGGATCATGATGAGAATCTAAGTTATCAGCTGGTATCATATTTGCATTGTCCTTCAGGTCACAATTCAATTTTGTTCTGACTCTCCTTTTTTTGAACGAGCAATGAGGAATATGTAATTCTGTAACTTTCTGAAGTAGTTAGTCTTGATTTAACGGACACCATCCAAATGAATTACATTCATCTATTTTGAACATATTCTGCTGTGTAGGAAGTTTTTTGTCAATTTAGTTGTAAATTGGCTTAGAACTATTTTGTAAGCATTCCAAAGAGAGATGAAATATGTAATTCTCCATTCAGGATTTCTTTTATCCCCACTGCTGCATCAAGTCTAGAATTTTCAACTTTGTTGTCGCCTGCTGTAGAGTATTGGCATTCTGTCTCATTGAATGTCGTGCTGAGATTACTTTTCACCTAATATGTTTTTGCGGTGATTTCTTCTTTGAAGTATGGAAGTGAGAGCTTTATTATTTATCTCCTCTTGTTTTTTTGAATAGAACTAAACCCTAAGGCTAGGGAAAGTGCCACGAATTTCTTTCCAATTAAATGTGAACCATATGAAGGCATTTTATAGAACTTAAACTAAGAGAATTACATGCTGCACTGATCAAAAAACTTCTCTTGACATTATTTTTCACACTTTTTTGAAGAATGCAGGTTACAGAATATACTAGAAATTGAGACTAGCACATCACATTTTATGTAATGCAACAATATTTGGAGTCTCATTACTAATACCTGTCCTCAGCGGGACTGTATTACAGCATCTCGCAATTAAAAAGTGACATATGTCAAGGAAAAAATTATTTATCGTTGGGAGTTTATCAGAATAGTGTAGAATAGTTCAGTTGTTAGGGACCTACAGTGATCATCTAGTCCACCTGGCGGGTTCTGCTGCTCTGTTGCTCAGGTTCTCCTCATACAAAGACTTCCAGTTTCATGCTGTATTCCTGGTTCATGGCTCGGCGCTTGGTGCTTTTCAGTAGTTCGTTGGGCCTCTCTGCTGGGGTTACCATTCCCTCAGCTCAGCCAGCAGAGCTGACCCTGGTGCGAGAGCTGTTCTGCTCCAGTGTAGATCGAACAGGGTAGCTTGAGCAGTAATGTCAGTGAAGCATTGCAGCTTCTGCTTCTAGGTGTCAAGCTATTAAATCTGTATTTTAGCCGCTGGTATTATTTTTTTTTAATGTAGGTCTACTTAAAAATCATAATAACAGTAAATGTATTTTGAAAGCCTCAATTTTTTACTGCTAATACGGAAGCAGTTTCTCAGAGGTAGACTGTGCTACCGTGAAGACTCAGGCACAGTGAAATTATTTTGACAATCATTTCTTCTGTCAGATGAAGCACAATACACTGGTCATGTATGCGTTCTTAGCCTTATCCCATTGATAAGCTTTTTAAACCTCTCAGCACAATTTAAGCTGAATTCATGTTGTCTTGCAACAGTGGGCAGCTGAGAGGTGAGAGGAGGTCCTCTGCAAGGATGGTTGCTGTAACTGCTACATCTTGGCTCACATGCAGGAGTTTATTAACCTGCTGTAAGTCAATGCTATAGGTCAGGCTCTGCTCAGAATAAAAAAAAATAGTCTGTTGGCCCGTTAGCCTTCAGACATGTGGCTTTAAACACAAGCAATCTTTCTGAAGTAAAGATACCTATTTACAGAGATGCATGCTTGTAGAATTGCAATCTTAATAGTCAATATTTTCTGTAGTAAATAAACCTTAAAATTCAGAAGTTTCTCAAATTTCAAGCAAAACATTTAACCAGTACTGTAATTTTAATCTCTGGCTATAGTAGATGAAAATTTCAAGTTAGTTCTGCAGACGTTTAATGTCAGTTTTAAAGACATCTTCCTTGAAATCACATAATTGTGATCACTGTTCTGGTGGTAAAGTTGGAACCCAAGAGTTATTTGGTTCTCAAAATCAGACAACGTGCTTTTGCTAAGTGTATTATATACACACTGGCAATAGCATTTAAGCTTTACAACTATGAAGAACATTCCTTCCAACACTTGCCAGTGCATGCTCTTTCAAATTACTTTGCTCCTTTAAAATGTGTTAAGCTTTTTTTTTTTAAGATATTTATTTATGTGGTTGTTGCTTTTGAGAGGCTCTTTTCTTTTGTGTTGGATCACAGAAACTAAATGCTGGAATCACTATTTTTGGAAAATGCTGCCATTTGTGTTAGTGATAAAATGTATCATGTTGTTATGGCAACTGAAATCCTAATGTACTGATTAATCACACTGACATTATTTGATGGAAAGACTCATTTGATGCTGTTCAATCCTCTGGAATATTTTAATGAACTTTTTTCTTTTAATGTCATTTGGTGCAATACAGTTAGTTTTATGCAAATTCTGCGTGCAATACTTTCTTAAAAGATTGTCGTGTTACAGTAGCTTAGTGATCCCAGACTGTGTTCAGACACAGTTGTTTAACCTGAACACCTTGAATATAGTTCCCGTATAATAGTGTGTCTAAATTTGCTATTATAAGGCCAGTCTTTTTCAGGTATTCTAATAATGTAGTGATACTGGCAGTTGATCCTGTGTATTGGAAAACTGGATACTTTGCATCACAATAAAATGCAGGTTTTGTCTCTTATTCCTTTTTCTCATAGCTTCTGTTTCTTAGTATTTCCTGAAAAGACAAAGTTCTACGCACTTGGTCTTTGAGATTCCTTTAACTTGTCTGTTCTCAACAGCTGGTAGATTCAGCCCTGATTTTAGTGAATGCAGTTTTGATGTCTTTGTTCCTTTGCTGCGTATGATTGCGGGGCTGAATCTGGATTCATGGTTACCTTGGTTTCCTCAGCTTCTCCTGGTGCACCGCTTGCACGGGTTTGGCTGTAAAACAGCTGTAACTACTATTTCCGATAGATAAAAATGCATGTGCAACTGTAAACACATCACCATGGTGACTGGAGTAAACTGATTCAATGGGCAATGTAAAATAAAAATACTAGTTTGTCTTAAAAAATTATGAACTTCCCAGTGAAATTTAGCGTCCAGTCTCTGTGCGTTGTTACTTACTTAGATCCAGAAAAATAACAAGATACAGCCTTCATATCATTGTTGGTAAAAGACTGTAGCAAGTTTTAAATCTCTGACCGCTGTCACTTCCTTTTTGACTGATTATGGAATCAGGTGCTGCCAATATAAAGCAAATAGCATATATTTGTTGGTGGATGAAAAAAAAGATGTGTATTTACACAGGACAGCAAGAAGCCACAGGGGGTAGAAGGTGGATAACTAAGATTATCAGTCTTTTAAAAGATACAGGGGGGAGTGCAGGTGAAAAACTAATCTATGCAAATTAAATCCTTCTACTATTTCTGATTGCAGAAATAAAGAAGCTGGGTTCTTGGTTATCAAGACCATATATGTGAGTTTATCTATGTACAATACAAAGAGATGAAGAAGGCTGCTTTTGTTTTAAAACTTTAAGCTGTTTTCACAATTGAAGTAAAAGAGCTTTTTAATGTAACTGACACATTTATTTTTAGTGTCTGTCTTTAATTCTTTGTATGTAGTACAGTTATATTCCCTATGATTTGCAAATTATCGTTTTTGTTTTGTTTTTTTTAGAGAGCAGATAATAAAACAGTCAACAGAACTGGTCTGCAGAGCTTACAGTGAGTTATATGCAGCTGTGATGGATCCTTCAAACGAATATAAGGAACCAGAAACCATACTACACAGATCTCCTCATCAAGTTCAGGCGCTCCTTTCATAGTCGTGCTTTCCCCAGGCTTATCAGAACCCGTAATTCTGTATTTGTTGAATATTTGCATCGGGTTATTTTTCTGTTTTGAATTTTGATGTGTAATTGTATGGTTAAAATATGTAGGAGTGCAGTTTTGTTTAATCTGCTTGGCAGAAGTCTAGTCTCTCCTGTGTCTTTTGAATACCTTCTATAAAGAAAATAGAATATAGATTAAAAATTATTTTAATGTATTCCTCTAATGGAAATGGACCTTGACAATATGCAATCTCTTCGAAAAAGGGAGTAAAGGAGAAAGAAGCTTTTTCCTTACTGTACATAATCCTTTCAGCTAGAGATTGAACCAGTGGCTCTTATGACCTCACCAATATTTTTATTTGCTCTTTTCCGTGTTCTTTCACTCTTTTTCTCAGCCTATCATCACTAAATGCTGATAACTGTTATTTTAATACAACTGATATACTTTGAATGTCTCAAGTCCATCACTTTTACGTCTGATAAATCATTTCAGAATATTTGATGCTGTTTTTCAAATCCTGTTGATTAAATCTTTGGGGCAAAATGTGTGTGCTTTTTTGGAATCCATTATCACTTGCTAGTTCTGGTATTTTCTGTAAGAAAAATATTTGACCTACATGCCTGTACATAATCTGGAACTTAATTTTTTAAATTATTTGTATATTTTTGTTTTACTGGAAGGATTTTGTTTTAGTGCAATCATTCTGTAGTTATCCATATATCAGTTGAACTTGCAGATCTGTTTAGGCTGGGACCAATAACAATGTAGGTTAGGAAAATGGTTTGCACAGCAGTATGGCCATTCCTCCTTCACATGTACATGTGTGTTGTTTTGCTTTTTTTTGGGTACGGAAGAAGTCCATCTGCTCTACTACAAGCATTTATTCAGTCAGTAATCTGCCAAGAGAGTTTCGTGGTTTATATGTCTGCTGCGGTGCTCCTAAAAATTACAGTGGAGTTCACCTGTGGCAGCCACAGGCTGTTCTGGGAATTACGTGGAAGAGCCAGGATCTGGAGTTGTCCTAGGCTGATGCATAGAAAGCCGTGAGTGAAGGTTTCATTTCTTTTCTCCTTCGATGCAAAGCTGAACCTGCTCTGTGTCAAAATCCTAATTATATACAGAGTTATGACTTAGGGTACCTTTGCTTCCAGTAAAAGAAGAAAATAGATACACAGGACACTGGTTTTCCGTTGGGCCTTACGATAATTTTCTGCAAATTCCTTAAACATACTCTTCTTTCATGAAAACCTTGTTATAGGGAAACCTTCAGGGAACAAGAAGTTAGTAAAAGGAATTTAGGGTGTTTTGGGGTTAGGTTTTTTGTTTGTTTCTTTTTAAAGGATCATTTAAGCTAAGTGTTTCATGGGAAGCATTTCACTTTTTTTTTCCCCTCGTTGTCGTTGTGTGGGTGCCACAGAGTTTTTACAGTTGCCTTCGTTTACACTTGTATTACATGTGGCTTGTTTATATACATCAAGGGGAGTAGTCGTTCATAATGAATAACTTAACATCTTATTTTTATCAGTAATTCTTCCCCATATAAAATACATAGGCAGCCAAGTCTGCAGTTTAGTTTATGCTTGCAAAAGAGCAAGAAATAGAAAAGAGCAGTAGCAATACATTTTAGTCTCTTGGAAAACTCATTGCACAAGATATATCCAATGTGCTCAGAAATCAGCTTCCTTGGTAATACTACAATAAAGCAATAGCTCCTTTTCCAAATGGGCATTATTTGTTGGTGTGATAGAAAAAGATTTGAGAGTGTAAGAGTCCCTGGAGTTGTTGGATAAATGTGAATGTTAGATTCACTCTGTTTAAAAACTCCAGACCTGTAAGACAACAAGTTGTAGCAGCTTAGAAAAGCTCTAATGGAAAATTGTGCTCTTTTACTAGGTAAGGCACTTTAAATTAATCATTTTGCATTACCATAGTATATATTCAGAAGGCTGTTCATTGTTGTTTAATAATGTTAATATTGCTTAATATGCCTGTAATTATTATCTAATATGTGAAAATTACATCAGTTGTGAAAGGATTATAAATTAGCTTGTTATTAGATTAATATACCCATAAGAATGAATTTTTTCCTGAAATTACACTCAACATCAGTCTCCAATACTCAATCAGTAGTTTGCATGAGGATTAGTAAGAATGAGTCCCTGTAGAGACTTATCCATGATTTTATCTTCTCTTAATAAAAATGCGGAAGCTATATAAAGCTGTAACTTCTAAAGATTAAAGTCTGTCACTAATTGTGGTCTGTGCAATTGAAGCAAATGACAGAGAGTCACAAACGAGAAAGAACATCAATAAAAGCATTTGATTTACAGACTTCTGTCTTCCATGTTGTTATTTCCTTTTGCTTGCCTTCCTAAGAAGAGGAAGGAAAGGATGATTAGACTTTGACCTGCCTTTGCTACCTGGGCATTTCTGACCCTTTTATTTTACAAATTCCCAGGATTTGCACACCAGGAACTGTGAAGCTGCTGTCCTCCAGCTGCACAGTTAGATGGGATGACCCGTAAGTGCTGCAGTAAATGGAATCATTCTGGGTGCCGGTACTGGGTCCGCATTCCGACCAGTTGCTGCAGGTCTGAGTCGGGCATCACGGTGCCTGAAGAGGTGCTCACCTCTGCCGTTGGTCCTTAAACACTTTGTACGGCGGGGCACGCCTTCAGCGAGGGAGTCCGGTGTTCTGTGCTGGGGAGCAACGTGCTTGGGAAAACTGGGCAGAGAGAGGGGTTCGGATACTGCCTAGAGCAGGCGGTGCTCTCAGCATTTGGCACTCTGACAGCCCAGTTCTGGGAACAGATGCGTAAAAGGCCTGGTTTTGCATCGTTGTCTGGTGCAAAGCGCGCTCTCATCGGAAGTGGGAGAGCTGAGTTTGAGCCGAAGGAGTTTGAAATCGACAACTCCCACCTTCCTGGAGAGCACCCAGGCCCTTGGCTGTTGTGTGGCATGGGATGGGACAGCTCTATTTCTTGTCTTTTGAATTTAGCAGCTGTGCATAAATCAGTGGAAAATACGGGAGGCGTGAGGTAGAGCAAGCAAGGAGGAGTTTGGCCCTGTGGCATCCACGTGAGGGCTCCAAGGTCTCTATCGTCCTCCAGTTGTTACATAGGGACCATATCTTTCACCTCCGATACCTGAGTCCTGGAAACAGAATCAGGGTCCCAGGACTTTGTCACCCACAGAATATCCAGCAAACAGCACGCTACAGGTGCAGTTTGGGTTGGACCCGAGGTGGTTCATCCGCTCTAGTGACAATGCCTCTGTGTTCAATCCTGTGTGGACAATTTTCTCCTCCCCTCTTTACAGATATGCACACCACTATGGAAATAAAATACAGAAGTTTTTCTAGTTATAGCAAGCACACTGCAGCCCAGCCACAGTGATTTTTTTGTTTTCTATTATAGGAAAAGAGAAGCTTAAGGAGGTTTAGCAAGGTGATAATACATTTGTTTTGCAGCATTTCAGAGTGTTCCTCCCTATTTTCTGAGATTTATGACTCTAGCCCTGCATTTAATAGACTCAGCTGTAATTATTTTTATTAGAGTTTTTGAAATATGTGTTGGAGGAAAATACTTTCAGAACCGCTAAACTTTTCCATTCACTTAAAAAACTCTAGCTGTTCTTTGATCCCTCTGCTTGTCTTGCTGAGTCACTTTGCAGGCAGCCCAGGGGGTGGGAAGCTTATAAAATTTTGAAAATTAAACAAAGGGGTTAGACATATTTCCATGAGTGAAACACACCCTCCAGAAGCAACACAGACATGGGTGTGGGTTTGTTTGAAATCTCCTGCCACCTGTTTCTGAGGGAAAATGCAGAAAAAGAGCCATTTGCCTGTGATGGGGGCACCAATCCACAACAGCCGTGGCAGGGTTAGGTGTTACAAACTGATGTTAAATTGATGTTACATTTGAAGGGTTTGAAGAATTTTCAAAATGCAGATTAGAAGAAACTGGCAGTGGAAGTGAAAGTTATGTCGTATAGCTGAACTGCCTTGCATATTGGATTTACTTGTTAAAGGTTTCCAGAACCTCTGCGTCTTTTCCCTGCTGCTCTTAAGCACGTTGCAAACTAAACTTCAAGACAATCCTGCTACAATTCTAACCCTTGTGTAGATTGGAGTAAAATGAGATGCTTTGAGTCACCCAGTGACACACAAAGCAGTAGTTGAAATGGGAGACAATTTGTTTCTTGAAAGAATTTCAAAAAGTAGGAAATGAATGTAACTTGAACTTGGGTATTTGTCCTGAAGGGTGGAGAGGCGATGCCCTTCGGGTGGCAGGGCAGATCTCTCCAGCTGTTTGCTGCATGGTAGGAAGCCAACTTCAGTATTTCGGAATTAGACTACTTCTTCAGAAGTGTTTTTAAAGGAGAACCTGTGCTCTTGTGCTGAGCTAAACCAGGTGTTCGCTGCCCAGTGAGGCTGCTGGGCTGGTGCTCCAGTGGGGATGTTCTCACTAGCCCAAGGTATGTGGTTACCAAATGCTCAAAAGGTGGGTGAGCCTCTTGTCACACTGAGGTTTTCATCTGATACCCCAGCTATCCCATCCTTGAGTAAAGAGCCACGTTACATAGAGCTGGTGTAGGGCTCAAGTAAACCCAAGACGTTGCTTCTGTCTCGGTCCTTGACCAACTGTTTGTCCCCTCAAAGATGACAGGAGTAAATCTGTAGTAATCTGCAGAACCCAGTGATGCAAAGCTGTGGAAAGACAAAGTGCAAAGGAACCCTTTACACCTAAAATGCACACTTCTCCCTTCTCTTATGTACATCAAGTCCTAAATGAGAGTACAACCCCCTCGCGCTGCAGTTGTCACGCAGGCTTTGCATACAATGGAAAGATGAACTGCAAAGGCTTTTCTCTTAACAAAAAAAGAAGTTTATTTTGACCACTTTGCTTTAGCAGTAAGGAAGCCTTGATCGAGCAAGATATGGCTGAAATGCACTTGACAGACGACTGCAGAGCAGCTGACAAAAAAAGGCCGTTGATTGTTTCATATTCAGACAAAGGAGCTTTCGTTTGCTGCCTGCTTCACAGATGTGGTGTTGTCAAATTGCAGGAAAATGCCTGGCAGACTGTATCATTGACTATATTTAGGGAGAAAAAAAAATCAGAACATGCTATTTATAGAAGCCATACAAATAGGCAGAGTTCTTATCAGCCAAAGATAACATTAGTCGTGATTTATCAAAGTAATCTTGATTTTATGGAAAATGGATAATAGGGTGTAATTTAATCCTTTGTGAGTGTAATGTATATTTCAAAGGGTTCTTTTTTGTCAATAAAACCATTTGTTGTTAAACTAATTAGTCTTGTTGCTGTTGTTTATGGCAGGATAAAAGATGCCTGTTAATGAAAATGTGGAGGAGAAGACGGGTTCGAAAGTTTGTGAAATATTTTGTACTCCTTGCAAGCCAGTTTTCTGATCAAAACAGGTTTTGCCTCTTTCGCTGTGAGCCTGCATTAACTGAGTCTGTGCAGATGATACATTTTCCTTTTTTTAATTCCAAAAATGTATTACCCCAAGAATTCCTCTCATCTCTGGGTTTTTCACCTGCTACAGGCGTCAGGGGCTCCTCCGCCTTTCCCTGGGTATGGACGCTGGCGTGAGCTGCCGTGCCTGCTGGCCCCACAGCCCAGCACCGACGGGGACGGGGACAGGGAGGGTGACGTTCCTGGATGCTTCTCCCTGCTCTCTGCATTTTTTCCACCATGTGCAAACACATTCCAGGAGACACAGAGAAATGGAATAGGGAAGAAAACAGAGTTGCCTGGGCGCTTCCCGTGCCAGTGCCTGGCCGGCCACATGCCTTTCGCTGGGCGAGGGCAGGTTTTGCAGGGGCAGAGTGCGGGGCTGAAGCTGTGCTGAGTCTTGGCTCAGTGAGAGGCCCCGGCAGCTGTGCCAGGCTGCAGAGGCAGGACATGAGCTCATTCTCTGGATCTGTAGTTGACCTTGACAGATCAGAGTCAGAAGTGGGCAAGAGTCAGAAGAGGACAAGTATTTTATTACCATCTATTTTGTTTTCCTTAACGTTTTTTGATGTCCTTGTTTTGTAGCCTAGCAGCCTTGTGAATATTTAATAGGAATTTATGAATGATTTCAGAAGATGACTCTTAAAAGACTGGCTAAGCTCTTAAAGGTCCTTCTCCCTTGGAAATGGCTCAGAAAATGTCCCTCAGAAGGACCAAGTCGTGGGGAAATCTTTGAAGAAAGGTCTTGTCCCTAGTGTCTGTATCAGTTCGGCATGGTCCTTCCAGTTCCTTGATTCTCCTTGTACCCTCCATTGTAGAAACTGTCCAAATAGAACATTTCTAATCCTGAATTACTGCATCCAGCAGTTTCACAGGTCCTCAAATCTCCTGGACACAGAGGTGAAAAGAAGCGTTGCTCGTGCTTCCAGCTCCTGTGGCCCCACTGGAGAGATCGTGGAGCAGATCTGCCTTCTCCAGCCCTTCCCCACCTTGCTCTGAGGACACCTGCCTGCTTCAGAAAGAGAGGCTTGTCCCTGTTCACAACGGACAATGCTGCTGCCACGTCTCTCACCGCTGTTGTGAGCAGAGGGCAATGGACCCTGGAAAGAAAGAACAGGCAAATTACCAGACAAGCTACTTGGTTTGTGTAGACGCAATACGGCCTCCACTTCAGCAAACACCAAGTCATAAATTTGCATGGCAGGGTCAGCCATTCTGCCTTTGGGTCACGTGACACTGCTGCTCCGTACCTAAATACTATGGGAATGACAAACATTAAACCCTGTGAGGATCCATCCCCATCTGTGTCTCAGAGAGAAACCTATGCCTTGGGTCTGGTGCTCCAGACGCCAACAGCAGAATGGACTGCGTGTCTTCTCGCAGCAGCCCTGCTACTGCTGCGAGGAGGAGCTGATGTGCCCCAGGGACTTCCAGGACAGCGACCCAAAAGATCAGCTTACCAGCACTTTGACTTGGAAAGGGCTCTGAATCTCAGTGTATCATAGCCACATTGTCCTCTCGTCACTTTTGGTAATAATTTATGCTTGAACACACTCTTGCACTGTTTGATTTGTTTATAAAAAACAGCGATTCCTTCGGATCCCCTTCCCCAGGCCCTCTTGGCAGCACACAGCAATATCACAGCAGCGATGAAAATGTGTCAGCTATCTACTTAAACGGGATCAGTTTAGACAGTCCTTTGATTTTATTTTTTATACCCAGAATGACAAAAGGACTGAAAACTGTTTCACAAAAGGTGTATGAATTAGCCTGCCATGTGAGGAGTGCTACCAATTAGTCCTTGTTCTTCTAATGAGAAGAGATGTCAGGCTATTTTCAAGCCGCCTGCTTTGGACATGCAGCTCAGGTGCGGTAACACCTGAACATAAAGCTGCAGTTCAGAGGGTAATTCAGAGCACTGAATTACACCAAATACAGAGTGGATCCTGGCATTTTATTGACTCAGCAGAGAGCTGGGTGGCTTCTGGAGGCCTCTGTCATTGTGGGTCCTCAAGGCGGCGAATCTGCTTTTCAATTGCCAATACTGCATCAGGGCCACAGTGGTTGCACGAAGAGAAATACTCTACAAGATAAAGCTCCTGCTGCCAGTCCAAATTTAGTTTAAGACAAATCAGAGAGTTTTGGAAGGGTTATTATGCTGTAGCAGATTTTGTACTGCATCGGGTTGTTCTCACGACTCCAGAGGTTTTCAGCCATTTATGATAGGTCTTTTCCTCACCTAGACACAAAGCTCCTTGGAAGAGCAGCTGTGCCTTTTCCGTATCTTTATAAGGCATTGTATTCCCAAGGTTTTCTGGTGTAACCTGGAAAATCCTACTGAGCACTATGCCTGCCTGCGCCAGGCACGGGGCGGTTGCTGCCCAAATCCCCCACTGCTGCTGCCTGGTTGAGTTCAAGCAGATGGCAGCAGGACGCAGGCGTGGGACGCGGGCTCGTCGCTGCCGTGGTGTTTTGCCTTTCCCTCTCAATTCCCCTTTTGCTTACAAGGATCGCACACTGCTGAAGCAAGTGGCTAAAAAGAAGACAGGGGTCGTCGCTTCCCGCATGCGCGTGTCCAGCCCCAAAGGCTAAGGCAGAGCACGGAGAGGGAGGCGATCGCTGCACGTGCAAGTGCAGAACCTGCTCCAGTAATCCCTACCGGGCAGAGCAAAACAGCGACCTTCCTTTTTAGCTTTCGTTTTTATTTAAACACTGAATGATGTGACTTTTAGTTCAGGAAATTGATATGGACGGAGAAAATTGCAGAAAGGTGAGATGCGGTGTTTTTTGCCGGTATTTTTCTGTCCTGCAGAACCCATGTTGCCTGTTGTAAACAGGTGAGGAGGTGTCTGTGATTGTGAACATGTTCTTCCTTTTTCTTCTTGGAAATCCACTCTGAATTAGTCCAGAACATTGGATAAACTGGTGCTAATGAAATAAAAGGGTTTATTAGGTTACACAACGGTATGCAGTGGCTTAGGGGACAAAGTCAAATATTTACTCAGGCTAAGTTTAGGAGGGAAAACAGCCAGGGCGGTCACAAGTGAAGCAGCTGAAAACCAAAATTTCTTCTATCAGGCAGATTTGTAATATAAATAGGGGGATAAAGAATACAACAAGGGTGTTCTGTGGAGGATACGTCAGTGCTACGTGGAGAGAAACTAATTTTTTTCCAACTCTCCATTGTAGGTCTTTGCAGTTACCACTTCCCTCCAACCACCCGCTACATGAATGAACCCTGGCATCAGCTCTGCAAAGTTCTTCAGCAGATGATTAAGACCGAGTGGCTTCATGGGGACATACACCTCTGCTGAACTTTAAGTCCAACAGGTGCCTGAGACTCAAAGACAGCTCTTGTTGAGGGCATAGATCCCAGCGATGACAGTGGCACACGACAGGGTGCTCAGACCAATGTTTTTCTGAAGAGGCAGAGAAAACTGCTTCAGAAGAGAATAACTGTTCTGTAATAGTGATGATCTCTCCCCTTAGACAATACAGTGGGGACCAGTTTGGAGACAGCCATCTGCACCAGGTCGCTCTGAGCCCTGGGTCATAGAATCACAGAATCATGGAATGGTTTGGGTTGGAAGGGAGCTTTAAAGCTCATCTAGTCCAACTGCCCTGCAGCGAGCAGGGACATCTTCCACTAGACTACATTCCCGCTTTGTGTTCCCAGTTAAGCACAGAAAATGCAGAATCAGAGAAAAGCAAACTGAGGGAGCTTGGCTCCAACCAGGACCATGAGGAAACTGGGTATTCTTGGATTGGCATAACTTTAAGTAACTAGAGATCTCAGCATGGCTTAAAATACCCTTAAATGCCACATTCGGAACAGAAATAAAATAATATAATGGGCAATTACCCATCCAGGTACGTACACGCACTCCTGTTGGCATTTTCCTGGGCAGACAGTGTAGCTCCAAGATCTCTTTGAGCACCATCTTTCGTGGCACATCCAGGATGTCATGGGACATGGGCTCTGCAAGTCCTGGCTGTGGAGCCCTGCTTGCAAGCAACCTGCTGCTCCACACTGCTTGTGCAATAGATACCCCTTGAGAAGCTCGGGTGCTTACGCGGACTGCAGCTGTAGTAATGTGAGTACGTACAGCAAAAAATGAGGCAAAATGAGACCCTCTAACTACCACCTTCACATCCTTCTGAAGAGCTTGACAGCCGGTGTAAATCCCAAAGTCCTGAGTAGAGATTGCTTGCCATGGATTTAGCAGATGTCATTTCTCCCATCCCCTGAAGTTGTATTTTCTCACCAGGTGAGTACACACTGCTGGGAAATGAGAATGGACCAGCACCAGCATTTCTGTGATTGATTTTACTGGTTTTCTGGATGTAGAAGTGCAGTGGATTTAAAATGTATTGTTTGTGTCCTAAGATACAGAAGTTTTCCCTTACCTTCGATACGTTTTCTGGAGTTACGATGTTCTTGGTCTAGAAAAAATTGCTAGAAGATTTGCCTAAATGGAAACCAGAGTCAGCTCAGCGCTCTGATACACAGACTGACCTGAGTGGGGTGGCAGAGGGCAAAGGGTAAGAGTGCCTGATTATTTAATAGTTTATTTCTTCAGTAAGTTCCTGATGCTGTAGAAACTTTGGCACACATTTCAGCACAGGAGTAATCCTATTGTACATTTATTTTGGAAATTAAGCCAGTGATTTCAAAGGAACGGGGCATCTGCATAGGCATGTTCTCGTGCACGCCACTACACAGGGACGTGTGAGGCTGCAGCTCATTTGAAGTTCGGTCTCTCAGCAGAGGTTCAGTTTTGGAATAACCTCTAAGAGTATCCCATCACAACTGAGTTATTTCTGGCTGCAGCTGAAGACGGAGAAATAACATTCTTCTGGTCAGGGACAGAATTTGACAAATGTGCTTAAAAGAAAACTTCCAATCCAGTTCTTCCCATGGAGAAAACCACTGAAAAATGGAGTTTTTAAAAACTAATAGAAAACAAAAATCATTCTTTCATCATTTAGGTGTGTTAAAACTATGAGAAAAATTTTATACGTGGATATTGAGCAGTATTTACACTTTTAAAGAATCTCTCATTAATCTCAGTTAAAACGAATCTATTCATTGCATTTTTCTTTTATCCTGTCCTAAAAGGAAAAAGCAGCAAATTTTGTAATAAATTGTCTTGACTTGGACATTGATGCTGCTTGGTGTTAAATGAAGGACCGCAGAACAAATAAATCCTCAGTTGTGGTTCTGTTTCCTATATCTGCTTTCCAAAACATATCTTTTAATGGTCCATATGTTTAAACCATAATCTTCACTAAATGTCCTGATTTCTCCTAAGCAAACGGAAATACATAGAGTGCTATGAAACTACATCCATATTTTTTATACGATGCCCATTCTTTTTAGTTTCAAGACATAATATATAAAACATTTGCAATTTCTTGTAGACTCTCCTATATATGCACATTATTATTTAATAGTCAAGCTGTTGAATATGTTGCCTGTGACTGATGTCTTGTGAAAAGGCTTAACTGCAGCAATGATTCAAAGCAGGTTTCGGTCCAAAAACATGAAGGGGAAAAAAAGCAGGAGAAACCAACATGTGCAACGTATCCTTCGAGTGTAACAGAGCAGAAGTTAGCTTCTCTACTTTAATCAGAAGGTCAAAAGCAAATTGGTTTGGCAGTTTATATTATATTGCCTGGAGATACAGGCTCCTGAGAACAGGAAACCCTAAAATCACAAGTCAGTAGAGATGAGATTCGGCAGGATTGGAGGAAGTGCGAGGGACAGGAGCGAAGAAAGATATACGGTCTGCAGAAAGACGTGACATGGAAAACACTCACCAGAGGCAGAGATTACTTGAGGCAGAAGTTAAGATACAAGTGGCACAGAAAATATTACAGGAAGCTGCTCTAGACCTTGATGCCAGAGCAAAAAGACAGAGGAAGGGTGGTAAGCACAGATAAAGGAAGCAGTTGCAGCCGGGGCGATGGGGACAGGGACCGTGCGGAGGCTGCCGGGGCGCGGGGCGGGAGGGAAGGGTGTTTCTGCAGATAGCGGGAGGCTGTTTCTGCCACGGCTTGGGGGGGCAGCGGCAAGATCAGAGGCTGCTCAGAAAGTCGTTCTGAGGAACGGAATGGAAAGGAGAAATTAACGGGGAGCTAGTGATCATAGCTGAGTGAAGGATCGTGCCGCGCAATAAAAATAGACCCTGGCATGCAACAATAAAGGCTTTTCAGGTTTCAGGTAATGACATTTCAGACAGGCCCATCTGTATCAGAAGTCAGAAACATCAGTACACTGTATTACAGGTGTTTACATGCCAGGCACAAGCAAACAAAAACAACCCCTCACTTAGCACACACCGGAGTTACATTCACCTTTGCATAAGCCTCAAAACTATGATCGGCCCCTGCACTCGGCACGGGTGAGGCCACACCTCGAGTACTGTGTTCAGTTTTGGGCCCTTCACTAAAAGAAGGACATGGAGTGTGTCCAGAGAAGGGCAATGAGGCTGTTGAGGGTTTTAAAGAACAAGTCCTATGAGTCCCACTGAGGGAACTGGGATTGTTTAGCCTGGAAAAAAGGAGGCTGAGGGCAGATCTTATCACTCTCTACAGCTACCTGAAAGGCAGTTGTAGTGAGGCAGGTGTTGGTCTCTTCTCCCAAGTAACTAGCAATAGGACGAGACGAAATGGCCTCAAGTTGCACCAGGGTAGGTTTAGATTGGATATTAGGAAAAGTTTTGTTACTGAAAGGATTGTAAAGCATTGGAACAGGCTGCCCAGGGGAGTGGTTGAGTCACCATCCCTGGAACTGTTCAAAAAACGTGTAGCTGTGGCACTTCAGGACATGGTTTAGCAGGCATGGTGGTGTCGGGTGGACGGTTGGACCTGATGACCTTAGAGGCCTTTTCCAACCTTAATGATTCTATGATTCTAAGATCCTCAGCCCTGTTGCAGTGCAACAGGCCGTATGATAAAGACTACAGGAAATGGAAACATATTGCGTCTGTGCCTGTCCCCTGCCCAGTGCAGCAGGGATGCATGGTGCCAGTGGGACCCTTTCTGCTTTGGGCACTGGCACCTGAAATTAGTGAGCTCTGTGGGAAGAGAAAGGGAGGTGAGAGGGGCAAGTGGACACAATGCTGTGGCTGAGCCCCAGTGTCCCCACAGCAGCTGGTTGGTAATGTTGTGGAGCAGTTTGCTTGGAGCAGGAGGATAAGCAAAGGAGAGTTTTGTAGACCCTATGGTGGAAAGGTTTGTGGTTTAAGCCCAAAATGGCGAAGCAGGAAATCTGGGTTTCTTTCCTGGTTGTCACCACTGGTGGGGAAGTCACTTAATCTCTGTGCTTCAGTTCCCCCGCTCTGGGTGTCGTGAATAGCTCGACTGGAGTCAAGAATAGCTGCCCACTCCGGTGGGGTGAGAGAAGGCTGAACACACATGTGTGCGAGGAAAGGGCCTCTTCACTGTGTTTTCCCACCCGAAACCGCAGCACTGAATAAGCAGATATTTTACTACCCTGATGTTGTTGGTCTAATCTTTCTGCTCTGTTTGCACCCTTATCTGGCCGCAGCCTGCAGAAGGACAGCAGGGAGGAGGCTCTGCTTAGCCCTCCTCGTGCATCCCCTGGCATCCGCTTGCAACAGGAGATTAAATCTGCTTATCTGCCCTTCTTGCTCTGCCTCTCCGGCAGTGTCGTAGATGGATACCAGATCACTGCCCTCAGCTGAAATGCCATTTAGCAAAGACTAGGAGGTAGTAAGGTGGTAAGGAGAAGTGTATACTTAAATGCCAGGTCAGGTCTTAAAGTTAGAAAAAATCCACAGTCTAGCATCAAATTTCACAGAAGATAGCTCAGGTCTAAAACCTGAAGATGTGCCTTCCGTGGATGACAACTGCATTGGTAAAAACGCCCATAGGGGCATAGCTTTGGCCCTACCTAAACTTCCACCTGGGGCAAAGGCAGCTTTAAGGCTTTGTTGGTTTGTTGGGGTTTTTTTGCTGCTGTTCATGTTTAATGGAAGAGATTATTTCTTCATTTTCCACCTAGCCAGATGAAAGCTTTCAATGCGAGCTGTGTCTAATGTCTAAAGAATTATTTCTTGTACATTAGAGGAAGAGTTGGCTTTCTCCAGCCCCACATATTGCAGGTCCACCCTACAAAGACATAGTTTAGCTGGTCATGGGGAGTACAGATGGGGCATGTTACCCAGATATTTACCCTCACCTTGATCGCCCTCGTAAATCCTTAAGAATTTTTACCTAAAGACTGAAGACTTGTTCTGCATTAAAATGCCCTGTTATGTTCTTCTGGCCTTATCTTTTCCATATCAGAATTATCTGACTCTCTATACTGTCACTTTGGCTTCATTTTTTAATGGTTGATTGCAGTTTCCCTCTTAAACCTCACTTCCCTTGTAAAGCCTCATTGCATTTGTGCTCTTTTCCAAGACCCCCATCTTCTATCGCAAACTGGAGATCATATCTTTTAGCCTTCTCCCACAGTGCTTGATTTTAATCCTTAGTCCTACTCACTTGTGACTAATTAGATTGCTTTCATAAAATCATAGGCATTTGCACTGGGATTTTGCCCTGTGGTAATTTGAATTTAAGTAGCTCCTCTGTTTGTCAGTTTCTTTTTACTTTGGAAAAATTAGGTTCAGGGTGATTTTTCCTCCAAATTCTTCACTTTGCAGATAATTAGGTTGTATTCTCTATACCGGGGGATTTTTTTTTTTTTTGTTTAACCTTCTCCTTTGTTCTGCTTTAACAGCTGTGAATCCTAGGAGAGAAAGTTTTGAATTATTTTCCCCCTCTTTCTCCACCCAGCAGTTGCTCAACCCCTTTCTCCTGTTTTCCGTCTCCTGGCTCGTTGCCCACAGGAGCTGCCTGTGATTTCTTTACCCCACCGCACTGCATCTTTACCAAGCAGTACAGCTGTTTCTTCTCTAAGGCCTCAATATCAAATCTCTAATTACTCTAAGCACCCTGTTCTTCCTGTTCTCGCTAGGCTGTAACTACACTTTTCAGTGTCTATCCCGCTTCTTGTTCACTATTGCTTTTACCTACACACATTTTGAAACATTTGATGCTCTTCTCAGCCTGTCTTTACCAGTTGCGTCCTCTGTCTTGGTTTGGTTTTTTGGGTTTTTTTATATAAGCTGCATGTCATACTGGTGGAACTAGCCATGCTGTAAAACCTTGGTGCACCCACAGATTTGGAGGATTGTGTGCAGCTGTGGTCTCTGCATCTGAAGAAGGATATAGTAGATATAGTAGAATCAAGAAAGCTATAGAGAATGGCAATTAAAATGGTGAAGGGAATGATGCAAGCTGCTTATGAAGAGCGACCGAAAAAGCTGCATTGCTTCACTTTGGAGAGGAGAACGCTGAGGAAGGATGTGACAGAGGCTTGCAAAACAAGAATACAACAGTAAGGTGAATGCAGAGATATTGTTCACCTGATTCCTCAATAGTAGAATTGTGGGCAGTCAATGACATATGAATGAATTTATAACAGATAGTAGCAAGAAAAGTGTTGCATAGTAAATAGAGAAATTTGGGAACTTGTTGCCACTGGAGGTTGTGGAGATGGACAGTAACACCAGGTGCAAAAGGACTGGAGAAAAACCTCATAACAAACAGGTCCATAAGCAGATCATAAAGAAAAGAAACCAGGACATACCCTCTCACATCCCTAATCCTTCAACTGTTTCATGGGGCACTATGAGGACAACAGACCTTGGGGAGAAGCTCTCCTCAAAACACCAGGACCGACGGACGTTGATCTGACCTGGGAAGCCATGTCCTGCACTCTCCTGTCTTTCAGGTTTATTGCTAGCGATCATTAAACAACAGGACTCACACTGCTCAGAGTGGAGAAATAAGAGCATGACATGAGGGTGGATGAATGCTCAGAGGCTGGCAGAGTTACTGGGAGTCAGCAAAATTTCAAAGGGCTCAGGTGAGGCTGAGGCACCAGGAACGTCACTGGCAGCAGGCAGAGGGAGGATCCGGCAGTCAGAAACTGGAGCCTCACTCCAGCGGGTGCTGAGAGCAAATGTGACTCCTGCCACACCGAGCTATCTTGTTAGATAAAAATTCCAAGACAGGAACAACTGATTTATAGTTTTGCCCTGTTACAACTCACAGTGGGTTGCAATGATAATTAAAATAGTCCAGAAAGGAAATAGATATGATATTCCTAACCGAACCACTAACAGATAGAGTTGCTATGTGTTAAAGACAAAATTTGTTGCACACAAATGGCTAATCTGTGACTGTAGTTGGTTCCTGGTTTTACCCAGCCTTCCTGTATAGTCTGAGGAGGGCTGCTCACCTCTTTTGATGTCAAATCTCTGCCCATTGAGTGCAGACAATACAAAACCAGGAGGAGTGGCTGATACACTGGAGGGTTGCACAGCCATCCGGAGGACTGGAGAAATGGGCTGGCAGGAACCTCATCAAGTTCAAAAAAAGAAACACAAAGTCCTGCACCTAGGGAAAGAAATGCAAAGTCCTACACCAGTACAAGCTTGGGGCTGACCATCTGGAAGTAGCTGGGCAGAAAAGGACCTGGGGGTCCTGATGGGTGCCAAGTTGGACATGAGCCAGCAATCTGCCCTTGAGACAGTGAAAGCCAATGGTATCCTGGACTGCCTACTAGGAAGAACATTGCCAGCAGAATGAGGGAGATAATCCTTCCCACTGCTTAGCACTGGTGAGACCCATCTGGAATGCTGGGTCCAGGTGTGGGTTCTGCAGTACAAGAGAGACACGGACTCACTGAGTGAGTCCAGGGAAGGACCGCAGAAGTTATGACGTTATGAAGGGACTGGAGCATCAACACGGGCAAATGTAGGGTCCTGCACCTGGGGAGGAACAACCCCATGCATCAGTATAGGCTTGGGGCGAACCTGCTGGAGAGCAGCTCCTCGGAGAGGGACCTGGCTGTCCTGGTGCACGACAGGATAACCATGAGCCAGCAGTGTGCCCTGGCTGCCAGGAAGGCCAATGGCATCCTGGGGTGCATTAGGAGGAGTGTGGCCAGCAGGTCGAGGGAGGTTCTCCTTCCCCTCTACACTGCCCTGGTGAGGCC